>ERZ773066.18-NODE-18-length-101937-cov-11.178746_pt1 | contig 101937 bp, 88 predicted proteins | sample MGYA00580573_ERZ773066 | MGnify/ENA primary metagenome ERZ773066 (study PRJEB29015, sample SAMEA2738128) | human oral metagenome | biome: human oral; feature: human-associated habitat; material: saliva | place: China | collected 2203 ... | reverse complement strand
CGTTGACTTGGCACAAGCAGGTCTGAAAGCAACTGAGGCTTTGGAAGCCAACCGTAAAGATATTGATGCCAACAAAGCAGCAATTGACAAAAAAGCTGATAAAACTGATATCGAGACTGCTAAAAATGCAGCTGTTGAAGCTGAAAAATCAGCTAAGTCTGTACAAGGTTCCGTTGAAGTTGCCCAAAAATCTGCTGAAACTGCTGAAAGCCATGCCAAAGCTGCAAAAACATCCGCTGATGCTGCCAATAATGTAGCAAGTGCGGCGCAAACTGCTGCTGCTCAAGCTCAAGATGCAGTTAAAGCTAATGCCACACAAGTTGCCGCTAACAAAGCCGATATTGCTACCCTGCAAACAGCAAGCAACCAACACGCTGCCGGTATTGCTAAAAACTCAGCGCGTATCGACAACTTGGACAAAAACGTAGCTAATCTGCGCAAAGAGACCCGCCAAGGTCTTGCTGCACAAGCAGCCCTCAGCGGTCTGTTCCAACCTTACAGCGTTGGTAAGTTTAACGTTACCGCTGCTTTGGGTGGTTTCAAATCTGACACCGCAGTTGCAGTCGGTGCAGGCTACCGCTTCAATGAAAACTTTGCAGCCAAGGCCGGTCTTGCAGTCGGCACCTCTTCAGGCGGCTCTGCATCTTACAACGTAGGCGTGAACTACGAATGGTAATACTGGTTTAGTGTTAAATAGGTATCAAACCCGCAGCTATGCTGCGGGTTTTTTGTTTTGTTTGGCGGGTTTGCTCAACTGGACATGAATCTCGAATAAAAGACTTATAGTGGATTGACTTTAAACCAGTACGGCGTTGCCTCGCATAGCCGTACTATCTGAGACCTTTGCAAAATTCCCCAAAATCCCCTAAATTCACTCCAAGACATTTAGGGGATTTTCCATGAGCACCTTCTTTCAGCAAACCGCCCAAGCCATGATCGCCAAACACATCGACCGTTTTCCACTATTGAAGTTGGATCAGGTGATTGATTGGCAGCCGATCGAACAATACCTAAATCGTCAAAGAGCCCGTTACCTTCGAGACCACCGCGGCCGTCCCGCCTATCCCCTGTTGTCTATGTTCAAAGCCGTCCTGCTCGGACAATGGCACAGCCTCTCCGATCCCGAGCTCGAACACAGCCTCATCACCCGCATCGATTTCAACCTGTTTTGCCGTTTTGACGAACTGAGCATCCCCGATTACAGCACCTTATGCCGCTACCGCAACTGGCTGGCGCAAGACGACACCCTGTCCGAATTGCTGGAACTGATTAACCGCCAACTGACCGAAAAAGGCCTAAAAGTAGAGAAAGCATCCGCCGCCGTCATTGACGCCACCATTATTCAGACCGCCGGCAGCAAACAGCGTCAGGCCATAGAAATTGACGAGGAAGGACAAGTCAGCGGACAAACCACACCGGAGAAAAAGCCATTCTCCACCTCTCCCCCGTTATCCGCAGCGACAACACGCTGATGATACGCGAGCTGATTAAAGCAGGCGCAGGCATAGGCTATCAGCCCCTTTGGGCGGTCCAACAGGAATTGAAGGACGACACATTGGTCCAACTCCTGCCCGATTACACCATCTGGACAGACCAACTGAATGCCACTTATGTCGACAGGGCCTTTCTCAGCGCGAAAGTACGCAGCTTTATCGACTTTCTCAATGAAAAAATATCGGAAGGATAAACATCAAGGCCATCTGAAACACTTTTCAGACGGCCTTTAATCAAAGCAACAATCCAATCAATAATTGGTCGAGCAGAACTGTTCGCGTTTGTCCGCATCAGCGGCATAGCATGTCAAACCCATGCCTGACGCATTACTATTGTTCGCTTTCGCACCCGGTTTTTTGTTCACCAAAACCTTACCGTTTTTTCCGATTTCAACGGTTACGCCTTTGCCGTTTTTCAGCTTCCATTTCAACACTTGCGCATCGGCACTTTGGCATTTGCTGACCGTACAGCCGCCTTCTGTCGCGACATTGCCGTTTTTATAAATCACACACTGCTGCTGGCTGTCGGTACAGGCCGCATACGCAGCAACGGAGAAACAGGAAATCAGCGCGGCAAACAAAACAGGTTTCATGGTTTGAACTCCTAAGGTTGTGATGATGGGTTTGTGATATTTGGAACTATACGCTTATTTGCATGTACCTACTACAAAATGTATCGGTAACATTCAACGGGTGCATCACTATATCCATTCCATCAATTATCTCATTCGCCCCATACGATAAAGGCCGTCTGAACTTCATTTTTCAGACGGCCTTCAATTGGTTTTCTACCTTACCGCTTCAACTTCGCAAACGCATCCGCCATTGCCGAATTGGTTGGGACACGCTCGTTACGTTGGGGTTTGCGGTCGCGGCGTTCTTGATGTCGGGTTTCAGACGGCCTGTTGCCTTTGGCTGCGCCGCCCAGTTCGTCATCCAGTCGCATAGTCAGCGCAATGCGTTTGCGTGCGGCATCAACCTCCAGCACTTTCACTTTCACCACATCGCCGGCTTTCACTACTTCACGCGGGTCTTGAACAAACTTGTTAGACAGGGCGGAGATGTGCACCAAGCCGTCTTGATGGACGCCGATGTCCACGAACGCGCCGAAGTTGGCGACGTTGGAGACCACGCCTTCGAGTATCATGCCGACTTGCAAGTCGCTGATTTCATGGACACCTTCGGCGAAGGAGGCCGTCTGAAACTCGCCGCGCGGGTCGCGACCGGGTTTCTCCAGCTCGGACAGGATGTCCAAAATGGTTGGCAGGCCGAAGCGTTCGTCGATGAAGTCGGACGCTTTGATTTGTTTCACGCGCTCGCGGTTGCCGATGAGTTCGGCGGCGCTAATGCCTTGTTGCGCCAGCATTTTGGCGACGACGGGATAGGCTTCGGGGTGGACGGCGCTCGCGTCCAACGGCTCTTTACCGCCGTTAATCCGCAAAAAGCCCGCCGCCTGCTCGAAGGTTTTTTCGCCCAAACGCGGTACTTTCAGCAATTTTTTGCGGCTGTCGAACGCGCCGTTTTCATCGCGGTAGGCGACGATGTTTTGGGCAAGGGTCTGATTCAAACCGGAAATCCGCGCCAAGAGCGGGGCGGAGGCGGTATTCACGTCCACTCCGACGGCGTTCACGCAGTCTTCGACCACCGCGTCCAGCGATTTGGCGAGCTGGCTTTGGTTCACGTCGTGCTGATACTGGCCCACGCCGATGGATTTGGGGTCGATTTTGACCAACTCGGCAAGCGGGTCTTGCAGCCTGCGGGCGATGGACACCGCGCCGCGCAGAGAAACGTCCAAGTCGGGGAACTCGCGCGCCGCCAGTTCGGACGCAGAATAAATCGATGCGCCGGCTTCGGAAACGACGATTTTGTGCAGCCCCATTTCGGGCATTCCGCGCACCAGTTCACCCGCGATTTTGTCGGTTTCGCGGCTGGCGGTGCCGTTACCGATGGCGATGAGCTTCACGCCGTGCTGTTTAATCAGGCGCGACAGCGTTGCCAACATATTGTTTTCTTGATGCAAATAGACGATGACGGTATCCAGCAGCTTGCCCGTGTCGTCCACCACGGCGCATTTCACGCCGTTGCGGTAGCCGGGGTCAAGACCCAAAGTGGTCAGCCGTCCGGCGGGCGCGGCGAGCAGCAAGTCTTTGAGATTGCGGGCGAACACGGTAATCGCGTCGGTGTCGGCGGCTTCTTTCAGACGACCTAAGGCTTCGAGTTCCAGCGACAAAAAGATTTTCGCGCGCCAAGTCAGGCGCACGGTGTCGCGCAGCCATTTGTGGCCGTCTGAAACCTTGAAACGGCGGGCGATGAGTTGCTCGTATTCGCTTTGCTGCGTAATCGGCGTGTCGTCGGGCTGGTATTTGAGCGCGATGTTCAACACGCCTTCGTTGCGGCCGCGCAAAACCGCCAGCGCGCGGTGGCTGGGCATGGCGCGGACGGGTTCGCGGTGGTCGAAATAATCGCTGAATTTTTCGCCTTCGGTTTCTTTGCCTTCAACGACTTGCGCGTGGATTTCGGCTTCGTTCCACAGCTTGTCGCGCAGCGTGCCGATGAGTTCCGCGTCTTCGGCAAACTGCTCCATCAGAATCGCGCGCGCGCCATCCAGCGCGGCTTTGGCGTCGGGAACATTTTCGTTCAGGTAGCCTTGCGCGGCGGCTTCCACGTCCTGCGGCTGCTCGGCAAGCAACACGTCCGCCAGCGGCTGCAAACCGTGTTCGCGCGCGATTTGCGCTTTGGTGCGGCGTTTGGGTTTGTAAGGCAGATACAGGTCTTCCAGCGCGGTTTTGTTGTCGGCGGCTTCGATTTGCGCCCTGAGGTCGTCTGAAAGCTTGCCTTGCTCTTCAATGCTTTTTAAAACAACGGCTTTGCGATCTTCCAATTCGCGCAGGTATTGCAGCCGCTCGGCAAGCTGGCGCAGCTGCGTATCGTCCAGCCCACCCGTGGCTTCCTTGCGGTAACGGGCGATAAAGGGGACGGTCGCACCGTCATCTAAAAGCTCAATAGCGGCATTAATTTGCGCAGTGGTGGCAGAGAGTTCTTGAGAGAGGATTTGGGTAATGTTCATATATTCCTTCATATTCCATCTGAACGATTGATAGGACAGCACAACGTAAGATAATTTTTGGGAAGACAAAGGATAATACTGATACACTTCATTCAAAACAAGATAACATATGCTGTATAAGGAAAACCAATGACTATTCTTATCACCGGCGGTACCGGTTTTATCGGTTCCCATACCGTTGTTTCCCTGTTGAAATCAGGCTTTAATGCCGTGATTTTGGACAATTTGTGCAATTCGTCTGCCAACATCCTCCCGTGCTTGGAAAAGATTACCGGCAAATCTGTGCCTTTTTACCAAGGGGATATCCGTGATCGTGAAGTGTTGCGCCAAATCTTTGCAGAACACGATATTGATGCCGTCATCCATTTTGCCGGCTTGAAGGCAGTCGGTGAAAGCGTGGCCGAACCAATGAAATACTATGACAACAATGTGTCTGGCAGCTTGGTTTTGGCTGAAGAAATGGCGCGTGCCGGCGTATTTAAGATTGTGTTCAGCTCATCGGCTACGGTTTACGGCGATCCGGGTAAAGTGCCTTATACGGAAGATATGCAACCGGGAGATACGACCAGCCCTTACGGCACGTCTAAGTCTATGGTGGAGCGCATTTTGACGGATATCCAAAAGGCCGATCCACGTTGGAGCGTGATTTTGTTGCGCTATTTCAACCCTATCGGTGCGCATGAAAGCGGTTTGATCGGCGAGCAGCCAAACGGTATTCCAAACAATCTACTGCCTTATATCTGCCAAGTGGCTTCAGGCAAGCTGCCGCAATTGTCGGTCTTCGGCGATGACTACCCTACTCCTGACGGTACGGGTATGCGCGACTATATCCATGTAATGGATTTGGCGGAAGGCCATGTGGCGGCGATGCAGGCGAAAAGCGATGTTTCGGGCGTACACCTGTTTAATTTGGGTTCGGGACGTGCTTATTCGGTATTGGAAATCATCCGTGCCTTTGAAGCGGCCTCCGGCTTGACCATTCCGTTCCAAATCAAACCGCGTCGCGATGGCGATTTGGCCTGTTTCTATGCCGATCCTGCCTACACCAAAGCGCAGACCGGTTGGGAAACCAAACGCGATTTGGCGCAGATGATGGAAGACTCATGGCGTTGGGTCAGCAACAACCCAAATGGCTACGACGATTAAGTTGACCTGATGCAGGCCGTCTGAAAGAGATGTTTTCAGACGGCCTCTTTATCTGAAAAACACACTTTCTGTCTGCTATAATCTGCTTATATTATTTTGACTATCCTCTGAAACTTATGAAAAAAATCCTTGTTACCGGCGGTGCGGGCTTTATCGGTTCTGCCGTTGTCCGTCATATTATCCAAAACACCCAAGACTCTGTCGTCAATGTCGATAAGCTGACTTATGCCGGCAATTTGGAATCTCTGACCGAGGTAGCCAATAATCCTCGCTATGCTTTTGAGCAAGTGGATATTTGCGACCGCGCCGAACTCGACCGCGTATTCGCACAACACCAGCCTGATGCCGTGATGCACTTGGCTGCGGAAAGCCATGTCGACCGTTCTATCGATTCGGCAGGCGAATTTATCCAAACCAATATCGTCGGCACATTCAATCTGCTTGAAGCGGCCCGCGCCTACTGGCAACAAATGCCGTCTGAAAAGCGTGAAGCCTTCCGCTTCCACCATATTTCCACCGATGAAGTCTATGGCGATTTGCACGGCACCGACGATTTGTTTACCGAGACCACGCCATACGCGCCGTCCAGCCCCTACTCTGCCTCTAAAGCATCCAGCGACCATCTCGTCCGCGCATGGTTGCGTACTTACGGTTTGCCCACCATCGTAACCAACTGCTCGAACAACTACGGTCCATACCATTTCCCTGAAAAACTCATTCCATTGATGATTCTGAACGCGCTCGACGGCAAACCGCTGCCCGTGTACGGCGACGGAATGCAAATCCGCGACTGGCTGTTTGTCGAAGACCACGCACGCGCGCTGTATCAGGTTGTTACCGAAGGTGTTGTCGGCGAAACCTACAACATCGGCGGTCACAATGAAAAAGCCAATATTGAAGTGGTCAAAACCATCTGCGCCCTGCTGGAAGAGCTTGTTCCTGAAAAACCGGCGGGTGTGGCACGTTATGAAGATTTGATTACTTTCGTACAAGACCGCCCCGGTCATGACGTACGCTACGCCATCGATGCTGCCAAAATCGGCAGGGAGCTGGGCTGGAAACCTCAGGAAACATTCGAATCCGGCATCCGCAAAACAGTACAATGGTATTTGGACAACAAAACCTGGTGGCAAAACGTATTGAACGGCAGCTACCGTTTAGAGCGTTTAGGCACCGGAAAATAAGTTTTCAGACGGCCTGTTCCCATATTAGGCCGTCTGAAAATCATGCAAACACACACTACTCAGGAGAAAACCCATGAAAGGCATCATCCTTGCCGGCGGCAGCGGCACACGCCTCTATCCCATCACGCGCGGCGTATCCAAACAACTGCTACCCGTGTACGACAAGCCCATGATTTACTATCCCCTGTCCGTATTGATGCTGGCAGGAATCCGCGATATTTTGGTGATTACCACACCCGAAGACAACGCCTCTTTCAAACGCCTGCTCGGCGACGGCAGCGATTTCGGCATTTCCATCAGCTATGCCGTTCAACCCAGTCCGGACGGCTTGGCACAGGCATTTATCATCGGCGAAGAATTTATCGGCAATGACAATGTTTGCTTGGTTTTGGGCGACAATATTTTCTACGGCCAATCATTTACGCAAACATTGAAACAAGCCGCCGCCAAGACCCACGGCGCAACCGTATTCGGTTATCAGGTCAAAGACCCCGAGCGTTTCGGCGTGGTTGAGTTTGACGAAAACTTCAACGCCCTGTCTATCGAAGAGAAACCGCAACAGCCCAAATCCGATTGGGCGGTAACCGGCTTGTACTTCTACGACCGACGCGTCGTCGAATTCGCCAAACAAATCAAACCGTCCGCCCGCGGCGAATTGGAAATCTCCGATCTCAACCAAATGTATTTGGAAGACGGTTCATTGTCGGTACAACTTTTGGGACGCGGTTTCGCATGGTTGGACACCGGCACCCACGAGAGCCTGCACGAAGCCGCTTCATTCGTCCAAACCGTGCAAAACATCCAAGACCTGCAAATTGCCTGTCTGGAAGAAATTGCTTGGCGCAACGGTTGGCTTTCCGATGAAAAACTGGAAGAACTGGCGCGCCCGATGGCGAAAAACCAATACGGCCAATATTTGCTGCGCCTGTTGAAAAAATAATGTTTGAGGCCGTCTGAAACTTTTCAGACGGCCTTTAGATGAAAGATAAACGATGAACATCATTGATACCGCTATTCCTGACGTAAAACTGCTTGAGCCACAAGTCTTCGGCGACGCGCGCGGCTTTTTTATGGAAACCTTCCGCGACGAATGGTTCAAGACCCAAGTCTGCGACCGCACCTTCGTGCAGGAAAACCATTCCAAATCCAGCAAAGGCGTATTGCGCGGTCTGCACTATCAAACTGAAAACACACAAGGCAAACTCGTGCGCGTGGTTGTCGGCGAAGTATTCGACGTGGCCGTCGATATGCGTAAAGACTCCCCCACTTTCGGCAAATGGGTAGGCGAAATTCTATCCGCAGAAAACAAACGCCAACTGTGGGTACCCGAAGGTTTCGCTCACGGCTTCTATGTACTGAGCGATGAAGCCGAGTTCGTCTATAAATGCACAGACTATTACAACCCAAAAGCCGAACACTCGCTAATTTGGAATGATCCGACCGTCGGCATCGACTGGCCGTTGCAAGGCGAGCCGAACCTGTCGCCTAAAGACTTGGCCGGCAAAGTATTGGCCGAAGCGGTAACGTTTGGATAACTTCAAAACATAACAGAATCAACTGTTTCTATTTTGTAGTATTAGAAAGTTTCAAATGAATTTAAATAAAATTAGAAAATTTTTTAGAGAGCCCCATATTTTCTTTAGGGATTTTCTAAATAAACGCTTTCCTCCTTATAATGTAGAACAGCCTATTCCTGAAACTGAAGAATTCACTCTAATCAATGCAGATGCCAATCTTGCATCTCTCACAGAAAACGTTTTGCCAAACTTTCCCATCGATGTTGTTTTTACTTGGGTCGACAATACCGATAAAGCATGGCAAGAACAGTATTACCGTACCCTACAACCCATCGATCAGGAAGATATCGGCCTGTATGCGACCGACCCTGCCCGCTTTTCCAACCATAATGAACTTTTTTATTCAGTACAGGCCGTACAAAAGTTTATGCCGTGGGTCCGCAATATTTTTATTGTAACGGCGGATCAAAAACCTAAATGGTTAGATGAAAATTCCCATTCTAAAATTAAATTAATCAATCATTCGCAAATTATTGATGCCAAATACTTACCAACGTTCAATTCCCACGTCATTGAAGCAAACTTATATAAAATTCCAGATTTAAGTGAACATTTTATTTATTTCAATGATGATGTTTTCGTTGCAAGACCGCTGATGCCTAACCACTTTTTTGAAAACAATGGCTTGGCTTCCCTATTTGTTGCTAATAAAAGTCTGCAAAAAATGTATCAACGAGGATTAATTACGCCAACGTTAACTGCATCAGAACATGCTCTTATGCTCTTAAAAAAATATTATCCCAAAATTAATATTGATACACCTTTAGTACATACCTATATTCCACTAAGAAAGACATCCTTTGAAAAAGCATGGTTATTATTTGAAGATGAAATAAATTCTTTCCTAAATAACAAGGTTCGCCATAATTCTGAGCTTAATATGGCCAGTTTCTTGGTACCCTGGTTGATGTACCTTGACGGATACGCTACACCAAAACGTGAAATTTGCTATTATTTCAACATACGCAGTTCACATGCCCAGACTCAATATAAAAAATTATTATTTAAAAAAGAACATCTTCACATGCCCCATTCCTTCTGCATTAATGATCCAAACAGTAATAATGCTGAAAAAAACTATGCCCTACATTTCCGTAATTTTATGGACACCTACTTTGAAATAGAGGCAGAATAAATTTTTACATTAATGATACTTAATAGATAACATAATAATTTAAAATGATTTTTTCAACATTCGGCCTATTTAAACAACGTCTCTTGCTAACCAAATTTTTAGACAAAATTTCAACGGATAAGACCGCATTATTTTGGGGCAAGAAACATCCCAAACGTAGAAAATTAGCACATATCTTAAGATTGCCCCTGCTCAATCTTGAGGACGGCTTTTTACGTTCAGTCGGGCTAGGGGTCTCTGGTTATCCGCCCTACTCTATCGTCTATGACGACATCGGCATCTACTACGACACCACCCGTCCTTCGCATTTGGAACAACTGATTCTTGCCGCCGATACCATGCCGTCTGAAACCTTGGCTCAGGCGCAGCAGGCGATGGATTTCATCCTGCAACACCACCTGTCCAAATACAACCACGCGCCCGAACTTTCAGACGATCATCCTTTACGTTCCCCATCCAAGCCTGAAACCATCCTCATCATCGACCAAACATTCGGCGATATGGCCATCCAATATGGCGGCGCAGATGTCTCTACGTTTGAACTGATGTTTCAGACGGCCTTGAGTGAAAACCCGCAAGCCGATATCTGGGTCAAAACCCATCCCGATGTTTTGTGCGGCAAAAAACAAGGCTATCTGACCCAACTGGCGCAGCAACACCGCGTCCATCTTTTGGCAGAAGACATCAATCCGATTTCCTTGTTGCAAAACGTCGATAAAGTTTATTGCGTTACCTCGCAAATGGGTTTTGAGTCGCTTTTGTGCGGTAAACCACTGACCACCTTCGGCCTGTCGTGGTATGCCGGATGGGGCGTAAGCGACGACCGCCATCCAAAAATCGACAGCCTTGTTCAAACCCAACGCCGCGCCCCCCGCAACTTGCTGCAACTCTTCGCCGCAGCCTATCTGCAATACAGCCGCTACCTCAACCCCAATACCGGCGAAGCAGGCAGCCTCTTTGATGTCATCGACTATCTGGCGACTGTTAAACGCAAAAACGACAAATTGCGTGGCGAGTTATATTGCGTCGGCATGTCTTTGTGGAAACGCGCGGTTGCCAAACCGTTCTTTAACGTACCCTCTTGCCGTCTGAAATTTATCTCTTCCACCCAAAAACTGGCCGGGGTCAAACTGTCCGATGACGCACGTATCCTAGCTTGGGGCAACGGCAAAGAGGCCATCATCCGTTTTGCCGAACAACACCACATCCCCCTGCTGCGCATGGAAGACGGCTTTATCCGCTCGGTCGGACTCGGTTCTAATTTAGTGCCGCCACTGTCGCTCGTTACCGACGATATGGGCATTTATTTTAATGCCGAAACCCCTTCCCGTCTTGAACACATCCTGCAAAACCAAAACTTCGACGATCAAGACTTTCAGACGGCCGTGAAGCTGCAAAAAATGCTGACCGAAAACCACATCAGCAAATACAACGTTGGTAGCTCAGACTTCACCGCCCCGTCAACCGACAAAACCGTGATCCTCGTTCCCGGCCAGGTTGAAGATGATGCGTCTATCCGCTATGGTTCACCCCAAATCTATCGCAATCTGGATTTGCTCCGTACCGTACGCGAACGCCATCCCGATGCCTATATCATCTACAAACCACATCCCGATGTAGTCAGCGGTAACCGTATCGGTCATATTTCCCCTGAAGATGCTGCACGATATGCCGACCAAACCGCCGAACAAGCCGACATCCTGACCTGTCTCCAATACGCAGACGAAGTACATACCATGACTTCGCTGACCGGTTTTGAAGCCTTGTTGCGCGGCAAAAAAGTCAGCTGCTACGGCCTGCCTTTTTACGCAGGTTGGGGGCTTACCCAAGATCTGCTGCCCATTCCGCGCCGCAGCCGTAGGCTTGAGCTTTGGCAGCTGATTGCCGGCACGCTCATCCACTATCCCGACTACATCCACCCTGAAACTCATCAGGCCATCAATGCGGAAACCGCAGCCCAAATCCTGATACGTCAAAAAAATATGCAAAAAAACAACAACGGATTACATCGCGGGTATTTTGCTAAAAAATTAGGTAAAATCAAACAACTATATCTATCTTTCAAATAAATACCATCTAAATTAACGATGCGTCATAAACTTGCCTCTATTGCGGCATCATTGCCTTTGCATCATTAATTCTCTTGGCGTATGCTTGAAAGTTCAACCTAAAACTATTACACAAAAAACAAAACCACATTGCGACATGAAACAGCCCGTCCTCAAAAATAACCTGCAAAACCTGCTTGAAAGCGCAGAAAATATCCTGCTGCTTCAAGGCCCTGTCGGCGATTTTTTTCTGCGCCTTGCCGACTGGCTGACTGCAAACGGCAAAACAGTACATAAATTCAACTTTAATGCAGGCGACGACTATTTTTATCCGCCCACACAAGCTCATACCATTGTTTTTAACGACGACTACGAGGCCTTTCCTGAATTTTTGCAAGAATATATTGTTCAACATCACATCCAGGCGGTTGTCTGCTTTGGCGACACACGCCCTTATCACGTCATTGCAAAACGCATTGCAAACGAAAACCAAGCCAGTTTTTGGGCGTTTGAAGAAGGCTATTTCCGCCCCTACTACATCACCTTAGAAAAAGACGGCGTCAACGCATTTTCCCCGTTGCCGCGCCGTGCCGACTTTTTTCTTGAACAATTCCCTAAGCTTGCCCAGCAAGAGTATAAAACGCCAACGCCGGTACGCGGCGGGTTTACGCCCATGGCAAAAAACGCCATCCGTTACTATATCGAGTTGTTCCGCAATCCACGCAAATACCCTGACTACATCCACCACCGCGCGCCCAATGCCGGCCATTACCTCAAACTGTGGTCGCTCTCCATCCTCAAGCGTTTGAACTACTATATTGAAGACATCCAAATCGCCAAACGTGTGGAAGCAGGCAAATACGGCAAGTTTTTTATTGTTCCCTTGCAGGTATTCAATGACAGCCAAGTCCGTATCCATTGCGACTTTCCCAGCGTCCGCAGCTTCCTGCTCCATGTTTTGAGTTCATTTGCCGAACACGCGCCTGTCGATACCAACCTCATCATCAAGCATCATCCGATGGACCGCGGCTTTATCGACTACTCGCGCGACATTAAACGCTTTATCAAAAAACACCCCAAACTCAAAGGCCGTATCACTTACGTCCATGATGTCCCCCTGCCCGTTTTCCTGCGTCACGGCCTTGGCATGGTTACCATCAACAGCACCAGCGGCCTGTCCGGATTGATCCACAACATGCCTGTCAAAGTCCTCGGCCGTGCCTATTATGATATTCCCGGCATTACTGACCAGAATACCTTGGCAGAATTTTGGAATCATCCGACACCGCCTGACAAAGAGCTGTTCCATGCCTACCGTATGTACCACCTCAACGTGACCCAAATTAACGGCAACTTCTACAGTCAGGTGTTTTTTCCTAACAGAAAAACCTCCGACTCTTCCACACCGACAACCTGACTTAGCGAAAGAAAAGCTCAGGCCGTCTGAAAATATTTCAGACGGCCTGAAGCAATCAATACCTTAGCTACTGCCATGTAAATAAAACACAAAAACCTGCATTTATCATTAACAATAAATTACAAAAACAGTATAATGACCGAGCTGTCATGAGCGCATACCGACTCAACCTGAGGCCTTAATAACACACAAAATATGGATGTACTCCCAAAACAAGATAACAAGCCAAGCATCCTCAAGATAAGCCAGCAAGGCAATACACTCTGCAAAACAGTGCCAAGCAATATTTTTACAAAGCCCTCAGCCGGTATCGCCGCCCATATGCCGCAGCATCCGTCTTCCACTTTATATCCGCCCGCAAACCATGACCGCCGCTCCTGATATCCTCTACCGGCAAGCCGCCGCCCTTTTGGAACAATCCAATACCGCCCAAGCCCTGCCCCTGCTGCAACAGGCCGCAGAGCAGGGATATACTGAAGCTGCTTTTGTATTGGGCAATCATCTGCTGCAAAACGATCATCCGAAGCAGGCACTTCCATGGCTGGAAGCCGCCGCGGCTCAACGCCACCCCAAGGCACTCTTTATCCTGCTGCAACAACGCGAACACAACGGTATCCCAACCGGACAGCTTCTTAACGACTACGCCTGGCTGGGTGAGCAAGGTTACCTCGAAGCCCAATTAATCCTCATGCGTTACCATGCGCAACGCAACGATCCACAATCGCTCTACTGGGCAGAGCTTGCTGCCGCTCGATATGCCGCACCTGCGTATTACCATCTGGCACGTCATCATCAACGCCAAGGCGACGTTGCAACTGCCATCGAACAATACGAAAAAGCGGCCGCGCTCGGCGTAACTGCCGCCTGCTGGCAACTCGGTCAAATCTACTTCTACGGCACAGGTGTCAGCCCCAACCACGCACAAGCCGAACAATACCTCGAACAAGCCGCGCAAGCCGGCCACATCGCCGCACAAACCCTACTGGCCGACCTTCTTGCCGCCCAACGCAAACCCGAAGCCTTAGAATGGTATCGTCGTGCCGCCGATAAGGAGCAAGCGGAAGCACAGGCCAAGCTGGCCCAATACGCCCTGACCGGCGAACTTTCCGAGCGCGACCCATTCCAAGCGGCGCGCTATGCCAAAGCCGCCGCCGAAAAAGACCATCCCGAAGCCCTGAAAATCATGGGCGACCTCTACCGCTACGGCCTCGGCACCAAAGCCGACAACCATATCGCACATAATTACTACCACCGGGCCTCCGCGCTGGGTTCTGCCGCCGCGGCACAAAAACTCATCAGCGACGCCGCGCTGTACCATCCGCAACAATACGAACAAATCAAAACTGCCGCCCTGCAACAGCAACAAACCGAGACCACATACCGTTTGGCGGAAACACAAGCCCACGCCATCGGCCGTCCCACCGACTACAATGCCGCGCGCAAGAATTACATGGAAGCTGCCGAATTCCACCATAAAAACGCAGCGGCAGCCTTAGGCCGCATCTACCATTACGGCCTCGGCACAGCGCAAGACCCTCGGGCGGCTGCACACTGGTACACCATCGCTGCCGAACAAAACCACCCTTCCGCCCAATACCACCTCGCCTGTTTTTACTATCACGGGCAAGGTGTCGGCTGTCATGTTCCGACCGCCTGCTACTGGCTACAGGCCGCCATCAACAACGGCCACACTTCGGCCGAATCATTAACATACCTATTAGAACAATGGCGACGCGAAGCACATCATGCCATCGGGCAAAAGGCCGTCTGAAAAGATTTACACTCGCATTTTTTGACAATCTTTAACTATTCCCCTAATATTTGCCAGTTATTTTTCACGGACACGTCATTGTTTTCATTTCTTTCTGAAAACACCTTGTCCGCGCATCAATACCATGACACTCGGCGGATAACGCCAAGCGTTGAAACACACTACATCCGGAACGAAAACGGATACTCGGAAAAACATTTCTAGGAGGTGAAACAACATGGAATGGGAATTCAACAGTTATTACACACTGATTGCCGCCACGCTCGTGTTGCTGGTTGGTAAATTTCTGGTTCAAAAAATCAAATTCTTAAGAGACTTCAATATTCCCGAGCCGGTCGCCGGCGGTTTGATTGCCGCTATCGTCCTGTTCGCCCTGCACGAAGCCTACGGCGTCAGCTTCAAATTTGAAAAACCGCTGCAAGATGCGTTCATGCTCATCTTCTTTACATCCATCGGTTTGAGCGCCGACTTCTCCCGTTTGAAAGCGGGCGGTTTGCCTTTGGTTATCTTTACTGCCGTAGTGGGTGCATTCATCATCGTCCAAAACTTCGTCGGTGTCGGCTTGGCGAGCGCATTGGGCTTGGATCCGCTGATTGGCCTGATTACCGGTTCTATTACCCTGACCGGCGGTCACGGTACTGCCGGCGCATGGGGTCCTGACTTTGAAAGCAAATTCGGCCTGACCGGCGCAACCGGCTTGGGTATGGCTGCCGCCACTTTCGGTCTGGTATTCGGCGGCCTGATCGGCGGTCCCGTTGCCCGTCGCCTGATCAACAAAATGGGTCGCAAACCTCTGGAAACAAATAAAAAACCAGTTGACAATGACCAAACCGACGACGTCTTCGAACAAGCACAGCGCACCCGCCTGATTACGGCTGACTCCGCTGTCGAAACGCTCGCGATGTTTGCCGCATGTTTGGCATTTGCCGAAATCGTGGACAGCTACGACAAAGCCTTCTTCGACTTGCCTAAATTCGTATGGTGTCTGTTTGCAGGCGTGGTCATCCGCAACGTCCTGACTGCAGCCTTCAAAGTCAATATGTTTGACCGTGCCATCGACGTATTCGGTAACGCCTCCCTGTCCCTCTTCCTGTCTATGGCCCTTCTGAACCTGAAACTGTGGGAATTGACCGGTCTCGCAGGCCCTGTGACCATCATCTTGGCTGTACAAACCGTCGTAATGATTCTGTACGCAACCTTCGTTACCTACGTCTTCATGGGTCGCGACTACGACTCTGCCGTATTGGCGGCAGGTCACTGCGGCTTCGGTTTGGGTGCCACCCCGACTGCCGTTGCCAACATGCAGTCCATTACCCAAACTTTCGGCCCGTCTCACAAAGCCTTCTTGATTGTGCCTATGGTGGGTGCGTTCTTCGTTGACTTGCTCAACGCCGCCATCCTCTCCGGCTTCATCAGCGTCATCAAAGGCTGATACGTCTGACATAGAAAAGCACTTGCCGCATTTACTTGCTGCAAGTGCTTTTGTTATGATAGGCACGTCAGGCCGTCTGAAAGGCCGTCATCTTCAGGAGTACCCATGTACAAAAAAACCGCTTCCGTATTGATTTTAAGCACGATTCTTCTTGCCGCATGCAGCAAAGAAGAGCCGAAAGCCGCGCTTGATTGCGCCCAACCGGCCACACTGCAAAACATCCGTACCACCATCGAAGACACCCTCAAACAACAAGCGCGCTCCTTTGCCCGCAATGACAACCGCCAATTCGTCGATGCCGATAAAATCATCGCCGCCGGACTCGAATTAGAAACCCTGCTTGAAGACCCCAAAGAAACCGAAGACAACGGCAAAGCCATCTGCCGCGCCAACCTCAAAATCCGCATTCCCGACACCATCCTCAAAACAGCCATAGACAACAGCCCGCTGATTTACGGCAACACCCCGTTGTCCGACATGCTCGAACAAAAACTGATGGGCAGCAACCTGACTTTTGAAAACAACACGTTCAGCACCACCCTGCTCTACACCCCCGACAAAGACGGCAAACCGGTTCTCGAAGACAACACCCTGAGCACCACGGCCCAAACCCTTTCCGCCACCCTGCTGCCCTACGGCGTGAAAAGCATCGTCATGATAGACGGCAAACCTGTATCCAAAGAGCAGGCCATCAAGCTGCTGCAAAACCAAAATACGGAAGAGCCGCCGACTGTTAATCCGCAAGACATCCTCGAAAACAACGCCGCCAGCCAAGCCGTCGGCTTGACCGATGATGACGATAATTCAGACTACGAAGTCCTGCGTCCTGACCATCAAACTCCGCGCAACGAGCCGCCCGGCCTCAGTCAAAGCGAACTCGACAACGCGCGCGCGCAAAACCGTCAGGCAGACGGCGAGATCAACGACCTCTGGGGCGGCATGGACAGCGATGTCAAACAACAAATCCTCGGCGAACAACGCGCCTGGATTCAAAGCAAAAAACTCAACTGCCAACAAGCCGCCGCGTCCGCAGACAGCGCCGCACAAGCAGAATACCTGCGCCTGCAGTGTGAAACACGCATGACACGCGAACGTACGCAATACCTGCGCGGCTATTCCATCAACTAAATCGATAAGGCCGTCTGAACATTCAGACGGCCCACAAGAAAGCACATCACATCATGCAATACCGAATCCACCGTGAAGGCGATGCCCCAAACACGCCATCTTCAGCCTCCACACCCGTTGACAACTGGGAGCGCAACACCCTGCGCGAAGTCCTCCTCGCCGCCTACCAAGAACAGCGCCGCGCCCGCATTTGGCGCAATATCTGGCGCGGCGTCGCCGTCCTCATCTTCCTCAGCCTGATCTTCGGCTTTGCAGAAGAAGAAGGAAAAACCACGAGCATCCACGCCCGCGGCGAACACACCGCCGTTATCGACCTGACCGGCGAAATCGGCAACGACATCGACGACCAAGTCCAAATCCTGCGCGATAGCATGGAAGCCGCCTATAACAACGGCAACGCCAAGGCCATCATCATCCGCGCCAACAGCCCCGGCGGTTCGCCTGTCGTGTCCAACACAGCCTTTAACGAAGTCCGCCGCCTCAAAGCCGAACACAAAGACATCCCTGTTTACCTTGTTGCCGAAGACATGTGCGCTTCCGGCTGCTACTACATTGCCGCTGCCGCCGACAAAATTTACGCCGACCCTTCGAGCATTGTCGGCAGCATCGGCGTAATCGGCGGCGGTTTCGACTTTACCGGCCTGATGGACAAAGCCGGTGTCAAACGCCGTCTGAAAACCGCCGGCAGCAACAAAGGCATGGGCGACCCTTTCACGCCTGAAACGCCGGCACAAACCCAAATTTGGGAAACCATGTTGGGCGATATCCACCAAGAATTCATCAAAGCCGTCAAACTCGGCCGTGGCGCAAGGTTGAAAGACAAACAGTATCCCGACGTTTTCAGCGGCCGCATCTACACCGGCAAAGAAGCCAAACAGGTCGGGCTGATTGACGACTTCGGCAGCATTTACAGCGTTGCCCGCGATGTTGTCAAAGCCCCCGAGCTGGTCAACTACACGCCGCAAGACGATTTCAGCAAAATGCTCAGCCGCCGCTTCGGAGCGGAAGTGAAGGCCAAAGTCAAGGAAACTTTGTCTGAAATTTGGTAAACCAACAAACTAAAAGGCCGTCTGAAACCCAAAATATCGGAGTTTCAGACGGCCTTTTTATATGGTTTTTCAAATAAAGTGCAGATTATTGTCCAAACATTTATCGGCTTCATCAAACCGACAGGCAAATATCCCCTGATGATGCTTTTACGGGAACACATTACGCCTGCAAATGATTAAACCTTCATGCTTCAGACGGCCTGTTTCTGCATATTATGCGCCATATCAAGCGCGGCGCGGACAGCGGTAATCAGGCTGCCGGAATCGGCTTTGCCCGTGCCTGCCAAACCCAATGCCGTGCCATGATCGACAGAAGTGCGGATAAAGGGCAGGCCGAGAGTGATGTTCACGCCTTCGCCGAAACCGGCGTATTTGAGCACCGGCAGCCCTTGGTCGTGATACATGGCGAGGACGGCATCGGCATCTTTGAGCAAGAAGGGTTGGAACACGGTATCGGCAGGATACGGGCCGCGCGCGTCTATGCCTTCGGCCTGCAGGGCATGAAGCGCCGGAATAATGGTGTCGATTTCTTCGTGTCCCAAATGGCCGCCTTCGCCGGCGTGGGGATTAAGGCCGGTAACGAGGATGACCGGTTTGGCTATGCCGAACTTATGGCGCAGGTCGTGTTCAAGAATGCGGACAACAGACTCAATTAAAGGCTTCGTGATGGCGGCGGAAATGTCTTTAAGCGGTAGATGGGTGGTCACCAATGCCACACGCAAGCCGCCTCCGGTCAACATCATGACGACTTGTTCGGTATGGCTTTTTTCGGCGAGGTATTCTGTATGGCCGCTGAAAAAGCCGTTGCCTGCGTGGGCATCGTTGATGATGCCTTTATGCAGCGGCGCAGTCACCATACCGGCAAACAGGCCGTCTGAAATGCCTTGATACGCCGTATCCAGCAGCCGGAGCACATACGCGGCATTGGCAGGATTGAGTTCGCCCGCCCGACATTCGGCATCTAAAGGAATATGCAGAACTTCGAGTTCGCCCTTGGGCAACGGATCGGCCGCTTGAGCTTGAAAATCGCGCAGGATGACGGATTTGCCGAGCTGTTCGGCCCTTTGCGCCAACAGGTTTTTATCGCACAAAACAACGGGGCGGCAAGGAAGGTCGGCGAAAGCCAAATCAAGGCAGATGTCGGGGCCGATGCCGGCCGGTTCGCCGGAAGTGATGGCGAGGATGGGAGCAGTCATGGTGTTTCTCGGTATGGTTTACAGTATTTAGACAACAGTCAGGCAAAATGCCTGCCCTACTTTTGCAGATTAACACAAATACAAAAAGGCCGTCTGAAAACAGTCTTTGCTTAGTCAAACTGTTTTCAGACGGCCTTGGCTGTTTACCGTTTTATACTTAAGAACGGCGGCCGATCATGCGGTACAAAACGTCGTGACCTTGAATGCGGTGAACAACAACCATGACAATGTGGCCGGCGACAAGCGCGAAGAGCAGCCAGCCGAGTTTGCCGTGCGCCATATTGCCGAGGTTGGACATCCATTCGATTTTCTCTGGCGAACCCTGCATCACTTCGACACCGAATACTTTCAACGGGCCGCGACCGCCGCCGTATTGGCGGATCATACCGATAACGGGAACGGCGAGCATGAGGACGTAAAGGGCAAGGTGGCCTGCTTTGGCGACAAAGCTGTCGGCGGCAGGACGTTTGGACGCATTGAGCAAAGCCCAAACAATGCGCACGGCAATCACCAGCAGTGTGATGAAACCGATGGATTTATGCACGCCGAAGAGCGATTTGACCCATTCTTCGCCATCGTAGATGGTCCAAACGGTAATGGTGGAGAGGATGCCGATAAAACCGAGTACGGTCAGCCAATGCAACGCGCGCGAGACGGCATCGTAGGTTTGTGGACGTGTAGCGGTCATAATGTTTCCTTATTGTTGATTTGTTTGGTTTTTTGAATCGGCGGCATTGTAACAAAAATGCCCAACCAATTATGTTGCCTTTTTGAAGAAATTTCGTAAATGTTTGGAAAATTTGAAGAAACGGCGGTTTTATCCATCAGGCTGCCCGGGCCGTCTGAAAACAAGGGCAGGAATACCACCTCCTATGCCGAACTCGGGCTAAAATAGGCGTTTTTATTCTCGGGTACGCATCGATGCAGATTTGGATTCGGCGGTGTGCGCTGTTGCTTCTGCCTTTGGGTTTCTTGGCGGTCATGGTGGCCGCGCCTTTGCTGTCGCTGGCGTTTTACGACGGCGAAGGCGCTTGGGCGGAAGTGGTGGCTGATGACTATATGCGCCTGCGCTTGGGCTGGACGGTGGCGCAGGCGGTTTTGACCTGCGTCTTGGTCACGGCTTTGGGCGTGCCTGCGGCGTGGGTGCTGGCGCGGATGGACTTTGCCGGACGGCGCACGGTTTTGCGCCTGCTGATGCTGCCTTTTGTGATGCCGACTTTGGTGGCGGGCATGGGCGTACTGGCTTTATTTGGCGCACACGGTATGCTGGCGGCAGGTTGGCAGGACACGCCGTGGCTGCTGATTTACGGCAATGTGTTTTTCAACCTGCCAGTTTTGGTGCGCTCGGCGTATCAAGGATTTGTGCGTGTGCCGCAGGCGCGGTTGCTGTCAGCGCAATCTTTGGGCGCGGACGCGTGGAGGCGGTTTGTCTGGGTCGAATGGCCGGTGGTGCGCGCGTGGGTTGCCGGCGGCGCGTGTCTGGTGTTTTTATATTGTTTTTCAGGCTTCGGACTGGCCTTGCTGCTCGGCGGCGAACGTTTTGCGACGGTGGAAGTGGAAATCTACCGGCTGGTGGCGTATGAGTTGGACATGGCGCGTGCGTCGGTGTTGGTGTGGCTGGTGCTGGCGGTTACGGCGGCTGCAGGCGGTTTGTATGCGTATTGGAGCAAACGCGTGGCTGTGGATAAGTCGGTCTCGCCTTTGCCTCCACGTGCGCCGATATGGGCTTGGGAAAAATGGCTGACGGCAACGGTATTGACCATGTTGGCAGTGTGCTGCCTGCTGCCTTTGGCGGCGGTGTGGCTCAAGGCGGTATCGGCAGGCTCTTCGTGGGCAGTCTTGCTGGAAGCGCAAACGTGGGCGGCTGTGTGGAACACCATCCGTTTCTCTGTGGCAGCGGTGGCGGCGGCGACGGTTTTGGGCGTGCTGTATGCGGCGGCGGCACGGCAAATGGCGTGGTTGCGTGCGCTGATGTTTTTGCCGTTTATGGTGTCGCCCGTGTGCATCGCGTTTGGCGTTTTGCTGCTCTATCCGCAGTGGACGGCTTCGCTGTGGCTGCTGACGGCGACTTACGCGCTGTTGGCGTATCCGTTTGTGGCCAAAGACGTACTGGCCGCGTGGGATGGTTTGCCCAAAGATTACGCGGCGGCGGCGCGTACCATGGGCGCAAACGATTTTCAGACGGCCTGTTATGTCACCGTGCCGTTATTGAAACCGGCTTTGCGGCGCGGTCTGACTTTGGCTTCGGCAACGTGTATCGGCGAATTTGCGGCCACATTGTTCCTGTCGCGCCCCGAATGGCAGACGCTGACCACTTTGATTTACGATTATCTCGGACGCGCCGGTGCGGACAATTACGGACGGGCGATGGTGTTGACGGCGGTATTGACCGCTTTGGCTCTGACGGCATTTTTGCTGGTGGACGAAGCAGAAGGGCAAAAGGCCGTCTGAACGTGGTCGGCTCAAATTCCCTTCACTTTCACTACACTATTGCCGCGCCTTGTATCGAAAATTGATTGAATCCGCTATATAATTTGTTTTTAACCGCACTCGACACAACCTATCATGACCGACTTAGAAACCAAACGCCTTGAAACCCAAGCCATGCTGGACAATGCCGACTTGCTGTTTGACCAAGAACAATGCCGCGCGGCCTTGCAAAAAGTTGCCGACGACATTACCCGCGACTTGGGCGACAAATATCCCCTGCTCCTGCCTGTGATGGGTGGCGCGGTGGTATTTACAGGACAGCTGCTGCCGCTGTTGCGCTTTCCTTTGGACTTTGACTACGTCCACGTTTCCCGCTACGGCGACAAACTCGCAGGCGGCGCGTTCAACTGGAAACGCATGCCCGACCCCGAGCAAATCAAAGGCCGTCATGTAGTCGTTTTGGACGACATCCTGGACGAAGGCCACACCATGGCCGCCATTCAGGAAAAACTGTTGGAAATGGGCGCGGCAAGCTGCCGTGCGGCCGTGTTTGCCAACAAGCTGATCGACAAAGAAAAACCGACCAAAGCCGATTATGTCGGTTTGGACGTACCCAACCGCTACGTCTTCGGCTACGGCATGGATGCCGCCGGCTGCTGGCGCAACCTCGGCGAAATCTACGCCTTAAACAATAAATAAAACAAAGGCCGTCTGAAAAATCTTCAGACGGCCTCAACCCCCATGCTAGGAACACATCATGATAGGTTTGTTAATCATTACACATGAAACCATAGGTGAAGCCTATCGCGGTTTGGCCGACCATTTCTTTCCCAACGGCTTCCCCGAAAATCTCCACATCCTCGGCGTACAGCCCGACGAAGATCAAAACGATATCATCAACAACGCCATCGCCGCGTTGCAGAAATTTCCTGACAACCGCGGCGTGCTGATCATGACTGACATCTTCGGCGCAACCCCGTGCAACGCCGCACGCCGACTGGTGCGTGAAAACAAATCCGCCATCCTGACCGGCCTCAACGCCCCGATGATGATTAAAGCTATCCAACACTCATCACAAGCCGAAAACCTCTCCGACTTTACCGAAACCGTCAAAGAAGCCGCCATCCGGGGCATTTTCGCCATTACATCCGCACCTGAAGACCTGGTGTGCAAAGAAAACGGCTAAGGCCGTCTGAAAACATTCACTTTACGAACATTACATTTAGGGGACATCCATGCTCAAACAAGAAATCGAAATCATCAACAAACTCGGCCTGCACGCGCGCGCTTCCAGCAAATTCACCCAAACCGCCTCCCAATTCCAAAGCGAAGTCTGGGTCACCAAAAACGGCAACCGCGTCAACGGCAAAAGCATCATGGGCCTGATGATGCTGGCCGCCGCCAAAGGCACCGTGATTGAGCTGGAAACAGAAGGCGCAGACGAAGCCGCCGCCATGCAGGCGTTGACCGACCTCATCAACGACTACTTCGGCGAGGGCGAATAATGAGCATCGTCCTACACGGTGTAGCCGCGGGCAAAGGCATTGCCATCGGCCACGCCCACCTCATCACGCGCGGCACAACGGAAGTCCCCCAATACGACATCGATCCCGACAAACTTGATGCTGAAGTTGCCCGTTTCGACAACGCCATCAAAGCCACGCGCAAAGAACTGGAACAACTGCGCGGCGCAATTCCCGAAAACGCCCCAACCGAATTGGGCGCGTTCATCTCCCTGCACCTGATGCTGCTGACCGACGTTACCCTCTCGCGCGAACCCATCGACATTTTGCGCGAACAGAAAATCAACGCCGAATGGGCATTGAAACAGCAAAGCGACAAGCTCGCCGCCCAGTTCGACAGCATCGACGACGACTACCTGCGCGAACGCAAACAGGACATGCTCCAAGTCGTCCGCCGCATCCACAACAACCTTGTCGGCCAAAGCAACGAAATCAATCTCGCCGGCAACCTGTTTGACGACACCGTCCTCATCGCCCACGACCTCTCGCCTGCCGATACCGTATTGTTCAAAGAGCAGCACATTACCGCCTTCGTAACCGATGCCGGCGGCCCGACCAGCCACACCGCCATCTTAGGCCGCAGCCTCGACATCCCGTCCGTCATCGGCCTGCACAACGCCCGCAAACTCATTACCGAAAACGAAATCGTCATCGTCGACGGCATCAACGGCGTCCTCATCATCGATCCCGACGAAGTCGTCCTCAACGAATACCGCCGCCTCGCCCGCGAATACCGCAGCCACAAGCGCGAACTCAACAAAATCAAAAAAACCGCCGCCACCACGGCCGACGGCATCAACATTGAGTTGCTCGCCAACATCGAATCCGCCGAAGACATCAAAGCCCTGCACAACTTCGGCGCAGACGGCGTCGGCCTGTTCCGCAGCGAATTCCTCTACCTCAACCGCGACAACATGCCGACCGAAGACGAACAATACGAAGTCTATGCCGGCATCGTCAAAAAACTCAAAGGCAAAAACATCACCATCCGCACCGTCGATTTGGGCGTCGATAAAAATCCGCGCTGGTTCGGCCAAAACAGCACGCCCAACGGCAGCCTCAACCCCGCACTCGGCCTGACCGGCATCCGCCTGTGCCTCGCCGAGCCGGTCATGTTCCGCACCCAAATGCGCGCCATCCTCCGCGCCGCCGCCCACGGCCCCGTACGCATGATGTGGCCGATGATTACATCCATTTCCGAAGTGCGCCAATGCCTTATCCATCTGGACACGGCCCAACGCCAGCTGACCGAACGCGGCGAAACCTTCGGCCCGGTCAGCATCGGCTGCATGATTGAAATCCCGTCCGCCGCCATGACCGTCGGCAGCATCCTCAAGCTCGTCGACTTCGTTTCCATCGGCACCAACGACCTGATTCAATACCTCCTATCGGTCGACCGCGGCGACGACAGTGTCAGCCATCTCTACCAACCCGGCCACCCTGCCGTCCTCAAAACGCTGCAACACATCATCCGCACCGCAAACCGCATGGAAAAAGGCGTATCCATCTGCGGCGAAATGGCCAGCGACACCGTCTTCACCCGACTGTTGCTCGGCATGGGCTTGCGCCGCTTCTCCATGAACCCCAACAACCTGCTTTCGGTTAAAAACATCATCCTGCACAGCCACACCGGCCATCTCGAAAACGATGCCGCCAAAATCCTGCGCTGCGAAGACCCGGAAAAAGCCGAAAAACTGATTAAAATCCTCAACCAAAGCGAACAGGCGGAATCACAGGCCGTCTGAACCTCCGGCAAGGGCGTGTATCGAAACACGCCCTTTTTATTCGTCCCCATTTTGGGTTTACACCCGATTCTCCCTCAAGCCCCCTTCTTCCTTATTTCGCCATTTCAAAAACCAATCTTTTTCATTTTTCCCCAATACTGCTTACAGGCCGTCTGAAAAATATATGGCGCAAGTGAAATAAACGCTTTTATACCCACCCCAAAGGCCGTCTGAACCCCGATTACAAGGTTTCAGACGGCCTGCTGTACTCAACCGGATACCTTTTATTTTTTGCAATAAATGACCCTTTGCCTATTTCTTCCAGCTACTGCCCACTATGGCTTTAGGCACCCATATCATTCCTTTTCACTAGGTCTTCAGTATACCCAAACATTATCTCTTTATTTTAATGATGCAACTTTTTACTCTAAAATATGTCTATTCTCATGTTTCACTTGAAAAAAGATTCAATACCTTGTAAATTTATAAAAGATAATAGTTATCATCATATTTTAAAGGAATAGTTCATGAGATTGACGCAACTTTCTGCTTTAATTGCCGCTGCAGCTTTATCAGTCGGCTCCGTATCCGCTTTTGCCAAACCGGTTCAGCTGACCGATACCATCGGCCGTAAGGTAACCGTCGACCTGCCTGCCAAACGCGTGGTTTTGGGCTTCTATTACCAAGACTACATGGCCATCGGCGGTAAAACCGCGCTGGACAACGTTGTCGGTTTCTCCAAAGCAGTTTGGGCCGACTGGGCGCCGCCAAGCTGGGCGGCATTCAGCAAAGCCGTACCTAAACTGAATCAACTGACCGACGTGGGCGAAGTGGAAGTCGGCACTTTCTCGATTGAGAAAGTATTGGCGCTGAAACCCGATTTATTGGTTTTGGCCGAATGGCAATACAAGGCTTTGGGTTCCGATCTCGACCGCATCAACAAAGCCGGCATCCCCATCGTTGTGTTGGACTACAACGCGCAAACGGTCGCTAAACACGTTCAATCAACCAAGCTCATCGGCACGCTGACCGGTCAGCAGCAAAAAGCTGACAAACTGGCGGCAGACTACAAACGCGTCGCCGACACCATCCAAGCGCGCGTACAAAAAGCCAACCTGCCTAAGCCTAAAGTGTATGTCGAGTTCGGCAACAAAGGCCCTGCCGAACACAGCGTTACCTTCGGCAAGAGCATGTGGGGTTCAATGGCGACACTGGTCGGCGGCAACAATATCGCCGCTTCTTCGGTCGAATTCTACGGCCCGATCAACCCTGAAAAAGTCCTCGCCGCCAAACCCGACGTGATCGTGATTACCGGCCGCGAAACCGAATTGAAGAAAAACCCTGCCGCCATGGTGATGGGCTGGGGCATTCCGAAAGCGGAAGCAGAAAAACGTTTGGCAGGCTTTGCCAAACGCGCCGGCTGGGCCAACCTGCCTGCGATTAAAAACAACCGCCTCTACGCTGCCTACCACGCCAACTCACGCACGCTGTCCGACAGCGCATCGATTCAATTTATGGCCAAAGCGATTTATCCGCAGTTGTTTAAGGATTTCAACCCTGAGAAGACCTATCTGGACTTCTACCGCCAAAACCTGCCCGTCGTACCGAACGGTACGTTCTACCTCTATCCGAAAGGATAATAAGGTAGTTTAGATTTTCAGACGGCCTTTTAAATCGTAAGGCCGTCTGAAATTTTTGCGGAAGGAAAAGGCAAACCTGTTCTCCCCTTTCACAACACTCTTTTTTAAAGGTTTGAAACATGAATGATTCGGTTGTCGCCGAGATTGTGAAAAACCAGCGCAAGTTGGAAGGCAAGCGTTGGTTGATTGTGTTGATGTTTTTAGTCATCGCCGCGGTCAGTTTCCTATTCGATATCGCCACCGGCCCTGCGATGATGGACACGCTGCCCGTCGGCGAAGTGGTCAATGTTTTGCTGGGCAAACCCGAAGTCGATGAAATGAACCGCCTGATTGTGATGGATTTGCGCCTGCCGATTGCGGTGATGGCCTTGGTGGTCGGCGCGGCTTTAGGTGTCGGCGGTGCGGAAATTCAAACGCTCCTGAACAACCCGATGGCCAGCCCTTATACGCTGGGCTTGGCGGCAGCGGCGGGTTTGGGCGCGTCGGCGGTGATTGCGTTCGGCGGTTTCGGGCTGCCTGAAACAGTCGCCGTCCCCATCGGCGCGTTTGTGATGACCATGCTGGCTTCGGGCATCTTGTTTCTGTTTGCCTCGGCGCGCCGCTTCAATTCGGCGATGTTGGTGTTGGTGGGGATTGCGCTGTTGTTCCTGTTTCAGTCGATTTTGTCGCTGATTCAATTTATCGCCGCGCCTGAGATTTCACAGCAGATTCTGTTTTGGCTGTTCGGCAGCCTGACCAAGGCAACTTGGGAAACAGTCATCGTTACGGCGGCGGTTACAGCGGTATGCGTGTTTCTGCTTTCGCGCGATGTGTGGAAGCTGACCGCGCTGCGCTTGGGCGAAGAACGCGCCGTCGGGCTGGGCATCAATCTGCAATTTTTGCGCCTGAAAACGCTGGTGTTGGTAGCCGTCATGACAGCAACGGCAATCAGTTTTGTCGGCGTCATCGGCTTTATCGGCTTGGTCGCGCCGCATGTGGCGCGGATTCTTTTGGGCGAAGACCAACGTTTCTTCCTGCCCGGCGCGATGCTGACGGGGGCGGCGTTTTTATCGGTGGCGAGCGTGTTGTCCAAGGTGATTATCCCGGGTGCGCTGTTTCCGGTGGGCATCGTTACGTCGTTTGTCGGCGTGCCGTTCTTCTTCTGGATTGTATTAACGAAACGATAGGCCGTCTGAAATGTTGAAACTTGAAAATGTCCATATCCGGCGCGGCGATTATGTGGTCGCCGACAGTATCGATTTGACGCTGGAACAAGGCAAAGTCTATTCCGTGCTCGGCCCGAACGGCACGGGCAAATCCTCGCTGATGAAAACGATTTTCGGTGAAGTGGCGCACAAAGGCACCATCCGCTACGGCGACGAAGTGTTGAGCAAAATCCACCTGCAAAGCTGGCGCAAACGCATAGGCTATATGCCGCAGGACACCGCCGCCGAAGCCTCGCTGACCGCGCTGGAAGTCGTGTTGCTCGGCCGCATGGACGCGCTGCACATGCACGTCGGCGACGAACTGCTGCACGAAGCCGCAAGTATCATGGCGGAACTGGGTATCGGCCACTTGGCACACCGCGACGTCATGCGCCTTTCCGGCGGACAGCGGCAGCTCGTCATGTTTGCCCAAGTCATGCTGCGCCGCCCCGAAATCCTGATGCTGGACGAACCGGTCAGCGCGCTGGATATGCACCATCAACTCAATCTTTTGGAGCGCGTGGTGCAATACACGCACGAACACAATCTGGTTACTTTGATGGTATTGCACGATTTGAGCCTCGCCGCACAGTTTTCAGACGGCGTGATTCTGCTCGGCGAAGGCAAAGTACAGGCGCAGGGTGCGCCGCAGGACGTGTTGCAGGCGGACATGATCGGCAGGTTGTACAAAGTGGACATCGAGCTCTTATACGACAGCAAAGGCCTGCCTGTTATCCGCCCGATGCGGCAATCCTAGCTGGGAAATCTGCCACCAAGAAACCAGCCACGCAATCATTTTATACTCTTCACAAAAAGGACTTTCCCATGAAAAAATTACTCTTCCTCCTGATGCTGACCGCTTCCATCGGCGCATACGCCGCCAACCACGAAGTCAAAATGCTTGACAACGGCAAAGACGGCAGCATGGTGTTCGAGCCTGGCTACGTCAACGCCAAAGTCGGCGACACTGTTACCTTCAAAGCTACTAACAGCGGCCACTGGGTGCAAAGCAAAGCCCTGCCCGACGGCGTTGCCGACTTCCTCTCCGAAGACGGCAAAGACTTCACGCTCAAGCTCGACAAAGAAGGCGTGTATGTCTATACCTGCCCGCCGCACCGCATGATGAACATGAGCGGCGTGATTCAGGTCGGCAAACCGGTGAACAAAGCCAAAGCGCAAGCCGTTGTCGATGAAATGGAAAACCGCGCCATGCAAAGCAAAGGCCGTCTGAAAAAATATATGGCGCAAGTGAAGTAAACGCGTTTATGCCTGTATTAAAGGCCGTCTGAAACCTTTCAGACGGCCTGTTTCCTTTGCGTAAAACACGCATCAAAGCTATATCTTCCGTTTCAGTTTCCGATAAAATAGGCCTATTCCGACACAAGACCCGTAAGCATGATACGCCGCCTTTACGCCACGCTGTGGCACCTCGCCCCCTTCCTGATCCGCCGCCACCTGCGCCGCCGCGCCCTCAAATCCCCAGCCTATCTCGAGCATTGGGACGAGCGTTTCGGGCAGGCGTATCCCAATCCCGTACAACGCCCGATTTGGATACACGCCGTATCCGTCGGAGAAACGCGTGCGGCCGAACCTTTAGTCCAGGCATTGCGCCGCCATTTTCCCGACTCGCCGTTTTTGATTACCCAAATGACGCCGACCGGCCGCGCCACCGCGCAATCCCTGTTCCCCGATGCGCAATGCCGTTACCTGCCCTACGACAAATCCGAATGGGTCGCCCGATTTTTAGCCGAACACCGCCCCATCTGCGGCATTTTGATGGAAACCGAAATCTGGCCCAACCTGATGCACGCCTGCAAAGAAGCAGGTATTCCCCTCTTTTTGGCCAACGCACGCCTCTCTGAAAAATCCCAACGCGGCTACCTCAAAATCCGCAAGCTGGTCGAGCCTGCCATGCAGACCCTCTCCGGCTGCTTTGCCCAAACCGCCGCCGATGCCGAACGCCTGCACCTCATCGGTGCATCCAATGTCCACGTCTGCGGCAACACCAAATACGACATCGCGCCCCCCGACGACTCGCGCCCGCTTGCCGTCGCCTTTAAAGAACGCATCGGCGCACGCCCCGTCGTCGTCTGCGCCAGCACGCGCGTGTACAAAGGCACAGACGAAGCCGAGCTGCTCCTCAAAGCATGGCAGAGCTACCGCGGCAATGCCTTGCTGGTCATCGTACCGCGCCACCCTGAAAATTTTCAGACGGCCTACGATACCGCCAAATCGCTTGGTTATACCGTCCAAAAACGCAGCGACGGACAACCCGTTTCCCCCGATACACAAGTTTGGATAGGCGACAGCATGGGCGAGCTTGCCGCCTACTACCTCAGCGCAGACATTGCCTTCGTCGGCGGCAGCCTCGTTGATGCCGGCTGTCAAAACATCATCGAACCCATCTCCTGCCGCGTCCCCACCCTCTTCGGCTACTCCAACTACAACTTCACCCAAGCCTGCAAAGGCGCAGTCGAAGCCAAAGCCGCCGTCCGCGTCGAAACCGCCGAAGCCTGGTACAGAACCACGCGCCAATACCTCGACGATGAAACGCTGCGCCAACAACTGATCAGCCACACCGAGCAATTCATTTCGCAACATCAAGGCGCCAGTGCCAAAATTGCCAAAGCGATTGCAGATTGTTTGAATCAGCGTTAGCCCAATCCCTACGAACAACTCTCCACTAAAAAGGCCGTATGAAACCAAAGTTTCAGACGGCCTTTTCTCAATCTACAAACTTAACGTCCTGCTTTCAACACGCGGCGTGCAAACACGAACATACCGAAAACAAAAAACGCCAAGCCCAGCCATTTGGCGGCCGTATCCCAGTTTTCCAAGTTCAGGGCCAAAGGCGCATCCGAACCGCCGTTGGTTACGGAGAAGGCGATGATAAACGCCATAATCACACCGATCAGGCTCTCGCCGACAATCAAACCGGCGGAGAACAGCGTACCGATACGCTCCGCATTTTTCAGACGGCCTTCACGGTTTTCTTGACGGCGGGCGATGACGGATTTCAACACAGCCGCCAATATCGCGCCGATCACAATCGGCATATTCACAGACGGCGGCAGGTAAATACCCATGCCCACGGCCAATACCGGCAAAGCACGCTTGCCGCCGGAGGATTTGCGCAATGTGAAATCGACCGCGATCAACGCCACGCCGATGGCCACGCTGGTGAAAATATAATCCCATTGCAGATTGTGCGAGAAAATACCTTGGGCGATGGTGGTCATCAAAGTTGCCTGAGGCGCGGCAAGGGCTTGGGCCGCATCCATGCCTTCACGCGGCATCGCGCCGGTAAAGCCGTAGGCTTCATACAAAAGCTCCAACACAGGCGAAATCACCACGGCACCGACAACGCAGCCGATAATCAGCGCAACCTGCTGTTTCCAAGGCGTTGCTTTTACCAGATAACCCGTTTTCAAATCCTGCAGGTTGTCATTGGAAATCGAAGCCACACAAATCACAGACGCGCCGCAAAACAGCGTCAACGCCAGCAGGAATTTGCGGTTTGCCTCATCCGCCATCAGGCCGCCGGATTCGCCGACCAGCAGCAAAACCAACGAAATAATGACGATAGAGACGATGCCCACACCCGAAATCGGACTGGAAGACGAACCGACCAAACCGGCCATATAACCGCAAGCCGCGGCCACCAAAAAGCCGATAATCGAAGCCAGCAGCGTACATACAACCACCAACAGCCAAGCCAAACCGCCGGAAATATGCGAGTCGCCGATAAAGTGGAAGAAGGACACGCCCAACACCAGCATCATCGCCAACACCCAGGCAATCATCGCCTTAGGCGACAAATCCTGTTCCGTGCGTTCGGTCATCTGCGCACCGCCGAAATTGCGGAAAGACAGGCGCATGCCCTCGACCATCGGTTTCATCAAAGTCAACAGCGTCCAAATAGCCGCAATACCGATCGTACCCGCGCCGATAAAACGGACTTTTTCCTTCCACAAAGACATCGCAAAAGGAATCATCTCCATATCGGCAGGTTGCGGAATATGCGCCGACAGATAAGGCACGGCCACGCCCCAGGCAATCGAGATACCCAGCAAAATCGCGATACCGCCGGTCAGTCCGACCAAATAGCCCGCGCCCAGCAAAGCCAGTGAAAAGCCCATCGGCACTTGGAACACCGACGCGCCGCCTTTAAACCAAAAGCTCGCGCTATCCGCCACCACGCGCAAACCGCTTGCGCAGAAGCTCATCAAACCGGCCAGAGCGCCGCCCGACACCAATTCCTTGATACCGCTGCCGCCTTCCTGTTGATCCGCATCATGGTCGCCAACCTTCAAAATCTCGGCCGCCGCCACACCTTCCGGATAAGGCAAATCGCTCTTCACCACCATCGCATAACGCAAAGGCACAGTGAAAATCACGCCCAAAATACCGCCGGACATACACAGCAGCGTAGTCTGCCAAAACGGAAAGCCCGCCCAATAACCAGCCATCAGCAAACCCGGCAAAATAAAAATAATACTGGAGAGCGTACCCGCAGCCGAAGCCTGAGTCTGCACCATATTATTTTCCAGAATATTGCTGCCTTTAAAAAACTTCAAAACCGCCATCGAAATCACCGCAGCCGGAATCGAAGACGCAAAAGTCAGGCCCACCTTCAAGCCCAAATACACATTGGATGCCGTAAAAATCACCGTAATCAACGCGCCGAGTATCATCCCCCGCAACGTCAGTTCACGGAAACTCGCATAAGGATCAACCGCCTGTTTCATAAAAATCTTCCTGTATCAGGTAAACAATCAAATCAAAACTTTTCAGACGGCCTTTTGATACATCCATCAGGCCGTCTGAAAAGCCTCTCTCTTACCATTTTAATGAACTATCCGACTACACGCAAAAACCCTATTTATTTTCATTTGACGCCAAACAATAAAATCATATCGATACAGACGTTTGGGGCAGTTTGACGGTTTCAGGTAAAATAACGCCAAATTCATCAACCGTTCAGAAAGCCGCCGCCATGTATTCACTCGTCCGCCCTATCCTGTTCCGTTTCGATGCAGAAAAGGCCCATCATTTCACGCTCAACAGTTTGCGTACCGCCGAAAAACTCGGCCTGCTGCCCAAAGTGGACAGCCATACCCGACCAACCGAGCTGATGGGTTTACAGCTGCCCAATCCGGTCGGCTTGGCGGCAGGTTTGGATAAAAACGGCGAGTGTATCGATGCGTTTGCTGCTTTGGGTTTCGGCTTTGTCGAAATCGGCACGGTCACGCCCAAGCCGCAGCCGGGCAATCCGCAGCCGCGCCTTTTCCGCGTTCCCGAACACCAAGGTATCATCAACCGCATGGGTTTCAACAACCACGGCATCGACGCGATGATCCGCAACATTGAAAACAGCCGCTTTAAAGGCATTTTGGGCATCAATATCGGCAAAAATGCCGTTACGCCGATTGAAAATGCGGCCGACGATTATCTGATTTGCTTGGAAAAAGCCTACGCCCACGCAAGCTACATCACGGTCAATATTTCCTCCCCAAATACGAAAAACCTGCGCGCCTTGCAAGGCGGCGACGAATTGAGCGCATTGTTGGAAGCCTTGAAAAACAAACAGGCGCAACTGGCGGCCGCGCATGGCAAATATGTGCCGCTGGCAGTCAAAATCGCGCCGGATTTGGACGAAGCGCAAATCGACGACATCGCCCATGTGGTCAAATCTGTGGAAATGGACGGCATCATCGCCACCAACACGACCATCGACAAATCAAGCTTGGGCAACCATCCGCTCGCAGGCGAACAAGGCGGCTTGAGCGGCTTGCCCGTACGCGATAAAAGCAATCAGGTGTTAAAACTTTTAGCGGAACGCATTGACGGCAAGCTGCCGATTATCGGCGTCGGCGGCATCATGAACGGCGCGGACGCGGCAGAAAAAATCCGCTTGGGCGCCAGTGCGGTGCAGGTGTACAGCGGTTTGATTTATCGCGGCCCTGAATTGATTAAAGAGTGTTTGGCTGCGTTGAAATAATACTTTTCCAAAAATAAGGCCGTCTGAAATCTTTCAGACGGCCTTTTGATATGCTTTCATTCTTCAAACAGATTGCCTTGTGCCAATAAGGTTTTGACTGGTGCGAAATCGCGGCGGTGTTCCGGCAATACGCCGTATTGTTTCAATGCGGCCAAATGTTGCGCCGTGCCGTAGCCTTTGTGCCGGTCAAACCCGTATTGCGGATAGCGTTTCGCCAATTCATACATTTCCGCATCACGCGCGGTTTTGGCCAAAACCGAAGCGGCGGAAATCTCAATGATTTTGCTGTCGCCTTTGACCACGGCTTCGGCAGGGACATTCAAATCTTTCGGCACACGGTTGCCGTCTATCCACACTTTGTCGGGCACGACCGACAGCCCCTCGACTGCGCGCTTCATCGCGGCCATGGTTGCGTGCAGGATGTTCAGTTGCAGGATTTCGTCGGGGTCGGCAAAGGCAATGCTCCACGCGACCGCCTGTTCCTTAATCATCTGCGCCAACATATCGCGCTTTTTTTCGCTCAGTTTTTTTGAGTCGGTCAAACCCGGCAGGTCAAAATGTTCCGGCAAAATCACTGCCGCCGCAAATACGCTGCCGACCAAAGGGCCGCGTCCCGCTTCGTCCACGCCTGCGCTTAAAACCGTCGCCATTTCTTCACCGCCTGTCTGATTCAAAGCCGCCATTATATCCGCTTGCGGCAGAGAAATTCTGCAATAGTTCAAACCGTTTGGGAGCAGTTCAAATTTCATCTGCTTTACCAATCAGTTATAATTTACATCCCCACATACCCATACGTTTCACAACATGCCTGCTCAATCCGAACGCCTCCATTTTTCCGAACGCTGGCTCAACGCCTACGAACGCTACCGCTATCGCCGCCATATCCACGCCTTCCGCCTCGGCTTGGCGATCGTATTTTCCACCCTGTTGGCCAAAGTCTTCCACCTGCAACACGGCGAGTGGATCGGCATGACCGTCTTTGTCGTCCTCGGCATGCTGCAATTCCAAGGCGCGATTTACTCCAAAGCAGTCGAACGCATGCTCGGCACGGCCATCGGTTTGGGCGTCGGGTTGGCCGTTTTATGGTTGAACCAGCATTATTTGCAAGACGGCGTTTTCTTCTATCTGATTATCGGTGCTGCCAGCGCAGTGGCCGGTTGGTCTGCAGTCGGCAAAAACGGCTATGTCGCCATGCTTGCCGGTTTGACCATGTGTATGCTCATCGGCGACGGCAGCCACCATTGGCTCGACAGCGGCCTGATGCGCGCCATGAACGTTTTGATTGGTGCCGCCATCGCCATTGCCGCCGCCAAACTCCTGCCCCTGCGCTCCACCCTGATGTGGCGCTTCATGCTTGCCGACAACCTCACCGACTGTGCCAAAATGATTGCCGAAATCAGCAACGGCAAGCGCATGACGCGCGAGCGCTTGGAGCAGAACATGATTAAAATGCGCAAAATCAACGCTCGCATGGTCAAAAGCCGCAGCCATCTGGCCGCCACATCCGGCGAAAGCCACATCAGCAGCAATATGATGGAAGCCATGCAACATGCCCACCGCAAAATCGTCACCACCACCGAGCTGCTCCTGACCACCGCCGCCAAACTGCGCGCCCCCACGCTCAATGAAAGCGAAATCCGCCTGCTCGACCGCCATTTCAACCAACTCCAACGCGAGCTTCGGCTGACCGTCCGCCTCATCAAAGGCCATTACGCCCGCCGCATCCGCATCGATACTTCGCTCAATACCGAACTAAGCAAACCAGCCGCCCGCCTGCATTACGACTGGCAAGGCTTCCTCTGGCTCAGTACCAATATGCGCAACGAAATCGCCGCATTGGTGATCCTGTTGCAACGTTCGCGCAATAAATGGTTGGACAAAAAAGAGTTGCAACGCCTGAAAGAACACCTGCGCAACGACAACAAGCCCAAATCGTAAGAGGCCGTCTGAAAAAAGGCCTGTCGTATTTTTACCCAAACCCCACCGCAAGACAGCAAAAGGCCGTCTGAAACCCGATGGTTCAGACGGCCTTTCCATCAATTCATCCGCAATTCGCAATAAATGCCGTATAAAGCAAAATCCCCTGCGATTGCAGGGGATTTTTATATTTGGTTGCGGGAGCAGGATTCGAACCTACGACCTTCGGGTTATGAGCCCGACGAGCTACCATGCTGCTCCATCCCGCGTCAGAAGTTGTAACTATACGGAAAGACGGAATCGCTGTCAAGCGTTTTTGACAGAAAATATCCAAACGTTGCTTTACAAAAAACCGTCCGCATGGTTTAATTTTCGTTAATAAAGAAACAGGGGTGCTGCTTTCAAACCGAGCGGCTGAGAAATACCCTTTACACCCGAACAGGATAATACCTGCGTGGGGAGTTTCGGCAAATGTGTTTTTAGACGGTCGATTGAAGATATCCGCAAGGCCGTCTGAAAAAAAGCAATGCTCCTGTTTCCATTTCATAACTGAGAAACAGGAGCAATTTTTATGACTACCGCTAAAAAAACCGGCGATGAGGCGCGCCGTCTTTCCGACTTGAGCGAAGACATCGGCATCCGCTTCCAATATCCCAATTCCGACCGCGTCTATATCCCAGGCAGCCGCGCCGACATCCGCGTGCCTTTGCGCGAAATCCGTCAGGACGACACCTACACGGCGCAAGGTACGGAAGCCAATCCGCCAATTCCGGTGTACGACACCAGCGGTTCATACGGCGATCCGGCGGCACACATCGACCTAAAACAAGGGCTGCCGCACGTCCGCACCGCATGGCTGGACGAACGCGGCGATACCGAAATCCTGCCCAAGCTTTCCAGCGAATACGGCACTGAACGCGCGCACGATCCGAAAACTACCCATCTGCGCTTCAACCAAATCACCCGTCCGCGCCGCGCCAAAGCAGGCCGCAATGTAACCCAGCTCCACTACGCCCGCCAAGGCATCATCACTCCGGAAATGGAGTTTGTCGCCATACGCGAACGCATGAAGCTGGACGAGCTTTTCAGACGGCCTGAATACGCTAAACTTTTGAAACAACACGCAGGGCAAAGTTTCGGTGCGAATATCCCAACCCACCCCGACCAAATCACGCCCGAATTCGTGCGCCAAGAAATCGCCGCCGGACGCGCGATTATCCCTGCCAACATCAACCATCCCGAACTCGAACCGATGATTATCGGCCGCAACTTCCGTGTCAAAATCAACGGCAACTTGGGCAACTCCGCCGTAACTTCCAGCCTGACCGAAGAAGTCGAAAAAATGGTGTGGTCGCTGCGTTGGGGCGCGGACACGATTATGGACTTATCCACCGGCGCGCACATCCACGAAACGCGCGAATGGATTATCCGCAACGCGCCCGTCCCCATCGGCACCGTGCCGATTTACCAAGCGTTGGAAAAAACCGGCGGCATCGCCGAAGACCTGACTTGGGATTTGGTGCGCGACACCTTAATCGAGCAGGCAGAACAAGGCGTGGACTACTTCACCCTGCACGCAGGCGTATTGTTGCGCTATGTACCGATGACCGCCGACCGCCTGACCGGCATTGTATCCCGCGGCGGCTCCATCATGGCGAAATGGTGCCTTGCCCATCATCAGGAAAACTTCCTCTACACGCATTTCGACGAAATCTGCGAAATCATGAAAGCCTACGACGTCTCGTTCAGCCTCGGCGACGGACTGCGCCCCGGCTGCATTGCCGATGCCAACGACGAATCCCAATTCGCCGAGCTGCACACCTTGGGCGAATTGACCGCCAAAGCGTGGGAACACGACGTCCAAGTCATGATTGAAGGCCCAGGCCATGTACCGCTGCAACGCGTCAAAGAAAACATGACCGAAGAGCTGCAACATTGCTTTGAAGCACCTTTCTACACCCTCGGCCCGCTCGTTACCGACATCGCCCCCGGCTACGACCACATCACCTCGGGCATAGGCGCGACCAATATCGGCTGGTACGGCACAGCCATGCTCTGCTACGTTACCCCGAAAGAGCATCTCGGCCTGCCCGACAAAGAAGACGTGCGCACCGGCATCATTACCTACAAACTCGCCGCCCACGCCGCCGACCTCGCCAAAGGCTGGCCGGGCGCGCAATTACGCGACAACGCCCTGAGCAAGGCGCGTTTCGAGTTCCGCTGGCGCGACCAATTCCGCCTCAGCCTCGACCCCGAACGCGCCGAGAGCTTCCACGACGAAACCCTGCCCGCCGAAGGCGCAAAAATCGCCCACTTCTGCTCGATGTGCGGCCCCAAATTCTGCTCGATGAAAATCACGCAGGAAGTGCGCGACTACGCCGACAAGCAAAAAGCCCAACAGCAAGGCATGGAAGAAAAAGCGATTGAGTTCGTCAAAAAAGGAGCGAAGCTTTACAGTTAAAACGTAAGGCAAGAAAAGGTCGTCTGAAACCGTATTGATAGCTTCAGACGGCCTTGACTATTCCTTATTGCTTCTTCAATACATTTTATACACAACCTTGATTCATCTTGTTTTCAAACAGCAAAAACCAAGCAATTGCCGGCTTCTTTCAAAATTTAAAGGCGTTTTGTAGCAAATTCGATAGTGCATTCATAAAAAAGGTCGTCTGAAAATCTGCTCGGGCTTTTCAGACGACCTTTTGTTAGGTTTGATTTATCTCTCTTACCTGAGACGTTTTTTAGAATTCGGTCAGCATAGAAACATTGACAATGACAAAATATTAATACTATGCTGAAAGTCTTATTCACTAGCGGATATTTCATGCAAACAACACATCCGAACCCATCTCTCCAACTCAATATCATCGGTACAGGCAAAGGACTGCCTTCTCGGTTGGTCCCTTCCACCGAAATCGACGCCCTGCTCGGCATCAAAGAAGGTCGCACTGAAAAACTCAGTGGCTTGACGCAACGCTACTTTCTGGCGGAAGGCGAATCTGCCGATGCCATGCAGCTTAAAGCCGCACAAAATGCGTTGATGACGGCAGGCATCACGATTGACGATGTGGACTGCATCATCAACGCATCGGGTATCGATCGTCAATGCATTCCCTTCAACGCCGCGCACACATTGCGCCTGCTGAATCCCGCCCGCCCGATTGCCGCATTCGACGTCAACATGACCTGTTTGTCGTTTTTACGCAGCTTAGATTTGGCGGATTCTCTGTTACACAAATATCCCACCATTTTATTGATCAGTTGCGACGTCGCCTCCGTTGGTTTGGATTGGAACGATTTTCACAGTTCGACCATTTTCGGCGACGGCGCGGCGGCGGCTGTTATTAGGTCGTCTGAACGCGGCGGCGTGTTGGCAAGCAAATTCGAGGTGCATCCCGAAGGCTATGAATTCTGCACTATCCCTGCTGGCGGCTATGAAAACCATCCGTCCAAACATCCCGAAAGCTATGTCTCCCAAGCCTATTTCCACATGAACGGCAAAAAGCTCTACAAGCTTGCCGCCGAAGCCATACCCGGCTTCTTGGACGAGGTTTTGGCGCAGGCAGATTTGACGTTGGCAGACATAGACTGGATCGTTCCGCATCAGGCAAGCCGTGGCGCTTTGCAACACATCATCAGTTGTCTGAAACTGGATCCTGCCAAAATCGTCGATATTTTCAACACCCACGGTAACCAAATCTCCGCATCCATCCCTTCCGCATTGCACCACCTGCTGACCGACTTCCCCGTCCGCTCGGGCGATAAAGTTTTGCTGTTCGGCACATCCGCAGGCGTCGGCTTAGGCGCACTGGTTTGGGAAAAACCATGAAAAAAGCCATCGTCACCGGCGCTACCGGCGGACTTGGGCGCAACCTCGTGCAGACGCTGCTTTCCCAAGGCTGGCAAGTAGCCGCCTGCGGGCGTAATGCCGAAATCGGTAAAATGCTGAAGACAGAATTTCACGCCTTCGATTTGTCCGACCGCAATCAGACACTAAAGGCGTTTTCCGAAGCTGATATCGTGTTCCATTGCGCTGCACTGTCTTCGCCGTGGGGGCGATACGAAGATTTCTACCGCGCCAACGTGACCGCCACGCAAAACGTCTTGACCGCGATACGGCACCACCGCATCGGCAAGCTGATACACGTTTCCACGCCCAGCATATATTTCGATTACCTCGACCAGCATAAAGTCCCCGAAACCTTCGTCAGTCGACACTTCGTCAACGACTACGCCTACACCAAATTCCTTGCCGAACAAGAAGTCGCCGCCGCTACCGACATCTCTAGTGTCATCGTCCGTCCGCGTGGCATTTTCGGCGAATACGACACAGCTGTCCTGCCGCGCCTGCTCAAAATTTCTGAAAAAGGCTTTCTGCCACTGATTCGTCGCAGCGGCCGCGAAGCCGGCGGCGCATTAGTGGACGTTACCTACGTCGGCAACGTCGTTCATGCGCTGATGCTGGCAGCCGAAGCCGACGTCCCCCGTGCCATGCCGTTCAATATCACTAACGGCGAGCCGCAAACCATCGCCACACTCTACCGGCAAATCATCGACACCCTGCATCTCGAATGCCGTCTGAAACCCGTCTCCTACCGCCTGATTGACAGCATTGCCCGCATACTGGAAACGCAGGCGCGGCTGACCCGCTCCTTTCGTGAGCCCCTCGTTACCCGTTACAGCATAGGCACGATTTCCTTCGACCAAACCCTAGACATCAGCCGCGCCCGTTCGCTGCTCGGCTACGACCCCCAAATCAGCATTGCCGACGGACTGCGGCAATACGCCCGCTCCTTGAAAGGCTGAATCCATGGACATCCGCTTCTTCCACACCGGCTACTGCACCCATCCCGAATGTATGGTCGAACGGGGCGGCAGCCTACGCAAAGCTGCCTTTCCCGCAATGACCGCCCACATCACCCACCAAGGCGGCAACCTGCTTTTCGATACCGGCTACGCACCCCGCTTTTTTGAAGCCTGCCGCCGATTTCCCGAAAAGTTCTACGCACTGACCACACCCGTCACCCTCAGCCAACCGACCATACGCGAACGTTTGGGCGATGCTGCACACGACATCAACCAAATCTTCCTGTCCCACCTTCACGCCGACCATATTGCCGGACTCAAAGACTTCCCCGACGCAGAAATTATCCTTTCCCGCGCTGCCTACGATTTTGTTTACCGTACCGACAAACCCGAAAGCCTGACCAACCGCATTATCGAAGTCAAACAAGGCTTCCTGCGCGAGCTGTTGCCCCAAGACTTGCCGCAACGCGCCCGCTTTATCGAAGATCTGCCCGAAGTCCGCCTTGACGAAGCATTTTACCCGTTTGAACAAGGCTACCGCATCAGTGCCGACCTGATTGCCGTCGCCCTGCCCGGCCATGCCGCTGGGCAATACGGACTGATAGCCGGAGAATTTTTCCTGATTGCCGATGCCGTGTGGCGGTTTGCGACCATCAGCCACAACCGCCGCCCCAACCCGCTGACCGGTCTGATCGCACAAAACCGCACCGCCGTCCAAGACACCATAGACCTCCTGCAACACCTCCACCGCCGCAACCGCGAAATCATCCTCGTTCCCAGCCATTGCGAACCCACCTTGCGCCGTTTGGGCATGGAAGGCTTGGATTAAAACAGGTCGTCTGAAACCCGCCGAACAAAGCCCCTCAACCGCCCAAAAGAACACACCATGAAACCTTCAAAATGGCAAATCCTCAAATCCTTCTTCAACACCCGAGATTACACAGACCGCGCCGCCCTTGAAGCACACCAGCAAAAACAGCTCAACCGCCTTTTAACAAACCACAACAGCCGCTTCTACCCACACAGCCCCAAGCTGCAAGACTATCCCGTTATCAACAAACGCATCTTCATGCAGCATTTCGCCGATATCAACGCCTACGGCATCAGCGAAAAAGACGCCCTCTCCGTCGCCCTCAAAGCCGAAGAAAGCCGCGACTTCAGCCCCGTTTTTCAGACGACCTCAGGCAAAGAAATCACCGTCGGGCTTTCCTCCGGTACCAGCGGCAACAGGGGCATTTTCCTCGTTTCCCCCGAAGAGTCCGCCCTGTGGGCAGGCTATATGCTCAAACGCATGCTGCCCCGCCCCTACCTCGCCCGCCACAGCATCGCCTTCTTCCTGCGCGCCAATAGCAACCTCTACACCGCCGTCAAAAGCCCGCTGATACGCTTCGAGTTTTACGACCTGCTCGAAGCCTTGGACGCGCACATCACAAGGCTCAACGCGCAAAACCCCACCATCCTCATCGCCCCCGCCCAAGTGTTGCAGCAGCTTGCCCAGCATCCCGACCTCGCCATACGCCCAAAAAAAATCATCTCCGTTGCCGAAGTCTTGGAGCCGCAAGTCAAAACCCGCATCGAACAACGCTTCAGCACGCTGGTTCACCAAATCTACCAATGCACCGAAGGCTTCCTCGCCCACACCTGCGCCCACGGCAACCTGCATTTGAACGAAGACATGGTCTATATCGAAAAAGGCTGGATAGACTGGGAAAGCGGCCGCTTCGCCCCCATCATTACCGACTTCAACCGCAAAAGCCAACCCGTCATCCGCTACCGCCTCGACGACGTTTTGATTGCCAATGACGCACCCTGCCCCTGCGGCAGCGCATTCACCCGCATCAGCGCCATCGAAGGACGCTGCGACGACATCCTCAACGCACGCACGACAGGCGGCGAACCTTACGCCCTCTACGCCGATTTCATCCGCCGCGCCATGATTTCAGACGACCTCATCCAAGAATACCGCGTCGAACAACACGGCAAAGCCCTGCACATTTTCCTCACACCCGACACAGAGCAAACCCGCGCTGCCGCCACACGCAACCTAGACCGCCTGTGGCAGACGCTGCAACTTCGCCCCTTCGAGTACATTTTCCAGCCGGAACAAACCCGCCCCCTGCACCAAAAACGCCGGCGCGTGACGAAGATTTCCCCGTATGGTGATAATCCATAATCGTTTTAATACGTTACCTTTCAAACCAAAGACAAAAGGTCGTCTGAAAAATTTCAGACGACCCTTCCAGTAAAAAGAAAAACGCTATACCTGACCTTCCTACTTTCCGTAATACCTACCATGTTAAACTTGCAGTAACACCCAACACTCTTTCAGACGACCTAAGCCTTATGCGCCACCTTATCCCCCTCTTCTTCCTATCATTTCCGTTAGCAGCCTATGCAGGCGGTGATTTTTCAAAAGCCCAAGTCCTCAGTATTGTAGGCAGCCACGGCTACTACCGCATTTCCGTGCACCAAATAGAACGCCCAATTTATAACGATGGATGTACGACATACAACATCCGTATTACCCCTCCTAGAAAAACCTTTTGGGATCTGTTTGGTCTGGGACGAGTTAACCACCATCCCACTGCCAAACAAACACAAGCTGCTGCCGCAGTATTGAAACAGCGCGCCGCTAATCGGCAACCGCTAAAAATCGGCTATTTGGGCGGCGGACTGTATCCTGATCCTCGGCAAAAATGCCTTTATCACGGCACTGGGATGCAACTTGATGCACCGGACTATTTAGCCGTACGCCAAGACGGACGCATGGATCTATATCCTTATCTGGCCAAACCATAACCCATCTCTACCACAAAGTAAAAGGCCCTTGAAATCAAAATCCAAGGGCCTTTTTATTAGTGGATTATCTTCAAAGCAGGCAATGACTTAAATCAGTTTCCTTATTTTTCCACCCTGCGGAAATGGTGCGGACGAAAACCGAGCGCGGCTAGGGAAACGAAGTAAAGGCCACCGCCCAAGGCAATCAGAACGCAAAGTTGGCCTGCCCTTTTAAAACCGCCGACGTGTACCCATTCAAACGGCAGATAATATTGCGCCAGCCACAAACCGCCACCCATGACGACCAAAGAGATGGTTATTTTAACCAAGAACACCGGCCAACCTTTGCGGGGATGATAGATGCCGTGTTTGCGCAAGAGGTAAAACAGCAAACCTGCGTTCAGACACGAACCCAAACCGATGGAGAGGGACAGACCGACGTGTTTGAGTGGCGAAATAAAGGCGAGATTCATCAACTGCGTGCAAATCAGCGTGAAAATGGCAATCTTAACGGGAGTTTTGATATTTTGGCGCGCGTAGAAACCGGGTGCCAACACTTTAATCATAATCATCCCGATCAAGCCGAGGGAGTAGGCAACGAGCGCCTGTTCAGTCATTTGTGCGGAGTACAGCGTAAACTCACGGTACATAAACAAGGTCGCGACCAGAGGGAAAGCCAACACGGCAAGACCGACGGCGGCAGGCAGCGCCAGCAACATACACAGGCGCAAACCCCAGTCGAGCAGGTCAGAAAACTGTTCGGTATCCTGACTGGTAGCGTATTTGGACAAGGTAGGCAGCAAGATCGTGCCGAGTGCCACACCCAAAACGCCGGTCGGCAATTCCATCAGTCGGTCGGCAAAATATATCCACGATACACTGCCGGACTGCAAAAACGAGGCGAAGATGGTATTGATGAATAAGGAAATCTGCGCCACGCTCACGCTCAAAATTGCCGGAGCCATCTGTTTCAGTACACGGTTAACCGCCGCATCTTTAAAGCTGAGTTTGGGCATTTTCAAGAAGCCCAGTTTCGCCAACCAAGGCAATTGGAACACCAGCTGCAACACGCCGCCGACAACCACGGCCCATGCCAAAGCCATTATGGGCGGATTGAAATACGGCACGAAGAACAGGGAAAAGACGATAAAGGAAATATTCAAAAATGTCGGCGTAAAAGCGGGGATACCGAATTTATGATAGGAATTAAGGATCGAGCCGACAAAAGAGGATAGTGAAATCAACAAAATATAAGGAAATACAACCCGTAGCAGGTCAATGGAAAGCTGAACCTTATCAGGTTTGTTGATAAAACCAGGGGCGTTAGCAACAATCACCCACGGTGCGGCGAGTATGCCCAGAGCGGTAACGATGACCAACACAAACGACAACATGCCGGCCACATGGCGCACAAACGCCTGCGTGGCTTCGGGTGAGCGGGTTTCTTTGTATTCCGCCAAAATCGGTACGAAGGCTTGGGCAAATGCGCCCTCTGCAAAAATACGTCGCAACAAGTTGGGCAGTTTAAACGCGACAAAAAACGCATCCGTCGCCGTACCTGCTCCAAACGTACGGGCAATAATCGTATCGCGTACAAAACCCAAAATGCGTGACACCATCGTCAGGCTACCAACCTTGGCCAAGGCTCCCAATAAATTCATGTATTTTCCTTAATTGTCTTTCAGGCCGTCTGAAAATCCGGCTTCTTCCAATACGGCAGCAGCAGCCAATGCAGCCGTATCTTTTTTCAACAGCAGATGCAAGGCGTTGAAATCTTGTTCCAATGCGGCCACGGCTTCAGGTCGGTCATACCAGTCTGCCACGGCCTGCGCCAGTTTTTCAGGGACGGCATCGTGTTGCAGCAGCTCGGGAACGGCGGCTTTACCCAACAGAATATTAGGCAAACCGACATGCGGCACTTTGATTTTGCGTTTCACATACGCATAAGTCAGCGGCGAAATTTTGTAGCTGATGACCATAGGCCGCTTACATAAGGCCACTTCCAAAGTCGCCGTACCGCTGGTGACCAATACCACGTCGGCAGCGGTGCAAACCGTATCCGACTGCTTGTCGGTCAACGTAATAGGAAGGACTGCGAACTCAGGCTGCGCCAAAATTTCGCTAATGCGTTTGCGCGTTGCAGCCGTTGCCACAGGCAGCAAAAACTGTGCCTGCGGATAACGTTTCAGCAGCAATAAGGCCGTCTGAAAAAACACCACCGCCATGTAATCGATTTCGCTCACGCGGCTGCCGGGCAATATGGCAAACACAGGCACGTCCGCAGGTACACCCAGCTTCTGCCGCGCCGCCGCCCTATCCGCTTCCACAGGCATGGTTTGCGCCATCGGATGGCCGACAAACTCAGCCTTGCCTCCGGCATCGATATATAGTTGTGGTTCCATCGGAAACAAGCACAACACGCGGTTGACCTGATGCACGATTTTATTGACCCGTTCGCGCCGCCACGCCCAAACCGACGGGCTGACGTAATGAATGGTATGAATGCCTGCCTGCTTGAGTTTTTCCGCCACGCCGAGATTGAAGTCCGGCGCATCGATGCCGATAAACACATCCGGCTTGAGGCGGATTAAATCGTTCACCAGCCCTTTGCGGATTTTCAAAATCTGCGGCAGGCGTTTGATAACTTCAACAAAACCGCGCACCGCCAGCTTTTCCTGATCGTACAAACTCTCGAAACCCTCCGCCTTCATGCGCTCGCCGCCAATGCCGGTAAACCGCGCGTTCGGGCAACGCGCCTTAATGGCACGGATTAAGTGTGCGCCGAGCAAGTCGCCGGAAGCTTCGCCGACGCTGATGGCGATAAGGGGGGAAGAATTGGGGTTCATGTTGTTGAGGTTCGGAAGCTAAAAGATTTTGTGGCGGACATTTGCCCGCCCGTTTTCAGACGGCATCTGCGGCAAACGGACAGGAAACCTGCCTACTGCTCGGATTTTTGTAATCCAAAGGCCGTCTGAAAAAGTTTCAGACGGCCTTCAATCCATCAATCAACGGATAATGCCGCGTGTGGATTGTGCAAAAAAGTCTTTAAATACCGCCAATTCGCTTTGGGTTTCGGCGCGTTTCAGAATATCTGCCTTAGCCTCTTCAAACGGAATGCCGCGATGGTAAATGGTTTTATACGCATCTTTGACGGAGGCAATCTGTTCGGCGGTGAAACCGTTGCGGCGCATACCTTCGCTGTTGAGGCCGGCTGGTTCGGCGCGGTAGCCTGCAGCCATGAAGTATGGCGGTACGTCTTTGTGTACGCCGGCAGCAAACGCGGTCATGGCGTAGTCGCCGATTTGGCAGAACTGGAACACCAGCGTGTAGCCGCCCAAGACGACGTAGTCGCCGATGGTAACGTGGCCTGCGAGTGAGGCGTTGTTGGCGAAGATGGTATGGTTACCGACCACGCAGTCATGGGCGAGGTGGCAGTAGGCCATAATCCAGTTGTCGTCGCCGATACGGGTTTCGCCGATACCGGTGACCGTACCGAGGTTGAACGTCGTAAATTCGCGGATGGTGTTGCCGTTGCCGATAATCAGCTTGGTCGGCTCGTCGCGGTATTTCTTGTCCTGCGGAATTTCGCCGAGGCTGGCAAATTGGAAAATGCGGTTGTTTTCACCGATGGTGGTATGGCCGTTGATGACGACGTGCGGGCCGATTTCGGTATTCGCACCGATTTGCACATTGGGGCCGATGATGCTGTATGGGCCGACTTTGACGCTGGAGTCGAGTTCGGCTTTAGGGTCGATGACGGCGGTCGGATGGATAAGGGTCATGCTGTCTCCTTGCTGTCTGATACAGGTATTGCCTGCAAGATGCCGTCTGAACTTTCAGACGGCCTGTCCCATTCTTACACCACGCGTTTGGCGCACATAATCACGGCTTCAACGGCAACTTGGCCGTCGACTTTGGCAACGGCGTTGAATTTGCCGATACCGCGTTTGTTGGCCAGCAGCTCGACTTCAAAAACCAGTTGGTCGCCGGGGATGACTTGGCGTTTGAAACGGGCGTCGTCGATACCGGCGAAGAAGAAGAATTCGTTTTCTTTGCGGCCGCCTTCGCTGAGGATGGCGAGTGTGCCGCACGCTTGCGCCATGGCTTCGATAATCAGCACGCCGGGCATCACGGGCAGGTCGGGAAAATGGCCTTGGAACTGCGGCTCGTTCATGGTGACGTTTTTAATCGCAGTCAGGGTTTTCATCGGTTCGAACGCAATAATGCGGTCGAGTTGCAAAAACGGATAACGGTGTGGGATAAGTTTTTGAATGTCTTTGGCTTCGATCGGGAGTTGTACGTCCATGATGTTCGTCTTTCCTTGTTTGTATTGGGTTTAAACGTATTCGGATGCGGAGCGCGGACTGTTTGCGCCGCCTTTAGGCTTCGTCGCTGTCGGCAAGCTGTTTTTCCAGCGTTTTGAGGCGTTTGTTCATTTCGCTCAAACGGTGGATATAAACGGCATTTCGCGCCCAGTCTTTGTAGCCCGACATCGGGAAAATACCGGCCAAATGCTGGCCGCTTTCGGTAATGCTGTGGGTAACGGATGTACCGCCGCCGATGGTGGTTTTATCGGCGATTTCGATGTGTCCGACCGTGCCGACGCCACCGCCGATAATACAATAATTGCCGATGGTAACGCTGCCGGAAATGCCGGTTTTGGCGGCGATAACGGTATGCGAACCGATTTTGCAGTTGTGGCCGATTTGGACTTGGTTGTCGATTTTGGTGCCGTTGCCGACGGTCGTGTCGCTCATCGCACCGCGGTCGATATTGGTGTTCGAACCGATTTCCACATCATCGCCCAGCGTGACTGCGCCGGTTTGCGGAATTTTAAACCATGAATCGCCGGCAAAGGCCAAGCCGAAACCGTCTGCGCCGATGACGGCACCGCTGTGGATTTCGACACGGTTGCCCAAAGTGCAGCCGTAATAGATGACAGCGTTTGGATGCAACACGACCTCATCGCCCAACGTGCAATCATGTTGAACAACGGCATTGGCTAAAATACGGCAGCCTTCGCCCAATACGGCATTCGCGCCGATATAGGCATTCGCGCCGATTTCGCAGCTTGCCGGCACTTTGGCGCTTGCCTCGACAACGGCAGTCGGATGTACGCCGCCCTGTGCTTTGACAATCGGCGAGAACAATCGTGCCACTTTGGCAAAATAAAGATAAGGGTCGGCAGCCACAATCAGGTTGCGACCCGCAAATTCGTCTGCGGCTTTCGGCGACACAATCACTGCGCCTGCCTGGCTGTCGTGTACTTCGGCTTTGTATTTCGGATTGGCCAAAAAGCTGATGTGTTCCGCCTGCGCCTGATCCAACGGACGGACGGCGGTAATGGCGATGTCTTCGCCTTTCCATTCGCCGCCGAGTTGGGAAACGATTTGGGACAGGGTGTATGCTTGTGAAGTCATGATAATCTGCCGTCAAGATGTCAGGCCGTCTGAAAGTTGCCGATTTGGGTTTCAGACGGCCTTAGGTTTGTCTGTATGGTCACATTCGCTGCCGAGCAGGGTCAGTGTGCGTTTAGGGCTTTGATAACGCTGTCGGTAATGTCGTAGCGGCCGTTTACATAAATCACGTCCTGCAAGATGAAGTCGTAACCTTCGCGCTTGGCCAAATTGACGATGACGCGGTTGGCATTTTGCTGGAGCGCGGCGAATTCTTCATTGCGGCGCAGGTTGTAGTCTTCTGCCAACTCGGCCTGCTGCTTGCGGAATTTCTGTACCAGATTACGCCACTTTTGGGTTTCCGCTTCCCTTTGGCTGTCGCTGAGCTTGTCGCCGCTCAGTTTTCGCTCCAAAGCCTCGCCTTCCTGTTGCAACTTTTGCAAGGCGGTTTGACGGCTTTTGAACTCTTTTTCCAAAGTCATCTGAATGCTTTGCGCCTGCTTGGATTCCTGATAAACGCGCTCGGTATTGATAAAACCGATTTTCTGCACGCCATCCGCCGCCGCTTGCGGCAACAGCACGAAACCCGGCAGGGCTACGGCGAGGACACGGAGGGTGTCGGCTATTTTACTCATGATAAAAATCCTTGCTTGAAAACAAACGGGCGGTTTGCAATAAGCTTGCCGCCAATCTGCCATGAGGCCGTCTGAAACGGACAAACCCGGTTTCAGACGGCCTAAACATCATCAGAATGTCGTACCGAGTTGGAATTGGAAGCGTTGGATTTCGTCGCCTTCTTTTTTCTTAATCGGATAAGCATAACTGAACTTCATCGGACCCAGCGGAGAGAGCCAGGTCACGGCAGCACCGGCAGAGTAACGCAATTCGTTTTTGAATGTCGATTTGTGCGTTTTGCCTACGCCGTACACGTTTTGGAGCGCGTGATTGGTGTAATAAGTATTGCTGCTGCCGTCATTGTAGGTTTTGTCATCCCACACGCTGCCCGCATCGGCAAACAGGCTCAGACGGACGGTACGCGAGTCTTTAATGCCCGGCATCGGGAAGAGCAACTCTGCGGAAACGTTGGCTTTTTTGTTACCGCCGTAGCTGATTTTTTCGCCGTATTCGTCATAGACTTTCGGACCCAGCGTACCGCTTTCAAAGCCGCGGACAGAGCCTAAGCCGCCGCCGTAGAAGTTTTCAAAGAACGGCATGGTTTTGGTTTTGCCGTAGCCGTTGCCATAACCGACTTCGCCACCCAGCATCAGCGTGAAATCTTTGCTCAATGGGAAGAACCAAGTTTGGTTGTGGGTCAGGGTGTAGTATTGCAGGTCGCTGCCCGGCAAGGCGATTTCGCCGTTTACACCAGTCAGGTAACCGCGGGTCGGCCACAAGGCATTGTCGGTTTTGTTGCGGCCCCAGCCGATGGTACCTTTGTACAACCAGCCTTTGAAGCTGCCTACGCCGCTGCCGTCGCCTTTACCGTATTGGTTGATAAAGTCGGCATAGCGTTTAGGCGCGCCTTTGTAGGTGTTCACGGTCAAGCGTTCTGCGGCCAAACCGAAGTTCACACGGTCATATTCGGTAACCGGAATACCGATACGCAAACCGCCGCCGAAAGTCGTGGTTTTATATTGTTTCGCGCTGGAAGAAGCTTTACGCGGGTCATAAGTCTTGCCGTAAATGTCGTAGCCCAAGCTTACGCCGTCAGGTGTGAAGTATGGGTCGGTAAACGACAATGAGCCGTTTACTGTGGTTTTACTGCGGGAAGCACGCAGGGCAACGGATTTACCCGTACCGAACAGGTTGTCTTGAGCCACGCCGGCAGACATCACCAAACCGGTATCCTGAACCCAACCTGCGCTCAAGTCGAGCGAGCCGGTAGAACGTTCGGTCAGGCTCATGTTCAGGTCAACTTGGTCAGGCGTATTGGCCACAGGAACCGCATCAAATTGAACGTTGTCGAAATAGCCCAACAACTCAACGCGCTCTTTAGAACGTTGCAGTTTGGCAGAGTCGTAAGGCGCCGATTCCATTTGGCGCAACTCGCGGCGGATGACTTCGTCACGGGTTTTGTTGTTGCCGGTAATGTTGATTTCGTTCACATAGATTTTGCGGCCCGGCTGAACGGTCAGCACAAAATCAACGGTATGTGTTTCGGCATTTGGAATCGGTTGGACATTGATTTCGCTGAATGCGTAACCTGCCTGACCCATGCGGTTTTGGATGGCTTCGAGCGAATTGGACATTTGCGCGCGCTCATACCATTTGCCCGGCTTCATGGTCAGCAGTTTTTCCAAATCTTCTTTCGGTACTTCCAGCGTATCGCCTTCGATGCGTACATTGCCCCAGCGGAAGCGGTCACCTTCGCTGACGGTTACTTTAATGGTTTGCTTGGTTTTGTCTTCGTTGGTTTGGATATCGGTATCCAAAATGCGAAAGTTGAAGTAGCCGTTGTTTTGATAGAAATTGGTAATTTTTTCCATATCCTGAGCAAATTTTTGCTCATTGAACTGGTTGCTCTTAGTGATCCAAGTCCACATGCCGCCTTCGCTCAGGGACATTTGTTTCATCAGACGGCGGTCGGAATAAACTTCGTTGCCTTCAAATGAAATATCGGTAATCTTGGTAGATTTGCCCTCTTCGATGGCGATATCGATAGACACGCGGTTGCGGGCGAGTTTGGTAACGGTCGGAGTGATTTTGACCGACTGTTTGCCGCGGCTCAAATACTCTTCTTTCAAACCGGCGACGGCTTGGTTCAACGTTGCTTGGTTGAAGTATTGGGATTGCGCCAAACCGAAGGCTTCAAGGTTTTTCTTGATGGCATCGTTTTGCAGCATTTTCGCGCCGGTAATATTGAGCGAGCTGATGGTCGGACGCTCAATTACGGTCAGCAGGACTTGATTGTCCATGGTTTCGACGCGTACGTCGTCAAAGAAACCGGTTGCGTAGAGTTTTTTGATGATTTCTTCACTGCGCGCATCATTGAAATTATCACCGACTTTAACGGGCAGGTAGTTGAAGACGGTACTCGGCTCGGTGCGTTGCAGGCCTTCGACGCGGATGTCCTGAATGGTAAAGTCAGCCAATGCCAGCGGAGACAGGCTCAATACCATTAAAGCGGAAGCAATCTGGTTCAGTTTCATAAATTATCCAAACAAACGGTTGATGTCATTAAAGAAAGCCACAGCCATCATCAAAAGCATGGCTGCCAGTCCGAAGCGCAGGCCAACTGCCTGTATGCGCTCGCTCAAAGGCTTTCCGCGTATCCATTCGGCGGTATAGAAAACCAAATGTCCGCCGTCTAAAACGGGTATGGGCAAAAGGTTCAACACGCCTAAGCTGATGCTGACCAAGGCCAGAAATTCGAGGTAGCTCTGCAATCCGAGTTTGGCGGACTGTCCGGCGACATCGGCAATGGTCAGGGGGCCGGAAATATGGTTCAAAGAGGCATTGCCTGTAACCAGTTTTCCGAAAAATTTGAGGGTCGTCCACGAATAGTTGACGGTTTTGTTCCAACCCAATTCAAAGGCCTGGGCAACGGAAGGCGTATAACGGTAGCGGATGGTTTTATCCCACTCTTTATCCGCCTGGGCGACAAGCCCGGCCCTACCGACCAGCACGCCTGCCGACTGCTCGACGCTGTCCGGCCGAATAGCGGTTGCCAGCACTTTGCCGTCGCGCTCGTAAGTCAGTTCGATTCGTTGGCCGGGGCTGGCGCGGAAGAGTTCCGTCCATGCCTGCCAGCTCTCGATGGGCTTCCCATCGGCGGTCAGCAGTTTGTCGTTTTCCTTCAAACCTGCTTTTTCGGCCGGACTATTGGCCAAGACTTTGCCAATGCGGTTAGTAATTCTAAAAGGCAAAAGGCCGATGTTGCCTTGGTTTTTCGCAACTTTACCTGCTTCAGGCGTGCCGGCGGCATCAATTATACGGATAGCTTGGGCATTTGAGGCCGTCTGAACGGCGACTTTTACAGGGCCAGATTCAAGGTTCAACACCATCTCGGTTTGCGCATCGCTCCAGTCTTTAACGGCGATCCCGTTGACCGATACAATTTTATCGCCTGCCTGAAAACCTGCTTTGGCGGCAATACTGGCAGGCTCGACCATGCCGACATAGGGGCGCAACTCGGTCACGCCGAAGGAAAAGCTCAAACCGTAAAGCAAAACGGCCAAAATCAAATTGGTCAAAGGGCCGGCGGCGACAATGGCGATGCGCTTGGCCGGATGCTGTTTGTCAAAGGCGTAGGGCAAATCTGCTTCTGCCACCTCTCCTTCGCGCGTATCGACCATTTTAACGTAACCGCCCAGCGGAATCGGGGCAAGACACCACTCGGTATCGCCGCGTTTTCGGGTGAAAAAGGGCTTACCGAAGCCGACGGAAAAGCGCACGACTTTAACACCGCACCAGCGGGCAACAATATAGTGTCCGAACTCATGCAGGCTGACCAAAATCAGAATGGCGACGATAAAGGCTAAAAAGGTTTGCAAAAAAATCCCCTGTGTGGAATGTGATAATCAACGGATAAGGCCGTCTGAAAACCGATTATAAAGGCAGTTGTTCCATTTTGTCTGCCTAAATGCCAAGCGGTTGGCGTTTCAGACGGCCTGTCATTTAAACGGACACATCAGACAGACACAATCCGATTTTTTCAGCCGGCAGAGGAAACACGCAAAATCCGCGTCTGTGTCTCCGACCGTTGTACCAAGCGTCAAGGCGGCCGTTTGAGATTCTGTTCCGTTACGGCATTGCAGGAAATAAAGTCGCAGTCCGTCCGATGGTTTGTTGCTCTTTCCAACCTGTCTTACAGGTCTACCGTTATTTAAACAGCCAATACCCAGCATACGATAACACGCCGCCGCCTATCATCAGCCATACGGCCAATATGCCCGCTAACAGCAGCGGTTTGACACCCGCCGCCCGCACTGCCTGCCAGCGCGTCGTCAATCCCAGTGAGAACATTGCCGTGGTAAGCAGCAGCGTATCCAGCGTCAGTACTGCCCGGTAAATGTGCGGCGGAGGGGGAAACCAACTGTTGACAACCACCATCACCAGAAATGCCGGCACAAACCACGGCACGGCAAAACGTCTGCCGTTTGCCCGTCCGTCCCTGCCGCCTGTACAGGCGGGAAGTGCCAGCAGCAACGGAGCCAGCAACATCACCCTGATCATTTTGGTGATGACCGCCACATCGGCTACGACAGGGTTAACCGCCGCTCCTGCCGCCGCCACTTGCGCCACTTCATGCACGGTGGAACCGGTATAAATACCCCAGGCAAACCATGCTGCGGCAGAAGCATCGTCAGGCAGCAGCGATGCGGCCAACAGCGGATACGCAAACATGGCCAGCGTACCGAACACCACCACGGTCGCCACCGCCACGCCTACATCGCGTTCCTCTGCCTTCAGCACCGGCTGCGCCGCTAATACCGCCGCCGCCCCGCATACCGCACTGCCCGCACCGACCAATGCGGCGGTTTTGGCATCGAGCCGAAACCGTCTGCCCAGCTTCATGGCCAGCAGCATGGTTCCCGCCACCACTGCCGCATCCACCAGCAAAGCAGGCCAGCCCACATAAGCCACTTGGCTTAAAGTAAGCCTGAAACCGTAAAGCATGATGCCCACCTGCAACAGCCATGTTTTGCCGAACGCAATTCCCCTCGCCCATAAGTCAGGCATACGCAGCAACAATGTATTGCCCAGCAGCATTCCGGCAACAATCGCCAAGGTGAGCGGGCTGATGCCCCAGCCGCTTAAAACGGGGGACTGCGCCCCTGCCATACACAATACCGATGCTGCCAACAGCGGCACCAACTGCCCTATTACGAACAAACGTTTTTTCATATTACGCCTCCTGCAAAACCTGCCGCACCGTTGGTGATACCTGTTTTGCCTATTGTATTTATCTCAATGCAGCCATAAATTCCCGAGCCTGCCTGCGTGTTTGCGCGTCTTGCGCCAGCAGGCCTTCGATATCGTGACGGCCGTCTGAAAAATCTTGGGCAAGGCAGTGGGCCACGACTTTGGCAATATCGGTAAACTTAATGCGTTTATCTAAAAAAGCGGCCACGGCAACCTCGTTGGCGGCGTTCAGCACGCAAGGCGCGGCACCGCCTGCATTCATGGCCTGATAGGCAAGTTTCAGACATGGGAAACGATCAAAGTCAGGTTTTTGGAAGGTTAATGAGGATAATGCGCCGAAATCCAGCTCGCCCACGCCGGAATCGATACGTTCCGGCAGACCCAAGCAATAAGCAATCGGCGTACGCATATCGGGATTACCCAACTGCGCCAATACCGAACCATCGCGATAACGTACCATGCTGTGAATTACAGATTGCGGATGAATGACGACTTCCAGTTTTTCCGGCGGACAGTTAAACAGCCAATGCGCCTCAATCAACTCCAAGCCCTTATTCATCATTGACGCGGAATCGACGGAAATTTTGCGCCCCATGCTCCAATTTGGATGTTTGACCGCCTGCTCGGGCGTAATGCTGTCAAATGTACTTAAATCGGTATTAAGGAAGGGACCGCCCGATGCGGTCAGAATAATCGAATTGATACCGTGCTCATTCAGACGGCCTGTGTAATCCCTTGGCAATACTTGGAAGATGGCGTTGTGTTCGCTGTCAATCGGCAAGACGGTGACGCCGTTTTGACGGGCGGTTTCCATAAACAATGCGCCGGAAACCACCAGTGTTTCTTTGTTTGCCAAATAAATGGTTTTGCCCTTTTGAGCGGCGGCCAAAGCCGACGGCAAACCGGCCGCGCCGACAATGGCACACATCACGCCGCTGACTTCATCGGCAGAAGCTACGTTAATCAGGGCTTGAGAACCATATAAAACCTGCGTACTGATGCCTTCTTGTTTGAGTTTCTTTTCCAGCTCGGCTGCATGGCCGGCATCGCCGACAACGGCATATTCCGGACGGAACTGTTTGCATTGCGCCGCCAGCTTATCCACCTGCCTATGCCCTGCCAGCGCGAACACGCGGAATTTTTCGGGATGGCGGGAAACAACGTCTAAAGTGCTTTCGCCTATGCTGCCGGTACTGCCTAATATGGTCAGAACTTGTTGTGTCATGGTGTGTTCTTTAGTGTGCTGTGCAAACGGTATTCATTGTGTTTGAAATAGATTTCTTTGCCGTTTTCAATTTTCAGACGGCCTTTTGCCTCCCAGCTGAAAAGGCCGTCTGAAAGAATTACTCAATGCCGTATTCGATGGTAACAACCAGTCGGACTTGTTTGCCGACGGTGCTTTTATCGTAAGAACCGCCGTACTCGTCGTCCTCGCTGCTGCCGGTGTCAGCATAGATATTGAACGAGCCTTGCGAAGCAGAACGCATGGCGCCCACTTTGCCGCCGCCGGTTTTAGCAAATTCGGCCGCGCGCTTTTGCGCATCCTCAGTCGCCTGCGTGATCAAATCACGTTTGATGGTTTCCAAATTGCCCAGCAAATATTGCGGATTGTCGAAGCGGATGAATTCGTTTTGCGCACGGAAGTTCAAAATGGCGCGCTGGGCGGCTTGGATTTTGTCTAGTTTTTTGGTGTTGACCACAATATTGAGGTCGCCATCGTAGCCGTTGGGCGTGCGGGTTACGTTGCCCAGTTCATCGCGGGTTTCATTGAAAACGCGCGACACTTCGGGCAGGCCCACTTTCATTTCCGCCGCCGTAAAGCCTTGCTCACCCAAAAATTTAGACAGCTTCTTGCGCCTTGCCGTCAGCAAATCCAAAACTTCCTGGTAGCTCTCACCGTGTGCGTTCACGCCCGTATTCCACGTCGCGCGGTCGGATTGGAAGTTTTTCTCCGCCAAACCTTTTACGGTAATTGTCCCCGGTTGGCGCAGATTCTTAAACTGCACGCCCAAAATAAACGCCGCAGCCATCAATCCCAGTGCCAACAATACGCCCAAGATCGATAAAGATGAAATCTGTTTTTGTTCGGACATAATCAGCTCCCCCAACCATGTGAGACAGGCGGTTTAAAACAAATATACAAAGGCGGCATAAATGCTGATAACGGCGATCAGACTGTCCACACGGTCGAACACGCCGCCGTGCCCCGGCAGCAGATTGCTGCTGTCTTTGATACCTGCCGCGCGTTTGAGCCAGCTTTCCAGCAAATCGCCGCACACGCTGACAACGGTCAGAATCAAGCCGATCAAAATCGTTTTTAACCAACCGGCTTCAAAAGCCAGCCAACCGGCTTTCCATACGATGGTCATGTACACGGCAACGCACAATGCGCCGCCGATCGCACCTTCCCAGCTTTTACCCGGGCTGATGGTCGGAGCAATTTTGCGCTTGCCAAACGATTTGCCGCAGAAATACGCGCCAATATCGGCCACCCACACCAAACCCATAATCGCCAATAAAGACAGCGCGTCTTCAGGCTGAGGGCGCAGGTAAACCAGTGCGAACCAAAACGGCATCACCAACAACCAACCGACCGTGTAAGCCTGCCAGCCGCCGTTTAACTTCCATTTCGCTTTCAGCCACCAAGGCATGACAATCAGCCAAAACGCCAATACGACATACCAAACCAAATCAGGCAACTGCCAACCGCCAGCATAGGCAATCACGCCAAACACCAGCGTTGAAGCCAAATAATGATTGATTTTCAGCTTGTCTAAGCCACTCATGCGGGCATATTCCCACAAAGTCAGCATGGCAATCAGGCCGCAAAACGCCGCCCACAGCCACATAGGTGCATAAAACAGCATACCCAGCATCAGCGGCAAAAGCCACAGCGCTGTTAAAATCCGTTGTTTCAACATAGTTCTCAACCCCGTTGCTGCTCAACCGGCAGCTGTTCGGAAGTCCGCCCGAAGCGGCGCTCCCGTTGTTGGAACGAAGCAATCGCCTCGTTCAGCGATTTCTCATTAAAATCAGGCCACAGCGTATCCGTAAAATACAATTCCGCATACGCCATCTGCCACAGCAGGAAATTACTGATGCGCGTCTCCCCGCCGGTTCGGATAAACAAATCCGGCTCGGGTGCATCGCCCAACATCAAATAGCGCGACAACGCCTCTTCCGTAATCTCAGTGACACCCTCGGCAATCAACTGATTTGCCGCCTGCAAAATATCCCAGCGGCCACCATAATCGGCAGCAATGCTCAAAGTCAAACCGGTATTATTTGCCGTCAACGCCTCTGCCGCCTCAATCCCCTTCAGGATTTCAGCATTAAACCGCTCACGGCTGCCGATGACCCTCAAGCGCATATTGTTATCGTGCAAACGGCGCACCTGCTTTTGCAAAGCCTGCAAAAACAGCCCCATCAGAAAAGAAACCTCTTCCTCGGGGCGTCGCCAGTTTTCAGTCGAAAAAGCAAACACGGTCAAATACTGCACACCCAGTTCAGCACAATGCTTCACCATGTTCTCCAGCGCATCCAAGCCGCGTTTATGCCCCATCACACGGGGAAGAAAACGCTTCTTTGCCCAACGTCCGTTGCCGTCCATAATCACAGCAATATGTCGGGGGATGGCAGAGTGTTCCAAAATCGTCTGCGTACTGCTTTTCATGTCTGCCTTTCAGGGAGCAAACCGTCCAAAGGCCGTCTGAACGGTTTGCTCACAGGATTAAATCGCCATCAAATCTTCTTCTTTGGCAGCCAAGAGCTTGTCTGCCTCAGCAATGTATTTGTCGGTCAACTTCTGAACCGCCTCCTCGCCACGGCGGGCTTCATCTTCAGAAATCTCTTTGTCTTTCAACAATTTTTTGATGTGGTCGTTTGCATCACGGCGCACATTACGGATAGAAACACGGCCCTCTTCAGCCTCACCGCGTACCACTTTGATCAAATCTTTACGGCGTTCCTCAGTCAACATAGGCATTGGAACACGGATCAAATCGCCGACAGAAGCAGGGTTCAGGCCCAAGTTGGAATCACGGATCGCTTTCTCAACTTTTGCAGCCATATTGCTCTCGAACGGTTTCACACCGATCGTACGCGCATCCAAAAGCGTCACGTTCGCCACTTGGCTCACAGGCACTATGCTGCCCCAGTATTCCACTTCCACTTGGTCGAGCAGGCCGGTATGCGCACGGCCGGTACGCACTTTAGCCAAATTGTCTTTCAATACTTCCAGAGAACGCTGCATTTTGCCTTCAGCTGTCTTTTGAATATCATTAATCATCTTATACTTTCAATTTCATAGGAATAAAACAGGATTAACCGAGAATAGTACCGTTAAACCGCCCTCACGACAAGGCTTTACGCCCCAACAGCCTTGTTTTCTAACCGATATTTAACATCAAACAAAATAAAGGCCGTCTGAAAATCTTTCAGACGGCCTTTTCCTTATTCAAATCCTACTCTCTATTCCGCTCATTCCAAAAGTAACGCCATACGAAGCATGGGAAGGCAAAAATCAGGTAGAGGCAGACAACGGTCGCATAAAACTCCCAATCTTGAGCATGCACGGCTCCTGCGCGCGATTCGAGGATATAGGCGAGGATCGCGGTAAGAAGGAAGCCTGCCAGCAATTCGATCAAGTGATGGCCGATGTGTTTGCGTTTCAGGGCGATGATGCCGAAAAATTTGGTGGTAATAAATGGTGCGTTGGCAAAGATAAGTGCCAATAGCAAAAGAATGTACATGGATGCGGTCATGGTGGTCTTTCTGTTTTCAGACGGCCTGTGTGTGATTTTAACATGTTAAATGGGCATGCTTGCCCATCATTATCCGTGGAATATTCAATATCTTGATGATACCCGCCTGATGATTGTTCAAAGGCTTGAAGCCGTCTGAACTTTGGGTATATTTCATCCGAATGCGAATCCTAACAAAAACGGCGACTTTGGAACAGCCGCCGTTGGTTTTGTTTGAAGCTTACAAGGTATTTTCCAATGCTTTGGCACACCAGTCGATAACGGTTTGCGGCATGATACCCCACAGGAGCAGCAGGAAGGCATTGACCGTCAGGACAAATTTGGCGGCATAGTTGCTGCCGACCGGCTGATCATGGTCAGGCGCATCGAAGTAGATGACTTTGACCACACGCAGGTAGTAGAACGCGCCAATCAGGGACATGATGACGGCAAACACTGACAACCAAACATAGCCTTGTTTCAAGAGCGCCATAATCATGCCGAACTTGGCGTAGAAGCCCATCAGCGGCGGAATACCTGCCATGGAGAACATGGACAGCAACATCAGGAAGGCAAACCATGCATGGCGTTGGTTAAGACCCGCGAGGTCTTTAATGTTTTCGCACTCAATATCTTTGGTGGACAATACCATCAAAACACCGAAGCTGACTGTCGCCATCAAAGCATAGGTAATGGCGTAATACAAACCTGCGGTAAAGCCGACCGCGCCTGCCATAAACGCCAACAGGATAAAGCCCATGTGCGATACGGTGGAATAGGCAAGCATACGTTTGATATTGGTTTGCATGATGGCAGCAAGGTTACCGACCACCAAAGAAGCAACGGCAAGGATGGCCAACATCGGCGCCCAGTCTGAACGTATGGTATCCATACCGGTAACAAGGATACGGAACGCAAAGACAACAGCGGCAATTTTCGGAGCCGTACCCACAAAGGCGGCAACAGAGGTCGGCGCGCCATCGTACACATCGGGTATCCACATATGGAATGGAACCGCACCCAATTTAAATGCAATGGCGACCACAATAAACACCATACCCAATTTCAACAACCATTCATTGGCCTGCTCATTGAAAGCGGAAGCCAAGACGGAAGCAAAATCAAGGGAACCGGTGGCGCCGTAAACCATGGAAATACCATAGAGCAGCAAACCGGAAGCCAACGCGCCTAATACGAAGTATTTCAGCGCGGCCTCGGCAGAGCGGCCGGAATCGCGGCGCAGGGCAATCATGGCATACAGCGATAAAGACAACAATTCCAAACCGATATACGCGGTCAAGAAATGTGCCGAGCTGACCATGACGCTCATACCCAACAGGGCAAACAGCGACAGAGTGTAAAACTCGCCTTTGAAGATTTGGCGGTCTTGGTTGTACGGTTTACTGTAAATAAACAGACCGAACGTCAGCGCATACAGCACCAGTTTTGCCAAACGGGACATGCCGTCTGCAATATACATACCGTGAAAGGCATCGACACTGCCCTGCTCCCATACTGCCAATTGGGTGACGGCCACAATAATGACCGTTCCCAAACTCATCAGATGGGTCAAATAGCGGTTTTTATCGCAAATCCACAAGTCTGCCAGCAATACGACACCCAATAGCGCAAACAGCACGATTTCGGGCATGGCGGGCATTAAATTCAAATCAGACCAGTTCATTTACACACCTCAAATCTTGCTTTGTGCCACATGGGCAATAAAATCGTTTGCCGCTTGATGCACCACTTCGATAAACGCTTGCGGATACAGACCCATGCCCAATACAGCAACCGCCAAAATCGCCAAAATCGCAAATTCGCGGCAATTGATGTCTTTCATTTCGGCAACGTGCGGATTGTGGATCGCACCAAAAATAACGCGTTTGTACATCCACAGGGTATAAGATGCACCGTAAATCAAGGTCATAGCAGCCAAAGCGCCTACCCAGAAATTCACTTTAACCGCACCCATAATCACCATAAACTCGCCCACGAAGCCGGAAGTCGCAGGCAGACCGGCATTGGCCATACCGAACAACATCATAAACGCCGCAAACTTAGGCATCACATTGACCACGCCACCATAATCGGCAATATTGCGGGTATGCAGGCGGTCGTACATCACGCCGATACACATAAACATCGCGGCAGACACAAAACCGTGGGAAATCATTTGAATGATTGCGCCTTTCAATGCCCAGTCATTCAATTGGCCGTTCACAAACAGGAACATGCCCAAAGTGACAAAACCCATATGGCTGATGGAAGAGTAGGCCACCAGTTTTTTCATATCGGTTTGCACCAAAGCCACCATACCGATATAAATCACGGCAATCAGGCTCAATACGATGATCACGGGGGCAAAATAGCGTGCCGCATCCGGCATAATCGGCAGGATAAAACGCAAGAAACCATACGCACCCAGTTTCAGCGTAATCGCCGCCAGCACCATCGAACCGCCGGTCGGCGCTTCAACGTGGGCATCCGGCAACCAAGTGTGCACAGGGAACATCGGCACTTTTATAGCAAATGACAGGAAGAACGCTATAAACAAAAGCTGTTGTACGCCCAATGGAATCTGCTTGATGTTTTGGAAATCGACAATAGAGAAGCTGCCTGTTTGATAGTACAGGTAAACCATGGCAACCAGCATCAAGAGCGAACCCATCAGCGTATAGAGGAACAGCTTGACCGACGCATAGACGCGGCGAGGACCGCCCCATACACCGATAATCAGGTACAGCGGAATCAGCCAACCCTCGAAGAACACATAAAACAGAATCGCATCCTGCGCGGCAAATGCACCATTAATCAAACCCGACATCATCAGGAATGCCGCCATATACTGCGCCGGACGTTTCTGAATAACTTCCCAACCGGCCAATACCACCAACAGCGTAATAAACGCATTTAAGATGATAAAGAGCACTGAAATACCGTCCACACCCAATGCGTAGTTGATTTTCAGAAGCGGAATCCACTCGTGGAACTCGGTAAACTGATAGCCGCCGCTCAAACGGTCGAACCCGGTAAACAGGGGCAGCGTTACCAAGAAACCGGCAAGCGCACCCATGAAGGCAAGCACACGCGCCAGCGGCGCACGGCTGTCTTTACCGGTCGCCAAAACCAGCACACCTGCGGCGATGGGTATCCATATTGCCAAGCTGAGTAGGTAGTTGGAAAACATAGTGGTTAACCTGTGGTTAAAATAAAAAATAATAGTTGTATGGGTTGGTCTTTACAGACAGCGTTTTAGGAAGTCGTCTGAAAAAGGGATGAATACTCTCTCCCCTCTTTACTCACTCCCAATCAATATCTGTACTATCGCGATATTCTGCCTGCACTAAAACATCTAATTCAGCCAAATTTTTTATTTCTGACTGCATTGCTAGTAAAGCTCTTAACTTCATACTTAAATCAATATATCTAGAGCCTTCGCTTGCTCCTTTTGCAGACTTAAATTTATTTTCTTCTAAAAATTTTTTAATAGGAGCGTTTAACACTGGATATCTATCTGGATATTCTTGACAAAGCATTTCAGAAAAAACTGAACCACGAGTGGAAACTCCACATTCTTTTAGCCAATCAATTTGCTTGGCAACTACATTATCTCTCTCAGCAAGTGGTGCATCAAAAACTGATTGGATAGCAATGCATAATTTTCTAAAATCTGAAGACTTTCCGGTCCTTTTCCACGTTTGATCTTGAAATCGATTACCTACCCCTTCTCCTTTATTTTCGCTTTTCCAAGACCATAATTTATTAAATTCCACATAAAACTCATCATTGTCTATCTTTCCTGCAGCACATTGCTTAATAAGACTTTTTAATTGATTACACACAGTTTGATGGTTTCTCATCTGTTTTCTCCGTGCTGCAATCAGTTCTTGATTATAATTTGGCATTTCCATAAATAACTTATCCATCACTGATTGGCTAACAGTTGATTTCTTATAGTTAATTTCAGCTTCCTGATACTCCTCAAGCCAATCTTCCGATACTGGGATAGATTTCAGCGAAATTTCATTAGTCCAAGATTTGAATTTTATAAAATCCTGCTCAGAAATTTTAGTCAAAATATTTGCTTCATAATTGCTATTAAACGCAGCATGAGTTAAATTTGAAGAACCGATTAAAGCATAATATTCATTCTTATCATTCTTCCAAAATACAGCTTTAGGATGAAAACCCTGAATGCCTTGAGCTACCATCAATGTAAATTTCAAATGGGACGGAAGCCATTTCAATACTTTCTGAATAGCCTCTTTTTTAGACAATCCGAAATCCTGCCCAAAAATAAATTTGAACTCTTGTAATTTGCTATTAAGCTTATTTTTCACATCCCAATGAGTGAGATACGCAGAGAAAATATACAGCTCTACTGCCTCTGAAACAGCTTTCTCATATATTGAAATCAGTTTCTTATCATTTGATGTATCTGAATGTAAAAACAACTGGGTCATCTCTTCTTACTCCAACCTACAATTCCATTGCAGCCTGAAACCTTATTCTTATCGGAACAATCCCCAGAAGGTCATGCCGAGCAGTACCAATACGCCGAATACCATAGCGGCGGCGTAGGTGTAGATAAAGCCGGTTTGGGCTTTACGCACTTGCGCGGCAATCGCGCCGACCAGTTTGGCGGAGCCGTTGACAATACCGTTGTCGATAATGGCGGTATCGCCGACTTTCCAGAAGAAAGTACCCAATGCGCGCGTGCCTTTGGCAAAAACGTTGAAATACAGGGCGTCGAGGTAGTATTTGTTTTCAAACAAAACGTAAATCGGACGGAACGCCTGTGCAATTTTCGCTGGCAAGTGCGGCAGTTTGACGTACAGGAGCCATGCGCTCAAGACACCTGCGATAGCGAGGTAGAGGACAGGCGAATGCAGGCTATGCGACACCATTGCCAATGCGCCGTGGAACTCTTCCTTCATGATGTGCATGGTCGGATGCGCGTCGGCATTAACAAAAATCACGTCTTTGAAGAAATCGCCGTAAAGCATAGGCTCGATGGCAACGTAGCCGATGATGACGGACGGAATGGCAAGCAGAATTAGTGGCAGGGTAACGACCAGCGGGCTTTCGTGCGGATTGTCGTTTTTGCCCAAGCCGTGATGCTCTTCGCCATGATGATCGTCATGATGCTCAGGCAGGCTGCGCCATTTCTCTTCACCGTGGAACACCATAAAGTATTGGCGGAATGCGTAGAACGCAGTAACAAACACGCTGGCGAGGACGGCAAAATAGGCAAAGCCACTGCCCGGCAGGGTGCTGTATTTCGCCGCTTCGATAATCGAATCTTTGGAATAGAAGCCGGAGAAGAACGGCGTACCAATCAGCGACAAGTTACCGATCAACATGGTCAGCCAAGTAATCGGCATGTATTTTTTCAGGTTGCCCATGTGGCGCATGTCTTGGTCGTGGTGCATACCGATAATCGCGCTACCTGCGGCCAAGAACAACAAGGCTTTAAAGAAAGCGTGGGTCATCACATGGAACATCGCCACGGAATAAGCAGACGCGCCCAAAGCCACAGTCATATAGCCCAGTTGCGACAAGGTAGAATAAGCAACCACACGTTTGATGTCGTTTTGAATCACGCCCAAGAAACCCATAAACAGGGCGGTAATCGCACCGATTACCATGATGACAGACAACGCAGTGCTGCTCATCTCATAAATAGGCGACATACGCGATACCATGAACAGACCGGCGGTAACCATGGTTGCGGCGTGAATCAATGCAGAAATCGGTGTCGGGCCTTCCATCGAATCAGGCAGCCAAACGTGCAACGGGAACTGCGCCGATTTACCCATCGCACCGACAAACAACAGCAAACAGGTTACGGTAATCAAAGACCATTCCACACCGGGGAACAATTGAATGGTGGCCGTCTGAACATTAGGCAGATAAGCGAATACATCTTGATAGCGCAAGCTGCCGCCGAAATAGGCAAGCACCAAACCAATACCGAGCAAAAAGCCGAAGTCGCCGACACGGTTGATCAAAAAGGCTTTCAGGCTGGCAAAAGTCGCGCTCGGACGTTTGAAATAGAAACCGATCAAGAGATACGACACCAAGCCCACAGCTTCCCAGCCGAAGAAGAGCTGGATGAAGTTGTTGCTCATAATCAGCATCAACATGCTGAAAGTAAACAAAGAAATGTAGCTGAAGAAGCGTTGGTAACCAACTTTTTCATCATGCATATAGCCGATGGTATAGATATGTACCATCAGCGATACGCCGGTGACCACGACCATCATCATCGCCGTCATCGTATCGACCAAGAAGCCGACGGAGAAATCCAAGCCGCCCATTGTCAGCCAGGTATAGACATTCTCGTCAAACTTGGCGCGGCTGCCATCAATAAAGCCCCACAGCACATACGCCGACAGCACGGCAGATACAGCGACACCGAGTATCGTCACAGTATGCGCACCGGCACGTCCGATTTTGTTGCCGAACAAACCCGCAATCAGTGAGCCTGCCAACGGAACAAGGGCAATTATCAAATATAAAGTCATATCGTTCATTTTGGATGAACCTTTTTGATTTTAGGAATTTTCTAAACTTCAGACTGCCCGAAAGGTTTTTTTAGATTGGCTTGCCAATTCGACACTTTCAAGCTGTCTTCGAATCTTTATTAATGGGTTTTCAACCCATACTGCACACTAAATACTCAAATCTGATAAAGCTGTCCTTCAAGATAACGGGCTTTAATTGGTCATATTATTTTTTCGTCGGAGTTAGCCCAACCTACCGCATTAGATCGCCTGAAACAGTCTGAAATCGCTTTTCAGACGACCCCTACTCTTCCGAATTTCCCATCAGTTTTTGTCTAACGGTAATCGTTACATACTTGTATTTTCAGAGAACGCCAAATTTTTTTTGGGCTCCAACCCTCTCTTTTAATGAAAAACTGGTCATCAGCATAACCCAACATATCTATCTCTTTGCCATTTTGTGAAAGGCTATAAAACTCATGACTCGGGTCGCCAAAATCATCTTTATATTTAGCCAACTTCATGCCGTTATCCAAATATATTTTTTGTTTGACCAGTCGGTAAGTACCACGTCGTACCTTTCCAGGCTTATCATCGCTCTGCATGCAATATTGACGATTTGGAAATAAGGCAACAGTCACAATTTTTGCATTTCCCTGTCCAAAATATGGGGTCATATATAACCCTGCCGGACGGCTGCTTTTAGCCAGCGCAACACTAGAAGAGCAAGCGATCAAGAAAGTTAATAAGCCTAGCTTGGCATAATTCGATATATTTCTCATTTTTTATATTGGTTGGCGACCATACACTTGTAAACATATCGGGAAGGGTATCTGCATTTTTCAGACGACCCCTGTCTCCCTAACCTTTCAACTCGTCCAAATCGGCAACATTAATCGTTTGTCGGTTACGGTACACCAACACCATAATCGCCAAACCGATGGCGGATTCGGCAGCGGCAACGGTCAATACGAAGAATACGAAAATCTGTCCGGCGGTATCGCCCAGATGCTGCGAGAAGGCGATAAAGTTGAAGTTCACCGCCAAGAGCATCAGCTCGATGGACATCAGCAAGACCAGCACGTTTTTGCGGTTCATAAAGATGCCCATCGCACTGATACCAAACAGGAGCGCGCCCAATACCAAATAATGCGTCAAGGTAATCATGCTTTGCCCTCCTCTTTCGGCTTAAGGTCGTCTGAAACTTCGTTTTCTTCGGCAGATTCGACTTGCGGTTTGACCGCTTCCATTTTCACCAGACGCATACGGCCTTGGTCGGCGCGTACTTTAACTTGGTCGGCAGGATCCATGCGTTTCGGATTGGTGGTTTTACGGTGAACCAGCGCAATCGCGGCCACCATACCCAACAGCAGCAATACCGCCGCCAATTCAAACGGCAACAGGTAGTCGGTATAAATACGGCTGCCCAAATCGCGGATATTGTTGTAATCGGCCGGAATGTCTTTCATCAGACCAAATGCGGCCAGGTCGGTTTTCGGGTTGACCAGAATCAGGATCAGGGCAACCGCCAACAATGTGCCGACCACACCGGCAACAGGCGCATGACGCCAGAAACCGGCGCGCATTTCTTCAATGTCGATGTTCAACATCATCACGACGAACAGGAACAACACCATCACGGCGCCGACGTAAACTACCACCAGCGTCACGCCCAAGAATTCGGCCTGCATCAGCATCCAAAGCATCGCGCTTACGCAGAAGGTCAGCACCAGATGCAAAGCGGCGTGAACAGGGTTTTTAGCGGTGACGGTTTTGAGCGCGCCATAGAGAATTATCACTGCAAAAATATAAAATAAAATCAGTTGGAAAGTCATAGTCTATGCTTTCTTTATTAATCAAAAATATGGTTTCAAGCAGTCTGAAAATCCTGGTTACGCAAACAATCAAACTTAATCAGTTGATCCATATCCGCACAAATCCACGTTGTCGCAATTTTGAATAACAACATTTCTATGTGATACGGTTTTGCTTGTTTACCATAAACTTGTTTCGCCAAATCTTGTAACAATCCACAATATTGATGAAACGAAACGTCTGGTTTCCGATAATTTGGTTTGATATCAGAAAAATGAAACAATACGTTCATATTTCGGATTTCTAGTTCCCTATTTCTACCTTGTGGCTGAAAAAACAAATCTGCATTTGTAAATTTAAACAACAACCAATTCAACGAAAAAATAGCGCGTGAATCATAAATGGCGAATCGCTCACAATCTATAAAAGAAGCCAATTTAGATAATGATGAAATTTTCAACAAACCAATACTCAATTTTCCCGAATTAAGTTCCGATAAAAATTGACGAATAAGCTGGCTATTTTCAGCAGATTGTTTAAAACTTTTAATCCCACCCCATTCACGGATAATCCAATAATGCGTCTTCAAACTATCATCATTTTGTAATTTTGGGGATAAATTTTCTTTTAAAAAAATATTTTGTTCAAAATTACTTAATCCACTTGGCAACTCAATCGGACTATTTCTAATTCTAATTTCTTCAAAATTATCTATTGGCTCATGTTTGGCTAAATATTTCAATGCATTAATCAGTCCTTCCATATTTAAAGCCTTCCAAGAAGCCCAAAAGCATTAACGATACGGCGCGTCAGCGGCTTTGCGTTTGGCAATTTCAGCTTCGTATTTGTCGCCAATAGCCAAAAGAATCGGCTTAGTCATGTGTAAGTCGCCTTTTTTCTCGCCGTGGTATTCAAAAATATGGGTTTCCACAATCGCATCGGTCGGGCAGGCTTCTTCGCAGAAACCGCAGAAGATGCACTTGGTCAGGTCGATGTCGTAACGCTTGGTGCGGCGGGTGCCGTCTTCGCGTTCTTCCGATTCGATGTTAATCGCCATTGCCGGACAAACTGCCTCGCACAATTTACACGCAATACAGCGCTCTTCGCCGTTCGGATAACGGCGTTGCGCGTGCAGGCCGCGGAAACGCACGGATTGCGGCGTTTTCTCTTCGGGGAAATAAATTGTGTCTTTGCGGGCAAAAAAGTTTTTGAGCGTTACGCCCAAGCCTTTTACCAATTCGCCAAGCAGAAAGGTTTTTACTAAGTTAGCCATATTATGTTCCCTCAAAACAGGGATTTCGTTAGGTATTCAAAATCGCTTTGTTCAGACGGCCTCAAGATGCCGTCTGAAACTTATTTCCACAAATTCAGCGGTGAAATCATCCACACGCCCAAAATCACGATGTAGGCGAAGCCGATCGGAATCAACACTTTCCAGCCCAAACGCATGATTTGGTCGTAACGGTAGCGCGGGAAGGTTGCACGGATCCACAGATACCAGTACAGCACCGCCGCCATTTTCACGAACATCCAGAATGCGGAAGGCGTACCGATAAAGCCCCAGCTTTGCGGGAACGGAGACAACCAGCCGCCAAGGAACATCAGCGATGTCAGCGCGGCAATCAGAATCATGAAAATGTATTCGGCCAGGAAGAATAGTGCGAATGCGAAGCCGGAGTATTCAACGTGGTGGCCGGCAACGATTTCAGATTCACCCTCTGCTACGTCAAACGGCGCGCGGTTAGTTTCGGCAACGGCGGAAATCAGATAGACGATGAAGATGGGGAAGAGCGGCAGCCAGTTCCAAGAGAATACCGAACCGCCGGCAATACCTTTGGCTTGTGCGGCAACGATGTCGGAGAAGTTCATACTGCCCGATACCATCACGACACACACCAGTGCGGCACTCATGGCAATCTCGTAGGAAATGCTTTGCGCGGAAGCACGCATTGCGCCCAAGAACGAATATTTGGAGTTGGAAGCCCAGCCCGCGATGATCACGCCGTAAACCGACAGCGAGGTAATCATCAGGATGTACAAAAGGCCGATATTGATATTGGTCAGTACCCATTCTTCGTTGAACGGAATCACTGCCCACGCCGCAAAAGACGGAGCAAGCGACATAATCGGGCCGATGTAGAACAGGGCTTTGTTTGACAGCTTCGGACGGGTTACCTCTTTAAACAAGAGTTTGAACACGTCGGCAAACGGCTGAATCAGGCCCCACGGGCCGGTTACGTTCGGGCCGACACGAAGCTGCATAAAGCCGATGACTTTACGTTCGAAATACGTCAGGTAGGCAACGGTCAGAATCAGCGGAATCAGGATAATCACGATTTTGACGATGACGGATACCACCAAGCCTACGGTGATACCCAAATCGCCCAGACCGAGCGTTGCGGCAAAGAGGTTTTGGAACCATTCTTGCATGATCAAGCTCCCGCCAGTTCAATAGTGTCCATCAACGCACCCAGCGCGGCATTTTCGGTATGCAGCGGCAGATGCACCACGTTTTCAGGCAAACCGGCATCGGCTTTGACTGCAACCGATACGCTTGCGCCGTTTTGTTTGGCGACAGCGGTTTGTCCGTCTTGCAGGCCCAAGCGTGCCAAAGTGTTTGGATTTACACGCGCAGCAGGCACGGCGGCATGGCTGGTTTCTTGCAACGGTGCGGAACGGCGTACGATAGAATCAGTGTGATAAATACCGACGCCGCCGACACGGACGAGGCGGTCTGAGGCCGTCTGAACGCCCTCCCCTGCCCATGTACTGCGGTTGTCCAGTTTGGACGGCAGGCTTTCTGCATCCAGCGCATCTTTCAGAATAGCAGCGGTATCGTGGTATTCAAAACCTTTCAGGTCAAACAGGTTGCCCAATACGCGCAACACTTTCCACAACGGACGCGAATCGCCGAAGCCTTGAACGACACCGTGGAAGGATTGCAGACGGCCTTCCATATTGATGAAGCTGCCTGATGTTTCGGTAAATGGCGCGATCGGCAACAATACGTCGCACACGTCCAGCAGCGTTTCGCTGACAAACGGTGTAAACGCCATCACGCTTTTCGCCTGTTTCAAGGCGGCTACGGCTTTTGCACCGTCCGCCGTATCGATTTCCGGCTCGACATTGAGCAGCAAGACTGCCTGCTTCGGCGCGTTTGCCATTTCGGCAACGCTCTCTCCGGAGTTCACGCCCAAGACATCTGCGCCGACACTGTTGGCGGCTTGCGGCAAAATGCCCAGCACTGCGCCGGTCGTGTCTGCCAGCTCTTGCGCGGCGGCATAAATGGCGGCGTAATCAGGATGGTTTTGCACTTCCGCGCCCAAAATCACCGCTGCTTTTTCAGCGTTTTTCAGGCTGGCGGTAACGGCATGTTCCGTATTGGCAGACAGGTTTTTCAGACGGCCTGCCCACTCGTCGGGATGTGTGGCTTCTTGAGACAGAAGCGGCATAAACAATTCTTCTTTACTGCTGGCCAATACGCTCAAGGCCATACGGTCTTTGGCGGCGCGGCGCAGGCGGGCAGTCAGGAGCGGCTGTTCTTTGCGCAAGTTCGCGCCGACTACCAATACGGCATCGTTGTCAGCCAAAGATTCGATACTTTGTCCCAACCATTGCGCACCTTTAAGGCCGTCTGAAAGACGTTTGTCTTGTTGGCGCAAACGGGTTGCAAAGTTTTTAACACCCAAGCCGTCGGCGAGTTTTTTGGCCAGATACAGCTCTTCAACCGTATTCATCGGGTTCGCCCAAACGCCGACTTGGTTTTGGTTGCCATCTTTGGCGATGCATTCAATCGCGCTGCGGACATATTCCAACGCGGTTTTCCAATCCACGTCCATCCACTCGCCGCCCTGTTTGATTTTCGGGTTTTTCAGACGGCTTTCGTGATACAGGCCTTCGTAGGCAAAACGGTCGCGGTCAGACAGCCAGCATTCGTTGATGGCTTCGTTTTCCAATGGCAACACGCGGCGGACGGTATGGTCTTTGGTTTGTACAATCAGGTTGCTGCCCAAAGCGTCATGGGCGGAAACGGATTTGCGGCGGTTCAATTCCCAAGTACGCGCGTTGAAGCGGAACGGTTTGCTGGTCAATGCGCCGACAGGACACAAATCGATGACGTTGCCTGACAATTCGGTTTCCACTGCTTTGCCGATAAAAGGCATGATCTCGGAATGTTCACCGCGGTTGGCCATAGCGATTTCTTGCACGCCGGCGATTTCTTCAGTGAAACGCACGCAACGGGTACAGTGGATACAACGGCTCATTTCCTCGGCGGAAACCAAAGGACCCATGTCTTTGCCGACGACAGAACGTTTTTCTTCGGTATAACGGCTGGTGGTTTTACCGTAGCCCATCGCCAAATCCTGCAACTGGCATTCGCCGCCTTGGTCGCAGGTCGGACAATCAAGCGGATGGTTGATGAGCAGGAACTCCATCACGCCTTCTTGCGCCTCCCGGGCTTTTGCCGAATGCGTACGCACAATCATGCCGTCTGTAACCGGCGTGGCACAGGCGGGCAGAGGTTTGGGGGCTTTTTCCACGTCCACCAAACACATACGGCAGTTGGCGGCGATGGAAAGTTTTTTGTGGTAACAGAAATGCGGGATATAAGTACCGAGCTTGTGCGCAGCTTCAATCACCGTCGCGCCCTGCTCCACAGATACCTGTTTGCCGTCGATTTCGATTTGTAACATGGTTCGTTCCTAGTTACGAATATTTAGAGGTTTGCAAATAAACTCTACTCTTTATTAGCAATTACTTACTCATTGCTCACTAAAAGTATGTTCACACGAATGACATCTGAGATTAGATAGAACATTAGAATCAACAACTTCCCCCAGCATAGCACCAGAACCTATTCCCGTAGTTGCACCAGCTATTGCTCCTAACACACCCCCTGCAACAGCACCAACAGTAGCTCCAGTAGCTGCACCTACAGGTCCCGCAAATAATCCTATTACAGCTCCGGCTTTGGCACCTGCAGCTGCCCCAGCACTACCTGCTATGTATCCTCCGACCCCACCTGCTACACCGCCTATACCAGCACCAGCTCGTTTACCATAATTTAATTTTTCAATGTTTTCAGAACCACATTTTGGGCACTGCATAACTATCCTTCCATCAAATAATTTCTAATTCTTCTTTAAATAGATAGATCTTAATACCACTTATTCGGTTTCATCGGTCCGCCGTGTTCGATGTAATGCACAAACTCATCACGGAAATGCTTGGTAAAGCTGCGGACGGGGAAGACGGCGGCATCGGCAAGGGCGCAGATGGTGCGGCCTGCCATTTGGTTGCCAACGGAATCCAGCAAATCCAAGTCTTCCATGCGGCCTTTGCCTTCTACAATGCGGTGGACGATTCGGTAAAGCCAGCCCGTACCTTCACGGCAAGGCGTACATTGGCCGCAAGACTCGTCGTAGTAGAAGTAGCTCAGACGCTCAAGTGCTTTGACCATGCACACGTCTTCGTCCATGACGATAATCGCGCCGGAACCCAGCATCGAGCCTGCTTTGGAAATCGAGTCATAGTCCATATTGGTCTGCATCATGATGTCGGCAGGCAAGACCGGCGCGGACGAACCACCGGGAATGACGGCTTTAAGTTTTTTACCGCCGCGCATACCACCCGCCATTTTCAAGACTTCGGCAAACGGCGTACCCAATGGCACTTCATAGTTGCCCGGACGCTCGACGTGGCCGGAAATACAGAACAATTTGGTACCGCCTGCATTCGGAATACCTTTGTCGGCAAATGCCTGTCCGCCGTCACGGATAATGAATGGGACGGAGGAGAACGTTTCGGTATTGTTGATGGTGGTCGGTTTGCCATACAGGCCGAACGAAGCAGGGAATGGAGGTTTAAAGCGCGGCTGGCCTTTTTTGCCTTCCAACGATTCGAGCAATGCGGTTTCTTCGCCGCAAATATATGCGCCGTAGCCGTGGTGGGCGAAGAGTTCAAATTCAAAATCCGAACCCAAAATATTTTTACCCAAAAAGCCTGCGGCGCGCGCCTGCTCCAAAGCGGTCTCAAAGCGTTGGTAGCCTTCAAAAATTTCGCCGTGGATATAGTTGTAACCGGCTTTCGCACCCATCGCGTAACCGGCAATAATCATGCCTTCAATCAGGGCATGAGGATTGAACATGATGATGTCGCGGTCTTTAAATGTACCCGGCTCGCCTTCGTCGGTGTTGCAAACCACATATTTTTCGCCCGGGAAGGAACGGGGCATAAAGCTCCATTTCAAACCGGTCGGGAAGCCCGCACCGCCACGACCGCGCAAGCCGGAGGTTTTGACTTCGTCAATCACATCGGTTTGCGAGATGTTTTCGGACAGGATTTTACGCAGGGCGGTATAGCCGCCACGTTTGACGTATTCGTCCAATGTCCAGCAATCGGGATTGGCGGTATCCACTTGGTCAAAAATCACGCCTGATTGGTAAATAGCCATTTTTGGTGTGCCTGTTTGTTTTCGTATCGGTTGCAGCCGTTGTTTTCAGACGGCCTTTTATTTCAGTTCGGCAAGTTTCTTGTCAATTGCTTCTTCGGTCATAAAGCTGCACATGCTGTGGTTGTTGACCAGCATAACCGGAGCGTCGCCGCATGCGCCCATGCATTCGCCTTCGACAAGGGTAAATTTACCGTCAGGCGTGGTTTCGCCGTAGCCGATACCGAGTTTTTGTTTGAGGTATTCGCCGGTAGCCATACCGCCGCGCAGGGCGCAGGGCAGGTTAGTACAAACGGTCAGTTTGTATTTGCCGACAGGCTCAAGGTCGTACATATTGTAGAAAGTAGCGACTTCGTAGGCTTGTGCAGGCGAGATGCCGATATAGTCTGCGACAAAAGCGATGATCTCGGGAGCGAGCCAGCCTTTTTCGGTCTGGGCAATACGCAATGCGCCCATAATGGCGGAGCGGCGTTGGTCTGCAGGGTATTTTGCCAACTCAATATCAATTTGTTTTAAGGATTCTGCGGATAACATTATCGGTCAACCTCCCCGAATACGATGTCCTGCGTACCGATGATGGCAACGACGTCGGCCAGCATGTGGCCTTTTGCCATTTCGTCCATGCCTTGCAGATGGGCGAAGCCGGGTGCGCGGATTTTCAGGCGGTAGGGTTTGTTTGCGCCGTCTGAAATGATGTAAACGCCGAACTCGCCTTTCGGATGTTCGACAGCGGTGTAGGTCTCGCCCTCAGGAACGTGCATACCCTCGGTAAAGAGTTTGAAATGGTGAATCAGGTCTTCCATACCTGTTTTCATTTCGGTACGTTTGGGCGGAGCGAATTTGTGGTTTGTGGTAATGACCGGACCCGGATTGACACGCAACCACTCGGAGCATTGTTTGATGATGCGCACGGATTGACGCATTTCTTCCATACGGCAGAGGTAACGGTCGTAGCAGTCGCCATTGACGCCGACGGGGATGTCGAAATCCATTTTGTCGTACACTTCGTAAGGCTGTGTCTTACGCACGTCCCATTCTACGCCGGAACCGCGCAACATGACGCCGGTAAAGCCTTTTTGCATGGCGCGCTCAGGAGAGACGACGCCGATACCGACGGTACGCTGTTTCCAAATGCGGTTGTCGGTCAGGAGGGTTTCGAGTGTGTCGATGTTTTTCGGGAAACGTTCGCAGAAGGCATCGATGAAGTCGAGCATGGTGCCTTCGCGGGATTCGTTGAGCTGCTTCAATACTTTGGCATTACGGAATTTGCTGCTCTCGTATTTAGGCATGAAATCGGGCAGGTCGCGGTAAACGCCGCCGGGACGGAAGTAGGCGGCGTGCATACGCGCGCCGGAAACGGCTTCGTACAAGTCCATCAGCTCTTCGCGGTCGCGGAAGGCGTAAAGGATGGCGGTCATCGCGCCGATGTCGAAGGCGTGCGAACCGATGCCCATCAGGTGATTGAGGATGCGCGTTACTTCGGCAAACATCACGCGGATGTATTGGGCGCGGATAGGTACGTCAATTCCAGCGAGTTTTTCTACTGCCAAACAATACGCCTGCTCGTTGACCATCATGGAAACGTAGTCCAGCCTGTCCATATAAGGCAGGGCTTGCAGGTAGGTTTTGGTTTCCGCCAGTTTTTCGGTACCGCGGTGCAAGAGGCCGATATGCGGGTCGGCACGGACGATGGTTTCGCCCTCCAACTCCAAAATCATACGCAATACGCCGTGCGCCGCAGGGTGTTGCGGGCCGAAGTTGATGGTGTAGTTTCTTAATTTATTGGCCACCGTAGTTCTCCTCACGGACGATACGCGGCGTGATCTCGCGCGGCTCAATGGTAACAGGTTGGTAAATCACGCGTTTTTGCTCTTCGTCGTAACGCATTTCCACATAGCCGGAAATCGGGAAGTCTTTGCGGAACGGATGTCCGACAAAGCCGTAATCGGTCAGGATGCGACGCAAGTCCGGATGGTTGTTGAACATGATGCCGTACAAATCGAAGGCTTCGCGTTCGTACCAATCCGCGCTGTTATAAACAGGAACTACGGATTCGACCACAGGGAAATCGTCGTCTGAAACCCAGACGCGTACGCGGATACGCTGATTATTTTTAACGGAAAGCAACTGACTGACGACGGCAAAGCGTTTGCCCTGCCATACTTCGTTTTTGTAAGTGCTGTAATCGACACCGCACAAATCAACCAGAAGCTCGAAATGCAACTCTTCATGGTCGCGTAATGCGGTCATGACTGAAATATAGTGTTCGGGCAGACACTCAACGGTAATCTCGCCCAAAGCTGAAATGACTTTGCTTGCCTGATCGCCAAGCACGCCGACGACGGTCTCGTATAAGTTTTGAATGCTTGCCATATCGTCCTCTCCTTACTCGTCACGCGCGATGGTGGAAGTGCGCTTGATTTTTTGTTGGAGCTGAATCAGGCCGTAAATCAGGGCTTCCGCAGTCGGCGGACAACCCGGCACATAAACGTCTACCGGCACGACGCGGTCGGCACCGCGCACAACGGAATAAGAATAGTGATAATAGCCGCCGCCGTTGGCACACGAGCCCATAGACAATACCCAGCGCGGCTCGGCGAGCTGGTCGTATACGCGGCGCAGGGCTGGCGCCATTTTGTTGGTCAGCGTACCTGCCACAATCATCAGGTCGGCCTGACGTGGGGACGGACGGAAAATGATACCGAAACGGTCAAGGTCATAACGCGCCATACCCGCATGCATCATTTCCACGGCGCAGCAGGCCAAGCCGAAAGTAACCGGCCACAATGAACCGGTACGCATATAGTTCAACACCGTATCCGCGCTGGTGGTGATGAAACCTTTTTTCAAAACGCCTTCTATTCCCATTCCAGCGCACCTTTTTTCCATTCGTAAATAAAGCCTACCGTCAGAACGACGATAAACACCAGCATAGACCAGAAGCCGTACGCGCCCAAATCTTTGAACACGACTGCCCACGGCAACATGAACGCGACCTCCAAATCAAACAGGATGAAGAGGATGGCGACGAGGTAATAGCGCACGTCGAACTTCATCCTTGCGTTTTCAAAGGCTTCAAAACCGCATTCGTAAGCCGCGTCTTTTTCGGCATAGTGGCGTTTCGGGCCTAAAATTGTGCCGAGCAGAATAAACAGCACACCGGCCGCAAGGCCGACGAGGATGAATACGAGGACGGGAAAGTAACTGGCCAACATGGTCGTACCTAACTGGTTGACAGACAAATCTTAAAAATAGATTACCATTTTATCGAATTTCAAAAGCCATTTAAAGGTAAATATCAGCAAATCAGTAAAAAAACACTAATAAATTCAATAAAGTTATGAGAACAATTCTTATTCTTATTTAATATTTCACAATTTTAATTTCAATTTAATCATGTATCATTTAATTCGGGTTTTCCACCTGTCCGATTTAATTCAAAAATCTGGAAAACCACCCTTTTCCAAACCTCAATAAAAACATCAGGCCGTCTGAAAACTGATTCTTTTCAGACGGCCTGTGTACATCACATTATTTAAATAGAAAAATCAATCGATACCTTTGAGCATGCGGTTCAATGCCGGGGCAAGTACCAACAGGATACCGCAGGTTACTGCGCCGATGGTGGCCAGCATCCAGTAGAAATCCAATGGCGACTCAGCATTGTAGTAGTCTTTAAACAACACTCCGCCCAAAGTAAAGCCGATGGACAATGCCAAGAAATTCAAAGCAACCATTTGTGTTTTAAACATGCTCGGTGCGATTTTGGTGGAAAACGACAACGAAATCGGCGACAGCATCAACTCGCCTATCGTAATCGCCAGTAACACCAGCATAAACACGATAATCGGCATCGGGGTTCCGGATGAAATATACGGAATGAAACACAAATAAGAGACGCCGGTTACCAACATGGCCAGCGCAAACTTCAACGGCGTTTTAGGTTGGCGCTTGCCCATTTTCGTCCACACCGCCGCCATCACTCCGGAGAAGAGAACCACCCACATGGCCTGTATCGAATCTTTCCATGAAACAGGCACGGTAAAGCCGAAGAAAGTACGGTCAACCGTTTCGTCAAAATAAACCGTTGCAACGGTGTACACCTGAAACCAAACCGCCCAGAACATACAAATGGTCAAAAACAGCGGAATATAAGCCATGATGTAACGTTTATTGGCTGCCTCAACCTGGCTGCTGCCCAGCAGGCGTGCAAAATAAGCGATGACGGTGATAATGACCACGCCCAAAAGCCAGCGTGAAAAGTTCTCAAGATTGAGCGCGCCGGAAGCAATCACGCTGCCCAACACCAAAACCAGCAACACACCGACAGCTATTGCAGTCTGTACCTTTTCAGGGCGCAACGGATTGGGAGCCGGCGTATGCGGCAGATTTTTACGGCCGCGTGAATACCACATCAGGCCAAACGCCATACCGACGGCCGCCGCGCCGAAACCGTAATGGAATCCCATTCTGTCTTGCAAAATACCGGTCAACAAAGGGCCTAAGAAACCGCCGATATTGATGGAGATATAGAAAATGGAGAAACCGGCATCGCGTAATTCGCGCAGGTCGTCCCGTTCATACAAAGAGCCGACCATCGAACCGGCAGACGATTTCACGCCGCCGCTGCCCAGTGCAATAAACACCAAGCCCAACAGCAATCCCATCAAGCCCGGCACAATCGCCAATAAAATATGGCCGGTCATTACGACGATACCGGCGATAAACAGGGTACGTTCCGCACCCCAAATGCGGTCGGCCAACCATGCGCCGAGAATAGTGGACAGGTAAACGCTGCCGCCGTATGCGCCAACAATACCGCCGGCCAAAGCCTTATCCATACCCAAACCGCCTTGATTCGCGGCGTAATACAGATAAATCAGCAGGATGCCCTGCATACCGTAGAAGGAAAAACGTTCCCACAGCTCAATATGGAATAGGGTGGATAATTGCAAAGGATGGCCGAAGAAGGTTTTCTCGGCAGAAGACGGCTTTTGACCGGACATTATGAGTTCTCCTATATATTAGACAGGCTCAGGCTTCAGACGGCCTGTTATACCTACCAATCATTTTTATGGAAGCTATATATTACCGTCAATCTTTGCATTTGCAAAACATTAAAAAGCATATTTTTACAGAAAGATCAAGATTCGCATTTAAAAAGAACTCAATAGCTACATAACAAGCATATTGCGGTCATCTCCGTCATGCCCTACATATTCAAAAACCCATTAATTTTTAGATTTTCTATATTGTATTTTTCATGTGGCCGAAAACGGATATATTTACTGCGTTCGGTATTCCATTTAGGCTGATAAGACTTTAGAGTAGTTTCAGGCTGCCTGAAAACTATGTGATACAAATAACAGATAAAATAAAGCCCTACTTAAAAAAGTAGGGCTTAAAGAAATTGTTTATTTTTTGCCCCCACCAGATTTTCCGCTACCTGACGGGGGATTGTTACCACGTCCGCCGCCTGATGGATTACCTGTTTTGCTTGGCCAGTTTGGGTTACTGTTGCCTGTCTGATTATTTGCCATTATTGCTCCATTCTATACTCAAGTTTTCAGATACACGGACTTTTATTTCCGTTTCTATATTTTATAGATTTAGATTTTTTTTTCAATTTAATTTTTTCAGTAGTCGTAGGTCGGATTCTGGAATCCGACATTTTGGACGGCTGTGTCGGATACAAGTATCCGACTTACGATTAAATAATTGCGGTCTGGATTCCCGCCTGCGCGGGAATGACGATGCGGGTATTCTTAATTTGAATTTATGATTAAACAAAGGGATGACATGGAAACTCAAGCTTTAGAAAAAACGTTTGATACACATGACGAATTTAACCGTAAGCCGATAGCCGAAAACATCATCAAGTTGTTGACATCGCCCATCGACCTTTCCCCTATGGTTATCGACGGTGGTTGGGGAACGGGATATTATTCAAATAGATAAAACCTTTTACCTGTTGGAAATATAAATCATCGAAGTGGATATAGTTACTGCCATATTCAACAACAAACAGGCCGTCTGAAATCTTTCAGACGGCCTGTTTATCTCTTACGGTTTACACACCTTGTTTCAGGCTGGCTTCGATGAAGCCGTCCAAGTCGCCGTCCAATACGGCTTTGGTGTTGCCGACTTCGTAGCCTGTACGCAGGTCTTTGATGCGTGAGGAATCCAAGACGTACGAACGGATTTGGCTACCCCAACCCACATCGGATTTACCTTCTTCCAACGCCTGTTTCTCTTCGTTGCGTTTGCGCATTTCCAATTCATACAGTTTGGACTTCAGCATTTCCATCGCGGCGGCTTTGTTGGCGTGTTGAGAACGGTCGTTTTGACACTGCACCACAATCCCTGTCGGCTCGTGGGTAATACGCACGGCGGAGTCGGTTTTGTTAATGTGCTGACCGCCCGCGCCCGATGCGCGATAGGTGTCGATACGCAAATCGGCCGGGTTGATTTCGATTTCGATGGAATCGTCGATTTCGGGGTAAACAAACACGGATGAGAACGACGTATGGCGTTTGTTGTTCGAGTCAAACGGCGAGTAGCGCACCAGGCGGTGAACGCCGGTTTCCGTGCGCAGCAAGCCGTAGGCGTATTCGCCTTCCACGCGGATGGTGGCGCGGTTGATACCTGCGATTTCGCCGTCGTCTTCTTCCAGGATTTCGATTTTGAAGCCTTTGCGCTCGGCGTAGCGGCTGTACATGCGGAACAACATGCCCGCCCAGTCTTCGGCTTCGGTACCGCCCGCACCTGCGGTGATGTCGATAAAGCAGTTGTTCGGGTCGGCAGGCTGGTTGAACATTCGTTTAAATTCGAGGTCGGCCATTTGTTTTTCCAAACCGGCCACGTCTTCCTGTACGGCGGCGAAACCTTCTTCGTCGTTTTCTTCGACGGCCATTTCAATCAGCATTCGGTTGTCTTCGATACCTGTGGCGATGTTGTCGAGGGTCACCACGATGCCTTCGAGGATTTTGCGCTCTTTGCCGATTTCTTGGGCGCGTTTGGGGTCGTTCCAGAGTTCCGGGTCTTCGGAGAGGCCGACGACTTCTTCAAGGCGGTCTTTTTTGCCTTGGTAGTCCATATAGACGCGGATGTCTTCGCTGCGCTTCTCCAAGTCGTTTAGGGTGTTGTTAAGCTGGTTGATTACTTCGGCTTCCATGATTCTTGTGTTCTTTCAAAATTTTAGGGGCGTATTGTAAGGGATTTGCCTGTTTTTTTCCATGACCGGGCCGTCTGAAACTGTGCGGTTTGGATTTTCAGACGGCCTCGGTTTTGAATTTTTCCAACCAAAGCCGCCAGTCGTTGTCTATCGGCGCTTGTACGGTCATCCGGCTGCCGTCTTCTATGCTTTGAAAACTGAGGCTTTGCGCGTGCAACATCAGGCGTTGCGTGCCGATATGTTCGGCAACGGCATGGTTTTGGCGCAAATCGCCGTAGTTGGTGTCGCCGACGATGGGGTGGAAAATGTGTTTCATATGGCGGCGGAGTTGGTGTTTGCGGCCGGTGTGCGGCGTGAGTTCGGCCCACGAATAACGCGAGGTCGGATAACGCAGGACGGATTGGAACGGCAGCTCGGTTTGTGCCAGACAGCGGTAGGCGGTTTGCGCTTCCTGCAATGTGGCTTCGGTCTGTGCTTCAGCAATTTTGTCGGGCATATATTTGAGGGCGTAATCAATCAGGCCATCTGAAGGCAGATGACCGCGAACAATCGCCCAATAAGTTTTTTCGATAGTTTTGTTTTCAAACTGCTGCGTCAATAACCGTGCGGCTTCCGTATCGAGGGCAAACAGCAAGACGCCGGAAGTCGGACGGTCGAGGCGGTGGACGGGATAGACGTGCTGCCCGATTTGGTCGCGCAGGGTCTGCACGGCAAAACGGGTTTCGTGTTTGTCTAACCAGCTTCGGTGCACCAGCATTCCGGCAGGTTTGTTGACGGCGATAGTGCGGCTGTCGCGGTGGATAATATCGAGCATGGCGGAGCAGTTGAATAAAAGCAGATATTGTAACGGGCTTTTGAAAATGTGGCAGGTACACTTGCCGCCAAAACCCAACTTTCAGACGGCCCGCTCCTTTCGGGTTACAATACCGCACATAAAAACACAAAGGAAAAGCCGTGAGCCTGCTCAAAAAACTGCCCAAACCCATGCTGCCCGACGAAACACGCCGCGATATTCAGGCGCGTGAGTCGTATCATGTATTGAAGATTATTTCCGAATTTGTCGAAGCCGGCGAAGAATTGCGCGCCATTCAGCCAGCCGTCAGCATTTACGGCAGCGCGCGCACACCCGAAAACCATCCCGACTACGAATTCACATTACGCTTGGCACGCAAACTGTCGGATGCCGGATTTTCCGTCATTTCCGGCGGCGGACCGGGCATTATGGAAGCGGCCAACAAAGGCGCGTTTGCAGGCGCAAGTCCGGCGGTGGGGCTGAATATCGTGTTGCCGCACGAACAAAAAGCCAATCCGTATCAGGATTTGTCGATTAAATTCCAACACTTCTTCCCACGCAAAGTCATGTTCGTCAAACACGCCGTGGCGTATGTCGTCATGCCCGGCGGTTTCGGCACGTTGGACGAATTGTTTGAAAGCCTGACCTTGGTGCAAACCGGCAAAACGCCCGACCGCCCGATTATTTTAGTGGGCAAAGCATTTTGGGCAGGACTGCTGGACTGGATACGCGAGCAGTTGTTGGGCAGAAACCTGATTTTGGAAGAGGATTTGAACCTGATCCGCGTCATCGACGACGAAGACGAAATTATCGAAGAAATCTTCGCCCATTACGAAAACCGCTTGGAAGACTTGTCCGAACACCAAAATGCTTGGTCGCTGGGGCTGTAAAAAACTAAGGTTTCAACTAAAAAAGGGCGGTTATCCACCTGCCCTTTGCTTCGTTAATAAAAGGCCGTCTGAAAATGTTTTCAGACGGCCTTTTATCTTCTTTCAAAGCGTTTAATTGTTTTCCCACTCGACATGCTCACTCAAGAAGCCGCCGCTTTGGTGTGCCCAAAGTTTGGCGTACAGGCCTTGTTTCTCGAGCAACTCGGTGTGGCTGCCTTCTTCGATGATGCGGCCTTTGTCCAAGACGATGAGGCGGTCCATCGCGGCGATGGTTGAGAGTCGGTGGGCGATGGCAATCACGGTTTTGCCTTCCATCATTTTGTCGAGGCTTTCTTGGATGGCGGCTTCGACTTCGGAATCGAGCGCGCTGGTGGCTTCGTCAAGCAACAGAATCGGCGCGTCTTTGAGCATGACACGGGCGATGGCGATGCGTTGGCGCTGGCCGCCGGAAAGTTTCACGCCACGTTCGCCAACGTGCGCATCATAGCCGCGTCGGCCTTTGGCATCGCTTAAGTTAGGAATAAAACCGGCGGCCTCGGCGCGTTCGGCGGCGGAAATCATCTCGGCTTCGCTCGCATCGGGACGGCCGTAGATAATGTTGTCGCGGACGGAGCGGTGCAGCAGGGAGGTATCTTGCGTTACCAAACCGATTTGGGCGCGCAGGCTTTCTTGGGTAACGCTGTCCACGGTTTGGCCGTCGATCGAAATCGTGCCGCTTTGCGGTTCGTAAAAGCGCAGGAGCAGGTTGACGATGGTGGATTTTCCTGCACCGCTGCGGCCGATCAAGCCGACTTTTTCGCCGGGTTTGATGTTCAAATTAAAGCCGTTGAGGAGCGGTTTGCCTGCTTCGTAGGAGAAATCGACGTGATCAAACTTGATTTCGCCTCGGGTGACTTTCAGCGGCAGGGCTTGCGGTTTGTCGAGGATGGTGTGGGGTTTGGACAGGGTCGCCATGCCGTCGTTGACGGTACCGATGTTTTCAAACAATCGGGCAGACTCCCACATGATATATTGCGACAAACCGTTCACACGCAATGCCATGGCCGTGGCCGTGGCTACCGCGCCTACGCCGACTTGGCCGTGATACCAAAGCCAAATGCCCAAGGCGGTTGTGCCTACGGTCAGCGAGCTGTTAACGATAAAGCTGCAGGTGTGCAGCAGCGTAGCCAACCGCATTTGGGCATGGACGGTCACCATAAACTCTTCCATCGACTGCTTGGCATAAGCGGCCTCGCGCGCGCCGTGGGAGAAAAGTTTGACGGTGGCGATATTGGAGTAGGCGTCGGTAATGCGGCCGGTCATCAGCGAGCGTGCATCGGCCTGACGCGCAGCGGTTTTGCCGAGTTTGGGAATCAGAAAGCGCATAATCATCGCGAATCCAATCATCCAGCAGATAAACGGCACGATAAGCCAGGCATCGAATGAGGATAGAATCACGCCGGAAGTGATGAAGTACACCAGCACATACACAACCATATCGGCAACGGTCATCACGACATCGCGCAGCGCCAGCGCGGTCTGCATCACTTTGGCGGACACGCGTCCTGCAAATTCGTCCTGATAAAAGCCCAGGCTTTGACCCAGCATCAGGCGGTGGAAATTCCAACGCAGGCGCATGGGGAACACGCCTTGCAGGGTTTGCAGGCGCACACTGGATGCGAAAAAGGTCCAAACGGCAAAAAATGCCACCATGGCCATCATGCCGATTAATGCATGGCCTTTTTCGACAAAAAGCGTTTGCGGCGTATAAGTACCGAGCCAGTCGACCACCTTGCCCATAAATTGGAACATCAAGGCTTCCATGATGCCGACGCCGACCGTAAACACGGCCAACACGGCAATCCATTTGCGCACGCCTTCAATGTTGCTCCAAATAAACCGCCACAACCCTTTTTCTGGCGTTTTCGGAGCCGCTTCTGGATAAGGGTCGATGCGGGACTCGAACCATGAGAATATTTTTTTAATCATTGTTTTTGCAAATGTGATGAGACGGTCAGGCCGTCTGAAAAGAGGTGTTCAAATACATTCAAGACTGTATTTTACGGGAAAAATCCAACTGATGACAGCAGATACCGTCAGTCCGATCAAACCAATCTATCGGCTTGACCATCTAAAAATCCCTTTGCTTGACATAAAACAAAGGCCATCTGAAACTTTTCAGACGGCCTTTGCTGGATTTAGGTTGCCCTTAAAAATCACTCTTTACGTTGACGACCCAAATCGGCAGCGGCAGTAAACAAAACGTCGGTGGAAGAATTCAACGCAGTTTCTGCAGAGTCTTGAATCACGCCGATAATGAAGCCGACGGCAACCACCTGCATGGCCACATCATTATCGATACCGAACAGGCTGCACGCCAAAGGAATCAGCAGCAACGAGCCACCGGCCACACCGGATGCACCGCACGCGCTGACAGTTGCCACCAGGCTCAGCAGCAGGGCAGTAGCGAAGTCAACCGTAATGCCTTGCGTATGCGCCGCAGCCATCGCCAAAACGGTAATGGTGATTGCCGCACCGGCCATATTGATGGTTGCACCCAATGGAATGGAGATAGAATAAGTGTCTTCGTGCAAACCCAGTTTTTTCGCCAATGCCATGTTCACAGGGATATTGGCGGCGGAAGAACGGGTAAAGAAGGCATAAACGCCACTTTCGCGCAGGCAGGTAAACACCAGCGGGAAAGGGTTGCGGCGGATTTGCGTCCACACAATAATCGGGTTGACCACCAAAGCGATAAACAGCATACAGCCGAGCAATACGGCCAACAGCTGCATATAACCGGCAAGCGCTTCAAAACCGGTTTCCGCAATGGTAGAAGACACCAAGCCGAAAATACCCAGCGGCGCAAAACGGATAATCCATTTCACAACGGTCGAAACGGTATCTGCCAAGTCGGCCGCCACTTGGCGGGTCGTATCCGAACCGTGATGGCGCAAAGCCGCGCCCAATACCAAAGCCCAAGCCAAAATGCCGATATAGTTGGCATTGGCCAGCGCGTTAATCGGGTTGGCCACCAAATTCATCAGCAGCGTTTTCAATACTTCGACAATGCCGGAAGGCGGCGCAACAGATACATCGCCGGCCGCACGCAAAATCAGCGTGGTCGGGAATGCCATACTGGCAATGACTGCCACCACAGCCGCAGCAAACGTACCGAAAATATACAAAATCAAAATCGGTTTGATGTAGGCCTGATTGCCTTTTTGGTGTTGCGCAATGGCGGCAGTCACCAAAACAAATACCAAAATCGGCGCGATAGCCTTAAGTGCACCGACAAACAGGCTGCCCAGCAGTCCTGCGCTGATACCGACTTGCGGCGAAACTGCACCCACAAGAATACCTAAAACCAAGCCGATGGCGATTTGCGCCACCAGGCTGACGCGATTGAGCGCGTTCAAAAGCGGATTGCCACTTGCCATATCCGTTCCTTCACAATTTAAAGATATGTTAAAAAAGTCTTACATTCTAAAATAAAAAATCATTTGTCGGCGAGGTTTTCATGCACACCTCACAAAAACAGCATTAAAGTTTAGAATTTATGACACAATTGGCACTTTATGCCAAAAATATAAGCAAATCCGCTCAAACCCTACTTTAAAGTATGCCCATACCGCTGCCTTACCCCTCCGTATCTTGCTTTCAGACGGCCTGAAATCTGCGCCATAAGGCCGGATACAAAGGCAACTTCATCAGTCAAAACACAAAACATAAATATTACAATCAGATAGAAACAAACCAAAATCCGCCCTTAAATCGCATTTTGCAACGTTATCGCGCTAAATTTCCGTTTATAACCATAGTCTGAAAGCTTGCAGAAATAATGTTAAAATCCCCAAACTGAAGAATTGTCGCTGTCGAACACACATCATGACCAAACTGACCTACCCTGTTTTATTTGCATCATTGGCGCTCGCCTACGGACACGCGTTGGCAGTAGATACTTCCGTTCCCAAAGCGGAAGACTACGAAGCTGTTCCCGAATCCGAAATGCCCAAGCAGCCCAAAGACGACCAAACAGGCAAACTCAAGCCCAAATTCCCCGTCAAAATCGACACCCAAGACAGCGAAATCAAAGAAATGCTTGAAGAATACCTGCCGCTGATTACCCAGCAGCAGGAAGAAGAGCTGGACAAAGAACAGGTCGGCTTCCTCGCCGAAGAGGCACCCGACAACGTCAAAACCATGCTCCGGACCAAAGGCTACTTCAACAGCAACGTCAATATTCAAGACCACGGCGAGAGCTATACCGTCAACGTCACCCCTGGCCCGCGCACCAAAGTCGACAACGTCAGCGTGGCCATCCTCGGCGACGTATTGAATGACGACAACTTGGCCGAGTACTACCAAAATGCGATGGAAAACTGGCAACAGCCCGTTGGCGAAAACTTCGACCAAGATGGCTGGAGTGCGAGTAAAACCTCCGTCCTCAGCGCGGTCACACGCAAAAAATATCCGTTGGCGAAACTCACCACCACCCAAGCCACCATCAATCCCAATACGCAAAAAGCCGACTTGAACGTCATCGTGGAGAGCAACCGCCCCATTTACTTTGGCGATTTCCAAATCACCGGCACACGCCGCTACCCTGAGAGTGTGGTTTCCGGCATGGCGCGTTTCCACCCAGGCTCGCCTTACGACTTGGACAAAATCCTTGACCTGCAACAGGCGCTCGAACAAAACGGCCACTATTCCGGCGCGTCTGTACAAGCCGACTTCGATCAACTGCAAGGCGACCGCGTTCCCGTCAAAATCAACGTGACCGAAGTCAAACGCCACAAACTGGAAACCGGTATCCGCTACGACTCCGAATACGGAATCGGCGGCCGCATCGCCTACGACTATTACAACCTCTTTAACAAGGGTTACATCGGTTCCATCGTTTGGGACATGGACAAATACGAAACCACGCTGGCCGCCGGTATCAGCCAACCGCGCAACAACCGCGGCAACTACTGGACAAGCAACGTTTCCTACAACCGCTCGACCACGCAAAACCTTGAAAAACGCGCCCTGACCAGCGGTATTTGGTATGTTCGCGACCGCAACAATATCGATGCCCGCTTCGGCCTCGAATTCATTACCGAAGACCGCAAAGTCCCCGACACCAGCTACGATTTGGGCCGAAGCCATGCCACCATGCTGACCGCCTCATGGAAACGGCAAAGCATCGAAACCGAGCTTCACCCTCAAAACGGCTACTACCTCGACGGCAAAATCGGCACAACCTTGGGCAAATTCCTCTCCTCCACCCAAATGGCACGCGCCATGGCACGCGCAGGCTATTTCTTCACGCCTGAAAACAAAAAACTCGGTACATTCATCGTACGCGGACAAGCAGGCTACGTTTATGCCCGCGAAGGCGAAGAAGTGCCGTCCAGCCTGATGTTCCGTACCGGCGGCGCAACTTCCGTACGCGGTTACGAACTCGACAGCATCGGCTTGGCCGGTCCCAACGGCTCCGTCCTGCCGCAACGCGCCTTGGTGGTCGGCAGCCTCGAATATCAATTCCCGGTTACCAAAAGCTTCTCCGGCGCCATCTTCCACGATGTCGGCGATGCGGCAAGCAACTTCAAACACATGACCTTAAAACACGGTACCGGCTTGGGCGTACGCTGGTTCAGCCCGGTTGCGCCGTTCTCCTTCGACATTGCCTACGGCCATCACGACAAAAAAATCCGCTGGCACATCAGCTTGGGCACAAGGTTTTAAAAAAACATACTCACCATCCATTCTTTCAGACGGCCTCAGCCATTTCAGGCCGTCTGAACAACAGACAAACAGAAAAATATCATGACCGATACTGCTAACACTTCCACGCCGTCTGAACAACAGCCCGCCCCGCCAAAGCGCAAAAAACGCCTGTTGCGCGGCTTTGTCCTGTCCGCCTTGGGCGTATTGACCGTTTCCGCCGGCGCGATCGGCTGGCTGGTCGGCACGGAATCGGGTTTGCGTTTCGGTTTGTACAAAATCCCGTCATGGTTCGGCGTCAAAATCTCTTCGGACACGCTGAAGGGCACGCTGATTGAAGGTTTTGAAGGCGACAAATGGTTGATTGAAACAGAAGGTGCGGACATCAAAATCAGCAGCTTCCGCTTTGATTGGAAACCGTCCGAGTTGACCCGTCCATCCTTGCACATTACCGAAGTCGTGGCCGGCGACATCGCCATCGTGACCAAACGCACGCCGCCCAAAGAAGAAGAGCCATCAAAAGGCCTGCCCGACAGCATAGACCTGCCCGTTACCGCCTATCTCGACCGTTTGGAAACCGGCAAAATCAGCGTGGGCAAGCGTTTTGACAAGCAGACCGTCTATCTCGACCATCTGCACGCGGCCTATCATTACGACAAAAAAGAACACCGCCTCCACATCAAAACCGCCGATACGCCATGGAGCAGCTCGACAGGCGCGGTGGTGATCGGTTTGAACAAACCCTACGTCCTCAATACCGCCATCTACACCAAAGGCCAGCTTGAGGGCGAAACCCTACATGGTACGGTGCGCCTCTGGGGCAGCCTGCAAGACGTATCCACCGACCTGCTGCTCGATAGCGACAACGTTCATTTGTCTGCAAAATCCACCATTCACCCATTCGCCGACAGCCTCAATGAAACCGTCGGCGAAATCCTGATTAAAGGTTCCAACATCAATCCGCAGGCCTTCCTGCCCAGCCTGCCCGAAGCGCGCCTGAATTTCGACGCCACCACCATTCCGTCGTTTACCAACGGTGTCGCGTTGGAAGGCTCGATTGACTTGGAAAACGACCAAGCCGGTTTTGCCGATGAAAATCATATCCCCGTCAAACGCATCCTCGGCGAATTCATCGTCGACGACAAAGGCACGGTCATGATTGAAGACATCGGCGTCGACCTGCTCAAAGACGGCAGCATCGATGTATCCGGCTCAATCGATACCACCCAAGACCAGCTCAAACTCGCACTGGGCATCAACAATACCGGCGCAGACGACTTTGTCCGTCAAAACATCGCAGGCCGTCTGAACGGCAGTATCGATGTCAAAGGCGAAACTTCCTCCCCCGTCGTCAACTGGAATCTCGACAGCGGATTCGCACGTACAGACGGCATGCTGTTTTTCCAAACCGACAAACAGCTCGGCCAGCGCACGCTCAAGCTCGACAAAGTCCGTCTGGTTCCGCAAAACGGCGGCGAACTCAACGCCAAAGGCTCGCTCGAACTCTTCAAAGACCGCAAACTACAACTGGACATCGTCAGCAAAGCCTTCAACCCTGCGCGCATCGATCCGCAGCTTCCGCAAGGCAGCGTCAACGGCAACATCAACTTGACCGGCATCCTGGCGCAAGAAAAATTTGCCGGCAAAATGCAGTTTGCACCGAGTACGCTCAACGGCGTTCCGCTCAGCGGCAAAGCCGACGTCGCTTATGAAAACAAACACCTCGCGCGCGCCCTGACCGATCTGACCCTTGGCAACAACATCATCAAAACCAACGGCAGCTTCGGCAAAAAAGGCGACCGCCTCAACCTCAACATTACCGCCTCCGATTTGTCGCGTTTCGGCTTCGGCTTGGGCGGCCTGCTCAACGCGCGCGGCTACATCTCCGGCAGTTTTTCAGACGGCCTCAAAACCCTTGAAGCCGATTTGAACGGCGAAGCACGCAACTTCAAAGTCGCCGATGCCGTCAACATCCGCACCCTCGACTTCAAGCTTAAAGGTTCGCCCGACACCAACCGTCCGTTGAGTGCCGATATTAAAGGCGAACACATCGCCGTCTCCGGCGGCGCGGCCATGATCGACAACGTCAACCTGCTCATCAGCGGCACAGGCTCGCACCACCACATCCGCGGCAACAGCAGCATGGCGGTGGACAACAAACGCTACAAGCTCGACCTCGATGCCACCGGAGGCCTCAACAAAGACCAAACCCAATGGAAAGGCACGGTTGATACGCTCGACATCAACGGCGCGTTCAACCTCAAACTGCAAAACCGTCTCAACCTCGAAGCCGGCAGCGAACGCGTTTCCCTCAGCAGCGCGCGCTGGGCGGCCATGGGCGGCAGCCTCAACCTGCAAAATTTCGTTTGGGACAAGAAAGCCGGCATTACCAGTAAAGGCAGCGCACAAAATCTGCACATTACCGAATTGCACAACTTCTACACTCCGCCTATCGAACACAACCTCGTCTTGGGCGGCGACTGGGATTTGGCGTACAGTCAAAACGCACGCGGCTTCCTCAACATCAACCGTCAAAGCGGCGACATCATCCTGCCGGGCAAAGACCCGAAAAACAAACAGCCTTTGGGACTTTCCGCACTCGCCCTGCGCACCCGTTTCCAAAATAGCCGCATCGACAGCACGCTGGAAGGCAACACCCGCTTCGGCAAAGTTAACGGCACCCTCGGCATCGCCCAACAGTTTGGCAACAACATCAACAACGCCCCTGTTAGCGGCAAGGTCAATATCAACGTTCCCGATTTGGGCTCACTCAAATCCTTTATGCCGGCGACAGCCCAAGGCATTGCAGGCCGTCTGAACGCGACCGCCACCATCGGCGGCCGACTCGGTTCGCCCACCGTCAACAGCAACCTCGACCTCCAAACCAATTACGGCCGTGCCGACGGTACCGTCAACATCGGTCAAGGCACCAGCTTCGATACCGCCCCTCTGAGCGGCAAGCTCAATCTGAACGTTGCCAACCTCGAAGTCTTCCGCAACTTCCTGCCCGTCGGCCAAACCCTCAAAGGCCGTCTGAATGCCGCCGTCAACTTGGCAGGCCGTCTGAACGATCCACAACTGAGCGGCCTGATTAACGGCGACAACCTCTATTACCGCCATCAAACCCAAGGCCTGATTCTCGACAACGGCGTATTGCGTTCACGCCTGCAGGGTCAAAAATGGGTGATCGACAGCCTCAAATTCCACCGTGGCGGCACGATTGAGCTCAAAGGCGCGGTCAACCTTGCCAACGCCAACCCCGATGTTGACGTGGACATCGTCTTCGACAAATACCGCACCCTCTCGCGTCCAAACCGCCAACTGCAGCTCTCCGGCGCGGCCAAAGTCCTCTACAATCCGGAAAAAGGCGTATCGCTCAACGGCACGCTCAACACCGACTACGGCAGGTTTGGTTCGCAAAAATCCTCCATGCCGACCCTCGATGACGACGTGGTCGTCCTGGGCGAAACCCCAAAAGAAGCAACGGCCACCACGCCGATTAATATGAACCTTGTTTTGAACATCAACGACAATGTCCGTTTTGTCGGCTACGGCGCAGACGTTACCATCGGCGGCAAACTGACCCTCACTTCCCGCCGGGGCGAAACCGTCCAAGGCGTCGGTACCGTGCGCGTTGTCAAAGGCCGCTACAAAGCCTACGGCCAAGACCTCGAAATCACCAAAGGCGCGGTTTCCTTCGTCGGCCCGCTGACCAATCCGAACCTCAACATCCGTGCCGAACGCCGTCTCTCCCCGGTCGGTGCAGGTGTCGAAGTTCTCGGCAGCCTCAACAATCCGCGCGTGACCTTGGTTGCCAAAGAAGCCATGAGTGAAAAAGACAAACTTTCCTGGCTCATCCTCAACCGTGCCAGCAGCGGCAGCGACGGCGACAATGCCACGCTCTCTGCGGCCGCCAGCGCATTACTTGCCGGCCAAGTCAACGACCGCATCGGCCTTGTCGATGATTTGGGCTTCACCAGCAAACGCAGCCGCAACGCCCAAACCGGCGAGCTCAACCCTGCCGAACAAGTCCTGACCGTCGGCAAACAGCTCACCAACAACCTCTACGCAGGTTACGAATACGGCATCTCCAGCGCCGAACAATCCGTCAAACTCGTGTACCAACTGACCCGCGCCATCCAAGCCGTTGCCCGCATCGGCACACGCTCGTCCGGCGGCGAGTTGAAATACACCATCCGCTTTGACAACCTGTTCGGCAAAGACAAACCGGATCCGGAAGAGCAACAATAAGAGCCGTGAAAAAGGCCGTCTGAAATTTATCTTTCAGACGGCCTTTATCTTGTTCTACCGTATCAAAATCTTAAGCCATGCCTCAAAAGGCAAAAACCAACGGCGCAAGTTTGAAAACAAATGCTGCTAAAAAAGTGAACTGCAAACCATGGTTTATTCAAGATTAGCGATAAATAAAGCAGACACAAAAAGGCCGTCTGAAACTGACAGGTGTAGGTTTCAGACGGCCTTTTTTTGAATCATCGAAACATCTTGTGCATGGCGTTGCTGATTAATTCGAGCTGTTTCTTATATTCGCGGCAACGGGGACAGAGCGACAAGTGCACGGCAAGGGCAATGCGGTTAAAAAGACTGAGACGTACTTGGTCTTGCTGTTTGGAAATCAGATCGGTTATTTTGCGGCATTTTTTCATGGTATTTTCCTGTCAGGCATGGGAGAACCATTTGATTTGCAGACACTGGCGCAAGGTTTCGCGCGCGCGGTGCATGATGGTGTGGTAGTTGGCATGGCTGATGCCGCATTGCTCGCGGATTTCATCGCTTGAAAAGCCGAGAATTTCTTTCATGGTAAACACACGGGCGGTGTTTTCCGGCAGATGGTAGAGGCAGGCCTGCAAAACTTGGTAGAACTCTTTATTGTTCAAACTGGCTTCGGGCGAGTCCCAACCATGAGGCTGTCCTTCGTCCGTCCAATGCCCGTCGGCGGCAAAATGTCCTTCAAAGGCCTCATCCAAAGCTTCTTCGTCGCGCGTGACGAAAACTTGGCGTTGCCTCCCGATTTGGCGCAGGCAGTCGGTAATTTTGTTTTTTAAGATTGCAAACAGCCAGCTGCTCACTTGGGCGCCGCCTTTGAAACCCTCGGCCGCACGGTAAGCGGAAAGCATGGTTTCCTGTACAAGGTCTTCCGCCAAATCGGGGCGGTCGGGCAGCTGGATATGGGCAAAGCGCAGCAGCAATTTGCGGGATTTGGCAAGCTCGGCATCAGTCAGTTCGGGTAGGGCCATAATGTATCAGTATGAAATGAATAATCAATATGCTTCTGATTTTACGCTGATACGGAAAGAGCATGCGATTGAATCTATAAACGATTTCAGTAGTTTTTTTGTTTCGCCAAAACCGACTGCGCCCGTTTCAGACGGCCTTGGTTTATGCCGCAACCAAAATGCCCTGTTCCAACCATTCCGTCCATTGCTGCCTTAATGCGTCCTGCCAAACGTTTTCAGACGGCATGAACTCTGCCAGCATGGTTTGCAGGCCGTTTAGGGAAGTGGGCGTTTCTGCTAGCGTTTCCAGCAATAATGCACCGAATCCATCAAGCGTTTGATATATCACGTCGTCTTCCTTATCGCGCCACACCAAAACGGCGGTTTCCGCCTCCTGCAATTCGTCGGTCACATCATACTGATAACGGCGCACAAAGGCGGCGGGAGAAAGGGTGTAGGCCAAATCGTCTGAATCGGCATGAGTTGTTTGGCTGTCGGTTTGCGCGGTTTCGGCAAGCAGCTGGGTGTGTTCAAAGTCCATCAATGCCAAGAGGTCGTCTGAAAGCGGCAGGCTTTGGCAATATCGGAGGAACTCGCCTGGGATTTCTTGAAAATAGGGCGTTTGGGCGCGTGCGTCGCGGACGAAACCTTCTTTCAGACGGCCCCATTCTTCGCTGTCAAAGTATTGCAGCGTTTCGGTATAACAGCGGTCGATAAAGCTGTGAATATTGTTGCGTATCAATCGGATATAGACGTTCAGGCGCTCTTGCGGCAATCCGTCTGCGGCTTTGCCCTCGCGTATGGCTTGGGCAAAGCGGTGTTGGTATTGGGCGGAAGTTTCAGGCTGCACGGCGGTATTCCTTTCCGGCACGCATTTGATAGTCGGCGATTTTGGCGACTTCGGCTTCGAGTTCGGCAAAAGGCGGAAAATTGAAATCGCGTTCCAATAGGGTGGGCGGAATCGTCGGTAACTTGGCATAGGCCAGTTCGAGTAAATCCCAAACGGTCGGCAAAACCGCCGCGCCATGCGTATCAATCAACAATTCCGGTGTTTTCACATCATGTCCGGCAATGTGGATATAGCACACGCGCTCTGCGTCAACGTTTTCTAAAAAGGCTTCAGGCGACAACAGGCCGTGATTGACGGCGTTGACGTAGATATTGTTCACATCGAGATGAATGCCGCAGTCGGCTTCGCGGGCAACGGCGTTAAGGAACTCGACTTCGTTCATTTCCGCAAGCGGGGAATGCAGGTAGTAGGAGGTGTTTTCTACGGCGATGCGGCAGCCCAATCGGTCTTGCACTTCGCGGATACGGCGCGCGGTATGTTGCACCATTTCTTCAGTGAAAGGCAGTGGCAACAAATCGTAAAGATGACCGCCGTCGTGGCAGTAGCTCAAATGGTCGGAGAAAAACGTGCAGTCATAACGGCGCATCATTTCTTTGATGCCATCTATCAAGGCGGTATCCAGCGGGGCTTGTCCGCCCAATGACATGGATAATCCGTGCAACGCCAGCGGCAGCCGTTCCGCCACGCGGTCAAACTGTTTGCGCGCCCTGCCGCCCATTTTCAGCCAATTTTCGGGGGCGGCTTCGATAAAGCGTATCGGGCTGTCGTCTAAAAGCAAGAGGAAGTCTTCCGCCAAGTCGCGGCGGTAGCCCAAGCCTGCATGTTGAATCATGATGATGTCCTGTTATGGTGCCGTATGAACGACAAAGTCGCATTTTCGTTCATAAAATGCGACTTTGTTAAAGGTATGCTGCAGGATTATTTAGAACCGCATTTACCTTCGCCGCATTTGCCTTCTACTACTTTGGCAGCTTTGGCTTTAGATGCTTTGCCTTTTTTAGCGTGGGCTTTTTTCATGGCTGCACCGCATTTGCCTTCGCCTGCTTTAGATGCTGCTTGTGCGCCGCAAGTACCTTCGGCAGCTTTAACAGTTTTCTCAACGGCCACGTCGCTGGCGGCTTTATCAGCGGCAACAACACCGGCAGCCAGAGACAGGGACAGTGCACCGGCCAGAGCAGCAGCTACATTTTTTTTCATTTTAACTTCCTTTTAAAAATATGGGTTTAAACAAATTAAGGGATAATATCGGGCATTTAAAGTCGGCCCGCGACCGTGAATCCTTAAAGAAAATGCTTGATACGGCAACAGCGTTTCTTCAGCAGGGCATCCAAAGACAGACAGCCTGCGCCCTGCAATAGGACAGGAAATAAAACCACCAAATAAATCAGTGCCATTTTATAACCGTTGTCGCACACATTGTACCCCAAGCCGGCATGTACCGCAGACCATGCGACAGCCGTTACGACCATCAATCCCAGCGCGGACAGCCGCGTTGCCAAGCCGACGATGAGCAGCGCAGGCAAAACCAGTTCCGCCCACATGGCCAAATTCCAGTTGACCGTATCCGGCAACAAATTGAACGGAAAGGGAAATTGACTGTTGATATCTGCAAACCAGTTTTCCCCGTTCCATTTTTCCAGGCCGGACTCAAGAAATTCATACGCGGCAAAAAGCCTGAGTGCTAACAAGCCGAAAGCAGCCTGCCAAGAGGGATTGGCTGAGGTGTTCATTTATTTTCCTTATCGATGTGTGTTGAATGGGCTGGGACGAAAAATCAATCGGTACCATCCCATATTTCATGCCTGTTTAGACGCGGCAACTTTGGAAAACTGACAAAACAAATAAAGTTATTTTCTTATTCATTGTTTTATAAAGATTAAAAATTCAAAAAGGCCGTCTGAAACACCATGCTTGATTGGGTTTCAGACGGCCTTTAACGATAAACCGCGATCAATTAATCCGCTTGTTTGCACAATTCGACAATTTCTGCACCATATTTGTCGGTTTTCTCCTTATTCATGCCGTGGATTTCCGCCAAATCCGCCAAATCTTGCGGCCGTTGGGCGGCAATGGCGCGCAGGGTAACTTTGCTGCATATCTGATAGGCTTCGAGGCCTTCATGGCGGGCAGTATCGATGTTCCACTGAAGCAGACGGCGCATCAATCGGCGTTTGCGTTTGTCCTCTTCGCTCAGGCCGTCTGAAAACGGGCGGCAGATGTTTAAAATGCCCTCGCCGTATTGTTCGATACGTTTTTCGCCTAGTTTATACACGCCCAAAAGGTCGATGGGTTCGGCAGGCGTATTGGTCAGCAAATCGTCCATGCTTTCGTTGGAGAATACCGTACCCAGCGTTACTTGATCGGCACTTGCCTGCTGCTCGCGCCAAGTTTCCAAAGCCTGTTTTAAGGCCTGCTCACGCTCGCCCAAGCTGTGGATAACTTGTGCATTATCTGTGGAAACCGTACCGGCTTCGGCCGTTTCGCAAACGTCGAGTATCTCCAAACCGAATTTATTGATTTTCGCCTCGCCCAAGCCGTAGATTTGATGTAAATCTTCCAAATTTCGGGGCATTTTTTCAACAATATCGCGCAGGGTTTTGTCGCCGCAAACCACATAGGCCGGCACTTCCTCTGCCCGGGCGCGTTGTTGCCGCCATTGGCGCAATGCCTGCCACAAACGCTCTTCGCGCTCGGTACGCAACCAATCGTCTTTCGGCTTTTGGGTGGCCGTTTTTTCGCGGCGTAGGGGGCGCAGCATGACTTCGGTTTCGCCCTTGAGGACTTTTTTTGCCGCTTCGGTCAGCTGCAAGGCTTGATGCTGCTCGACGTTGACGGTGAGATAGCCCAGGCTGATGCACTGGCGGATGACGCTGCGCCATTCCTTGTCGGTCTGTTCGCTGCCGATGCCGAATGTGGATAACTTGTCATGACCGTTGCGCTGTATCCAATCGTCACTTTTGCCGCGTAAAAGGTTGGTGATGTAACCGGCGGCAAAACGTTGTCCGGCACGGTACACGCAACTGAGTAATTTTTGCACCAACACTGTGCCGTCAAACCGCACGGGCGGATGCAGGCAGTTGTCGCAATGGCCGCAGGGTTCGGATTCTTCGCCGAAATGTTTGAGCAGCAGTACGCGGCGGCAGGCGGCGGTTTCGCAGACGGAAAGCATGGCATCGAGTTTTTGCATTTCGATTTGCTTTTGCATCTCGTCGCTGTTGCCTTCGGCAATCCGTTCGCGCAACAACACCCAATCGTTCAAGCCGTAACACAGCCAGCTCACGGCAGGCAGCCCGTCCCGGCCGGCGCGCCCCGATTCCTGATAGAAATGTTCGATACTCTGGGGCATATCGAGATGGGCGACAAAGCGCACGTCGGGTTTGTCTATGCCCATGCCGAACGCCACGGTCGCCACCACGATAATATTGTCTTCATGCGTAAAGCGGCGTTGGTTTTCCTCACGCACGTCCATGCTCAAACCGGCATGATATGGAATCGCCTCCAAGCCGTTTTCACACAAAAACTGCGCCACATCCTCGACTTTTTTACGGCTTAGGCAATACACAATGCCACTTTGCCCATGCATCTGCTTGCGGATGAAATCCAGCAATTGTTTTTTGCCATTATTTTTTTCGATAACCTGATAATAAATATTCGGGCGGTCAAAGCTGGAAATAAATTCGGGCGCACTGTCCAAGTGCAGATAATGCTTGATGTCGGCACGCGTAGCCGTATCGGCGGTAGCGGTCAGGGCGATGCGCGGGACGTTCGGATAGCGTTCGGCAAGCATGCCGAGCTGTTGATATTCAGGGCGGAAATCGTGTCCCCATTGGCTGACGCAATGCGCCTCATCAATGGCAAACAGGCTGATGGTTTGTTGGTCGAGAAAACGTAAAAAGCGGTCGGTAACCAAGCGTTCCGGTGCGACATAAAGCAGTTTCAGACGGCCTTGGGCAAGCTTGTCGGCAATCTCGCGCGCCTCATCTGCCGATGTGCTGCTGTTGACTGCCGCCGCTTCAATCCCGGCCACATGCAGGCTGGCTACTTGGTCGTTCATCAGCGCAATCAGCGGCGATACGACAACCGCCACGCCTTCGCGCATCAGCGCCGGAATCTGGTAACACAAAGACTTGCCCCCGCCTGTCGGCATCAGCACCATCAAACTCTCGCCGCCGGCCAAAGCATTGACAATAGCCTCCTGCTTGCCACGAAATTCGGGATAACCGAATACTTCGTGCAAAATCTGTTTGGCGGTCGGCTGAGGCATAATGGTTCCGTAGAATAGGGGAAAGCGTTATTTTAACGGTTTTACACCCGCGTATGTGCGGAACATTTTGCCGCTGCTTTTTCAGACGACCTGAAATGCAATCCTATTAAATTTATTTAATTTTAAATAAATATTTGTTTTATTTTGAATGAGATGTATAAAGGCCGTATGAAACCTGATATTAGGGTTTCAGACGGCCTTTTCAAAAATAAAATCTTTAGGCTTTTTTGACAAACTCAGATTTCAAGTTCATCGCGCTGCCATCGATTTTACAACCGATATTGTGGTCGCCCTCTTGCAGGCGGATGCCTTTGACTTTGGTGCCTTGCTTGATGACCATAGAGCTGCCTTTGACTTTCAGATCTTTAATCAAAACAACCGTATCACCATCTTGCAAGACCGCGCCGTTGGCATCTTTGACTTCCAAGGCATCATCGCCGGTAGCCGCAGCATCGGCCTCGTTCCACTCATGGGCGCACTCAGGGCAAACGTATTGAGCGCCGTCTTCGTAAGTGTATTCGGAGTGGCATTTCGGGCAGGGAGGTAGGGACATGAGGTTTCCTTATAAATATGATAAAAGGAGCGTAAAACGCAAATAATACAATGTCTAAATTATTGCTTCGCCTTGCTGCCGCCTGCGCCGTAAACGGCATTCCAAGCCGCGTCCAACATCTGGCCGGCTTGTTGCAGCTTGGCATTTTGCTGCTCTTTCTGAGCCAAGGCCGTCTGAATTTCGCCTTTCAAACGGTCAATATCGGATTGCGCAGCCTGCAAACGGCGCTGCGCGCTTTCCAAATCACTTTGCAGGGAAATGATTTTGCTGTCGTTGCTGTTTTGCTCATGCAAAGCGGCACGGTAAACCGATTGGATGGACAACAAACGGTCTTCCGCCTCACCGGCATACGCCGCGGCGGCGGATAACATCATCAGGGCAAGTAAGGTTTTTTTCATGGGTTTTCCTTTAAAGTTGTTTGATTTGTAAAGTAAAGCGCAGAGCCGATTTTTCAGCCACCAAGTTTACATAATATGCTTGTTGGTCTTTATTCTTGATGGTTTATTTTATCCAATCCGGACATTCAGGCTGCCGATAAAAGTTAATTTAATCAACTGTTGTGGCAGGCAGGTGGCTATTATTTTCTCATATTCTCCGCCTTATTCCATTATTTTCTGGTTTTATTATAAAAGGCCGTCTGAAAACTTGGCATCCCCAGTTTTCAGATGGCCTTTTTGAATTTCACAACGATTGCTCTGCCTCTCGTCAAAAAGCTTTCCTGTATTTTTAAATTACAGTCATATTTAAATATGTAAATATGATTTATTTATTGTAAAATTTACCCTTTGGTCATGCCGGAGCATATGGTGTTGCGGCTGTCTGCATCTTTTTTAATTCTTCTTCCATGAGGACCCTATGATGAAAAGCAACCGTCTCGCCTATGCCGTTTTGGCAGCCCTACTATCTATCCAAACCCTGCCGGCTTCTGCAGCCAACGCTGATACCGCTTCTGCCGTTGAGGCATCCGGGCAAGATGCGCAACAAGCCTCAGACTCTATCGCAAACTACGTTGACGATCAAATCGTCCAAGGCCCGGCAACCGTTGATTTGGGCAATCAGGCCAAACTGAAACTGCCTGCAAAAATGGTCTTTGTGAAAAAAAATCGCGCCAACGCCATGATGAGGGAAGCAGGCAACGCCACAGATCCCAACCGCTACGGCCTGATTCTCCCAGAGTCGGAAAACGAGGACGGTGACACCAATTGGATAGTAGACCTGACCTTTACCGATTCCGGCTACATCAAAGACGATGATGCCAAAGAATGGGATGTTGAAGCCATGCTCGAGCAGCTGAAAGAAGGCACCGAGGAACAAAACAAAGAGCGAGCCTCCCGCAACCTACCGGAAATAGAAACTCGCGGCTGGGTGGAAAAACCGCAATATGATGCAAAGACCCATCGTCTGATTTGGTCGATTGACGTTCTGAATAAAAACGAACCTGATCCCAATCCTGCCATCAACTACAATACTTTCCAGCTGGGACGCGAAGGCTATATTGAATTGACTATGATCACCGATTTGAAAAGCATAGATCAATACAAACCTATTGTGCAAGAATTGTTGGGCAATATCGAATTCAACGAGGGCAAGCGTTATAGCGATTTCAATGCGGCAACCGACAAAGTGGCCGAATACGGACTGGCTGCCTTGGTTGGCGGTATCGCTGCAAAAAAACTGGGATTATTGGCCTTGGCCGGCGCATTACTGGCTAAATTCGGCAAACTGATTATTTTCGGTGCTCTTGCAGTAGGCGCATTGTTTAAAGGCCTATGGCGTAAAAAAGATAAAAACAAACCGAACGAAGAAGAATAAATAAATCCTGTTCAAAATAAAAAGGCCGAGACCTTTGCAAAATTCCTTTTTCCCCGACAGCCGAAACCTAAACACAGGTTTTCGGCTGTTTTTGTTTCAAATATCCACTGATTCTACTCAAATACCCCCCTTAACTCCCCTTGGATACCTGATTAATCAGGCATCCGACCGCCTTTTAGGCGGCAACAGGCACACTTAGCCTATTGGCGGCTTTCAAAAGGTTCAAACACATCGCCTTCAGATGGCTTTGCGCACTCA
>ERZ773066.14-NODE-14-length-109410-cov-9.710969_pt1 | contig 109410 bp, 94 predicted proteins | sample MGYA00580573_ERZ773066 | MGnify/ENA primary metagenome ERZ773066 (study PRJEB29015, sample SAMEA2738128) | human oral metagenome | biome: human oral; feature: human-associated habitat; material: saliva | place: China | collected 2203 ... | reverse complement strand
AATGTCTTGGTGGGAATTTAGGGGATTTTGGGGAATTTTGCAAAGGTCTCGGCCTATGAATGCCTCATCTTGTGTATAAATAATCGGCGAACGCAACCATTCTAGCAATACGGCATTGCTTTTTCTCAACAGGCGCAAAGCCTTGCGGATGTCCCAGCCGCCTACGTCAAACCATTGGTTTTCAATAAATTCAAACGTATCTTTTGCTTCGTCGATTTGCAGATAATGTTCCTGTGGACGGATATAAATGGCGCGAACATCATAATCGCTGTCGGGCGAAGCAAAGCCCCATGCGCGGCTTCCGCTCTCCGCCGCTAGCAGAAAATGCAACGGCTCGGTATGGGCGATGAGGGTGAGTTTTTCTTGAATGGCTTGTTTCATGAATGTTCCTTAAAGAAAGCCGTCTGAAAACCTTAAAGCAAAGTTTTCAGATGGCCTTTTAAATATTTCCTCCCACCCCCTTAAACTTCTCCACAAACGCCGCAATTTTCTGAAAAACGCTTTGTTTCTTCGTTAAATACTGCGGGTTGAGCGGGCTCATTTTAGGTAGGGCTTCAGTCAGTTCCGTGCCGTTTTCACTGGCATAGCCGCGTTTGAGTGAGCTGGTTAAATAGCGTTTAGCGGCGGTTTCGTTCAAACCTTCGGCGGCAATCAACTCTGCTGCTTCGCGCCTCATCACTTCTTGCGCGTATGCGTAAAAGGTTTCTAATATGGTAGGAACGTCGGGGACTTTGTCCAAATCCGTATCGTTGATGAAATCTACAATCAGGCTCTCTTTGGCTCGGTGGCCGATACTTGCGCGGATGATGCGGCGGATTTCTTCCACCAGCTCCGCTTTGCTTTTGATTTTTTTATGATGCTCGAAAACCAGTTGCAAGATGTAATCCAGATTGATTTCCTGCGATTTGAGCAAATCCACCTCAAAAACCACATCGTCCCAGTCGATTTTTGATTGCTCTTGCTGTTCGCCTGCTTTTTGGCGGCGCAGCCAGTCGCGGATGTCGTTATAGGCGGAACGGTAGTCCTGCACTGCCCTTTCAGACGGCATCGGTACTTTCCGCATTTCCTGCACATCTTCATCGCTCAGGTAGTATTTTTCCTGAAACGCCTTCATAGCATCTTCGTCCGCCGAGTCCACACTCTGCAATTCGCGCAGCGCGGCAAATTCATCGTAGTTCTGCAATACGTTTTCCGCCCGCAGGTATTCGCCGAAGAGTTTGGCAAAATCTTTTTTGTCTTTTTCCGTTCCGATTTTGTCGGGATCGGGGAAACGCTCGCGCAATTCTTTTACCACATCCAGATAACCGCTCCGTGCTTCGCCAGTCTGGTCATCGGTATAGCCGTTCATGTATTCTTCGTAGCTTTTTTCCAGTACGACGTTTTTGGTGTTTTTGTCGCCGAATAGGGTTATCGCATCAATGGTTGCCTGCTCCAAATCACGGAAGCAGACAATGTTGCCGAAGGTTTTGGTGGCATCGTAAATGCGGTTGGTGCGCGAAAACGCCTGCATCAGGCCGTGATAGCGCAGATTTTTATCGACAAACAGCGTATTCAGCGTCGGCGCGTCAAAACCTGTCAAAAACATGCCGACCACAATCAGCAAATCCACTTCCTGATTTTTCACCCGTTTTGCCAAATCGCGGTAGTAGTTCTGAAAGGCTTTGCTGTCCGTGCCGAAATTGGTTTTGAAACAGGCGTTGTAATCGTTGATGGCAGCATGCAAAAATTCTTTCGCGCTGCTGTCCATCGCTTCCGGTTCAAAGGTTTCATCGACAATTTCACCGACGGCGTTCTGCTCTTCGTTGGCCGCAAAGGAAAAAATAGTGGCCACTTTCAACGGGTGCAGGCTGCCTGCCTGTTGTGTTTTGAACGCTTCGTAATAGCACTTTGCCGCATCCACGCTGCTGACGGCAAACATGGCGTTAAAGCCTTTGCCGCCCGCATTCAGCCGGTGCGTTTTCTGCCTGAACTGGTTCAGGATATATTGCGTGATTTCGCGGATGCGTTCAGGATGCAGCAGGGCTTGGCGGTTTTCGGCGGCACTCAGTTTCTTCTCGTCCTGTTCCGCTTCCACGGCTTTGAACTGCGGGCGCACATCGTTGTAATCCACTTTGAATTTCAATACTTTTTCATCGCGGATGGCATCGGTAATCACATAAGAATGCAACTCCCGCCCGAACACGCCCGCCGTGGTTTCCGCACCCAAAGCGTTTTCAGGAAAAATCGGCGTGCCGGTAAAGCCGAACTGGCAAAATTTCTTGAATTTCTTTTTCAGGTTTTTTTGCGCTTCGCCGAATTGCGAGCGGTGGCATTCATCGAAAATAAATACAACCTGCTGGTGATAAACCGGCAGATTATCTTCACTTTTCATCAGGTTGTTCAGCTTTTGGATGGTGGTAACGATGATTTTGTTGTCGTCTTTTTCCAAATTGCGTTTCAAACCCGCCGTACTTTCCGAACCGTTTACGCTGTCGGGCGAAAAACGTTGGTATTCCTTCATCGTCTGGTAGTCCAAATCCTTCCTGTCCACCACGAAGAAAACCTTGTCGATAAACGCCGATTCCGTCGCCAGACGCGCCGCCTTAAAGCTGGTCAGCGTTTTGCCGCTGCCCGTGGTATGCCAAACATAGCCGCCGCTTTCCGGCTTGCTCCAATTCTTCGCCTGCGCCGAACTGTTGATTTTCCACAAAATGCGTTCGGCGGCGGCAATCTGGTACGGCCGCATAATCAGCAGCGTATCATTCGCATCGAACACGCTGTAATGCAGCAAAACGCTCAGCAATACGCTTTTCTGCAGGAACGTGGCGGTAAAGTCTTTCAAATCCTTAATCGGATTATTGTCCGACCGTGCCCAATTCATCGTGAAATCGAAGCTGTTTTTGTCGCGCTTGGTGGTGTTGGCGAAATAGCGCGTGTCCGTGCCGTTGGAAATCACGAAGATTTGCAGGAATTTGAACAGCGAATTTTCGCTGTTGAAGCTCTCTTTGCTGTAACGGTGCACCTGATTGAATGCTTCGCGCACTGCTACACCGCGCTTTTTCAATTCGATCTGCACCAGTGGCAGGCCGTTTACCAACACGGTAACGTCATAACGGTTTGCATGCGTGCCCGTCTGCTCAAACTGGTTGATAACCTGCACATGGTTGCGGGCAAGGTTTTTCTTGTCCAGCAGATAAATGTTTTTCAGACGGCCGTCATCGAAAGCGAAATCGTAAATATGGTCGTCGTGGATTTTGCGGGTTTTGTCGGTAATGTTTTCAGACGGCCTGTCCAGATATTCCGTCAAAAAACGCGCCCATTCACCGTCTGAAAACGCCACATCGTTCAGCCGCTGCAACTGGGCGCGCAGGTTTTCCAGCAGCCTGCTTTGGCTGTTCAAATCCTTGCGGTATTCGTAACCCTGATTCTGTAAATCGGCGATTAACTCCGCTTCCAACTGGTTTTCCGATTGGTAGCTGCCCGACTGTTCGATTTTTTCATATTGGTCGAGCACGATGAAATTCGGTGTTTCGGCGATGGGTTTGGTTTCGAGGTTCATGGGTCGTCCTTTGCAGTATCGGGTTTTAAACGGTTTGATGTTCGGATTGGGCTGACTGAAAAAGTGCAGGCTGCTTTTTCAGGCAGCCTTGGGGAAGGCAAGCAGCTGTTCGCGGTAATATTCGTATTGTTTGCGGCGCAGGGCAATTTCGTGCGGCAGGCCCTCGCTGACGGAGTGGGTCAGGGTGTCGAATTTGTCTAGGATGGCGACGATTTTTTCTTGTTCGGGGAGTGGGGGGATGGGGATTCTAATCTTGTTTAAATTCTGTTTGTTTAACTTTGGCTGCGCCGCCCCTGATATATACATACTTATATCGATATTATTAAGATAAAACTCAATAAAACGCCTTTCAGCATAAGTCCGGAATTTTAAAATATGTGCGTGATTATTTACCCAAATTTTACCGCTGACACTAAAAGCAATTGGCGTTTTTCTTGCTAAAAGGTTTGCTCCATCCTCCGAAACTAATAGATAATCTCCATCTAAAATAAAATCCTCAACATAATCTACTATTCCAGAAGCACCATAGTAAGGTATATTTCCAGCCTTTCTAAAATTGCTAGTAATGGGTTTACGCATTGAATCAAGATTTTCACAAACCTCCCCCAACGTCTTCCAAACCACATCTTTCAGACGGCCTTTATAGCCATCAGCTATCCCCCCCCCCGATTTGATTGTCAAAATCTAAAAGAAAGTCGCGGTAATACTGGTATTGGCGTTTGCGCAGGGCTAATTCTGCTTCCAGCGTAGCTTCCAGCTCGGTGAATTTGTCAAGTATTTTTACAATTCTTTGTTGGGTTTCTAGGGGCGGGATGGGGATTAATAATTTTTTCAAGTTACTTGCATTTAGAGCAGGAATACCTGTAAATGTACATAAGGCATGAATCTCTTGTTCAAATTCAAGTAATATATGATAGAGAAATCGGACATCCAATTCTGTTTTATTTTTGATAGTAACTGCGTAATTTAAGTTGCCACGAAAATATCTTCCTTCTTGCCATGTTATTGAGCCAACTCCCGCCCCTCTTGTTGTGATGCCGATAGGGTCATTTTCAGTGTTCCATTCATCAATATAGCCAAGTGGCTCTTTGCCACTGTTAATGACTGGATAGCTACCAACATTATTTGAGATTTTCTGCTTACTTACAGCTTGTCCTGTTTTTATGATAGCTATCCCATTTTCTCCACCCAGCGGCTTCCATTCCACCGGTGCCGTCTGAATCATCTCAATCAATTTTTTCGCTTTGTTTTGCATATCCATGGTTGTTTTCCGTTTCCTTCCCGCTGTGGCGGGATGTGGGGCGGTTGTGGGTTGGGCTTCAGCCCGCTATGTCTGTTTGCTGTTGTTCGGCGGGATAAAGCCCGTCCTGCTTTCAGGCTGCCTGAAACAATGTGCAGGCTGCTTTTTCAGGTAGTCTGAATGCGGTTATTTTTTGCGGTCTTTTTTCTGTTTAAGCTGTTGTACGGCTGTTTTTTCCAACGCTTTAACGCTTTCCAGATAGGCTTGCTCCACCGGCGACAGGATGCGCGCTTCATAGGTGCGGTATTCGCGTTCGGCTTTCTGCTCTGCCTGTTTGCGGCTGATGCTGCCTGCACCCTGTAATGTGCCTTGGCCGTACAGCCCGGAAAATTTGTCCAATTCGGCTATCCAGTCGCGCATATACATGGGGCTTTGCTCCTGCGCTTTGATTTCCGCCAGGTCGAAGAAGGCAGAAACCAGACGGTTTAGGCGGAACAGTTCGTCTTCGGTCAGGTAGTTTTTGGCGATTTTGGCTTCATTCAGGGTGGGGATTGCGCCTTGAAAGGTGGTCAATCCCATGAAGTCTTTACTGCTGTCGGCACGGCTGTATATCAGTTCGGCTGCGGTTTGCCGGCTGGCGGCATAGTGCAGTTTATTTTGAACGGCGGCAAAAAAGGTTTGGCTTTCGCTGCTTTTGGGGTTGTAGTCTTGGCTGGTGGCGTATAAATCAAGTACTTGCCGGTATAGGGCTTTTTCGCTGCTGCGGATGTCGCGAATGCGGTTGAGCAGTTCTTTCCAATAGTCGCCGCCGCCTGTGCCTTTCAGGCGTTCGTCGTCTATGGCAAAACCTTTGGTCAGATATTCGTCCAGCCGTTCGGTTGCCCATTGGCGGAATTGGGTGCCGCGCGCGGAACGGACGCGGTAGCCGACGGCAATAATCATGGGTAGGGAATAGTATTTGCGCTGTCGTCTGATGGTTCTGCCGCCCTCTGTTTGAACTTGTAAGGATTTCTTACAAGTTGCCTCTTCTGTTAATTCTCCTTCCCGATAAACGGCTCGGATATGCTGCGTGATGCCTTGCGGTGTAATTTGGTACAGTTCCGCCAAATCTGCCTGGGTCAGCCACAGTTGTTCGTCAAATTCTTGCAAGGCGAATTGGGCGGTGCCGTCGCTGGCGGTGTAAAGGATGATGCTCATGCCTCTATCTCCGCAATGACGTCATCTATCTCGCGGCGTAGCCGTTCGATTTTGGCGACGGTTTCGCTGATTTCGGCGTTGAGCTGTTTGATGTCGACGGCCTCGCGGGTGTCTTCGGGTTCAACATAGCTGCTGACGGCGAGGTTGTAGCTGTTGTCTTTGACGGCTTGCTGGGCAGCATTTTGGGCGATATGCGGCACATCGGCTTTATCGGCGAAGAGTTTGACGATTTCGGCAATGTGTTCTTCGGTTAAGACGTTGTTGTTGGTTTCTTTTTTAAAGAAGCCGCTTGCATCGATAAATTGGATGTCGGTATTGTCTTTGTGTTTGGACAAAACCAGGATATTGACGGCAATGCTGGTGCCGTAAAAGAGATTGGGCGCAAGGGCAATCACGGTTTCCACGTAGTTGCCCTCCACCAGATATTGGCGGATTTTCTGCTCTGCCCCGCCGCGATAGAAAATGCCGGGGAATGAGACGATGGTGGCGCGGCCTCTGCCGGAAAGGTAGTTCAGTGCGTGCAGGATGAAGGCAAAATCGGCTTTGGATTTCGGGGCGAGTACGCCTGCGGGGGCAAAGCGGTCGTCATTGATTAAGGTGGGGTCGTCGCTGCCTATCCAGTTGATGGAATAAGGCGGATTGGAGACGATGGCATCAAAGGGTTTGCTGTCTTTGAGCTTGGGTTTGGTCAGCGTGTCGCCCAATTCGATGTGGAATTGGTTGTAATTGATGTTGTGCAGGAACATGTTCATGCGGGCGAGGTTGTAGGTGGTATGGTTGATTTCCTGCCCGAAGAAGCCTTCTTCGATGATGTGCTCGTCAAACTGTTTTTTCGCCTGCAAGAGCAGGCTACCCGAGCCGCAAGCGGGGTCGTAGATTTTGTTGACTTTCTCCTGCCCGTGCACCGCCAGCCGCGCAATCAGCTTGGATACGCTTTGCGGGGTGAAAAATTCGCCGCCGGATTTGCCTGCATTGGCAGCGTAGTTGGAAATCAGATATTCGTAGGCATCGCCGAAAAGGTCGATGTGGTGGTCTTCAAAATTGCCGAAATCGAGTTCCTCTACGCCTTTGAGGACGGCGGCCAGGCGTTTGTTTTTGTCGGCAACTGTGCTGCCGAGCCGGCTGCTGGTGGTGTCGAAGTCGTCAAACAGGCCTTTAATGTCTTGTTCGGACGGATAGCCGGAGGCGGAGCTTTCAATCGCAGTAAAAATTTCTTTCAGCTTGGTGTTGAGCTCTTCGTTTTGATGAGCTTCGGCGGCAATATTGCAAAAAAGCTGGCTGGGGTAGATGAAATAGCCTTTGACTTTGACGGCATCGTCTTTGATTTCAGGCGTGATGATGCTGTCCGGCATGGCAGCGTAATCAATACTGCTGTCGCCGGCCTGCATATAGTCGGTGAAGTTTTCGCTGATAAAGCGGTAGAAAAGTGTGCCGAGAACGTATTGTTTAAAGTCCCAGCCATCCACCGCACCGCGTACTTCATCGGCGATTTTCCAAATTTGGCGGTGTAGTTGGGCGCGTTGTTGTGTGGCGGACATTAGACGTTTCCTTGTTGTTGTGAGAGGATAAGTTTGGCCGTCTGAAAAGTTGGGAACCAGCCTTTCAGACGGCCTCATATGTAATAAATGTATGGGCAACTATCAAGATGAATTTCAGTAATTATGGATTCAGTCATAAATCCAATCTGTGGATCTGAATTGCATCTTCTTGGGCTGAATTAAAACAGTCCAAATTTCCCTTACTTCATTGCTTTTAATCGGCCATGCAATTCCTGTACGCTGTACACGCCCAAGTGTTCGCGGCTTTTTGCGCCTTCGCTCATGGCTTCGCCGCCGGCGATGGTGGTGTATTGCGGTACGCGTTGGGTGAGGGAAGTGCGACGGATGCTGTGGCTGTCGGTAACTGATTGTACTGTGCTGCCGACGGTGTTGACCACCAGTGCGATTTCGCCGTTTTTAATTGCGTCCACGATGTGTGGGCGACCTTCCTGCACTTTGTTGACCGCTTGCACGATGATGCCGTGTTCTTTCAAGTATTCGGCGGTACCGCGTGTGGCGCAGACACCGTAGCCGAGTGCTTGGAAGTTTTGTGCGGTTTTGACGATGAGCGGTTTGTCTTCGTCGCGTACGGCGAGGAACACTTTGCCGGTTGTGCTCAAGCGTTCGCCTGCACCGAGTTGGGCTTTGAAGTAAGCTTCGCCGAAGCTTGCGCCTACGCCCATGACTTCGCCGGTAGAGCGCATTTCAGGGCCGAGAATGGTGTCCACACCCGGGAATTTGATGAATGGGAACACGGCTTCTTTAACGGCATAGAAGTCTGGGATGACTTCTTTTTCTACGCCTTGCTCTTTCAGCGAAATGCCTGCCATCACGCGTGCGCCGACTTTGGCGAGCGGTACGCCGGTAGCTTTGGATACGAACGGTACGGTACGGCTGGCGCGTGGGTTCACTTCCAGTACGAAGACTACGCCGTCTTGTACGGCAAACTGTACGTTCATCAAGCCGACTACGCCCAGTGCGTATGCCATGGCTTTGGTTTGACGACGGATTTCATCTTGAATTTCTTCATCCAATGAGTATGGAGGCAATGAACAGCCGGAGTCGCCGGAGTGGATACCTGCTTGTTCGACGTGTTGCATGATGCCGCCGATCACGACGTCTTGGCCGTCTGAAACGCAGTCTACGTCCACTTCGATGGCGTTGTTCAAGAAGAAGTCGAGCAATACAGGGCTGTCTTCGGAAACTTGTACGGCTTCGCGCATGTATTTTTGCAACTCTTCGGCAGAGTGAACAATCTGCATGGCGCGGCCGCCGAGTACGTAAGAAGGACGGACAACCAACGGATAACCGATTTCTTCGGCTTTAACGAGGGCTTCTTCTTCGTTGTGGGCGATGCGGTTGGGCGGTTGACGCAGGCCTAAGTCGTTCAACACTTTTTGGAAACGTTCGCGGTCTTCGGCGGCGTCGATACTGTCGGCGGATGTGCCGATGATGTTTACGCCGTTTTCAACCAATGCGTTGGCGAGTTTGAGCGGGGTTTGACCACCGTAATGCACAATCACGCCCCACGGGTTTTCGGTGCGGACGATTTCCAACACGTCTTCCAGCGTCAGCGGCTCGAAATAGAGGCGGTCGCTGGTGTCGAAGTCGGTGGACACGGTTTCGGGGTTGCAGTTGACCATAATCGTTTCAAAGCCCGATTCGCGCAGGGCGAGCGCGGCGTGAACGCAGCAGTAGTCAAACTCGATGCCCTGACCGATGCGGTTCGGGCCGCCGCCGAGAATCATCACTTTTTTACGGTCGGAAGGACGCGCTTCGCATTCCTCTTCGTAAGTAGAGTAGAGATAGGCGGTTTCGGTGGCAAACTCGGCGGCGCAGGTGTCGACGCGTTTGTAAACCGGATGCAGGTTCAGCGCGTAGCGGTGTTCGCGGACTTCTTTTTCGCTTACGTTCAATAATTGTGCCAAACGCTTGTCAGAGAAGCCTTTGCGTTTCAGACGGCGTAAAGCGGCATAATCCAAGTCTTGTAATTGGCCGTCTGAAACTGATTTTTCTTCTTTCACCAAGTCTTCGATTTGTGCCAAGAACCAAGGATCGATGGCGCAGATTTCGTGGATTTTTTCCAGCGTGAAGCCTGCACGGAACGCATCGGCTACAAACAGCATACGCTCAGGGCCCGGGTTGGCCAGTTCGCGGCGGATTTCCGCTTTGTCTTCGCTGCGCGGATTGAAGCCGCACAAGCCGGTTTCCAAACCGCGCAAGGCTTTTTGGAAGCTTTCTTGAATGGTACGGCCCATCGCCATTACCTCGCCCACAGATTTCATCTGCGTGGTCAAGCGGTCGTCTGCGGCAGGGAATTTTTCAAATGCGAAACGCGGGATTTTGGTTACCACATAGTCGATGGAAGGCTCGAACGATGCAGGCGTGCGGCCGCCGGTAATGTCGTTGCGCAACTCGTCCAGCGTAAAGCCGACCGCCAGTTTGGCTGCTACTTTGGCAATCGGGAAGCCGGTTGCTTTAGAGGCCAACGCAGAAGAACGGCTCACGCGCGGGTTCATCTCAATCACAATCATCTCGCCGTTTTCAGGGTTCACCGCAAATTGCACGTTCGAGCCACCCGTGTCCACGCCGATTTCGCGCAATACCGCCAACGAAGCGTTGCGCATGATTTGGTATTCCTTGTCCGTCAGCGTTTGCGCCGGCGCAACCGTAATCGAGTCGCCCGTATGCACGCCCATCGGGTCGAAGTTTTCAATCGAGCAAATGATGATGCAGTTGTCGGCCTTATCGCGTACCACTTCCATCTCGTACTCTTTCCAGCCGAGAACGGACTGCTCAATCAGCAACTCATGCGTAGGCGACGCATCAAAACCGCGTTCGCAAATCGCCAAAAACTCATCTTTGTTATAGGCAATGCCGCCGCCCGAACCGCCCATGGTGAAAGACGGACGAATCAGGGTAGGGAAGCCGACCTGTTCTTGCGCCGCCAAAGCTTCGTTCATTGTGTGGCAGACAAAAGATTTCGGGCAAGACAAGCCGATTTTTTCCATCGCTTCTTTAAAGCGGCCGCGGTCTTCCGCCTTGTCAATCGCGTCTTCGGTCGCACCGATTAATTCGACATTGTATTTCGCCAACACGCCGTTGCGCGCCAAATCCAGCGCACAGTTCAGCGCGGTCTGGCCGCCCATCGTGGGCAGAATCGCGTCAGGCCGCTCTTTGGCAATAATTTTTTCCACCGTCTGCCACATAATCGGCTCGATGTAGGTAACATCCGCCATTTCAGGGTCGGTCATGATTGTGGCGGGGTTAGAATTCACCAGAATGACTTTATAGCCTTCTTCACGCAAGGCTTTGCAGGCCTGTGCGCCCGAATAGTCAAATTCGCAGGCTTGACCGATAACGATAGGGCCGGCGCCGATGATAAGGATGGATTTTAGGTCGGTACGTTTGGGCATGGTGTTTTACCTTAGAGATTTCAGGTTATTTAAAACTATATTTAACGGGATTGCTGGCACCCCGTTTACGATATTCTTCAGGCAGCCTTTTACGTTGGTATTTTTGGCGGACTTCATCATTTTTAGAAAGTGATTCGCCGTGAAAACCAAAACGTCCTACTATGGTTTCATTAAGCTCAGGAAAATTTTCCTTAGTAGCTGGCAGCCATTCATGCGCTTGTAAAACATCCACAATTAAGCCTTTTTCAACCGCCAAGATGTAATGCGCACGTTTTGCCCGCTCAACATCAAGCCGCCAGGCTAGGCGAACAGCATCATAAGCCGATTTTTCTTTATCTAAAGAACGATTAATATTAATAATCAATAGATTATGATCGCTGTCAAATTGTGCAACAGGTGCATCGTATTTATCTTGTATTTCAGATACATGCATCGAACCAAATTCACTATTGCCATGTCCGCTTTGTTCATTTGATAGCCCCGGATAGGCATCTATTAAAGCAGCTTCTACTTCAAAAGCGGTTTTCTCATTCATGCCATGTCGATGAATGACATGGATAACTTCCAATTTGGCTTTTTGGATAGCGCGAATCCTACTATATTTTAAATTCAGTTCATCTTCGCCATCTTCCGCTATTTTCAAACATTGTTTCAAATGTTCAAAAACCCGGTTGTCTTTGCCTTTGCCTACATAAAAAGTTTCACCATTTCTTGGGTCAATTAAGCGGTAAACGTAATATGCAAGGGCTTTGCAAACTTCAGATGAAAACTTGTCCATATTCTTTTTTCCTCAAATGTATTTAGATAGCAAGCTATTAGCTTGTATGCAGGGTGCGTGCGATACGCACGCGTTCTCCATTTTCCCTGCACTTTAACCCATCGCGTGCGTGCCTTGCGGTACATATTAAAGGCCGTCTGAAAAAACGCTCGCGGGGTTTGTTCCATCTGCCTTGCGATAAAAAACTACCTGAAAAATTCCTGCTATTGATATTTTGGCCACTTTTTTCAGACGACCGTTTGCGTTTTTATTTTGCACAGGCCGTCTGAAAACTTCCTTAAAAACTAGTGATAAATGTAATCAAACCCAAAATAATGCCTGGGGCGTTTGCCAGTATGATGGGGTAGTCGCGTTTTTCTTTCAAAAAGCCGTAGGCAAACCATAATGTGCAGTTGATGGCGGCGACGAGGGGTTGCAACGGCGAGCCGGGGTTGCCGGCAAGGTTGTTTTGGATTTGCGGGATATAAGAAACGTACATACCGACGCCGGCCAGGGTGGCGGTGACGGAAAGAATGTGCATTTGTTTTTCAGTCATTGGTTTTCCTTTCTGATTAGACGATTGGGTTTTCAGGCTGTACAGATGTTGAGAGGGGGCTGAATTTATATTTTTGAAGTTTGGTTTTCAGACGGCCTGTTGTCGAGTTGAGTGTGGCCGTCTGAAAAAATCAGCTTTATTGTTTTGCTGCTTTGATATTGTCAATGAATTTGTCGAATAGATAGCCGACGTCTTGCGGGCCCGGGCTGGCTTCGGGGTGGCCTTGGAAGCAGAATACAGGTTTGTCTGTCAGTTCGATGCCTTGCAAGGTGTTGTCGAACAAGGATTTGTGGGTAATGCGTGCGTTGGTGGGCAGAGTGTCGGCATCGACGGCGAAACCGTGGTTTTGGCTGGTGATGACGACTTTGCCGCTGTCTAAATCTTGTACAGGGTGGTTGGCACCGTGATGGCTGAAGCGCATTTTCAGGGTTTTCGCACCGATGGCGAGGCTGATCAGTTGGTGTCCTAAGCAAATGCCGAAAATCGGTTTGCCGCTTTCCATCAGTTTTTGTACGGCTTTGATGGCGTAGTCGCAAGGCTCGGGGTCGCCGGGGCCGTTAGACAGGAATATGCCGTCAGGATTGAGTGCCAAGACATCTTCCGCGCTGGTTTGTGCGGGAACAACGGTCAGGCGGCAGCCGCGTGAGGCGAGCATGCGCAGGATGTTGGTTTTGACGCCGAAATCGTAGGCAACGACGTGGTAAGGCTGTTCGGAAGGTGTAACAAAACCTTTGCCCAATTCCCATTCGCCTTCTGTCCATTCGTAAGTTTCTGTGCAGGAAACTTCTTTTGCCAAGTCTTTGCCGACCATGCTACCGAATGCGGCAATCAGTTCTTGTGCTTTTTCAACGGTGGCATCCGCACCGGTCAAGATTGCACCGCCTTGTGAACCTTTTTCACGCAACAGGGTGGTCAGGCGGCGGGTATCAATGTCGGCGATGGCGACGGTTTTGTTGCGTACCAAATAGTCGTGCAGGCTTTCGGATGCGCGGAAGTTGCTGTGCAAGAGCGGCAGGTCGCGGATAATCAAACCGGCGGCGTAAACGCTGCGGCTTTCTTCATCTTCGGCGTTGGTGCCGGTGTTGCCGATGTGTGGGTAGGTGAGGGTAACGATTTGTTTGCAGTAGGACGGGTCGGTCAGGATTTCCTGATAGCCGGTCATGGAAGTGTTGAACACGACTTCGCCGGAAGTCGAACCTTCGTAACCGATTGATGTGCCGTGAAATACGCTGCCGTCAGCGAGAACGAGAAGAGCCGGAGTGGTCATGATGGAATCCTGTTTGCCTGATGATGGTCGGTTCGAAAAAAATGGGTCAGGCCGTCTGAAAAATAAAAATTGTTTACAAAAAAGACAGCCTTCGGAAATCTCGGCTAAAAAAAAACACGCTCCGCAGCTTTGATTTTGCTGTGTAACGTGCTTTTTCAGACATAGCGGTCTATGCCGTAGAAGCAGTGTATTTTAAGTCAAAGTAATAGGAATTTCAAGCGTAGAGCAAATAATCGATAATTTAAAAACGTTTTATCTTTACGGTACAGTCCCTTGCTTTTGGAATGCTTGATGAATAAGGTTGAACTAAATATTCAGTCAGGTCGTCTGAAAGCTGAGCAGGCAGATTGTTTCATTTTTGTTGTGTTTGAAATGCAGGTGTAGGGAAATTCAGCCGAATCAAACATGAAACAGGCTGTTTATGCTAGAATCGTAACCTTATAAAAAATAAAAACAACGTCATTTTTAACTGAGATTATCCGATGAAAAAAGAACACATTATGCAAAACGCTCCATCAGGCCGCCATCGCCTCATTCATGCAAGCGTCGCTTCCGCTTTAGCACTCATCAGTATTTCCGTTCAGGCAAATACGCAGCAATTTGCCCAAACTCCTTTTTACCTGCAAAACAAAACCGACGTCAGCGGCCAGCCTAAAGTCAAACACAATATTATGTTTTTGATTGATGACTCGGGCAGTATGTTGGCTGATGCTAAGGGTGATTATCATGTTCGTGATGAGAATAAAAAAATCAATATTGCAAAATCGGCATTAAAGCAGGTTTTGGCGCAATATAAAGATCAGTTTAACTGGGGCTTGCAGACTTTACACAATAATCCTCGGTATTGGAAATGGGATGAGAAAAAAAGGCAAGGGAATAATGCTATTTACGCATATACAGAACTGCCTAGACCCGATGATACCAAAGGTGATATGAAGGATTCTGAAGGCTTTACGGATGGTTCTGCCGGTCGAAACTGGGAATATGTCAGTAAAAAAGTAGATGAAATGCTGGCTTATCAAGGTACGCCGACAACGCGCCGTTATTATGAAGTTGTCAAAAATTTCGTTATCCCAAATATTAAATACCGTTGTCAAAAATCTTATGTTGTCGTGATGTCGGATGGTGATGCCAATATGAGTTGTAGCAATCAGGATGCCGGTGAGGATCCTCGCTTATCGCGCAATACCAGCTTCAACTACGATCGAGATTATTACTATTCAAACTACTACCGCGCCATCGAACATAGCGCGGATACGCCTGCATACCAATATTTCGGGCCGTCTGCAGCGAAGGCTTATGACGATAAATATGGAAAAGGTGAATTTTTCAACGATGGCCATGGCTTTAGTGGATACTTTGACCTGCCACTTTATCAATATGATGCCCATATCCCGGAGCATGAAAAAAAAGTGATGTGCCAATATACCGATTATAAATTCGGGTATAGCGATTATTATCGTAGGCGAATGTGGATAGGTAGCGGCGAAATCATTGTTCCTATTTGGGATAGAAACTATGGTAATGAGAAACGCGGTATGCGTTTCTTTAGTCAGACTTTGGCAGAAAAAGACATCAAAACAGAAAAAGATGGCAAAGATGCTGCAGGTAAGGGCTGGGATGGTGATCCAAGCGATCCTAAAGGCGTAGATTATAGCAAGCAATTGGTTCAGACTTTTACCGTGGGCTTTGGTGAGGGAGTTTCTAAAGTTGGGAGAGAATATCTGGAAAAGGGCGCCAGTCGCCCAGAATGGTATTTCAATGCCTCAAAACCTGAAAAGTTGCTTGATGCCTTTAAAACAATTGTCAGCAATATTGAAAGTGACAGCAAGAATACGAAATTTGAAGGAGCATCTTCAACTGCACCGGCAACGACCAGTATGGGTATTCCCGATATGGCGGCAACGGTTCATTTGAATACCGGCTCTTGGAGCAGTCAGTTGCGGTTTTATAAATTAAACCGCGATGGTACGCCTATCAATACGACCGAGTTTGTTCAGCCATCATTTAATAACCGCCTCACTTTGGTTAATGATGGCAGTAAGACCTATTTCATCGATAGAGTTGCAGATAATGAGGCTTCAAACGCCGATTTTGGTATTTCGGACGGCAGTGCGAAAGATAAGTTGGAATGGAAAAATGCATTGCTGAAATGGACTGGTCGAGCAGGTAGTAATGAAGCCATTAAAGCGGATGCAGCCATTAAAGCGGATGCAGAGATAAAAGGTTATAGTCAGTCTTATCGAATTCGTCCCACTGATCCAGCTGACGCAAGTAAAGATGAGCGCAATTTGGGCGATATTTTAGACGGTTCGGTTGCGGCTATTGGCGATAAGCGCGACAACCGTCAAGAGTTTTTGGTCGCGGCTGCCAATGATGGCATGGTACATATTTTCCGCAATGGTACGCCTAGCAATCCTTATGACTTGAAACTCAGCTATATTCCGGCAGGTATGGAACGTGAGGACGAGAAAGGTCAAGCAACAACTTTGGGCAAAGTTTTGAAAGATATTGCTCGCGATGGTTACGGCTCCGGCACGCCACACCGTTATATGGTCAATGGTGGCTTTGTTCTCCGTCAAACGCCTGATAAGCAAACCTTTATGTTTGGTGCGATGGGTCAGGGTGGACGCGGTGCGTATGCGTTGGATATTGGTGCAGTGGCTAACAGTGATCGTAGTCGTTGGGATACGACTGTACCTTTGTTTGAAACAGAAAAAGGCACTGGTAATAAGCTGGGTTACACCATTGGTTCGACACAAATTGGTCGTGTGTCTATCAAGCGCGATACTACTCCGGTTAATCTGGAATCGAATGTGCGTTATGCGGGCTTCTTGGCCAGCGGTTATCGTACTGAAGACGTGAATAGTGCCGACAATGAAACGGCTTTGTATATCTATGATATGACAGGTAAAGAAGCGGGTACGCAAGACACCGGTAAAAATGTTTCTAGTGCCGGTAATCTCTTGGCTAAAATTCTTGCGCCGAATGGTAAAGGTGGCCTCTCCACCCCAACTTTGGTAGACACCGATTTTGACGGTATTGTCGATATTGCTTATGCCGGCGACCGTTATGGCAATATGTTCCGCTTTGACTTGAGTGGTGAAACTCCGTCCAAATGGTCTGCGCAAATGATTTTCCAAGGTTCGGGTAATCAACCAATTACGTCTGCGCCTGCGGTATCACGCCGCAGTAAAGATAAGTATGTCGTTATTTTTGGTACGGGTAGTGAGATTTATCAGAATGAATTGACCAATACCAACGGTCAAATCAATGCCGTTTACGGTATTTACGATGATGTGTCTACTGATGAATCCAAAAAAGCAGTTTTGGCAAACAGTAGTGAGTTGGAACAGCAAACCAGAGAAAGTGAAGGCGAACACATTTATGTCAGCGATAATAAGGTTGGCGAAGGCAAAAAAGGATGGAGCCTGACTTTAGATCCGAATGAACGTGTGACTGTCAAACCAACGATGATTTTGCGTACAGCCGTTATGACCATCCGCAAGTATGAAACCAAAACAATTCATACTGATTCTTCCAGTACAGATGTTTGTTTGCCGGACAGTACGTCCACACAAACGACAGCGAAAACGATTATTTTGGGCGTAAATGCTGAAAATGGCGGCCGTTTGGGCGTGCGTGATGCGCGTATCTCTAGCAAGGATCGCACATTTATCAAACGTGAAAATAATGGTCAGATTTATTACGCTAACGGTATGACTTTTGATGGCGTTATCAACTTTACTTATATGAATTCCAGCAAAGCCGACGATTCTCCGGTCACTGCCGATGGCGATAGCGGCGGCACAGGTACGGATAAGGAGTTGAATGCTACGCCGAGCGTGCCAAACAATAAATGTTTTGCAACCAAAGGTGATCGCAGTCTCTTGTCTAACCAACTGGTCAGCCTGGAAGTACAAGGACGTACATGCGGACTCAAACGCATCAGCTGGCGTGAATTGTTCTTTTAATCTGTAAGGCTTAAGTATCGAGGCCGTCTGAATTTTTCAGACGGCCTTTTCTGTTGAGTAGTAGTAATTCAAAGATGTTGGATTGGTGGATAGAAAAGCTTGTTTGAGAGCAAAACAAGGTTTGATCAAATTGAAAGCTTGGATAGAGCTAAACGACAGACTTGGGCTATTCTTTTTTTAAATTTCTACCATTTGGCTGAGAAGTTAAAAGGCCGTCTGAAAATATCTTTTCAGACGGCCTTTGATTTAAAAAGAGCTAATCAAGGAGCGCATTTTAGATGCTGTTTTTAATGATTTTCCGCAGGGTGGACAGTTGTCGGCGGCTGACGGGCAGCGGGGTCGGAATATCGAGAATTTTTGCGCCCCATGTGGATGCGGATTCGTCGTTTTCTTCGCCGTCCAGTCGAATCAGGCTGTCGAGGGTGTGGCGGAAGACGAGGGCATTGCGGTGGATGCGGATGACTTTGTCGCCCAGCAATTCTTCCCAGTAAACCAATGTTTTCGGTAATTCGTAGCTGTGGCCGTCGCCGGTAAACAGATAGACGGTTTTGTGTTCCGCCATCAGGTAACGCGCCTGTTGCCATGGGATTTCAACCATGCGTTCGCGGTTGTAGACTTTGAAATGGGTGAAACTGTCTGCTTTTTCGCGGTTTTTCTCGATGATGCGGTCAAGCGCGGTTTGCAGGCGGGTCATTTTGATCGGTTTGAGCAGATAGTCTGCGGCAGCCAGCTCAAACGCGCGCAGGGCGTGTTCTTCGTAGGCTGTGGTGAATACAATTTCCGGCTGGCGTTTGGCGGTACGCTTAATGCGTTCGACAAACTCGAGACCGTCGATTTCCGGCATGCCGATGTCGGCAAAGACGATGTCAACTTCGTGGACGCTGAGCCACTCCAATGCTGGCATTGCATGGTGAAAGACGTTCAGTAGTACGACATTGCACTCTTCCAATAATACACGTAAGCGTTCTGCTGCTAATACTTCGTCTTCTACAATAATGGCACTTGGCATAGCGGTATTCTTTTTGTTGTATCGTGGGAGATCTGCCGCGCTTTGTCATCCTCAATAACGCGTCAGCCGTATGTTGTTACAACCTTGAAATTATCAGTTTGTGACAATTTTAGGAAATTTTTGAAATATACATGATTTTTCGCTTCTTGGGCATGGTTTGGGATGGTTCGGAAGATTACTTACATAATTTTATGAAATATTGTAATACCTAGAGTAATTTTGTTGTAATCATGCTAATTCAGTCCGTGATAATGGACGATTTTGGGATTTTGTCCATTTGCCAGTGTACCACTGCCCAATCAAGAAATTCCTGCGGACGGTTCACGGTAGGTGCATTAGGTAGGTTGAGGTAGGTTAGGACTTGGCGGAGGAGTTGTTCTTTTTGATTCAAATCCAAAGCCGGGGCAAGGGTTTGTTTCGACCATTTTTGCCCTTGGCCGTTGGTCAATAGGGGAAGGTGGGCGTAGGCCGGTGTGGGAACGCCGAGGCATTGTTGCAGATAGATTTGGCGCGGTGTGGAGACGAGTAAGTCCTGACCGCGGACGATATGGGTTATTCCTTGATCGGCATCATCGGCAACCACGGCAAGCTGATATGCCCAATAGCCGTCGGCACGAAGCAGGACGAAATCGCCGATATCGTATGCCAGATTTTGTGCGTAATGTCCGACAATGCCGTCTGAAAAACCGATTACGCGATCGGGAACTTGAATACGCCATGCCGGAGTTTTGTTTTGCGTGTCGGGTCTTTGCTGAGGATTGCGGCAACAGCCGTTATATACAAATCCGTCTGCGCCATGTGTTGCCGCCGCCTGCCAGTCTTTTCGGCTGCAATAGCAGGGATACACCAGCCCGGCTGCTTTGAGGCGGTCGAGGGTGTCTTGATACAGGTCGTAACGGCGGCTTTGATAGGCGACTTCGCCGTCCCACTCAAAACCGAAAGCTTCAAGCGTGCGCAAAATGTCGGCAGCGGCGCCGGGCATTTCGCGCGGGGGATCAAGGTCTTCAATGCGGACCAGCCATTTGCCCTGATGAGCGCGCGCGTCGGCATAGGAGGCGACGGCGGTCAGTAGGGAGCCGATATGAAGCAGGCCGGTAGGGCTGGGGGCGAAACGTCCTATATACATGGCAGGGTGTTTGTGTAGGGCAGGGGCAGTATGCCTGCACGGTGTTCAAATCGTGATAGAAAAGGGCGTGCCGTACACGCCTGAATTTGGTTTTCAGACGGCCTGAGACTTTTCAAAATGATTTAAGTTTCAATCGGCCGTCCGTTCAATCCGCTTAAGCCAAGGGAGCCAGCAGTTTGGCGAAGGCTTCTTCAAATTGTTTCAAACCGTCTTCTTGCAAACGAGTTGCCAAAGTTTCGACATCGATGCCGAGTTTGGCGGTTTCAGCAAGCTGCGCTTGGGCTTCGTCCACACCTTCGGTTAAAGTGGCTTTGGCGGTGCCGTGGTCGATAAAGGCTTTGAGTGTGGCATCGGGAACGGTGTTGACGGTATGGGCGCCAATCAGGCTGTCAACGTACAAAGTGTCAGGATAGGCAGGGTTTTTCACGCCGGTAGATGCCCACAGAAGTTGTACGCGGTTGGCACCTTTTTCGGCAAGTGCGGCAAATTCGCTGCTGCCGAAGTATTGCGCCCAATCTTGATAGGCGGCTTTGGCCAGCGCAATGGCGACTTTGCCTTTGAGGTGGTCGGGCAAGGTGGTATCCAACGCGGCATCGACACGGGAAATAAAGAAGCTGGCGACAACTTGGATATGGGAAACGTCATGTCCTGCCTCCAAACGTTTGGCAATGCCGCGCTCGTAGGCTGCGTAGGCTTTGAGGGTTTGGGCGCGTGAGAACAGCAGCGTGAGGTTCACGCTGATGCCGTCTGAAACGAGGGTTTCAAGCGCTTCGATGCCTTCGTCGGTTGCCGGTACTTTAATCATGGCATTTTTACGGCCGATGGCGGCGTGCAGGCGGCGCGCTTCTTCAACCGTGCCTTGTGCGTCTTTGGATAATTCAGGCGAAACTTCGAGGCTGACGAAGCCGGTTTTGCCGCCGGTGGATTCGTGTTCGGCAAGGCACACGTCGCAAGCGGCTTGCACATCGGCAACAGCCATGGTTTCGTAGCGTTGTTTCGGGGTCAGGTCTTGCTGTTTGAGCGCGGCTACTTCATCGGCGTACAGTGCGTCTCCGGCAAAGGCTTTTTGGAAAATGGCAGGATTGGAAGTTACGCCACATACACCTTGCTTCAGCATTTCTGCCAATTCGCCGCTTTGTACCAGCGAACGGGAGAGATTGTCCAACCAGATTTGTTGTCCTAATGCTTTAACGTCCGATAAAATAGTCATCTCTGATTCCTTTTACATAATAGGTTTGTTTGTGAAGTGGCAGTAATGCTACGCCGATTCGATGAATTTGAACAGTTTACAGCCGATTAATTTGGGCAAAACAAACCTAAATTCAAGCACGAAAGGTAGCTTTGATGGCGGAAAACACACTTTATCTCGACTGGGCGCGCGATGTATTGAATACGGAAGCCGAAGGTTTGCATGAAATTGCGGCGGCGTTGGACGACAACTTTGTCCGTGCGGCGGAAGCGTTGTTGCACTGCAAGGGCAGGGTCGTCATTACCGGCATGGGCAAGTCCGGACACATCGGCCGTAAAATGGCGGCAACCATGGCTTCGACGGGCACGCCTGCGTTTTTTGTCCATCCTGCCGAAGCGGCGCACGGCGATTTGGGCATGATTGTGGACCACGATGTCGTGGTTGCCATTTCCAACTCCGGCGAAAGCGATGAAATTGCGGCGATTATTCCGGCGTTGAAACGCAAAAACATCACGCTTATTTGTATCACTGCTCATCCGACTTCGACCATGGCGCGCCATGCCGATATCCATATTACCGCGGCGGTTTCCAAAGAAGCCTGTCCGCTCGGCCTTGCGCCGACTTCCAGTACGACTGCCGTAATGGCATTGGGCGATGCGCTGGCGGTGGTTTTATTGCAGGCGCGTGCGTTTACGCCGGATGATTTTGCTTTAAGCCATCCGGCCGGCAGTTTGGGCAAACGTCTGTTGCTGCGCGTGGCGGATATTATGCACAAAGACGAAGCCCTGCCAGCCGTTTTGTTGGGCACGCCGTTGAAAGAGGCCATTGTCCGCATGAGTGAAAAAGGCTTGGGCATGTTGGCGGTAACCGATGTCGAAGGCCGTCTGAAAGGTGTATTTACCGATGGCGACTTGCGCCGTCTGTTTCAAGAACGCGACAGCTTTGCCGGTTTGAAAGTGGACGACATCATGCACGCTTCTCCGAAAACCATCTCCGCCGACCGTCTCGCCACCGAAGCTTTGAAAGCCATGCAAAGCGGCCATGTGAACGGTTTGCTGGTGGTCGAAGAAAACGGCGTATTGATTGGTGCGCTGAATATGCATGATTTATTGATGGCACGAATTGTTTGAATTGACGGCAAAAACGTTTTCAGACGGCCTTATGCTAGAATAGGCCGTCTGAAATAAGGAAACCTTATGCAAAACCTCTCTTCCGACCTGCAACAACGCGCTTTAGGTATCAAACTGCTGATACTGGATGTGGACGGCGTTTTGACCGATGGCCGCATTTTTATCCGCGACAACGGCGAAGAAATCAAATCGTTCCACACTTTGGACGGACACGGATTGAAAATGCTTCAGGCCAGCGGCGTGCAAACAGCGATTATTACCGGCCGCGATGCGCCTTCCGTCGGTATCCGCGTGAAGCAGCTCGGTATCAACTATTACTTTAAAGGCATTCACGACAAACGTGCCGCCTACGCCCAATTACGCGAACAGGCCGGTGTGGAAGAGCATGAGTGCGCCTTTGTCGGAGACGATGTCGTTGATTTGCCCGTGATGGTGCGTTGCGGATTGGCGGTCGCCGTCCCTGAAGCGCATTGGTTTACTTTGCAATACGCCCATTATGTAGCCCAACGTTCCGGCGGCGCAGGCGCGGTGCGTGAAGTGTGCGATTTGATTATGCAGGCGCAAGGTACGCTTGAACCTGCTTTGAAAGAGTATGTACGATGAAAATCAGATGGCGTTACGGAATCGCCTTTCCGCTGGTGTTGGCCGTTTCACTCGGCGCACTGGCGGCATGGCTCGGCCGCATCAGCGAAGTGCAGGTCGAAGAAGTCGTCCTCAATCCGAATGAGCCGCAATATTCGATGAAAGGCATCAATGGCAAACGTTTTGACCAAGAAGGCCGTCTGAAAGAAAACCTGAGCGCGGTCGATGCCGTCCAATATCCGAATAGTGCGGACGTGCATTTGGACAAACCGCATCTTTCGTTTTACCGAGACGGCAACCTGCTGTACGAAGTCGGCAGTGACAAGGCCGCGTACAATATTCAAAACAAAAAAGTCGTTTTTGAACAGAATGTTGTCTTAAATAAAGCGGCAGATGCCAAGCGTTTGGCCGGTATCGTCAAAACCGAACGTTTGAATGTCGATACCGAGGCGCAATACGCCTATACCGACAGCCCCGTTACTTTCCAATACGGACAGTCCGGCGGTCAGGCAAACGGCATGACTTATGACCACAAAACTGGTTTGTTGAATTTCCCTTCCAAAGTGAAAGCCACAATTTATGATACAAAAAATTTGTAAAACCTTAGCCCTTGTTGCCGTTTTTGCCGCCAGCCCGGCCTTTGCCCTGCAAAGCGACAGCAAGCAGCCGATTCAAATCGAAGCCGACCAAGGCTCGCTTGACCAAAACAACCAAAGCACCACTTTTTCCGGCAACGTCATCATCAAACAAGGCACGCTCAATATCCGCGCCGGCAGCGTAACCGTTTCGCGCAACGACAAAAGCGAGCAGTTGATGAAAGCAACCGGCTCGCCCGTCAAATTCAGCCAAGAGTTGGACGGCGGCAAAGGCGTGGTCAACGGCCAAGCCAATACCGTCACGTATTCTTCCGCAGCCAGTCTGGTTACCCTGACCGGCAATGCCAAAGTACAGCGCGGCGGCGATGTGGCTGAAGGTGCGGTCATCACTTACAACACCAAAACCGAGGTTTACACCATCAACGGCAGCGCCAAATCCGGTGTGAAATCCGCCGCCAAATCCGGCCGCGTCAGCGTTGTCATCCAGCCGTCCAGCACGCAGAAAAACAAATAAGAAAACACACAAAAAGGCCGTCTGAAAAAGGTTCAGACGGCCTGAGGTCAATATCGAAAGTCAACAGAATATGAGCGCAAACAACAGCCGTCTTGTGGTTCAAAACCTGCAAAAAAGTTTCAAAAAACGCCAAGTCGTCAAAAGCTTCTCCCTTGAAATCGAAAGCGGCGAAGTCATCGGCCTGCTCGGCCCCAACGGCGCGGGTAAGACCACCAGCTTTTACATGATTGTCGGCCTGATTGCCGCCGATGCAGGCAGCGTGATGCTGGACGGACAAGAGTTGCGCCACCTGCCCATTCACGAGCGCGCCCGGCTCGGCGTCGGCTATCTGCCGCAGGAAGCCTCGATTTTCCGCAAAATGACCGTGGAACAAAATATCCGCGCCATTTTGGAAATCAGCATGAAGGACAAAAGCCGCATCGATGCCGAACTTGAAAAACTGTTGGCCGATTTGAACATCGAGCGCCTGCGCAACAACCCTGCGCCGTCCTTGTCCGGTGGTGAACGCCGCCGTGTAGAAATCGCGCGTGTGTTGGCCATGCAGCCGCGTTTCATTTTGCTGGACGAACCTTTTGCCGGCGTTGACCCGATTGCCGTGATCGATATTCAGAAAATCATCGAGTTTCTCAAATCACGCGGTATCGGCGTATTGATTACCGACCACAACGTGCGCGAAACCCTCAGTATCTGCGACCGTGCCTATATCATCAGCGACGGTACGGTATTGGCTTCAGGCAAGCCGGATGATTTGGTCAACAATGAGCAAGTCCGTTCGGTTTACTTGGGTGAAAATTTCAAATATTGAATGCATATTTGACGGTAATCGCAAAACCGGTTTCACACGAGGCTCTCATTTCACTTGAGGGTTGAGGGTAACTCTAAATATTGAAATAATTACTAAGAATACAAATATAATACCTATAACCTAGTTTTTCAGACGGCCCTCCGTACAAAGGCCGTCTGAAAAATTATCCATACACTTCGAAAAAAACACTATGTCTTCACTCGTCCTTAAACTCAAACAGACCCAGCAGCTCAACCAGCGGCTGCAGCAGTCTCTGCGCATCTTGCAGATGTCGGGTCTTGAGCTTGAGCGCGAAGTGGAAGACTGGTTATTAGACAATCCTCTGCTTGAGCGTCCGGAATCCGATGAGTTTGCCGATAGCGGACTCAACCGTGCCGTCACCATGCCGCGCGCAGGTCAGCAGTTGAGCGGCGACGATGCCGAAGATATTTGGAGCAACATCGCCGAAGAAGAGGATTTCAAACACTATCTGCATGCCCAAGTGTGCGAGCATCCGCTCTCGCAAGTGGAAGCGGCCTATGTTCATGTCTTGATTGATTTTTTGGACGAACAAGGCTACCTCACCGACAGCCTCGAAGAAATCATCGACCACACGCCGTTGGAATGGATGCTGGACGAAGAAGCCCTGCAAAATGCGCTGGATGTATTGCAAACCTTTGATCCGCCCGGCGTGGCGGCGGCGGATTTGACCGAGTCGCTCATGTTGCAACTGATGCGTTTGCCGGCTTCTCCTGCCCGACAAATGGCCGCGCATTTGGTGCAAAGTTCGCTTCAAGACTTAGGCAAAAACCGCAAACAAAACGTTCTGCGTTTCCGCAAACTCTATCCCGATACCGACAGCGAAACCATAGAAGCCGCGCTCGATATGATTGCCGAGCTCAATCCCTATCCGGCCTACGGCTTCGCCTCTGCCACGCCTACGCCTTATATTCAGCCTGACGTTTGGGTCAAAGAGGGCAAGGACGGCTGGGAAGTCATCAGCAACGAAGCGGCTTGGCCGAAGCTGCAGCTCAATCAGGAGTATTGCGACCTGATGAAATCAGCGGAAGAGGGCGCGCCGGAGTGGAAGGAAAAAATCAACGAAGCCAAGCAGCGCATTGATTCTTTGGAGCTGCGGAAAAGCACGGTTCTCCGCCTTGCCGAGTATATCGTCAAAAATCAGGAAGATTTTTTCATCTTTGGAGAAATCGGCCTGTCGCCCATGCTGATGAAAGATGCCGCCGCCGAATTGGGTTTGGCGGAAAGTACCATCTCGCGCGCCGCCAATCAGAAATATTTGTCTTGCCCGCGCGGCCTGTTTGCGTTACGCTATTTCTTCACACAGGCAGTCAATGCCGACGATGACGGCGAAGGGTTCAGCCAAGGCGCAATCAAAGCCGTATTGAGCCAGCTGATTGAAAGCGAAGACAGCAGCAAACCCTATTCGGACGAGACCCTCGTCAAATTATTAAAACAACGCGGCATTGAAATCGCCAGACGTACAGTCGCTAAATATAGAGAATCATTAGACATCCCACCGGCACACAAACGAAAATTTACCGAGTAGATATATTCCGATCCGTTTTGACGGACTAATCAACCGAAGGAGCTGTATCATGAATCTGAAAATCACCGGTCTGAATTTTGATGTTACCGAAGCCATCAAAAACTATGTTTCCGATAAGTTGGCACGAATCAATCGCCACGCCGACAACATCATCTCTGTGACCATTACGCTCTCGGTGGAAAAAGTCAATCAAAAAGCCGAAGCCGATGCGCATCTGGCAGGCAAAGATTTGCACGTTGAAGCGATTGAACAGGATATGTACGCCGCGATTGATGTTTTGATGGACAAGCTCGACCGCGCTGTTTTGAAACATAAAGAAAAAAGCGGCGATGTCCGCAGTACTGTCAAACCTGAAGCAGAATAAAATTTTTGTATGATAAAGGTCGTCTGAACATTCAGACGGCCTTTTGTTCTACTAGATGTTTTAGACTGGCAATCTAGTTACTCACTTTTTCGCCATTCCACGGTGCCACTTTAAACAGCAGCAACATACCCGGTATGCCCAAAGCGAAACACAGCCAGTAGAAATTGACGTAACCCATCGCTTCAATCAGATAACCTGCCGAAGCATTGATAAATGTACGTGGAACGGCTGACAGGCTGGTAAAGAGGGCTAATTGTGTGGCTGTAAATGCAGGATTGGTTTCACGAGCCATATAGGCAACAAACGCCGCCGTACCCAGACCCACACCCGCTGCTTCTGCACCAATCACGGCCGCAAGCATCATTTGCTCTGTCAGTGTGATGGTTTCAAACTTGCCAAAATTTGCCAACCAGGCAAAGCCTAGAATCGTTACCCATTGGGCTACGCCGAAAACCCATAATGCCCTGTTGATCCCGAGTTTCAACATCCAAATACCTCCGACAATGCCGGCAATGACAGCAGGCCACAGGCCGGCATTTTTGGCAATCAGGCCGATGTCGGTTTTGCTGAAACCCATGTCCAGATAAAACGGCGTTGCCAGAGATGTTGCCATGCTGTCGCCCAGTTTGTAGAGGAAGATAAACAGCAACACCAATACAGCTTGTTTGATACCTTTGCGGGAGAAGAATTCACTGAAAGGGTCAGAGACTGTTTGGGCAAATGTACGCGACACAGTTGGCGGAATATCAGGCTCTTTGGCTAAAAACAGGGTCATCAGCAGACCGGGCAGCATAAATAGTGCAGTAATGATGAATACGTTGTGCCAAGGCATTAAATCAGCCAGAATCAAGCTGAGTGAGCCAGGTACCAAAGCAGCAATACGGTAGGCATTGACGTGGATGGAGTTGCCCAAGCCTAATTCTTCATCTGACAAAATTTCGCGGCGAAAAGCATCCAATACAATATCTTGGCTGGCAGAGAAAAAGGCGACCACCAACGATAAGCCCATAATCACATATAAATGCTGAGCAGGATTTAGGAAGGCGTAAGCAAGTAAGGCCAGCAGCAAACCAATCTGTGTTACCAGCATCCAACCGCGGCGCCGTCCTAAAAAAGGTAATCTGACCAAATCAATGACGGGAGACCAGATAAATTTCCAAGTGAAAGGCAGCCCGATAAGAGCCATCAGACCGATGGTTTTCAAATCGATATGTTCGCTGCGCAACCATGCAGGAATCAGGTTGATCAGAAAATAAAGCGGCAGCCCCGAAGTGAAGCCTGTGAAAATACAAATCAGCATTTTGCGCGAGAAAATTCGCTGCATAGTGCTGGGTTGGGGTGCGGTTGTCATAGTGGAATCAATAAAAAAGGAAAGGGATATTGTAGCAAAGATGGTGGATATGGCGAATTAACTTCTGCTATCTTTATTGAATAATAAAAGGCCGTCTGAAACTTTAACAAATTAAGTTTCAGACGGCCTTTTGTTGGAACAACTGGTTTGGCGGGCAACGGAGACTTCAGGACGGAAGAAGGGTTGCTTGGGTGTATTCATAAAATTGAAGTTAAGAAAGTTTCAGACGACCCCTAGAGATCGTTTGAACGATGAGAAATATCAGTGGTAATTTGTGCCGTCAGTGTAGCCGTTTCCTGATTTGTCCACAGCAAAAGCAGAAATCGGACCGACCGTTACTGTCCCTTTAGGCTGAGTTTCTTGGTAATACTCATATGCTGCAACACCCATACCAGTTGCAGCACCAACAGCAGCACCAATTGTGCCACCGACCATAATAGCTGGTCCGGCAGGAATACTGCCAAAAGCTATACCGACACCCAGACCAATACCTGCACCAATTGATCCTCCTATTTATGCACCATTTGCTCCTCCTTGAAGGATTCTCTCTCCTAAGCCTCCTCCATAAATTAGTTCCAGATCCTCAATGGATAGTTCAATCATGTTATTTTTCCTTTTCAAAAAAATTAGATGTAGAATATTGAGTCAATACACCCAATATGGAAAAAATAATAAAAGCATGAATATAAATCATAAAATCAACATTATCTCCTTGGTAGCTTTCATAAATAAAAACGATTGGTATTGATATACAAATTAAAATGTACAGGTACTTTGAAATTACCAGTAACTTATACACAAATTTTGATTTCATAGCCTAGTCTTTCATTTGAATAAAATCTACCCTAATCAACTTTCCAACCAACTTCCTAACTTCTTCATGCTTTCCCTGATTGAAGTTAACCAGTAGATTTTTCAACAATATGTATATTATGTTAAATAATAAATGGTAATTGTCACATTCAAATATTAAGGATAACCTACTTTGAAACTATATCGCTTTGATGCGTAATTCCATAAAAAACATTGAATTTTCATGTTTTCTATTTATCCAGTATTTTGGAGTTGATAAGTGAGAGCAAAAAACTTTGGAAATCTACGATTCTCCTTCCAACACCTCATCATTTCTCTAGAGAATTTAGGCAAAGGCGATATTGATAACTCATTTCATTAAATAGAACCAAATGATAATGAGAATGATTTATTTATAAAATCCTTTTAAATTAATGGGTTACAATAAAAATTGATAAAATAAAATTGACTATTCTCAATAAAATGAGTAAAATTCATCCGCAAATACAAATTTTGTATTGTGATACATCTATTAACCGCATTAAGAAAAGGAGTTAGTTATGCTAAGTAAGTCAATTACAGCAAAATTAAACGAACAAATTAATCTCGAGTTGTATTCATCAAATGTCTATTTGCAAATGAGTGCATGGTGCCATAAACATGGTTATGAAGGCGCTGCAGCATTTTTACTTCGTCATGCCGATGAAGAATTGGAACATATGCAAAAGTTGTTTACTTATGTGAGCGAAACCAGTGGAATGCCTTTGTTAGGTAAAATTGACGCCCCTAAACACGATTACGCTTCATTAAAAGAAGTTTTTGAAACAACACTTGAACACGAAAAACTAGTGACATCTAAAATTAATGAGTTAGTTGAGAGTACTTTTGCAGAAAAGGATTACTCTACTTTTAACTTCTTACAATGGTATGTAGCTGAACAGCATGAAGAAGAAAAATTATTTAACAGTATTGTTGATAAATTCAAACTTCTTGGTGAAAGTGGTACAGCGCTCTACTACATTGATCGTGAATTAAAAACTTTATAAGAATAGGAGAAATAAAATGTTATCAAATAGCGTGATTAAACTATTAAATGATCAAATGAATTTAGAGTTTTATTCTTCTAACTTATATTTACAAATGAGCGCCTGGTGCGAACAACAAGGTTTCGAAGGAGCTGCAAAATTTTTATCAGAGCATGCGGCTGAGGAAATGCAGCATATGCGTAAACTCTTCACTTATTTAAATGAGACCGGCGCATTGGCTATCATCACACAAATTGATGAACCACCTCATCAATTTTCATCATTGAAACAAGTACTTGAATTAACTTATGAACATGAAAAGTTAATTACCTCTAAAATCAATGAATTAGTTGGTAGAACTTTTGAAGAGAAAGACTACTCTGCCTTTAACTTCTTACAATGGTATGTGGCTGAACAACATGAAGAAGAAAAATTATTCAGTGGAATTTTGGATAAATTAAATCTTCTTGGTGAAGATGGTAAAGGTTTGTTCTTAGTTGATAAAGATTTAGGCGCATTAACAACAAACAACTAATCAAGTCTGATGAAAAAGGCTAAGTCATTATCGATTTAGCCTTTTTTTATATCAAAATCTAGCTACTTTTGTCTAAAAGTGCGGTGCTTTAACGGTTCATTCTTACCGCCGATTAGGTTTTGAAATGCCCGTAAGACAGGCAGATATGCTTGTCTTACGGGCATTTTATTTTCAGACGGCCTTCGATCTTGCGTTGCAGTTGCGGTAGAAGGCAATCAGGCCGTTGGTGGAGCTGTCATGTGCCGGCGTGCCGCGTTCGAGTTCGGGTTCGATGGTTTTGGCCAGCTCTTTGCCGTATTCCACGCCCCATTGGTCGAAGGGGTTGATACGCCAAATCACGCCTTGTACGAAGGTGCGGTGTTCGTAAGCCGCCATCAGCATGCCGAGGTTGAAAGGTGTCAGGCTGTCGATGAGCAGGCTGTTGCTCGGACGGTTGCCGGGGAATTCTTTTTGCGGTGCAAGGCGGTCGCGTTCGTCTTGGGGTAGGGCGGCCAATTCGATTTGCACTTCGTCTAAGGTTTTGCCTTTCATCAGCGCTTCGGCTTGGGCGAAGGCATTGGCAACGGTAAAGCGGTGTTGGCGGTGGTTGCCGTAGATTGTGGTCATGGGGACGATGAAATCGACGGGAATCAGACGCGTGCCTTGGTGCAGAAGCTGGAAGTAGGCATGTTGGCAGTTGACGCCTTCATCGCCGAAGACAATGCCGCCGGTGGTGCAGGAAACGGGTTGGCCGTCTGAAGTACGCTGTTTGCCGAGGCTTTCCATATCGAGCTGGTTGAGCCACGGGGTAAAGAGGCGCATGTTGTGGCTGTATGGGACAACGGTTTGGCCGTCTGAATGTTGGAAGTTGTTGTACCAAACGTTGATGAGCGCCATCAGGACGGGAATGTTGTGGCGGAATGGCGTTTCGAAGAAGTGGGTATCCATCGCGTGTGCGCCGGCCAGCATTTTGCGGAATGCTTTTTCGCCGACGGCAACCATCAGCGGCAGGCCGATGGGCGACCAGACAGAATAGCGGCCGCCGACCCAGTCGGACATGGCGAAGACTTTGTCGGGGGAGATGCCGAAGTTTTGGGCGGCGGCCACATCGGCAGAAATGGCGCAGAAGTGGCGGTAGATGCCGGAATCGGGCAAACCTGCATCGCGGTACCAAGTACGCGCAGCGTAGGCATTAAGCAGGGTTTCCGGTGTGCGGAACGATTTGCTGGCAATGCTGAATACGGTGGTTTCGGGGTTGAGGCCGAGAAGGGTTTGGGTTAGGTCGGCATCATCGGAATTGCTGACAAAGTGGACGCGGATGTTTTGCCAATAGGGTTGCAGTGCCTGTGTGGCCATGCGCGGACCCAAATCGGAGCCGCCGATACCGATGTGAACCAAGTCGGTAATCGGTTTGCCGGTAATGCCTGCGTGCGTGCCGTCTAAAAGTTGGCGTGCGAACTCAAGTGCGCGGTTGAGTTCGTGATGAACATTGGGCACGATGTTTTCGCCGTCAACGTAAACAGGTTTGGCATTGGCAGGCAGGCGCAGGGCAGTGTGGAGGACGGCGCGGTGTTCGCTGGTGTTGATTTTTTCACCGCTGCTCATGGCCTGCATATATTGTGGCAAATCGGCTGCTTCGGCCAGTTGGCACAATAAATCAAGGGTGTTCTCATCTAGGCGGTTTTTGCTGTAATCAAATAACAAACCGTGCAGAATTTCGTGCATATTGTTGAAACGTTCGGCATCTGCGGCGAAGCGTTCGCGCAGGGTAACGTGTTGAGTATCGGCATGATGGGCTTCCAAGGCCTGCCATGCGTCTGAGTATGCAGACATCTCGTTTCCTTAGTATGTAACGGTAAACAAGCAGGGTATCTATTTTCTGCTTTTTGTAGTTGTTTGTAGTTTAACAAATTTGGACAACTTTTGGGAGGTGGTAGGGGCGGTTTTGTTTAAGAAATGTATGCGAAATGCAATAGAAACGGTTGATTATCATCAAGTTTCTGTAAAAAAGGGGGTATGACACCGATGTCTGCTGTGTTATCCTATGTAACATTATTGAAATCTTGTCGGGGCGGGTCCGTAAGATGGCTACAATTTATGATGTCGCTGCTTATGCCGGGGTATCTCCTAAGACGGTCAGCCGAGTGATTAACGGCGATGCGCCGGTCAGTGATAAAACCCGTTCCAAAGTAGAAACAGCGATTGCTGCTTTGGGCTATATCCCGTCTTCTGCGGCGCGGATTATGCGGTCACACCGTTCCGGATTGGTCGGTCTGATTACCGGCGCCATTTCGCGGACAGGCGAGAATACAGGCGGACACGGTATGCCGGATATGTTCTTGATTAAGGGCATTCAGCAGCAGATTCGCGCACAAGGCAAGATTTTGATGATTGCCGACATCGACAATAAGCCGGGTCAGCCCGGTCAGATGGAGCCACTGATCCGTACCTTTATGGAGCATCGTGCCGAGGGGATTTTATATGTGGCAGGTTTCCATCAGGAAGTATTGCTGCCGGAAGTGCTCAACCGTTGCCCGATGGTATTGGTCAACTGCTTTGATTCGGCGGGTACGCCTGCGGTTTTGCCGGATGATGAGGCAGGGCAGTATGGCTTAGTGCGCCAGATTATCCAAAGCGGACACAAACGGATTGCTTATGTGACTTTGCAGCCGGGTGTGGAAGCGACGAGATTGAGATTGGCCGGATACCGCCGTGCTTTGGCTGATTCGGATATTGTCTTCGATCCTGATTTGGTGCAAACTGGTTATCCTGACTTCAGCAACGACAGCGGGTCTTTGATTTCGGCTATTTTGAAGCTGCTGTCTTTGCCGCTTCCGCCGACGGTAATTTGCTGCGGCAACGATGAAATGGCAGTGCGTGTGTACGGGATTTTGAGGACGCGCGGCGTGCGGGTTCCCGAGCAAGTTTCGGTTGCCGGATATGATAACCACAGCGCGATTGCGGAGACGCTGTTTCCGCCGTTGACCAGTACCGAGTTGCCCTATTTGCGCATGGGCGCGATGGCGGCGGATTTGCTGTTTCGACATATTGAACACCCGGTCGGAGCGGTGCGGCCCGTCAAGGTCGTTGGGGAAACCATCTGGCGTCAGTCTGTGATTAATAAATAGTTTCAGACGGCCTGAAAATAATAAGCTTTAAACAACACAAACACACATCAAAATAAGAATCATGCAAACGGTCAAAATAAAGGCCGTCTGAAAACAGAGTTGCCCCAGTAAAAAGGGCAGCCTAAATACAATAAAAAGCGTCATACCGCTGAAATTGGAGTTTGTTGTTTCCATAGTTTATTACCCAGGAGTAGCCTTCCTATGAAAATCTCCCCACAAGTGGCGATGACACTTCGCCAGATTATGCTGATGAACTTCGGTTTCTTCGGCATTCAATATAGCTTCGGGTTGCAGCAAACTGCGATTAACCCGATTTTCAGTTTTCTTCATGCCGACCCGAGTCAATTGCCGATTTTGAATATGGCAGGCCCGATTACCGGTTTGCTGGTGCAGCCGATGATTGGTGCGATGAGTGACCGCACTTGGGTGCCCGGATTGGGTCGCCGCCGTCCGTATTTCTTGATTGGCGCCATCGGTTGCAGCCTCTGTCTCTTTATCTATCCGCACGTTACCGCCTTGTGGGTGGCCGTATTGCTGCTGTGGCTCTTGGACATCAGCAACAACACGGCAATGGAACCTTTCCGTGCCTTTATTGCCGATACGGTTCCTGAACATCAGCAATCTACCGGTTTCTTGATGCAGTCTGTGTTTACCGGTTTGGGTATTACACTGGCCAACGTTTCCCTCTACATCTTCCAACAAATCGGCTGGTTGCAACAAACTTCCGAAGCGGGTATTCCGTATTGGGTATTCGGCTCCTTCTATATTGGTGCGGTTTGCTCTATCGGTTCGGTTTTGGTTACAGTTTTATCGACATCCGAACGTGAGCCTAATCCTGAAGAAATGGCGGCCATTAAAGCGCAACCAAGCGGTCCGGTTCATGCTGTTAAAGATATTATCGTTGCTGTACGCGAAATGCCGACTGCCCTGTGGCAACTGGCTTTGGTGTATCTCTTCCAATGGTACGCACTCTTTATCTACTGGCAATATATTTCCCACAGTATCGTCCAATCCGTTTGGGATTCGACTGTTGAAAATACCGAAGCGTATAGTCAAGCGGTTGCATGGACTGGTTTGGTAAACGGTTTCTACAACGTTGTAACCTTTATCTCCGCCTTCGGCCTGATGTGGATGGCGCGCAAATATGCCGCCAAATATGTTCACGCCTTTGCCGTAACCCTTGCCGCACTGGCCTTGCTTACCATTCCTCACATCGGCAACAAATACCTGATGTTTGCCCCGATGATTGGTTTCGGTGTCGGTTGGGCAAGTATGATGGGTGTGCCGTTTATGATTGTGGTTGGTTCTATTCCGAAAGAACGTTACGGCGTGTACATGGGTATTGTGAACATGATGATTGTGATTCCAATGCTGATTGAAACCGTATCTTTCGGCTGGGTGTACAAAACCTTTTTGGGTTCAAACCCTGCCAACGCGATGACTTTTGCCGGTGTTTTCCTTGCCATCGCTGCAGCGGTGACCTTAACCATTAAAACTGCGGCCAAACCGGCTACTGCAGAATAACGAAGTCTTGATTTAAAACCAAAATGAAAAGGCCGTCTGAAACATGAAATGGTTTCAGACGGCCTTTTTTGTCGAAACAGATTCCATTTGCTGACCTGATTCGGTAAGCCTTATTGTCGCTGCACTACCGTTCATCACTCAAATTGGCTATGACTACCGATTTTGCTTTACAATATCCTTCTTTAATTTATTTCGTTTTACCATCCTGATGACAGAACACATTTCCGCTCCAAGCCCATCTCCTGTTGGCGAAGACTACCTGCTGTTAGGTCAATACGCCGAACGCGCCTATCTCGAATACGCCATGAGCGTGGTCAAAGGCCGCGCGCTGCCTGAAGTTTCAGACGGCCAAAAGCCTGTACAACGACGTATTTTGTTTGCCATGCGAGATATGGGTTTGACGGCGGGGGCAAAACCGGTGAAATCGGCGCGCGTGGTCGGCGAGATTTTGGGTAAATACCACCCTCACGGCGACAGATCTGCCTATGAAGCAATGGTTCGCATGGCGCAGGATTTTACCTTGCGCTATCCCTTAATCGACGGCATCGGCAACTTCGGTTCGCGCGACGGCGACGGGGCGGCGGCGATGCGTTACACCGAGGCGCGGCTGACGCCGATTGCGGAATTGCTGTTGTCCGAAATCAATCAGGGGACGGTGGATTTCGTGCCGAACTACGACGGCGCGTTTGACGAACCGCTGCACCTGCCCGCCCGCCTGCCTATGGTGTTGCTCAACGGTGCGTCGGGCATCGCGGTGGGCATGGCGACCGAAATTCCGTCGCACAATTTGAACGAGGTCACGCAGGCGGCGATTGCGCTGTTGAAAAAACCGACGCTGGAAACCGCCGACCTGATGCAATATATTCCCGCGCCCGATTTTGCCGGCGGCGGTCAAATCATCACGCCGGCGGACGAATTGCGCCGGATTTACGAAACCGGCAAAGGCAGCGTGCGCGTGCGTGCGCGTTACGAAATCGAGAAGCTGGCGCGCGGACAGTGGCGTGTGATTGTGACCGAGCTGCCGCCGAACGCCAATTCCGCCAAAATCCTTGCTGAAATCGAAGAACAAACCAACCCGAAACCGAAAGCGGGTAAAAAGCAGCTCAACCAAGACCAGCTCAACACCAAAAAGCTGATGCTGGATTTAATCGACCGCGTGCGCGACGAGTCAGACGGTGAACATCCCGTGCGTCTGGTGTTCGAGCCGAAATCCAGCCGCATCGATACCGATACCTTCATCAACACGCTGATGGCACAGACTTCGCTGGAAGGCAATGTGTCCATGAACTTGGTGATGATGGGGCTGGACAACCGTCCCGCGCAGAAAAATCTGAAAACGATTTTGCAGGAATGGCTGGATTTCCGCGTCGTTACCGTAACACGTCGTCTGAAATTCCGTTTGAACCAAGTGGAAAAACGGCTGCACATCCTTGAAGGCCGTCTGAAAGTCTTTCTGCACATCGACGAAGTGATTAAAGTCATCCGCGAATCAGACGACCCGAAAGCTGATTTGATGGCGGCGTTCGGGCTGACCGAAATCCAAGCGGAAGACATTTTGGAAATCCGCCTGCGCCAGTTGGCGCGTTTGGAAGGGTTCAAACTCGAAAAAGAATTGAACGAATTGCGAGAAGAACAAGGCTGTCTGAATATCCTTTTGGGCGACGAAAATGAAAAACGCAAGCTGATCATCAAAGAGATGCAGGCGGACATGAAGCAGTTTGGCGATGCGCGCCGCACGCTGGTGGAAGAAGCCGGACGCGCCGTGCTGACGCAGACCACCGCCGATGAGCCGATCACCCTGATTTTGTCGGAAAAAGGGTGGATACGCAGCCGTGCCGGACATAACCTCGATTTAAGCCAAACCGCGTTCAAAGAAGGCGACCGCCTCAAACAAACCCTTGAAGGCCGCACTGTTTTACCCGTCGTCATCCTGGATTCATTGGGCAGAACCTACACCCTCGATGCTGCCGAAATCCCCGGCGGACGCGGCGACGGGGTACCGGTTTCATCCTTAATCGAGCTGCAAAACGGCGCAAAACCCGTCGCCATGCTCACCGGTCAGCCCGAACAACACTACCTGCTTTCAGGCAGCGGCGGCTACGGCTTCATTACCAAGTTGGCCGATATGGTCGGACGCGTGAAAGCGGGTAAAGTGGTCATGACCGTGGATAGCGGCGAAACCGTCCTGCCGCCGGTTGCCGTCTATGCCTCCTCGCTCATCAATCCCGACTGCAAAGTCGTACTGGCCAGCAGCGACCACCGTCTCTTGGCGTTTTCCATCGGCGAACTTAAAGTCATGCCTAAAGGACGCGGTTTGCAGTTGATGTCGCTGACCGACGGCGCGTCTTTGGAACACGTCCTCGTGACCACGGCTGCGGAATTTATCGTTGAAACCGTCGGCAAGCGCGGCGCCGCACATCAGGAAAAATTGCGCATTTGCGACATTGACGGCAAGCGCGGCAAAAAAGGGAAGGTATTGGAAATATCAGGCCGTCTGAAAAGTTTGTCCTGAAACAAAAACAAATATATCTAAATAAATTAAATTTATACGACATTGCATGATAATAAAAAAAGGTTCACTTATGAACAGAGCCAATCTTCAAGAACTGGGTAATCTGAGGGAGCGGATTCCCGGTGTAATCAACATTGCCCGAATAGCCATCGTCTTACCGCTTTTGGTTTTGCACGCTTTCGGCAGCTACACGGGCGGCAACCTGATTGGTGTTTCGTTGCCGGACATTGAGTTTTATATCTGGGTAACGCTGTATTTCTTCCTAATTATGCTCTCTGTGTTCCGCCCGGGCTGGCAGTGGCAGTCTTTGGATTTGCCCAATGCCAGTGCCGTGGTCGACATCACCATGATGATGGTTTTGGTGTATATCTCCGGCGGTACTGCTTCCGGTTTCGGGATTTTGGTTTTGCCGTTTGTTGCAACCTCGTGTCTGCTCAGTTATGGACATTATCCCATGCTGTATGCAGGTTATACGGCAATGTTGTTTATTTTGAACCTGTTTTTAGACGGCAGTATGCGTTTCGATTCGTTTAATTGGGACGCGAAATCAATGTTGAATTCTTTGATGCTGATCGGCGCAGGCTATCTGGTGGCGATGCTGACATCGTTTGCCGCCCGTTATCTGGAGCAGGCCACGGAGTCCGCCAGCCGCCATCAACTGGCTTACCGCCGTATCAGCGGCTTGAACCATTTGGTTTTGAACCGCGTGCAGGAAGCGGTTGTGGTGATTGATGCGACCCAACGCGTGTGGCTGTTTAACAAACAGGCAAAAATCTATTTCCCCAGCTTGATTATCGATCAGCAGGAAATCGTGTTTGGCGAACTGGTCGCACGCTGGCAGCGTCAACCCGACAAACCTTTTGAAACCGATATCCATATTTTCCAACACGCCATGCACGTCCGTGCCGTTCCGCTGATTCAGGAGCAAACCGAGCTGCTGATGTTATACGTCCGCTCATTGCGTGAAGTGGCTGCGGAGGCCATGTCCACCAAGCTGACTTCGCTCGGACAGTTGACTGCCAACCTTGCCCACGAAATCCGTAACCCGATGTCCGCCATCCGTCATGCCAGCGATTTGTTGCAAGAGGGCGACGAGGCAGATCCGCTCAAGGCCAAGCTCTACAACATCATCGACAGCAATATCCAACGTATCGACAAGATGTTGGAAGACGTATCCCTGCTTAACAAACGAGACAACATCAGCCGCCAGCCGATTAACCTGATGAAATTCTGGTTGGAGTTCAAGCAGGAATTTACCTTGAACAATCCCGATGCCATCGGCTGTCTGCGCATGAATATGGACGGCAACAACCTGACCGTATTGGTTGACCCCATGCATTTGCAGCAAGTGATGTGGAACTTGTGCAACAATGCTTGGCGACACAGCCGTCAGGACGAAAACGCCATTACCGTCCTTATCCGCTCTAGCGGCAGGATGCACATTTCTATCGTAGTGGCGGACAACGGCAAAGGCGTGCCGCCCGATGTACGAAATCATCTGTTTGAGCCGTTTTACACCACCGAAAAACAAGGCACCGGCTTGGGGCTTTACGTCGCCCGCGAGTTGGCACACGCCAATATGGGGCAGCTGCATTATCACCCTGAAATGAACGGGTTTGAACTGATTTTACCGAAGGAGCAAGCGCAGGATGAATAAATTGCAAGAGCCGGTTTTGGTTGTCGATGACGAGGCAGACATCCGCGACCTAATGGAAATGACCCTGATGAAAATGGGTCTGCGCGTCGATACTGCGGCTGGTGTTGAAGAAGCCAAAGACAAGCTGGACAACAACGATTATTCGCTGGTGTTGACCGATATGCGTATGCCAGACGGCTCGGGTCTCGAGGTTGTCCAATACATTGATGAACTGATGCTCGACACGCCTGTCGCCGTGATTACGGCTTTCGGCAATGCCGACCAAGCCGTTGAAGCTTTGAAAGCAGGGGCGTTTGATTATTTGCAAAAACCGATTACGCTGTCGCAGTTGCGTTCATTGGTTAAATCGGCAGTATCGGTTTCCGATAATACTGCCGAACCCACGCCGTCTGAAAAAGTTAAATCGCAGCCTGCACCTGTTTCTGCCGCCCTGTATAAACCCGAACCTCAGCCGGCCAAGCCTGTCGTGACGCCTCCTAAGAGCGTACAGAGCGAATTTAACCGGCCTTTGACTGTTCCTGAAGGGCTCAATTCCTTAAAAGAGCGTTTTTCGGCCGGCAGCATCAATCCTGCTCTGCAGCAAGATGCACCTATATTGGAAGGCGAGGACGATATGCCGCGCCTGTTGGGTACCTCGCCGCAAATGGTTGAAGTACGCCACCTGATTCGCAGATTGGCCCGCAGCCTTGTTCCCGTTTATATCTCCGGCGAGTCCGGCACGGGTAAAGAGCAGGCGGCGCGTACGATTCACGAACTGTCCGACCGCGCAGACAAACCGTTTATTGCCGTCAACTGCGGTGCCATTCCTGAAAACCTGATGGAAAGCGAATTTTTCGGCTACAAAAAAGGCAGCTTTACCGGCGCGGATCAAGACCGTTTAGGTTTTTTCCAACACGCTGACGGCGGCACTTTGTTCCTTGACGAAGTTGCCGATTTGCCGCTTGCCATGCAGGTCAAACTCCTGCGCGCCATTCAAGAAAAAGCCGTGCGCCGTATCGGCGATGCGCGGGAAACTCCTGTGGATGTGCGCATTATTTGTGCAACCCATAAAAACCTCGAAGCCTTGGTTGAAAGCGGCGCATTCCGTCAGGACTTGTATTACCGCCTCAACGTAGTCTCCCTGCACATGCCGCCTTTGCGCGAAATGCGCGAAGACTTGGGCGCGCTGATTCTGTATCTACTGTATAAACACCGTCACGGCAATCAAACCTACAAACTCAGCCCGAAAGCTCAAGAAGCTCTGCTGCATTACAGCTATCCCGGCAACTTCCGCGAGTTGGAGAATATCCTCGAACGCGCCGTCGCACTGACGGTCGGCCAAGTGATACAAGTGGACGACTTGCAGATTCAAAATGCCCCGCAGGTTAAGGCTGAACGTAGCGGCTTCTCTTTTGACGATATTGCCGAACCTGACGCACGCGAAACTACGCTCAATCATAGCCCGATTCCGCCGTTTGATCCGCGTACCATGCAGATACAGGATTACCTCGACCAAGTGGAACGCAGCATCATCGAGCAGGCTTTGCAGCAAACCCGTTACAACCGTACCCAAGCCGCCAAGCTTTTGGGCATCAGTTTCCGCTCTATGCGCTACCGCATGGAACGCTTGGACATCAATTAAAACGTTCAGACGGCCTGAGTTTTCAAGGCCGTCTGAAACATGGGCATCATGTACAAGATTTATTTTGACGAAACCGCATCTGCCGAACTTCGCAGCCTTGCCGAGCCTTTCGGGCTGAGCGTTATCGACCGGCAGCCTGAAGAAGGCAGTTTCCTTATCGCTGACGAAAGCGGTATCAGTTTGTGCCGCGCAGGTGAAAAAGGCCGTGTCCGAGTTGATTTTGATGGCGGTGCCGCCCATTATCGGCGTACTAAAGGCGGAGGCGAATTGATTGCCAAAGCAGTCAACCATACTGCGCAACCGACTGTCTGGGACGCTACCGGCGGACTGGGGCGCGACAGTTTTGTGCTTGCCTCGTTGGGTTTGAATATACAAACTTTTGAACAAAATCCCGCTGTTGCCTGTCTACTTTCAGACGGCCTCAATAGGGCGGGCCAAAGTGAAGGGACACGGGAGATTGCCCAACGCATTACTTTGCACTTCGGCAATGCCGTTGATTTAATGCAGGAATTGGCAACGAAAAACGGCAGACCCGATGTGGTGTACCTTGACCCGATGTACCCGGAGCGTCGCAAAACCGCCGCCGTGAAAAAAGAAATGGCTTACTTTCACGACCTGGTCGGCGCAGCTCAAGACGAAGCCGAGTTGTTGGATGCGGCATTGAATACCGCCAAAAAACGCATTGTCGTCAAACGCCCGCGCTTGGGCGAATTTCTTGATGGGAGCAAACCTGCTTATCAATACACAGGCAAAAGCACGCGTTTTGACGTTTACCTTCCGATAAGGCCGTCTGAAGACTAGAAGCAAACTTGCAACATATCAAAAGAAACCGCCGGCGTTATCAGCGCGGCGGCAAAGTGTGATATAAATATCCTTTCCCAAACTTCATTGGAGCAAACTATCATGGAATTAGTATTCATCCGTCACGGACAAAGCGAATGGAACGCGAAAAACCTTTTCACCGGCTGGCGCGACGTCAAGCTGAGCGAGCAAGGTTTGGCAGAAGCCGCGGCAGCAGGTAAAAAGCTGAAAGAGAAGGGCTACGAGTTCGACATCGCCTTTACTTCCGTTCTGACCCGTGCCATCAAAACCTGTAACATCGTTTTGGAAGAATCCGACCAACTGTTTGTTCCACAAATCAAATCATGGCGTTTGAACGAGCGCCACTACGGCCAGCTGCAAGGTATGGATAAAAAACAAACCGCAGAAAAATACGGCGACGAACAAGTCCACATCTGGCGCCGCAGCTACGATACCCTGCCTCCGCTGCTCGATCCTAAAGACCCTCACTCCGCCCACAACGACCGCCGCTATGCCAACCTGCCTAGCGATGTCGTACCTGATGGCGAAAACCTCAAAGTTACCCTCGAGCGCGTCCTGCCTTTCTGGGAAGACCAAATTGCTCCGGCCATCTTGAGCGGCAAACGTGTATTGGTTGCGGCACACGGCAACTCCCTGCGTGCGTTGGCCAAACACATCGAAGGCATTTCCGACGAAGACATTATGGGCTTGGAAATCCCAACCGGTCAGCCGCTGGTGTACAAATTGGATGAAAACCTGAAAGTAATTGAAAAATTCTACCTGTAAGGTAAAGGGAAAAAAGGACGTGTTGGACACGTCCTTTTTTGTATTTGTCTGTATCGAGGCCGTCTGAAGACAGTTGATGGCGGGCGACATGAAAAAAGGACGCGTAAAGCGTCCTTTATGGAGATTAAACCCTGTATTACTGGTTTTTCTCGATGATTTCTTTGAGGTGAGGCATAGGGCTGTAACCGCTTTGGCTGCGGCCGTTAGGGAAGACCACGGTCGGCGTGCCGTTGAAGCCGAATTGTTCGCCCAATGAAGTGGTTTCCGCAACAGGGTTTTCGCAGTTTGCTTTGCCGCTTGGGAGTTTGCCTTTGCGCATCCAGTCAATCCATGCCTGGGTTGGATTAGGCTGACACCACAACAGCTCGGCTTTGCGCGCGGCATCAGGGTGCAGGCTTGGAATCGGCATCATGAAGGTGTAAATCGTGATGTCGGTCATTTTTTCAAATTCATGCTCCAAGCGTTTGCAGTACGGGCAGTCCGGATCAGAGAAAACAGCGACTTTCAGTTTGCCGTTGCCGCGTACTTCTTTGATGGCTTTGTCCAAAGGCAGGGAAGCGAAGTCGATTTTGTTCAAATCGGCGGCGCGTTCTTCAGTCATGCTTTGGCGCGTGTTGACGTTGATGAGGTCGCCAACAAGCATATAGTCGCCTTTGGCGTCGGTATAGATGATTTGTTTGCCGCTGACGACAACTTCATAAATGCCTTTAATCGGTGTTTCACTGACGCTCAAAACTTTCAAATCTTGGGCGGCATAGACTTTTTCCAGACGCGCTTTCAAAGAAGCGGCAACGGATTTGTCGGCAGGCGCTTCCGCTTTGGTAGCAGGGGCAGGCGCCGCGTTGGCGTTGGATACGGCAGGTTGACCGCATGCCAACAAAGGAAGGACGGCAAACGGTGTTAAGATTTTGATTAACTTGGTTTTCATGCGAAAGACTTGCGTGTGTTGAAAGTAAGGCATTGTATCAAACCTCCATCATGTCTGCATTGTGCTAAGGCTCAAATTATCGTCTGAAAATAGCTTTCGGCTGTTAAAATACGAAAAAATAATTTGATTGTTTGTATGTTCTACCACCGTATTGCCGTAAACGTGCCGCTTTCAGACGGCCTTTTGACTTATTCCCATTCCGAGCCGCTTCCTCCGGGAATGCGGGTGCTTGTGCCTTTCCGCAATAAAACCGTTGTCGGGATTGTGTGGGAAACGGATATTGCGCCCGATATGGATACGGCGCGGATTTTGAGCGTTCAGACGGCCTTTGTGGAAGAAAAGCCGTTGCCTCAAAGCTGGCGTGATTTGTTGGCGTTTACGTCGCGTTATTACCACTATCCGACCGGGCAGGCGGTGCTTGCCGCATTGCCGCAAGGTTTGAAGGAAACGCGCGCAGTGGAAATGCCGCAGCCGCCGTTGTTTTACGCGCTGAACGAAGCGGGCAGGGCGCAAACGCCGCCGCCGACTCGGTTCAACAAAAAAGCAGCTTTGTGGGACGCGCTGCTGTCGGGCGGAATGACGATGGCGGCATTGAAGCAGGTAAATGCGCAGGCAGCGAAATTAATCGAAGATTGGGCGGAGCAGGGTTGGATTGAAACGACGGAAGCGGCGAAGCCCGTTTTAAGGTCGTGCCACGGGCAGGCTTCGCACTCTGAATTTGTATTAAACGCCGACCAGCAGAAGGCTTCCGATGAAATTCAGACGGCCTTTGGTAAATTTCAGCCATTTTTGCTGTACGGCATTACCGGCAGCGGCAAGACCGAAGTGTATTTCGATGCGATGGCAAAAGTGTTAGCGCAGGGGCGGCAGGTGTTGTTTCTGTTGCCCGAAATCAACCTCACGCCGCAGCTTTTAAAGCGGGTGGAAAACCGTTTTGCCAACGTGCCGACCGCCGTGTTGCACAGCCAGATGGCGGCAGGCAAGCGCACGCAGGATTATCTGCGCGCGATGTTGGGGCAGGCGAAGCTGGTGATCGGCACGCGGCTGGCGGTGTTCACGCCTTTGCCTGATGTCGGGCTGATTGTGGTCGATGAGGAACACGACGGCTCGTTCAAACAAGACAACGAATTGCGCTACCATGCCCGCGATTTGGCGGTGTGGCGGGCGAAGCAGAGCGGCTGTCCCATCATATTGGGCAGCGCCACGCCCAGCTTGGAGAGTTGGCACAAGGCGCAAAGCGGCGCGTACCGCCTCTTGCAACTGACCGAGCGCGCCCATGCCGCCGCGCAACTGTCGCAAGTGGATATCCTCAACGTAGGCCGTCTGAAACTCGACAACGGCTTCTCGCCGCAAGCCTTGCAGCTTTTGAAGCAGAACTTTGAAGCAGGCGGCATGTCGCTGGTTTACCTTAACCGGCGCGGTTTCGCACCCGCGCTGTTTTGCGGCGACTGCGGCCATACCTTCGGCTGCCCGAACTGCTCCGCCAAAATGGTGTTGCACCAACGCGCCCGCCAACTGCGCTGCCACCACTGCGACCACCGCGAACCCATCCCGTACAAATGCCCCGACTGCGGCAACCAAGACCTGACCGCCGTCGGACACGGCACGCAGCGCGTCGAAGAAACCCTGCGCGCCTTCCTGCCCAAGGCAACCGTCGTCCGTGTCGACAGGGACAGCACGGCGCACAAAAACAGCTGGGCGGATTTGTACCGCCGCATTGCCGACAACGAAATCGACATTCTGGTCGGCACGCAGATGCTCGCCAAAGGCCATGATTTCGCGCGACTCAACCTTGTTATCGTGTTGAACGCCGACGGCAGCCTGTACAGCGCGGACTTTCGTGCGCCGGAAAGACTGTTCGCCGAGCTGATGCAGGTGTCCGGCAGGGCGGGGCGCGCCGACAAACCCGGCAAGGTGTTGATACAGACGCAACTGCCCGAACATCCCGTCTTCGCCGCCGTCAAAGCGCAGGACTACGCTGTATTTGCCGAAAACGAATTGAACGAGCGGCAAATGTTCGCCATGCCGCCTTTCGGTTTTCAGACGGCCGTCCGTGCCGATGCGCCGCGTGTTGCTGATGCGATGGAATTTCTCAACGCCGCCAAAGAAACCCTCGCCCCACTTTTGCCTGAAAGCGTCTCCCAGTTTGGCGCTGCTCCGATGCTGATGGTGCGCCTCGCCGAACGCGAACGCGCGCAAATCTTCCTTGAATCAACATCCCGACAAGATTTGCACCGCGCCGTGAGTTTGTGGGTGCAGGTGTTGCAGCAAAACCGCGACGGCAAAATCCGATGGTCGGTGGACGTTGATGTGCAAGAGGCTTGATTGGAATGGTTCAATCGATAGGGAAATAAAAGGCCGTCTGAAAATCTGTTTTCAGACAGCCTTAAGTTTTTGAATCAGTTTAGAAGAATTTTGCAGCGATATAGCCGAGTGCAAGCAGGCTCAAAACGGCAAATACGATAGCCATTGTAAGCAGAAACTGTGTTTTCTTCCTCGCTGCAAGTGCGGCCAGCTCAGGATTTTGGCCTAATTCTTCGCGTAATTGGGATTCCAATTCGGCACGGATTTTTTTGCGTAGCTTTTTCTCTTCCTGCTCGCGTTCATATTTGAGCTTGTGGGCAATTTCGGTTTGTTTTTTATGCTCGAAAGAAATTTTTTCCTGCCATTCAATGCGTTTGCGCTGGATGGCTAACTCATTTTTCTCTGTCAAATCAAAGTGGCAGGTTTTACATTCCTGTGCGTCTAATTCATCAATAATCGTCATGCAGACAGGGCATTGGATAGGGTCGGGAGTGTTGACTGCCAATACGGGTTCTTCTTCAACCGCTTCCAATTCCATAGCTTGACGGACGATCACGTCCAAACCCAAATAGCTGAAGTAATGCTGTGCATTTTCGCGCTCGTCTTGGGTACATTTTTCGGCCACAATGGCTTGCGGACGCTCGGCCAAGGCTTGAATCAGGCTCTCGACTTCGTTTTCGGGCAGGTTTTCATACAGGCAGGCGTGGATGAGCTCCCTATCGGTGTTCGGCGGATAGGAAACGTATACGTCGAAAAATTTTTCTTGTTTGCTCATTGATATCCCATGAGTATTTCGACTGCGTCAACCAAATGGGTTTAGCCTAAGGTTTTGTTATTGTGTTTGAGCTGTCTTGGCTTATGATACGAGCCGGAACAGAGGCTGCAGTCTTAGGCAGACCAAGTACGGTTTGCCTTTGTGTCGTTAATCGGCTGGACAATAATTTTTTATTTATATGGAAATATGCATGTCCAATGTTATGTCTATTGTAGAGTAAATATTCACGCCCGATATTATTATTATAAGGTAAATCTGATATTGTTTAAAATAAATTCACGCAAAAGGCCGTCTGAAGATACAGACGGCCTGTTTTTTATGGCAAAAACGGATTGTTTATACGGAGAAGGATGAGCCGCAACCGCAAGTTGTCTCTGCATTTGGATTGCGGATGACGAATTGAGAACCTTGCAGGCTTTCGGTGTAGTCGATTTCCGCACCAACCAGATATTGGTAGCTCATTGGGTCAACCAAGAACGTCAGGCCGTTTTTCTGGATTTCAAAATCGTCGTCGTTTTTGATTTCATCAAAGGTAAAACCATATTGGAAGCCGGAGCAACCGCCGCCGTTGACGAATACGCGCAATTTCAAATCGGGATTGTTCTCTTCGGCGATCAGGTCGGCAACTTTGGTGCAGCAGCTGTCAGTAAAGATAATAGGGCTTTCGTCTGACATGATGTGATTCCTTTTATATGAATATTTTTACTATTGTCGCGCAAACCGTTAGTCAAGGCAAGTTTGTGCAGACAGGGTCTGCCAGCTTACATGGAGGGCATGGCAGAAATTTCAAGCACCAGTATGTCAGATTTAGATGCTTCTGCCAAACCATTCGACACGGCCGATGATGGCAACGTCGTCGGTCGGGTTTTTCAAGTCGATTTCAAAAGTAGGGTAGGCCTCGTTGGCAGAAATGACGTTGACGATGCCGCCGGGTATCAGTTGCAGGCGTTTGACCAAAAGGTTTTCGTTGAGGCGCAAAACATAGAGGCCGTCGCGCGGCGTGGTTTGGCCGTGGTTGATGAGGATGGTGTCGCCATCATTCAGCACGCCTTCCATCGAGTCGCCTTTGACTGAGATAACGGAAAGGTTTTTGATGTCGCGCGTCACATAATTTTCAATCCAATAGCGTCGGAACGCCATGGCGAACATGGGTTGCTCATCGCCGACGAGCTGGCCGTGTCCGGCCGCGGCCTGGATGTCGTAACGCGGTACGAAGACAAATTCGTCTATATCGACAGGATTGCCCAGTGTGTCGGTTGCCGTGGCTTTTGGGGCTTCGGAATCAGGGAAGGGAGAACCTTCGCCTGTCAAAAGCCAGTCTATGCTGCAGCCTTTAAGTTGTTTGATTTTTTTTAGCGTTTCCGATTTCGGCAGGCCGCCTTCGTTCCAGATACGGCTGAATCCGGCGATGGTCATATCGATGTCGGCGGCAATTTTGGCTTGGCGGGCTTCATCTTTCCATAAGAAAGCCAGGCGGTCTTTAAAGGTATCCATGTTTATGCCTTTATGGAGGTATGTTTTTTATATGGTTTGGACGATTTGAGTGTATTTTACCTTAGTTTTTATAAAATTGTAAGAAAAAAATTACTTCATCTAAGAAAAAGTATTGCATATTCTATTTTTTCTTAGTATTATTCGTTTTTTCTTAGATAAGTCGATATTTCTAATTTTCTATTCGATTTTTCTTAGTGTAATTTTATTTGGTTTAGTTTTTCTGATTTAAACCTGCTATATGATTATGATGAGAGGTGTGAAATGACTCGTTCGCGTAAAAATACTTTTTGGGTGCTGCTGGCGTTGGTACTGGGTTTTTTTGCTCTGCCTTTCGGATCTTCGGAGGCGCATGAGGCGGACGGTAATCTGACGGCTTCGGAATGCGAACGCTTGGGCAGCTTGAGTCTGGATCAGATGGATGGCAGGCTGCTGGCTTTTGCCAAAGAATGCGATATGGTGGAGGCTACCCACGATTGGGAGCAACAGTACGGCAACTTGAATGAAGAAGAAATGCTTGCCGGCGTGGTGTATGAGTGATGTTTGTGAATGAATCGATAAAGGCCGTCTGAACGATCAAAGTTTCAGACGGCCTTGTGTTTTTAATAAGGATGGCTGGCTTAAGGCATTAATGGTGCATTAGTCAGGCCGGTGGTTTCGGGCAGGCCGAACATAATGTTCATATTCTGCACGGCTTGACCGGCTGCGCCTTTAACCAAGTTGTCGATGACGGAAAGAACAATCCACACATCGTCTTGTTCGGGCGCTCTTTGAACACTGATACGGCAAAGGTTGGCGCCGCGCACGCTGCGGGTTTCAGGTGTCGAACCTGAAGGCAAAATATCGACAAAAGGACTGTCGCGGTAGTATTCGCGCAACAAAGCTTCAGGATCGGTATGTTCTTGCAGGTGCAGATACAGGGTGGCGTGCATACCGCGTATCATCGGAACAAGGTGTGGCACGAAAATCAGGCCGTCTGAAACATGGTCTTGCAGTCCGGACAGGGTTTGTCGGATTTCAGGCAGATGGCGGTGGCCGCCGACGCCGTAGGCTTTGAAGTTATCGCCAGCTTCGCACAACAGGGCGTGGGTGCTGGCTTTGCGGCCTGCACCGGAAACACCGGATTTACAGTCGGCAATCAGCGGTGCGTTGGCTTTCAGACGGCCAGCCTGAAGCAGTGGCAATAAGGGCAGGGAAACGCAGGTAGGGTAGCAGCCCGGATTGGCCACCAACATGGCTTTGGAGATGTCGTCTTTGTAAAGTTCGCACAAGCCGTACACCGCTTGGGAAACAAGTTGCGGCGCGGTATGGGTCATTTTGTACCATTTTTCCCATGTGGGGATGTCGCGGATGCGGAAGTCGGCAGACAGGTCAATCACGCGTACGCCTTTTTCGACAAGGGACGGTGCTTCTTTCATGGCTACGCCGTTGGGCGTGGCAAAGAACACGAGGTCGCAACGGTTAAGCCCGGCATCTTCAGGCGTTTGGAATGCAATGTCGTAAATGCCGCGAAGGCTGGAGAAGTAGTCCGCTACTGCAATACCGGCTTCGCTTCGGCTGGTGACGGCAGTAACCTCTGCGTTGGGGTGGCTGCTGAGCAGACGCAACAATTCAACGCCTGTGTAACCGGTTGCACCGACAATACCGATTTTAATTTTTGTGGTCATGGTGTGGCTCCTTTGTAGGGATAACGATGCGTTTGATTATATAGTAATTGATTGCCGTCGGTCAGCGGTGCTTGTGCCAAGCTTTGCAATAGAGGGTTAAACAGGCCATCTGAAATATGGGATTAACGATATTGGAGAGAGGATTTCAGACGGCCTGAAAGTTTGGGAAAACGTGGTTTGCAGTTTTATTTGACTATGGCTTTGAGATTAGTGTTTTTTATTTATAGCCAGTATTTTATAAATATTCTAGGCCTCGTGTTTTGAAAACCTTTTATATTCCGTCTTTATCCTATTCATACAAACACAAAATAAAAATGTAAAAAAATGCCCCCGGGTTGGAGAACCGGAGGCAAGTATCCAAGGAGTAGCTCTCATCAATAAGAACTAGTTACTTGGTACTATATCCCTTGTTAGAGTTGAAAGCAAGTGCTTTGCACATTTTAACATTTAAATAATTTTTTCATTCAAATTCAGTGAGCTATCAAACAGGGCTTGAATCTTGGGTTGGTGGCTGATGCCGATGACCAAAGTATCGGGCAAATGTTGCTTGAGGGTCTGCATCAACATCAGGGCGGATTCGTCATCGAGCTGGTTGGTGGCTTCATCTAGGAATAGGATTTGCGGTTTGTGCAGCAGTGCGCGTGCAAGGCTGAGGCGTTGCTGCTCTCCGCCGGAAAGGATGCCGTGCCATTCGTGTGAAGTGTCCAAATCGTTCATCAACGTGTGCAACCTACCCGTGGGGCTGCTTAAGCCGACTTGTTCCAAAACGGTTTGAATCAAATGGTCGTCTTGGCAGGCCGTATAAGGGTAGCTGACAGTTTGACGCAATGTGTCCGCAGGTAGGTAAGGGCGTTGCGGGAAGAACAGGCGGCTACCTTCGAGGGCGAAGTTGCCTTGGTAATACGGCCACAAGCCTGCGAGGGCGCGCAGCAGGGTGGATTTGCCGATGCCGCTTCTGCCTTCGAGCAATACCCATTCGGGGGCGTGGGCTTCGAGGTTGATGTCGGTAAGCAGGGGGCTGCCGGTTTGAGTGTTGACGGTGAGGTTTTGCAGAGCGAGGGTGCCGCTGTGGCGGCGGTTGTTTAAAGTCGGGGAGGGTTCGGAAGCTGGGCGGGCGGTGCTTCTGCCTTCTTGTTCGACTTGTTCCAAGGCCGTCTGAAAACCGGAGAGGCGTTCGACGACTGCCGCCCATTCAATCAGGCGGCGGTATGCGTCAGTAAACCAGCCGAAGCTGTCTTGGACGCGGGCAAACGATGTGCGGGTCTGCATCATGTCGCCGAAGGTCATGGTTTTGGCGAGGTACATGGGCAGGGTGGCGAGGATGGGGATGAAGATGCTGATGCGGACATAGGTCGCCCAGAAAGTTTCTTGGCGGAATTCGCAGTTGGTCAGCCGTCGCCAGTTGTCGCGGATGCGGAGGTAGCGTTGTTTCAGACGGCCTGTTTCGGCTTCGCCGCCGTTGTAAAAGGCGATTTGTTCGGCATGGTCGCGTACGCGTAAAAGGGCTGCGCGGTAGTCGGCTTCTCGGTGTTGGCGGTCGATGTTGAGGTTTTTCAGGTTGCGGCCGACAAGATGGGCGATGATGGTGCTGAAGATGGAATAAATCAGTGCAACCCAAACAAGATAGCCGTAAACGGTAATGCTGTATCCGCCGATATTGAAAGTCTGTACGCCGGAGAGCGTCCACAATACGGCAACAAACGCGCTGAATTTGGCAATATTATTGATGAAGGAGCGGAACAGTCCGATGCTTTTGTCGGCGAGGAGATAGATGTCTTCGGCGATACGTTGGTCGGGGTTGTCCGGTTCGCCGGTCAGGCGCAGGCGGTAATGTTTGTGGCCTTCGAGCCAGTTTTTTTGAAATTGCTCGGTCAGATGGGTACGCCAACGGAAGATGAGGCGTTTTTGCAGCCAGTCGGCACAAACGATACAGCCGATAACCATCGCCATATAGCCGAGGTATTCGACAATGAGCGAAGGCATAGATGCGCCGTCAAACGCGGCAAGCGCGTCGTAGAAACGTTTGTCCCATGCGGCAATCCAAACGCTGATGGTGATGGAGAATAGGGTAAACCCTATCAAAACGGCGAGCATCAGCCATTGGAGGCGGCTGTGTGCCCCTGACCAAAAAGGGCGGGCAAGGTAAAAGAATTTTTTGAGGATGTTCATGGATGGTGTGTTGGTACAAATAACGGGAGGTCGTCTGAAAATCTACATTGGCGGGGTAACGGTATCAGACACGCTATCCGAAACTTTTGTTTCCTGCTGGGTTTTAGACGACTGTTTGCAGATGTTCAAATGAAAATACCGATGCTGTCATGTCGGTATGAACGGGCATGACGGCAGAGGCAAGAGGTCGTCTGAAAGCCGGATTGTGTTTTCAGACGACCTCGCTTCATACAATGGCTACATCTTCCACTTGAAGTTCAAGGTTACATTGCGCGGCTGTCCGTAGAAATGTCCTTGGTAGGTAGTGCGGTGGGCATAGCTTTCGTAATAGCGTTTGTCGGTCAGGTTGTTGACTTTCAGGCTGAGCTTGGTGTGTTTGGAGGATTCGTATTGTACGGCTGCATGCCAAACAGCGTAACCGCCCAAATATTGTTTCTCTCCGTTCACTATAATCGGGCTGGATTTGCTTTGGACATTCACACCTCCGCCCACCGTCCATTTGCGCGCCGCACCGGGCAGGCGGTACATGGTATTGAGGCGGAAGATATGTTGGGGCGTGTGCTGGCTGAAATCGACCCCGCGACCGTTGCGCTCTGCGGTTTGGGCGGCAGCAGTGGAGGTATAACGCCTTTTGTTGAAGGTATAGCCCGCAAAAATCTGCCAGTCGTCGGTGATGTTGCCGGCAATTTCGGCATCAATACCGCGGCTTTCCATGCGTACAGGCGTGTAGATGGCGCGGTCGCCGCGTACCCAAGGACGGATATTACCCGTTGCAAGGTCTTTACCCAACCATGTATCTGTGGGTTGGTTGTGTTTTTCGGTTTGAAACAAGGCGAGGGTGGTGTTCAATTTATTGTTGTTCCACGCGCCTTTCCAGCCGATTTCGTAGCTGTTGCCCATTACAGGCGGCAAGAGCTTGTCATTGATGTCGTAATAATCGCCCGAGTATTTGAAAATGCTGGTGTAGCTGGCATATAGGTTTTGTTGCGGGGTGATATCGTAGGTAATGCCTGCGTAGGGGATGAAACGGCCTTTTTTATAGTGGCTGTAGGGGGTTTTCATCCATGACAGATATTGTGATTGCCGCCAGCGGCTGTAACTTGTACCGAGCAGGATGTGCCATTTGTCGGCAATGTTCAGGCGGGTGGCTATGGTCGCTGTGTGGGTGTCGGGAACGGTTTTACGAATTTCGAGATTGCGGGTCGTGTTCCAATCAGGTTTGGCAATTTCATCACCCGTCCAAGAAAAAACAGGATAGTTGCCATCTTTCAAGGGTGTGCCTCTCCACATATTATCGAATTTTTCTTTGGTGTATTCATAGCCCGCGTAAAACTCATGTTCGCGGCCGAACCAATCAAATTTTCCTTCTAAATCGCTTTGCACAGTCCATTGACTGTTGTTGCGATCGCTTCTGCCAGTATAACCGTCACTCAATGTGCCTGCGGGCGAAATATTTTGCCGCTGCGGGACGTAACCATATTCGGTAACGGATTTGTTGCGGCGGTAATCAACGGAAGTGGTCAGATTCCAACGATCGCCGAAATAGTGCTTCCATTCGGCGAATATATTGGCTTTTTTGTAATCCGCACGATTCCAGTTCGCACCCAAATAGCTGTCGCGCGGCAATCGTAGGTCGCTGCCGTCGGGATTGGCAGGCAGCCCGAACAGGGAAGGTACATCTTTTTCACGGTGGTACATCGCACTCAACGTCAGCATATCGTTTTCACCGACTTGCTTGTCGATAACGCCGTAAATGATCCCTTTATTGCCGTCGCTGTTTTTACGCCAGCTTTTATTTTTTTCAAGTACGGCAACCGCGCGCCCGCGCAAGCCATTGTCGTGACTGAGAAATCCCGATACATCGGCGGAAGAGCGCAGCGTGCCGAAGCGGTCGGCAGTTGCATCAAATTCAAGCAGCGGCGCAGCGGTCGGGCGTTTGCGGATGGCATTGATGCTGCCGCCCGGCTCGCTTTGCGCTTTACGCAGACCTGTTGCTCCGCGCACGACTTCGATGCGGTCGTAAAGTGCGGTATCGGTCAGTTGTTTGGCATCGTGCGGATTATTGCCGCACATGGTACAGACAGTCGAATTGACACCGTCTTCGCTGATCTGAGCGATGTCGAAGCCTCTGGATTGAAAGCGGGTTTGGAAACCCTGTTTGTAAATATTCAGCCCTGTGGTGGTTTTCAACGCTTCTTCCAGCGTGGTCGCGCCCGAATCGTCCATTTGTTTGCGCGTAATGACGCTGACGGATTGCGGCGTGTCTTTTGGGGAGATCGGCAGGCCGGTGGCGGTGGACATGACCGGCACGGTATAACTGTCGCGCGAAGCAGTACGGCTTTGTCCGATTACGTTAACGGTGGGCAGGTCAACATGTTCCGTCTGTTCGGTGGTTTGGGCGGAAAGTTGCAGCGGGACGGCGGCAAGCAGGTAGGCATAACGAATCGGATGGTTCATTACAGCTCCTTCAGGTGGGGGTTAAGAGGTTTTTATGGAAAAAGGGGTCGTCCGAAAACTCAAACGGCAGTTTTCAGACGACCCCTTACTTTTACAACAACGGCAATTGTTCCCTGTCTGTCAGGAGCAGGTCGGGTAGATTGCCGAATATGATTTAATTATTGTTTTTTTAATTTTGCTACCGCAGACGGACTACATCTTCCACTTCAGGCTGAACACGGCATTGCGCGGTTCGCCGTAGAAGTTGCCGTAGTTTTTTGTACGGTTGCTGTTGTTTTCATAGTAGCGTTTGTCAGTCAGGTTGTTGACTGCCAGCCCCAGTTGCAGGTTTTTGCTCGGGCGGTATTGGACGTTGGTGTTCCAAATGGTGTAGCCGCCTTGCTTGATGGAGCCGTAGGAATTGGCGGTTTTGCTGCTGCTCTTTAAGCCAAGACCGACCGTCCATTTGCCGTCATCAACCGGTAGGATATAGCTGGTGTAGAGGCGGAACATATGCTTCGGCGTATGGCTGCTGAAGTTGTAGCCTTTTCGGCGCGATTCAACATTGTCCCCGACGCTGTTGCGGTTGGTGCTGCGGTTGAAGGTATAGCCTGCGTAAACCTGCCAGCGGTCGGTCAGGCTGCCGGAAATTTCGGCGTCCAAGCCGCGGCTGCTTTGGTTGAGCGGTTCCCAGTAGGCGTGCGGTTTGGCATTGACGCGTTGGTTGTTGTTGTCTTTATCGGTGCGGTAGAGGGCGACGGAAGTATTCAGACGGCCTTCGTTCCATTCGCCTTTCCAGCCGATTTCGTAGTTGCGACCCATAATCGGCGGCAGTAGGTTGTCGTTGTAGTCGCGGTTCATCGTTTGTTTGAAGATGGACGTATAGGCGGCGTAAATACTTTGTTTAGGCGTGATATCGTAAGTGATGCCGGCATAAGGAACGAAGCGGTTGCGTTTGAGTGAGTCTGAGGAACCTGCTACCCCGTCTTTGAGGTCGCGATCCCAATAGAAGTCGCGTTTCCAGCTGGTATAGCGTCCGCCTGCGATAATGTGCAGTTTGTCGGTAGGATTGATGCGCGCGCCTAAACCAAAGGCATGGGTAGTATAACGGCCGTCGCCGCCACGGGCTTTGGCTGTGGCAGAATCCCAATCGGGTTTGGCTTTTTCGCTGCCGTTAAAGGCATCTGCGTCATAGGTACTGCTGTCGTTGAGCCAGCGGTTGCTTGAGTTCACGTTCTCTTTGGAATAGCTGTGCATGAAGAAGAGATCGTGATTTTGGCCGAAAGCAAAGATGCGGCCGGTCAGGTTGTTTTGGAAAGTGAACTGGCGGTTGCCTGCATCGTAACGGTCGAAGCTGTATGTGGTTCCCAGGCCGTCTGTACCGATGCCGTTACCTGTGCCGCCCAGCGTGTAATATTCTTTTGAACTGGTGTTCTTACGCCAGTCCAACTTGCTGCTCAGTTTCCAGTTGTCGTTGAAATAATGTTCAAACTCGGTAAAAAGATTGTATTTTTTCAGGCGGGCTTCGTTCCAATCCGCACCCAGATAGCGGCTGCGTTTCCACTCTTTGCCGTCTGCACGCATAGGCAGGCCGTCCGGATCGGGTGTTTCGTTTTGGTTGAGATAGCTTGCGCCCCAGGTAAGTTTGCTGTTGTCGCCGATGTCTTTGTCCATCACGCCATACAGAAGGACGTCGCGGCCGCCGGATTGGTCTTTGAAGGTTTTGTTGCTGCCAACCGAGCCGACAAAGCGTCCGCGCAGGCCGTGTTCTTGGCTTAAAGTGCCGGATGCATCAAAGACGCTGTTTACTTTGCCCCATGAGTTTGCCATCAAATCGGCGGAAAGCTGGCGTTTTGCAGTCGGCTTTTTGCGGACGGCGTTTACCGTGCCGCCGGGTTCGTTGTTTGCCTGTGTCAAACCTGCCGCACCGCGCACCACTTCAATGTGGTCGTACATTGCCATATCGGTTGCACTGGTCGGGTCGCCGGCCGGGCCGCCTAAGCCGAATCCTCCGGGCGAACCGAGTTGCGTGGCAATGCCGTCTTCTTCAAACTGTTCGATAAAATAGCCGCGCGACATGAAATGCGTGCGTCCGCCGCTTTTGAAAACATTGATGCCCGTAGCGTTTTGCAACGCACCTTCTAAGTCGGTAATGCCCTGGTCTTCAATTTGTTTTTTAGTAATGACGCTGACAGATTGGGGAATTTCCCGCGGAGAGAGCACCAGCCCTGTGGTTGAGCGCAGGGCGGATACTGTGTAGCTGTTTTGGCTTTCAGTGCGCAGGCTTTTGTTTTTACCCACTACGGTAACTTGTTCCACTTCAGCCTGTTGTACTTCTTCCGCAGCTTGTGCGGCTTGGGGTAATGCAGCAAGGCAGAGGGCAAGTGTGCTTAGTTTGAATAGTTTCTTAGAATGATGCATTTTATGAGGTCCTTGATAAAGAAAGGTCTGTTTGTTTTTAAATATTGGCAGCAATATCTGTTTAAATTGAGCCGTTATTTTTTATAAGCCGTTTTGTTTTAAAAATTAAATATAAATCCTCGAATCATTTTATTTGATTCAATTTTGATATTGTCAAACCATCGGGTCAAAAAAAGGTTGCCATCGGAAAGGGAGCCGTTGGCAACGAATGGAGGTGGTAATGCAATGAAAGCTAGATATAAGGAGTAGTACCAAACTAGCTATAAGTAACTATATCGGAACTGTAAGAAAAATCAACAGAAGTTGCCTGTTACTGGCAAAAATTTTTAGTCGGCTTGCCTAAAATCAAATTTTTGAGTAATTGCTTGGTTAGTTGATGCAGGGATTGGTAGCTCTGCTGAATTGTTTACAGGCCGTCTGAGAATTGCCGGAGTTGTTCGGCTATAATGCTGTTTTGGTTTTTTAAGGCCTTTGCAAAAATACGGTTTCGTTGTTTTAAGCTGAATGTGTACCCGATATGTTTGTAAAGGTTTTGGGGTATGAGGAGAATGAGATGAAGAAAGTTTTGGTGTTGCAACATGGGGATTTGGGCGCTTGCGACTGGTCGGCATTTGGCGGTTTGGTGTCTGCGCCATCAGGGAAGTCGGTGTTGCGCGTGCCGGTTGATGATGATTTTGAATTGACGGACGAGATGCGTGAGGCGTTGATTGCGCAGCAGATAGATGGCGCGGTGTTGCCGGATGTGGCTTTTGCTGATTTAGGACTGATTGTCAGCGATATGGATTCGACGCTGATTACGATTGAGTGTGTAGATGAGATTGCGGCCGGTGTCGGGCTGAAAGATCAGGTGGCAGCGATTACGGAGCAGTCGATGCGCGGCGAGCTGGACTTTGAGCAGTCTTTGCGTAAGCGTGTGGCTTTGCTGGCCGGTTTGGACGAGCGCGTGTTGGAAGAGGTGTACGAGAATGTGTTGCAGCTGTCGCCGGGCGCGGAATTTTTGTTGGAAGAGTGCAAACGGAATGATGTGAAGTTTATGCTGGTGTCGGGCGGATTTACGTTCTTTACGGAACGCCTGCAACGGCATTTGGGCTTGGATTTCCATTTTGCGAATGTGTTGGAAGTGGAAAACGGCAAGCTGACAGGCCGTCTGAAAGGACGGATTATCGATGCGCAGGCTAAGACGGATTTATTGCGTGAATACCGTGAGCGACTGGGTTTGGCTCCGTGGCAGGTGGTGGCGATGGGAGATGGTGCGAATGATATTCCGATGATACGGGAGGCGGGGTTTGGCATTGCTTATCGGGCGAAACCGAAAACCGAAGCGAATGCGGATGCGTGTGTGCGCTTTGGTGGTTTGGAGAGGATACGCGGTTGGTTTGCGTAAACTGTTTGAATGTTTGTCAGTCAGGCCGTCTGAACAATCGGAAAACCGGTTTTCAGACGGCCTGATGTTTTATAAGGCGATAAAACGGTAGCCTTCGGCATCGGCTTCGAGAATGGAGGCGTAATTGTCGCGCCAGTCGCCGAGTACGATGCGGGTGTAATCGGCATTGCGGTGGATGTTTTCGCGGTGGGTATGGCCGTGGATGAGCAGGGGCGTGTGGAAGCGTTGGACGGTTTCGTGGGTAAAGGTTGGATTGACGTCCATGATGTCGGCGGTTTTGTGTTGCTTGTCCTGTTTGCTCTGCTTGCGGATTTTGGTGGCGATGTTCAACCGAAGTGTGAGCGGCAGGAGCAGGAACAGGCGTTGCAGCCATTTTTGATGGACGGTACGGCGGAATTTTTGATAAGAATGGTCATCGGTACAGAGGGTATCGCCGTGACAAAGCAGGGTGGGTGTGCCGAACAGGTCGATAACGGCGTACTCGGGCAGTAAGGTCATGCCGGTATCGCGGGCGAAGGCTTTGCCGATGAGGAAGTCGCGGTTGCCATGGATAAAATTGCAGGCAATGCCCCGATCGGTCAGGCTGCGGATGGTTTGTTTGATGGTTTGAACCAAAGGGCTGTTTTCGTCATCGCCGATCCAAAAATCGAAAAGGTCGCCAAGAATGTATACGGCTTGGGCATGAACGGCTTTTTCTTGGATAAATTTCTGGAAGAGTGCGGTCAGTTGAGGATGGGATTCGCTCAGGTGCAAATCGGCGATGAAGTAAATCGGCATGATGATGTGGGACGTGTGGGAAGGGTTTTATTATAACTTGGGTTGTCGCGTTTGGATTTGGGCTTGGTGTTTTTCGTTTGTAATGTAGTGATTTTATTGTTTTGATTTGGTGTGATAAAGGCCGTCTGAAACATCTTTTCAGACGGCCTTTATGGTTTATTGGGCTTTGCCCTGATAGGTGATTTGTTTCAGTGTCTCTTCTTGGTATAGGTCGCTGATGGGGACGGTATAGAAGAATTCGTTGCTGCGGACAAAGCGGTTGACCAAATCTTTGTCGAGATGGAGGACGTGGTGCCGCAGTTTGTTTAGGCCTTTGAATATCATGGTGCTCCAACGCATATAGCCGTCTGAATTGGGGCGGATGTCGTTCATGGCATCAAGGGCGAGAAGTTTGCGGTTTTGTTCCTCTTTGTCCAAAGGATGGGAATAGATGCTTTGGAAGTAGAACGGTTGCTCGGAGGGTGGTGGCAGGCTGAGGGAAGACCCTACTTTGCCGATAGGGAAGTCGTCACTCAGATAATGTATGGTGTGCAAAAACAGATTGCCGCGGCGGTAATCGATTTTGCGCAGGGCTTCGATGGCGGCCAGCGCAGTATGTTGGTGGTCGGGATGCGCATCAATATTGGGAGACGGCGACACGATAATATCCGGCTGAAACGTTTCTATCAGATAGCCAAGGTTGTCCACCAAGCTGTTCCAAGTCGAGCCGGGCTTAAGGTGCTTCGCCAATGAGGAGGTGTTGGCACGGCGGAAAATATCGACGTCGGTCGTATCGATTTTGGTCGATTTAATCTCTTTTTCCGGATTTTGGCGCATGGCGGTCAATGTGCTGTCGAAGTAGCCCAGTTGCAGGATATTTTCAGACGGCACGCCGGCCAAAAGGGGAACAGTCAGGCTGTTCCAAACGCGCATCCTGCCTTTTTGCAGATATTGTGCCTGAGTGTCGCAGTCGCACGTGCTGTAAAGGTTGCCATAGTGGAAGCTGCCGCCTTCGCTGGCGGTTAAGGTGCAGATCATTGAATTGGCGGCGTGTTTTTCGTACAAACCGTATGCGCTGAGTTCAGCATCGTCAGCATGAGGCGCGAGGACAAGGATTTTTTTGCCGTCGAGGTTTTCACGCGGATAAACAGAGAGTTCGATTTCTTGGTCGGGCAAGGTTAGGTATTTGCCTTCCAGGCGGATGGTTTTGTCGCTGTCGGAGAAGGTATCGCTCAGATTGATATAGCGCACGCCTTTTGCGCCGTATTCGAAATATTGCTTCCATTTGCCTTTAGATGAAATGGTTTCAACAAAAGGCAGTACCAGCAATCCTGCCCAAGTGGATTTGATACGGATTTTGGCAATAACGGTATCTTGCCCGCTGATAGCAGCGGGTAAAGTCAGGCTTCCCCCCTTGAGGGTAGCATGCGCGGTAGAGGGGAGGGAGGGATAGTTATAGTCTTGGTGTGTGTTGTAGGCAAACTGTTTTTTATGAATAATTGAAGTAATAATAAGCAATGTAACAAAAAAAGTCAGTATCAGCCCCGTTAGTATTAGAAACATTGTCAGGTTCCTTTATCGTATAACAGCTATGATATTGCTTGCGGAGCTTATTTGTTTGTTTTTATTACAAACGGTTAATTTCCACACCCTAACGTCATTAAAGTGAACATTTAAAATAAAACAGTTTGCGGGTTGATTATATATAAACGACTAAAATGTAGAAAGGCCGTCTGAAAAATTTGAAAGAAATTTCAAAAATTTCAGACGGCCTTGATATTTTAAAGGTTAAGCCGGTAAATTATGCTTCTTTTGTTTCAACTGTTTTCTGACGCAGACGCAGGCCCAACTCGCGAAGTTGTTTGTCGTCGACCACATTAGGTGCCTTGGTCAGCAGACATTGAGCACGTTGTGTTTTCGGGAAGGCAATCACGTCGCGGATAGATTCGGCACCGGTCATCAGGGTAACCAGACGGTCGAGACCGAATGCAAGGCCGCCGTGAGGAGGCGCACCGAATTTCAGGTTGTCCAAGAGGAAGCCGAATTTCTCTTGTTGCTCTTCAGGGCTGATTTTCAGCGCGGCAAACACTTTCTCTTGTACGTCTGCACGGTGGATACGGATAGAGCCGCCGCCGATTTCCCAGCCGTTCAATACCATGTCGTAGGCACGGGCCAGGCAGTTTGCAGGGTCGGAAACCATCAGGTCTTCATGACCTTCTTTTGGCGCAGTAAATGGATGGTGTACGGCAACGTAGCGGTCGGCTTCTTCGTCGTATTCGAACATTGGGAAGTCGACAACCCACAAAGGTTTCCATTCGTCTACGAAGTAGCCGTTGTCTTTGCCGTGTTCCAAGCCGACTTTAATGCGCAGTGCGCCGATAGCTTCGTTTACGACTTTGGTTTTGTCCGCACCGAAGAAGATGATGTCGCCGTTTTGTGCGCCGGTGCGCTCGATGATTTCTTTCAGAGCGTTTTCAGACAGGAATTTCACGATTGGAGATTGCAGGCCGCTGTCTTCGCCGTTGGAAAGGTTGCTCACATCGTTTACTTTGATGTATGCCAGACCTTTCGCGCCGTAGATGCCGACAAATTTAGTGTATTCGTCGATTTCTTTGCGGCTGAATTTCGCACCGTTCGGTACGCGCAGAGCGACCACGCGGCCGCCTTTCATGTCGGCGGCGCCACGGAAGACTTTGAATTCTTCTGTTTTCATCAGGTCGGTCAGCTCGGTGAATTTCAAGTTGATGCGCATATCCGGTTTGTCAGAGCCGTAGTAGAACATAGCTTCAGAGTAAGGCATGCGTGGGAAGTCGCCCAAATCTACGTTCAAAGCATCTTTGAAGACTTGTTTGGCCATACCTTCAGTGATGTCCATGATTTCATCCTCGTTCAGGAACGAGGTTTCCAAGTCGATTTGAGTGAATTCAGGTTGGCGGTCGGCACGCAAGTCTTCGTCACGGAAACATTTGGTAATTTGGTAGTAACGGTCGAAACCGGCCACCATCAGCAGTTGTTTGAACAATTGTGGAGATTGCGGCAGAGCGAAGAATTCGCCCGGATGAACGCGGCTTGGTACGAGGTAGTCGCGCGCGCCTTCCGGAGTGGAGCGGGTCAGCATCGGCGTTTCAATGTCGATGAAGCCTTGTGCGTCCAAGTAGCGGCGAACGCCCATGGCCACTTGGTAACGCAGGCGCAGGTTGCGTTGCATAGTAGGACGGCGCAAGTCGATAACGCGGTTGGTCAGGCGAACGTTTTCGCTGATGTTTTCATCGTCGATTTGGAACGGAGGCGTAGCGGCAGCGTTCAAGACTTCGATTTCTTTGGCAAGGATTTCGATTTTGCCGGAAATCATTTTGTCGTTGGTGGTACCTTCTGGACGGTTGCGTACGCGGCCGGTAATGCTCAAGACGTATTCGTTGCGGGAAGAGTCGGCAGCGGCAAATGCTTCCGGAGTGTCAGGGTCGATAACGACTTGAACGATGCCTTCGCGGTCGCGCAGGTCGATAAAAATCACACCGCCGTGGTCACGTCGGCGGTGTACCCAGCCTTTGACGGTAACGGTTTGGTCTAAGTATTGCTCGCTGATAAGGCCGCAATAGTTGGTACGCATATTATTTCCTTGTTTATATATTGAAGTGTTTAATTTATAACTAAGAAATTGGTAATTATGGTGTCCAACCAATTTCTGTAATTTGAATCACATTTTTAATTTTTTTAAAGCCTACTTCCATTCCTGAGTTTTCGGCTTCGGGATAAGTCTGTGCTACAAACACATGATTCTTATTTTTCCAATTAATATTAATTTCTACTTCATTTCTAGAAGTTTTATATCGACGATTTTTATTTGGAAGAACGTTTGGGGCCTCGCCTAGATTTTGAGTTAGATTGCGATATTCTTGATAAGCTTCATTTATAGATGAGCCATGATAAGTACAATTCCTTTTCCAACCCTCTGTTACATTAATGGGTATGATTTTTTTGCATGAAAGCTCCCCTGATGAAAATGCTAGTGAGCTATATGTAGCTAGAAAAATAATAGATAGTATTTCCCGTTTCATGATTATTCCTGTGAGTAAAATGTGAGGAGATTTATTTACGGATTAGTGCTGTGGCAATGATATTGGCATGGTTGTGTGAGTCATTCTCTTTGCCTTGTGTAACCATGCTTAAAATATTTCCTAAATATCTTTGAAATTAAATATGCAGGGAGCTATTCCAGTTACCGCGCAGTTCTCCGCTTTATAATAACTACGTTTCCAAAAAATCGCAAAATTACTATTACATTCAATCATATTTAGATACTTCTAGTAAGTTCGCAGTCTGTGTAGGTTGCCAGTCATTATGAATTAGTAAGTGCGAGCTTTGTGGTAATTCCTTAGTGGTTATATTTTTTGGGATAGGCTAAATATTATGATTAATAGATATTTATGCATTATTCTGTTGTTAAGAATTTGATTAATAAGTGCTATAAACTATCAGTTTTTTTATCTTGGATGGTTTTAATTTGTATTTCATCCGGCATCACCATGCCCAGTGAAATCACATATTTCAATGCTTGATCCACACTCATGTCCAGCTCGCGAACGTCGCTTTTTTTAACCATGATGTAATAGCCGCCGGTCGGGTTGGGCGTGGTTGGGACGTAAACGGAAATATAGTCGTCATCTTGCGGCAGGCTGCCTTTGAGTTTGTCGGGAATATGGCCAGAAACAAAGGCTATCGTCCAAATGCCTGGTTGCGGAAAGGGAACCAGTACGGGGGTTTTGAACGAGCGGCTGCTGTCGGAAAGCAGGGATTCGGAAACTTTTTTAACGCTGGAGTAGATGGATTTGACGACGGGAATGCGTCCTAAAAGGCTGTCCCATGCGCCGAGAATCCGTCTACCCAATACGTTGGCGGCGAATACACCGGTAACGAACAAGATGACTGTGGCGGCGACGATGCCCAAGCCGGGAATGTTGAACCCCCAGAAATGCTGGGGCTGCCAGCTTTCCGGTAATAGGCTGATCAGTCTGTCGGCGGCGGATATGATGTAGGTCATCGCCCAGATGGTTACGGCAATCGGCAACCAAACCAGTACGCCTGTAATCAGGTATTTCTTTAAAGCCTTGGCGATTTTTCCGCTTTCGGCTGCGGCTTCTGTCATCTTTGTTTCATTCCGGCAAGTTTTGCCCAAACTTTGCATTATACGCGTTTGGACGCTAGGAAACGAGTATTTTAAACGAATGGCTTGTTTTGTTTCATTGTTTCAGACGGCCGCCTTGATTGCAAAGGCCGTCTGAAACAATATGGGGTTATTTAGATGCCGTCCCAGTCGTTGAACATCAGGCCGAAGCCGATGCCGTTTTGTTTGTGGTTGTAGTCAATCAAGCTTTCGCCGTAGCCGTGGAAGCCGCGGACAACGCCTTTGAGTTTGCCTTTGATGGGGAAAGTATAGGCCGCTTCAACGGCGCCACGTCCGCTTTTCGGATTGTAACGCAGGACGGAATAAACATTTTGTTTGTCATTGAGGCGGTATTGGACTTTTAAGTCGCCATAACCCATGTATTTGTTGATGTCCGGATTGTCATCGTCGTCTCCTTTTTGGTCGAAGGCACGCATCCAAACTCTAGGAATAACGGTCAGCTTGCCCCATTCCATGCCTGCCATGGCGTAAACCCGGTTCCATGAGCGTGATTCGGGGCGGCTTTGACCGTTGGACTGGTGAACAAAACCTGCGCCAACCATACGCAGTTTGCCGCCAAAAGGCAGGTCTGCTTTAACGGGTTGGGTAATGAAGATTTCGGGCTCGTAGTCGGTGTTGCGGAACGGAGCGGATTTGCGGCCTTGGTTGAAGATTTGCCAGTCGGATTTTTGGGTGTAGCCAAACCATACGTCGGCACGGGTTTTAAATAAATCTTCGGCAATCTTGCTTTTGAAGGAAACCTGCATTTTGGTTTCGAGGCGTTTTTGCTCGCTGAATTTTTCCTGTGTGGTTACGCCACGGCTGGGAGATTCCGGGTAATAGTTGGGGCTGCTGTTGTACCAAACGGGCATGAGGTACATAGGGTTGTGCTCGCGTACGCTCAACAGGCCGCGTGTGTCGTTTTTATCCAAATCGTACATCAGGCTTAAAGGTGTGTAGCTGTCGGCAGTTTCGCTTAATACGTCGTCTGAAATATTCGGATGGGTAGGGTTGTCGAATACGATGGCCGCTTCTTTTTTCTCGATGCTCTTGCGGACGCTTTGTTCGAGGTCAACTGGTGTTTTGGCGGTTTCGGTTTGCGCTTGCGGCAGTGGGGATTGAGGGGGGAGTTGCGCCGAGTAGATGTTGTCGTAACACGCCAAACGGGTGGCGTTGTCTTGAATGGTGGTGCAGTGTAGGGCGGTATCGGCGGCGGCCAGCGGGGCTGCGGCAATGAATCCGATACTTAGGGAATGTTTCAACATCTTGTTCATGAGAGTTTCCGTTGTTTTTCAGACGGCCTGATGAAAGGGTAAATGGTTTTGTTTAGTCGGTTTGGGCGGTGAATACGGCAATGCCCCTGAAAGGCAGGACCTCAGGGGCATCGTATCAGCTCGATTCATCCTGCTTTGGTTGTCAGGATTTTCGGCATCTGCGTCAGTATTAAGCCAAAGCTTTTACTTTAGCAGACAGACGGCTTTTGTGACGGGCTGCTTTGTTTTTGTGGAATACGCCTTTGTCAGCGATACGGTCGATGACTTTAACGGATTCTTGGTAAACTGCTTGAGCAGCAGCTTTGTCGCCGGCTTCAACTGCTTTCAACACTTTTTTCACAGCGGTACGGAATGCAGTACGCAGGCTGGCGTTGTGGGCGCGTTGTTTAACCGACTGGCGGGCACGTTTGCGGGCTTGTGCGCTGTTTGCCATATTGAATATCTCCTGAAAAATAAATTCTGTAAACGCGCAATTTTAAAGACAGATTTCCTTGTGTGCAAGCTTTTTCTCTATAAACGCGCGCAAATCAGCCGTATTTTGCCCAAAAACGACAGCCGGTGCAACGCTTTTGGGAAAAAGATGATGTTGCTTTGCCTTATTTCAATAAAAATCAGATGGATATTGCTTTTCGTTTGCTTACGTTTCCATTACAATAGCCTAACTCTGCGCCGGGGTGTTTATGGGGTGCAGGGTTTCTTATTTATTGACATTAACCACTCTTTCATCAGGAATCTGCCCGTATGAAAAAATCTGTATTAGCCGTATTGGCCGCATTGTCTTTGGCCGCGTGCGGCGGTGGCGAGAAAAAAGCCGAGCAACCTCAAGCAGGCAGCGCGCCTGCTGCCAATGCCGAGGCAGCCGCTACCGATACTTTGAATATCTACAACTGGTCAAACTACGTTGACGAAAGTACAGTCGAAGACTTCAAAAAAGCCAATAATTTGAAGCTGACTTACGATTTGTATGAAAACAACGAAACGCTGGAAGCCAAAATGCTGACCGGTAAATCCGGCTATGACTTGGTTGTACCCGGTATTGCCTTCCTGCCGCGCCAAATTGAGGCAGGTGCATACCAAAAAATCAATAAGGATCTGATTCCGAACTACAAAAACATCGACCCTGAATTGTTGAAGATGTTGGAAACCGCCGACCCGGGCAATCAATACGCCGTGCCTTACTTCTCCGGCGTGAACACTTTGGCGATTACGGCGAAGGGTAAAGAGCTTTTGGGCGGCAAGCTACCTGAAAACGGCTGGGACTTGCTGTTCAAACCTGAATACACCAACAAGCTGAAATCTTGCGGCATCGCTTTGTGGGATACCCCGAGCGAAATGTTCCCAATCTTGTTGAACTACTTGGGTAAAGATCCTAAAGGCTCGAATCCTGAAGATTTGAAAGCGGCGGCGGAAGTGTTGAAGTCTATCCGTCCTGATGTAAAACGTTTCAGCCCTTCCATCATTGACGAACTGGCGCGCGGCGATATCTGCTTGGCGGCAGGTAACGGCGGCGACTTGAACTTGGCCAAAGCGCGTTCTGAAGAAGTGAAAAACAATGTCGGCGTCGAAGTATTGACGCCGAAAGGTATGGGCTTCTGGATTGAATCTTGGTTGATTCCGGCCGATGCGAAAAACATCGTTAATGCCCACAAATACATCAACTACACGCTTGATCCCGAAGTGGCCGCGAAAAACGGTATCGCCGTAACCTTTGCACCGGCCAGCAAACCTGCACGCGAAAAAATGCCTGCCGAGCTGGTGAACACACGTTCTATTTTCCCGAACGAGCAAGACATGAAAGACGGTTTCGTTATGCCTCAAATGAGCGCAGATGCGAAAAAACTGTCTGTCAACTTGTGGCAAAAAATCAAAGTCGGTTCAAATTAATTTTGAGCTGATTGTTTGAAGCAAAGGCCGTCTGAAATTTTTCAGACGGCCTTTTTGATCTTCCAATCTTTATCGTTTCAAAGTCAAAGTCAATACGCCTGCGGTTACCAAGCCTAAACCTATCCATTCCTGCATACTTGGGCGTTCGTCTAAGAAAACGACGGCCATCAGGGCGACTAAAATTAGATGGATAAGATATCATGGCATTAGAAGTCATCAAGGGACAATTTGTGAAGCAAACAATCCACATGACCGCAGGGTTTGAAGCCTAAATGCTCCAATACCTCCTTATTTACGTCATCACTATGGTTTTTCTCTGCTACTTTGTAGTAATACGCTAAAAGGGCATTGGTCATCCGATTTTTGAATTCCCTTTGGAATGTTGCCATCAATTTATTTAAGGCTTGATTGTCCATGCCTGGAAATGACAAGCCTTTTTGCGTGCTGCGACGTTTGAACGTTTCTACGGATTTACGCTCTGTATCGTTCAATACATTATTCAGCCATTGGGTATATTGCTCCATCAAATAATTGATGTAGCCATGAATCTCTTCCTCGGTAGAATAATCAAATACGTGCACACCACTATTTTCTTTGCGTTCTAATAGTACAGAATGCCAAGAAACCTGAGGCCACAAGGCTTCGCATTTTATTTTGAAACGCTCGGGATCGTGCTCCAAGACATCGAAATTTAGCCATTTACGAAAACGGATAACACCTGCTTCACCATATATTTCTACAAAGCCGACAGGTAGCTCGAAATCACGGAAAGGTTGGTGTAAGCCTTCACAAGCTTTATTGATATGATAGCTTGGGGCTTTGGGTTTGGTGGCACGGCGAAAGTTATCTGCCGGTGTGTAGATTTTCAGCCACTTTTGATGAATCATTTGGGCAAATAAAGCGTGGCCCGGTTCCAGCAATAAGATTTTGCATAGGAATAAACGGGTTGCCTCCAAATCGCTGAACCAATCAATTTTTTTGTGCGGATACAGCAATTCCTCGCAATTTTCCATCATCAAGCCTTTGCCAACTGTTTCGGGATTAGCGTGAATGCGCTTGAAATTGTACTTTGTGATGAATGCCATAATTTGCTCCCATAAATCATTGGGAACATTATGGCGTGAATGCTTTTTGCATTCCTTAAATACAAATTTGTGAGAAAAATGTTACCTGAAAAAGTATGGGTAATTTTGGGGCTATCAAAATATAGGTTACCCTGATTGTGAGGTATTTGTATTTTGAATCTTTATCGCTTCAAAGCTAAAGTCAATACGCCTGCGGTTACCAAGCCTAAGCCTATCCACTCCTGCGTGCTTGGGCGTTCGTCTAAGAAAACGACGGCCATCAGGGCGACCAAGACCAGGCTGAATTTGTCGACGGGTGCAACTTGCGAGGCGTTGCCCAGTTGCAGGGCTTTAAAATAGGCGAGCCAAGATGCGCCGGTAGCGAGGCCGGATAGGATGAGGAATGTCCAGTTGCGGCCGGTAAAGCCGTTCACGCCCTGCCATTTGCCGGTGTAGGTTAAAAACAATACCAAAGCGGCGAGAATGACCAAGGTGCGGATAAAGGTGGCGAAATCCGAATCTATGCCTTGTAAACCCATTTTGGCGAAAATGGCAGTTAATGAGGCGAAGCCTGCCGATGCTAATGCCCAAAACAGCCATGCGTTGCTGCTCATGTTTTCTTCCTTTGTTTCAAATTGTTGACAATATGAATCCGCTTGTTGATGAAATATCGAAATTTTCACTGCGGTTTGTCTTTGGAAAACGCTATAATAGAACGAATATTCTTTTTCTTCCAGCCGTCTTTATTATATTGTTTCAGACGGCCTTTCCCTCTCTCAATAAAGGAAAATCATGAGCTTCAAAACCGATGCTGAAATTGCCCAGTCTTCCACCATGCGCCCGATTGGTGAAATTGCCGCCAAGCTGGGTTTGAACGTTGACAACATCGAGCCCTATGGTCACTACAAAGCCAAAATCAACCCTGCCGAAGCGTTCAAACTGCCGCAAAAACAAGGCCGTCTGATTTTGGTTACCGCCATCAACCCGACTCCTGCGGGTGAGGGTAAAACCACTGTAACCATTGGTTTGGCGGACGCGTTGCGCCATATCGGCAAAGACTCGGTTATTGCCCTGCGCGAGCCTTCTTTGGGTCCTGTGTTCGGTGTTAAAGGCGGTGCAGCAGGCGGCGGTTATGCCCAAGTTTTGCCGATGGAAGACATCAACCTGCACTTTACCGGCGACTTTCACGCCATCGGTGCGGCGAATAACTTGCTCGCTGCCATGCTCGACAACCATATTTACCAAGGCAACGAGTTGAACATCGATCCGAAACGCGTGCTGTGGCGTCGTGCGGTCGATATGAACGACCGTCAGTTGCGCAACATCATCGACGGTATGGGCAAACCTGTTGACGGCGTGATGCGTCCTGACGGTTTCGACATTACCGTTGCCTCCGAAGTGATGGCGGTATTCTGTCTTGCCAAAGACATCAGTGATTTGAAAGAGCGTTTGGGCAACATCCTTGTCGCCTACGCCAAAGACGGCAGCCCTGTTTACGCCAAAGATTTGAAAGCGAATGGCGCGATGGCGGCATTGCTCAAAGATGCGATTAAGCCTAACTTGGTGCAAACCATCGAAGGCACTCCGGCCTTTGTACATGGCGGTCCGTTCGCCAACATCGCCCACGGCTGCAACTCCGTTACCGCCACCCGACTGGCAAAACACCTTGCCGATTACGCCGTAACCGAAGCAGGCTTCGGCGCGGATTTGGGTGCGGAAAAATTCTGCGACATCAAATGCCGCCTTGCCGGTTTGAAACCCGACGCAGCCGTCGTCGTCGCCACCGTCCGCGCTTTGAAATACAACGGTGGCGTGGAACGTGCCAATCTTGGCGAAGAAAACCTTGATGCTTTGGCAAAAGGCCTGCCTAATCTGCTGAAACACATTTCCAACCTGAAAAATGTATTCGGCCTGCCTGTGGTGGTTGCCATCAACCGCTTCGTGTCCGACTCCGATGCCGAGTTGGCCATGATTGAAAAAGCCTGCGCGGAACACGGCGTTGAAGTTTCCCTGACCGAAGTATGGGGCAAAGGTGGCGCGGGTGGCGCAGACTTGGCGCACAAAGTCGTTAACGCCATCGAAAACCAACCGAATAACTTCAGCTTCGCCTACGATGTTGAGTTGAGCATTAAAGACAAAATCCGTGCGATTGCCCAAAAAGTGTACGGCGCGGAAGATGTCGATTTCAGCGCGGAAGCGTCTGCCGAAATCGCTTCACTGGAAAAACTGGGCTTGGACAAAATGCCTGTCTGCATGGCAAAAACCCAATATTCTTTGAGCGACAATGCCAAACTGTTGGGCTGCCCTGAAGGCTTCCGCATTACCGTGCGCGGCATTACCGTCTCCGCCGGCGCAGGCTTCATCGTTGCATTGTGTGGCAATATGATGAAAATGCCGGGTCTGCCGAAAGTTCCGGCTGCCGAGAAAATCGATGTGGACGCAGAAGGCGTGATTCACGGCTTGTTCTGATTTAGATTGATATTGAAATAGATAAAGGCCGTCTGAAACCGAGGTTTCAGACGGCCTTTTATGATTTAAGTGAATTTCAACTGGCTTTTTAAGAAATTGAAGAAATTGTCTATCATGCCGAACATTGTATTGCGGTCTTCGCCAAATAATGAAATGCTGCGGTCTTTGCTGATTCTGTCATAAGCGGCAAAAATGGTTTTCAGTTCTTCAGTGGTTAAACGCAGTTGCTTTTCATGCAAGATTCGGCTTAAGAGGGTTATTTCTACTGGGTTCAATTCAGGGAAAAGGTGGCTGAACCACAATTCCATGGTGTATTGGACGGATCTGTTGATTTTGTCTCTTTTTTTGCTTTCTTGAGCTGTGTGTATCCTGTATGACAACAAAGGCTCGGGCAGGTTGGCAAAGGTTTTGCCATGTAGGGCGCATTGCACCCACATATGGAAATCGGGAGCGGTTTCTGTCGCGGTGTAGTTTATCTCAAGGTTTTTAATGCTGTCATGCCGCCACATGGTGGTGGGGTTGAACATGTTTTGGGCGGCAAAGGAGAGAAAAGCTTTAATGTCTTTGTCGAGCAGGGGGAGGTCGCTTAAAACGGGTTCTCTTCCAGTTTGGTCATCAAAAAAGATGGTGGCTTGGCTGCCGACAATATCGATTTCGGGGTGGCTGTCTAAGAATTGAATCTGTTTTTCAAAACGATCCAAGGCGCAAATATCGTCCGCGTCCATTCGTGCCACATATTCGACCTTTACGTCTTTGAGCATATCCATGGCAAATTGGCAGGCAAACGGCTCGCCCCTGTTTTCCGGAAGGTGGAAAACCTGCAAACGTGAATCTTTGGCTACGTAAGCCTCGAGGATTTCGCCGGTTTTGTCTGTTGAAGCATCGTTGATGGCGATGACGAAAAAGTCGCGGAATGTTTGATTCAATACCGAATCCAAGCATTCGGGCAAATAAGCTTCGGCACAATAGGCCGGTAAAATAACGGCGAGTTTCATGTTTGCTTTCGATGTGTTTTGATGTGTGGTTGTTGGAAGATTTTACTATAAATTTCCCAAAAGCTAAGGCCGTCTGAAACCTTATTTTCAAGTTTTCAGACGGCCTTAGTGTGAATCCGATATACGGATTATTTAACGATTTGGTTCAATTCGCCTTTGGCGTATTTGGTTGCCATTTTTTCCAAAGAAATCGGTTTGATTTTGTCGGCTTGGCCTTCGCAACCGAATGCGAGGTAGCGGTCAAGACAGATTTGTTTCATGGCTTCGACGGTTTTGCTCAAGTATTTGCGCGGGTCGAATTCGGATGGGTTTTCTGCCATGAAGCGGCGGATGGCACCGGTAGAGGCGAGGCGCAAGTCGGTATCGATGTTGACTTTGCGGACACCGTGTTTGATGCCTTCGACGATTTCTTCAACCGGTACGCCGTAGGTTTCACCGATTTTGCCGCCGTGTTCGTTGATGACTTTCAGCCATTCTTGCGGAACGGAGCTGGAGCCGTGCATCACGATGTGGGTGTTCGGCAGGGCTTGGTGGATTTCTTTGATGCGGTCGATACGCAATACATCGCCTGTGGGCGGACGGGTAAATTTGTATGCGCCGTGGCTGGTGCCGACGGCAATAGCTAGTGCGTCAACGCCGGTATCTTTAACGAAACGTACGGCATCTTCAACGCTGGTCAGCATTTGGTCATGGGAAAGTTTGCCCACTGCGCCTACGCCGTCTTCTTCGCCGGCTTCACCGGTTTCGAGGTTGCCCAATACGCCGATTTCGCCTTCAACGGACACGCCGCAAGCGTGGGAGAAGTTAACGACAGTACGGGTGGCATTGACGTTGTATTCGTAAGAAGAAGGGGTTTTGCCGTCTTCCATCAGCGAGCCGTCCATCATCACGGAGGAGAAGCCCAGTTGGATGGAGCGTTGGCACACATCAGGAGATGCGCCGTGGTCTTGGTGCATTACCACAGGGATGTGCGGGAATTCTTCGACTGCGGCCAAAATCAGATGGCGCAGGAATGGGGCACCTGCGTATTTGCGTGCGCCTGCGGATGCTTGAACGATAACGGGGGCGTTGACTTGATCGGCCGCCTCCATGATGGCGCGCATCTGTTCGAGGTTGTTAACGTTGAATGCGGGCAGGCCGTAGCTGTTTTCGGCAGCATGGTCCAATAATTGGCGCATGGATACGAGTGCCATAAGGAGCTCCTGAAGTAGTGAAGGGTAAATTTATCCGATAAATTATAATGTTTTTTGAAATGAAAAACTACAAGCTGTTACATTGTTTTTATATATTAACGAACAGGGTCTCGGTTTATAATGGCGTAGTATTGAAAACGGGTGTGCAAAATGGATAGGATTTCGGTGGCCGAATGTGATAAGCCTTTGTTTCAGACGGCCTTGACGGTGCAGGTGGGCGATGTGAACTATGGTGGCCATCTGGCGAACGATGCGGTGTTGCGTTTGTGCCATGAAGTGCGGATGCGTTGGCTGGCGGCGCTGGGTTGGAGCGAAATGGATGTCGGAGGGGCTGGCCTGATTATGGCGGATGCGACGGTGCAGTATTTGGCGCAAGGTCATCATGGTGATGAGCTGTCGGTAGAAATGGGGGCGGCGGGTGTAGCCGGTGTGGGCTTTTCTTTGCTGTACCGTATCTGCAGGATTTCAGACGGCCTTGTGCTGGCGAAAGTGCAGACAGGCATGGTGTGTTTCGATTATGGTAAGCAGCGTGTCTGCCGTTTGCCTTCGGCATTGAAAACGGCATTGGAGGCCGTCTGAAATGGCGGAATCAAACAATTTTGCGCTCCATTTTGAACGTTATTTGAAAACCTTGCTGCAACAAGGCAAGTCAGAGCATACCGTTTCCGCTTATCGGCGCGATTTGAGTGAGTTGATGCGCCTGTTGCCCGATAATCTGGAAAACGGTCTGCCGACGCGCCGTGATTTTGTGGCGGTATTGAAAAAACTGTCGCAAAAGGGCTTGAGCGAAAGCAGCTTGGCGCGGAAATTGTCGGTGTGGCGGCAGTATTGCAGTTGGCTGGTGCAGATAGAAGTCATGGAAAGCGACCCGACATTTAATATGAAAGCGCCGCGCCTGCCCGAACGCTTGCCTAAAGCACTACCGCAAGAACCTTTAAACCATATCCTTGACCATGCGCCTGTTGATGACGAGCTGGACGTGCGCGATAAGTCCATGTTTGAATTGATGTATGGTAGCGGTTTGCGCCTAAGCGAGATACAAGGTTTGAATCTGGACAGTATCGTTTTGGACGAAGGCTGGGTCAGCGTGAAGGGTAAAGGCGGCAAGCAGCGGCAAGTGCCTTTGGTGGCTAAAAGCATTGCGGCATTGCGTGATTATTTGGCAGTGCGTATTGCCAAAGAGGGTGAGCAGGCCTTGTTCACCAATAAGAACGGCAGCAGGCTGGGGCAACGTCAAATCCAAAAACGCCTGCAGGCGTGGGCAGTGCGCGTGGGTAGTGCCAGCCATATCTCGCCGCACATGATGCGCCACAGCTATGCAACCCATCTTTTACAGGCATCGGGCGATATCCGTGCTGTGCAGGAATTGTTGGGGCACAGCAACCTTTCCGCTACGCAAGTTTATACCAAGCTGGATTTCGACCATTTGGCACGCGTTTATGATGAGGCGCACCCAAGGGCGAAACGGAAAAAATGATTTTGTTTGAATCAGGCCGTCTGAAAGAATGTTTTCAGACGGCCTGATGTTTTATGGATAAAAAATACAGATGATTTGAAACCATTTGAATTTTGATCGGTCTGATGAGGTTTCGATATTGGTTTAATGTGCGGATAGCATAAACGCCGGAAGAATAGGCTGTTCTGTCTTACCGCTTATCTTTTAAAACGACCTTTTGTTTGATAATATTAGTAATGAGAGCTAATATCATATTATGATATGCAGCCTTTAAAACAGCAGGTCTATAAACTTTCTATATAAGCATTAATGCTTATTTTGACTGTAAAACGACTTGCAAACGGGAATTGTTGCTATTAACATAACGGAATTATGGATAAAAAACGAATTTTAACTCCAGCCGTCGTGACTTCCGTTGCGTTGATTCACGTCGGCCTGGTTGCACTTTTATGGCACGCGCACAAACCGCCTCCTGTCGAAATGGCGAATATTGAATTTGTCGATTTGGGCGATTTCGGCGGTGGCGACAGCAGCCCTGAAGGCGAAGGCGCACCTGCCGCCCCCGAGCCAACCCCAGAACAACCGAAACCCAAGCCGAAACCCAAACCTAAGCCTGTCGAGCCGCCCAAACCTGTTATCAAACCTGTGGTAACGAAAAAAGAAAAAGCGGATATCGTACAGCAAAAGGAAAAACCGAAACCTATCGAGAAACCTAAGCCCGAGCCTAAGCCGGAACCTAAACCTGAGCCGAAGCCCGAGCCAAAACCTGAACCAAAACCAGAGCCGAAGGCAGAACCTAAACCATCTCCCAAAGCATCTGAATACTCAGGCAGCAAAACCGGGCCGAATACTGCTGAAAACGGTAAAGGCAACGGCGAAGGCAAAGCCTTGGGCGGAGAAGGAAAAGGCAACGGCGGCGGTACGAAAGGTACAGGCAGCGGCCGTGGCGAAGGCAGCGGATCCGGCAGCGGCGGTGCGAAAGGCGAACATGGTTCCGGTACCGGTGGTGGAGGTGGTGGCAGCGGTACAGGTGCCGGCAGCAGTAAAGGCAATCCTGCAAAAGGAACCTGCCATATTCCAAGACCTCCGTACCCTTCACTATCCACTGAAAATGGTGAAGAAGGCTTGGTTGTTTTGAAAGTCTTGGTTGGTCCCGGCGGTAAAGTGGATTCAATCAGTGTGAATAAATCAAGTGGTTATAGTCGTCTGGATAATGCAGCGCGTAAAGCCGTTAAAGATGGCAGCTGTAATGCAAGCGTTTGGACTGAATTTAAAGTACCTGTCAAATTCACGCTCGAATAAGTATCTAGGCCTAAGCTGATTGATTAGAGAATATATGCTGTTGGGAAATGATTTTAAATGACCCGATAGAAATTTTAATTTTATTTTTAACTTGGAAAAATTATGGATTTAAGTTTAGTTTTCAAATCAGGTGATGTGGTACTGATTGGTGTATTTGTCCTGATGTTGTTGATGAGTGTGGTGACTTGGAGCGTCATTGTGATCCGCTGCATCAAATACCGCAAAGCGAAAAAAGGCAATGCTCAGGTAAAAGAGTTGATGCTGAATGCGTTTACGCTGGCTGATGCCGTACAAAAAGCCAAAGCGTTAGAAGCACCGATGAGCAGTGTTGCTGATGAATCTCTGCGCGCATACCAAAATTACCGTCAAACGACAAGCAAATCGCTGATTGACGAATTGCCTTTGAACGAATACTTGGTCGTTCACATCCGTAACAGTTTGACCCAAACCATGCGCCAGTTCGACTACGGTATGACCGCATTGGCCTCTATCGGCGCAACCGCTCCGTTTATCGGCCTGTTGGGTACTGTTTGGGGTATTTACCATGCCCTGATCGGCATCAGCGAAAGCGGCCAAATGAGCATTGCTGCGGTCGCCGGTCCGATTGGCGAAGCTTTGGTATCGACTGCTGTCGGCCTGTTTGTGGCGATTCCGGCCGTATTGGCGTACAACTTCCTCAATCGCGGTACAAAAACCATCGCGCAAGATATGGACGCATTTGCACATGACCTGCATGTCCGCCTTCTGAACCAAAAGGATTAAATCATGGCTTTCGGATCAATGAATTCCGGCGATGATGCGCCGATGTCGGATATCAACGTTACGCCTTTGGTGGACGTGATGCTGGTGTTGCTGATTGTATTTATGATTACCATGCCGGTGCTGACCCACTCGATTCCTTTGGAGTTGCCGACTGCTTCGGAAAAAGCGGCGAAAGAGGATAAGCAGCAGCCTAAAGATCCTTTGCGGTTGAGCATTGATGCCAGTGGTGCTTATGTCGTTGGCGGCGATTCCGATACCAAAGTGGATTTGGCAACGGTAACTGCCAAGCTGAAAGAGGCTAAAGCGAAAAACGAAGATGTGATTGTGGCGATTGCGGCGGATAAAGCGGTTGAATACGATTACGTCAACCAAGCCCTGCAAGCGGCGCGCGAAGCCGGTATCAGCAAAATCGGTTTTGTAACGGAAACCAAAGCGCAGTAATCTTTTGAATACAGTAAAGGCCGTCTGAAATTTGAGTAAAGTTTCAGACGGCCTTTTGTTGTATTTGGTAACTATATGTCCAGGCTGTATAATTAGCGGATTAAATTCAATAATGACAATACAGGAACCACTATGACAGAAACCATCGAACGCGACAGTATGCAATATGATGTCGTGATTGTCGGCGCAGGCCCGTCGGGTTTGTCCGCCGCCATCAAACTCAAGCAGCTTGCCGAAAAGAATGGACGCGAAATCAGCGTTTGTGTGGTGGAGAAGGGTTCGGAGGCCGGTGCACACTCGCTTGCCGGTGCCATCATCGATCCGATTTCTTTGAATGAGCTGATTCCTGATTGGAAAGAAAAAGGCGCGCCGCTGACACGCACAGTGACGAAGGACAGGGTTGTGTTCCTGACCGAGAAAAAAGCGTTCAACCTGCCGATTACCCCTAATTTCGACAACCATGCAAACTACATTGCCAGCTTGGGCGAAGTTGTCCGCTGGCTGGCAGATCAGGCGGAAAATTTGGGCGTGGAAATCTATCCGGGTTTTGCCGCCGCCGAAGTGCTTTATCACGAAGACGGTTCGGTTAAAGGCATTGCGACCGGCAATATGGGCGTGGGTAAAGACGGCGAACCGACCGATTCATTCCAGCCTGGCATGGAGCTTTGGGCGCAGCAAACCATATTTGCCGAAGGCTGTCGCGGCTCGCTTTCCAAGCAAGTCATTGAACAATTTAAGCTCGACCAAAACAGCGAACCGCAAACTTACGGCTTGGGTATTAAAGAAATTTGGGAAGTGTCGTCTGAAAAACATCAGCCCGGTTTGGTTATGCACAGCGCAGGCTGGCCGTTGGACAGCAAAACCTACGGCGGCTCGTTTATTTATCACTTTGACGAAAACAAAGTCGCTGTCGGCTTTGTGGTCGGCTTGGATTATCAAAACCCTTATCTGTCTCCGTTTGAAGAGTTCCAACGTTTCAAAACCCATCCTGAAATCCGCAAAACCTTTGAAGGCGGCCGCCGTATCGCTTATGGTGCGCGTTCGCTGATTGAAGGCGGTTTGCAAAGCCTGCCGAAACTCTCGTTCAAAGGCGGCGTTTTAATCGGCGATGCGGCCGGTTTCCTGAATATGCCGCGCATCAAAGGCATCCATACGGCCATGAAATCCGCCATGCTTGCCGCAGAAGCCGTATTTCCTTTGTTAGAAAACCTCGAAGAAGTGGAAAGCTTCGACAGCGGCAAAGAAGCGGCCGATTATCAGCAACGCTTTGAACAAAGCTGGCTGTATCAAGAGCTTTACTCCGCGCGCAATGTCCGTCCGTCATTCAAATGGGGCGTTTACCTCGGCTCCATCTATACCGGTATCGACCAGATGATTTTTAGAGGCAAAGCTCCTTGGACTTTGAAACATCACGGCAAAGACAACGAGCAGCTCAAAAAAGCAGCCGAATGCAAGCCGATTGATTATCCGAAACCCGACGGCGTTTTGACCTTCGACCGCTTGAGCAGCGTTTTTCTTGCCAACCTTGCGCACGAAGAGAACCAGCCCGACCATTTGGTACTGAAAAATCCGCAGGTCATGATAGACGTAAACTACAAAGAATACGCCTCGCCCGAAACCCGCTATTGTCCGGCCGGCGTATATGAAATCGTCGTAGAAAACGGCAGTCCGCGTCTGCAAATCAACGCCGCCAACTGCGTTCACTGCAAAACGTGCGACATCAAAGACCCGACGCAAAACATCACTTGGATTTGTCCCGAAGGCGCAAGCGGGCCGAATTACGGCGGAATGTAATTGACTGTTTGAAGTCAAAACCTAAAGGCCGTCTGAAAAATTTCAGACAGCCTCTATCCTATTATTTCATCAATGGACGCATTATGAACACACGCATTTGGCAGGCAGGCCGATTTGAAATCGCCTTGGACAAACCGAAAATCATGGGCATCGTCAATCTGACCCCCGATTCATTATCCGATGGCGGCACCTATTCGCAAAATGTCTCAATAGCATTGGCACATGCCGAGCAGCTGCTGAAAGACGGCGCGGATATTCTTGATATCGGCGGCGAATCTACCCGCCCGGGTTCGGATGGTGTTTCTCTCGAAGAAGAATGGGCCAGAGTGCAGCCGGTTTTGGCGGAAGTGGCCAAGTGGAATGTTCCCGTCAGCTTGGACACGCGCCACACGGCAATCATGGAAAAAGCCTTGGCGCAAGGCGGCGTCGATATTATCAACGATGTTGCCGCATTGAGTGATGAAGGCGCAGTCGCATTATTGGCGCAACAGCCGAAGACAGGCGTGTGCCTCATGCACATGCAGGGCTTGCCCAAAACCATGCAGCTGAATCCGCAATATCAAGATGTCGTCGAAGAAGTCGCGCGTTATTTAAAAGCACGCGCGGCAGAATGCGTTCGAGCAGGCATTGCCCCTGAACGCATCACGCTCGACCCCGGCTTCGGTTTCGGCAAAAACCTGCAACACAACATTACCCTGATACAACATTTGCCTGAATTGATGGACGCAACCGGATTCCCACTCCTGATCGGCATATCGCGCAAAAGTATGATCGGCGAGCTGACAGGCGAACAAAATGCCGCCAAACGCGTACACGGCAGCGTCGCAGCCGCTTTGGCCACTGTCGCCCGAGGTGCGCAAATCATCCGTGTTCACGATGTCAAAGCAACATCGGACGCTTTGAAAGTTTGGGAAGCATTGGGCATATCGGCATAATGCCCAAATAGAAAACCAACAGGCCGTCTGAAACATTTGCCCGGCATCTTGAACAAGCAACAAGTTATGCTATAATCCGCATCTACTCTTGACGGGTCTGTAGCTCAGGGGTTAGAGCAGGGGACTCATAATCCCTTGGTCGTGGGTTCGAAACCCACCGGACCCACCAAATATTAAAAATGCCCGAGGCTTTTGGCTTCGGGCATTTTTGTATTTATTGGTTTGTGAAGGGTTGGAATATAATGTCGAGTATAGCAATTCGGTTATGTCGTCCAATATGTTTTTTAGGGAAAATTCTTTTTAAAAAAGAAGGAGTAGTTTGGTGGAGTTATTGCCTTATTTTCTGTTTTGTTTAGTATTTTTGTATTTTATTGCAATTATCATTAATCTAGTAATGCTATATAAGATATTAAAATCAGAAGGGATGGATATAGGTTTTTTTGAATATCTATTTATTCATAGAAGTATGGAATTAAAATTTTGCAAGATACTGTTTGGAATGCAAAAAATATCTAATAAATTTTATTTGAAAATATTAAGAATAAATTTTACGGTTGCTATGATTATTCTTATTTTATGTTTTTCTATTGTCTTATATTCAACATATTTAGCATAAAAATTAACCTATCGAATGAAAGTCAGCTATTTAAGCTGTAGAGTGTTTTATAAAAAAATGCCGTCTGTAAATCTTCATTTCAGACGGCATTTTTTATTTTTTAAGTAATACTATTTCAGTATGGCTGGATTGTTTTCAGACGGCCTGAAGATTTAGTCGGCCGTTCCGCGTATTTCGTTGATTGGGATGCGCGGTGTATAAAGTATGTCGTAAGTCGGCTTGTCCAGCAGATCTTGCAGGGAGTATTGATCTAAATGGTTGAAGAAGGCTTTGATGGCGCCGGTAATGATGCCGGTCAGTCGGCAGGATGGGGTGATGAGGCATTCGTTGTTATCGCCCATGCATTCGACAACCTGCATCGGCTCAAGATGGCGGACGACTGCGCCGATGTTGATTTTTTCAGGAACATCCGCTAAGCGCAAACCGCCGCCTTTGCCGCGCACGCTGACCAGAAATCCGCCTTTGACTAATGAGGTAACCACTTTCATTAAATGGCTTTTGGAAATATTGTAAGTCTCGGCAATGGTGCTGATATTGACGAGGGAGTCATCATTGATGGCGGTATAAACCAATACGCGCAATCCATAATCGGTATGTTGGGTCAGATACATGGCTGGTTCTTTGAATATTTTTTCTTATATGTCAAAAGGGTAGTGTTTGGTAAAGGGTTGTTTGACTTTATGTGGGATTGGGTTTCATAATATCTGAAACATTTAAATTAATCCAGTTTGACAAACTGTTGCCATTATAACGAACTTATGAAACCCTTGAAACGCCACCCTGCATTAATAGAACTTTCCCGTGAGCATCATGGCTCGCTGTCGTTGTGCGTCCGTGTTCTACGTACGCCGGAGCAAAGCCATCAAGCGGAGCTGGATCCTCATTTTGCGGAGCTTGAGCCACATTTTTTGGAAGAGGAAACCATGTTTGCGCCGTATTGGGATAAGGTTGATCCGGCGTTGAGGCAGCGTTTTGAAGGCGATCATGCCAAGTTGCGTGCGATGATGGCTCATCCTGAATATGTGAATGAATCATGGAATAAGGATTTTGCGGTAACTTTGCGCGATCATGCGCGTTTTGAGGAGCGTGAGCTTTTTCCTGCGATTGAACCTTTTTTGCCTTTGCCTGAGCATGTGTAATAGGAAAGGGAATCGATGGCCGTCTGAAAAGTTTCAGACGGCCTCTGTTGCTGTTTTATTATGATATAAAAATTGAAGGAACCACCATGAACGATTTGTTCAAACATCCTGTGTGGGCAATGGCCTTCCGCCCGTTTTATTCGTTGGCGGCTTTGTATGGTGCATTGTCTATATTGCTTTGGGGCTTTGGCTATCAGGGTACGCCTGAATTGCCGGGTTTGTATTGGCATGCCCATGAAATGATTTGGGGCTACGCCGGATTGGTTGTCATTGCATTCTTGCTGACGGCCGTGGCAACTTGGACTGGCCAGCCGCCCACGCGCGGTAAGGCGTTGGCAGGTTTGACCGCATTTTGGCTGCTTGCGCGTTTGTGTGCGTTTATTCCCGGCTGGGGTGCGACGGCAAGCGGCATATTCGGCACGATCTTTTTCTGGTATGGCGCGGTGTGCATGGCTTTGCCGGTAATCCGTTCTCAAAACAAGCGCAACTATGTTGCCGTATTTGCTATTTTTGTTTTGGGCGGCACCCATTTCGCGTTCCATATGAAAATGCAGCCGTTTGATGCCATCGCGCTGATGACCGGTTTGCAATCCGGTTTGATTATGGTGGCCGGTTTTATCGGTTTGATCGGTATGCGGATTATCTCGTTTTTTACGTCCAAACGGTTGAACGTACCGCAAATTCCCAGCCCTCAATGGGTCGCGCACGCATCGCTTTGGCTGCCTATGCTGACTGCTATGATGATGGCTCATAACATATTGCCGAAATTGGCTGCTTTATGCTCTATTGCTGCCGGTGTGATTTTTACCGTGCAGGTGTACCGCTGGTGGTATAAGGCCGTACTGAAAGAGCCTATGCTTTGGATTTTGTTTGTCGGCTATCTGTTTACAGGCTTGGGCTTGATTGCGGTCGGTATTTCTTATTGGATTCCAAGCTTCTTGAATCTGGGCGTACACCTTATCGGTGTTGGCGGTATCGGCGTACTGACTTTGGGTATGATGGCGCGAACTGCGCTTGGCCATACCGGCAACTCTATTTATCCGCCGCCTAAAGTGGTTCCTGTCGCCTTTTGGCTGATGATTGCCGCAACGGTTATCCGTGTTTTGGCTACCTTTGTGAGCGGTACGGCATACATACACAGTATCCGTTGCTCCGCCGCTTTGTTTGCCGTGTCTCTGCTGTTGTACGCATGGAAATATATTCCTTGGCTGATCCGTCCGCGTTCGGATGGTCGTCCGGGTTAACGGTTTGGTAAAATGAAAAGGCCGTCTGAAAAGTTTCAGACGGCCTGAGACCTTTGCAATAACATAGGTTACTAAAATATTATGCTCAATCTCATTTTCAAAATGCAAAACCTTTCTGATTTTTCCTACTTTTTGCTCAATATTAGGAGGGTTTTAGTCAATTGAAAATTTTTTGGCGCATTTTTATGCGTCAAATTTCGTTAACAGACTATTTTTGCAAAGGTCTCGGCCTTTATTTGTTGATAATAAAAAAAGCCTTTCAAAGTATGAAAGGCTTTTATTGAAACTGTGGCCTCGCCAACAGGAATCGAACCTGTATTTTACGCTTAGGAGGCATACGTTCTATCCGTTGAACTATGGCGAGGCGTTAAAGGAAGGGATTTTAAACCTTTCCGGCAACAAAAGACAATAAGCCGGCGGCAATCAAAGGGCCGACCGGGATGCCGCCGACAAAGGCAACGCCGATGACTGTGCCGATTAATAATCCGGTTACCAAAACAGGCTGTTCGCTCATCAATGGAACGCCGCGACCGGCAAGCCAAGCGACGAAGATGCCGATAAGGACGGCGGCAATCATTTTGAAATTGAGAAACTCGGACAGCGGCGGAATCTGTATTTTGCCGGAAACCAGCGGACTCAATACGCCGATGGTCAGTATAATGATGCCCACTTGCAAGCCGTGTTTTTCCACGAAGGGAATGTATTGTGACAAAGCGGTTTGCTGCATCAACAATAAGACGGCCGCCGAAATCGTAATCGAGTTGTTGTTGCTGACAACGCCTAAAAAAATCAGGGTAACCAGAAACAAAGGGACAAAGCTGAAATTCATTGGATTAAGATACTCGGGCCAAGGATTCTTTTGCCAGTTGGATCATGGCATCTTTGACTTCGCTGTCAGGCAACACGTCCAATGAAGCGATGGCTTTGTCGACGGCTTTTTTCGCCTCGGAAATTGAATACGGCAAAGCGTCGGAGTTGACGACATAGTCGTGGATTTTTTCAAAATAGCTGCGGTCGGCCTTTTCCAAGGCGTGGCGCACATCGTTTGCTGCCTGCTCGGAGCCGTTTCTCATCAGGTAAATCAATGGCAGGGTAGGTTTGCCTTCTGCCAAATCGTCGCCGACGTTTTTACCGATTTCTTCGGTTTCGCCAGAATAGTCCAATACATCGTCAATGATTTGGAAAGCCGTACCGACGTACATACCGTAGTCTTTCAAGGCTTGCTCGTGTTCGGGGGAAGCCTTGCCCAAAATTGCGCCGACTTGAGCGGCAGCTTCAAACAGTTTTGCTGTTTTGTATTGGATAACTTGGACGTATTGCTCTTCGGTAATATCCGTATTACCGATGTTCATCAGCTGCATGACTTCGCCTTCGGCGATGATGTTGGTCGCATCTGCCATCACTTCCAAAATACGCATACTGCCCGAACCAACCATCAGTTGGAAGGCGCGTGTATATAGGAAGTCGCCGACCAAAACAGCCGCCGCGTTGCCGAAGAGGTTGTTTGCGGTTTTACGGCCGCGGCGCAACTCGCTTTCATCGACGACATCGTCGTGCAGGAGGGTGGAGGTGTGGATGAATTCCACCATTGCTGCCAGCGAGTACAGTTTTTCATCGTCATGCCCGACTGCTTTGCCTGCCAAAATGGTAATAATCGGACGCAGGCGCTTACCGCCCGCGCTGATGATGTATGTGCCGATTTGCGAAATCAGCGCGACATCGGATTGAACAGCTTGGTTGATGACCGCATTAACTTTGGCAAGGTCATCGGACAGGTGGCGTTGGAAGTAAGGCAGGTTTTCGAGCATAAAACATTCTCTGTTAACAAAACGGAGCGGGGGCTCCAATGAATCTGTTTAAACCCGTACATTCGGTCGGGGTAATAACGTTGCATAAAGATATCAGCAATCCAGCGCGTGATTATATCAGTTAAAAAGCATGCAACATATCTTTCAGACGGCCTTTTCACTTGTAAATAAAATAAATTTTGACAAAACAGGTAAATAGAAATAGAATAGCTCGTTTCGCACATGGTGTGCGGAATGTTAACCTAATTCTCATGGAGTTGAGTATGTACGCGGTCGTAAAAACCGGCGGTAAACAATACAAAGTTTCCGTTGGCGAAAAATTGAAAGTAGAACAGATACCAGCCGAACTCGACAGCCAAATCGAACTGACTGAAGTTTTGATGATTGCTGACGGCGAATCTGTAAAAGTAGGCGCACCTTTTATCGAAGGCGCAAAAGTAACAGCTAAAGTCGTTGCTCATGGTCGTGGCGAGAAAGTACGCATTTTCAAAATGCGTCGTCGCAAACACTACCAAAAACGCCAAGGCCATCGCCAAAATTTCACCCAAATCGAAATCGTGGCAATCGCCTAATTTCAAGTAAGTTCAGGAGTATTACAAATGGCAAGTAAAAAAGCAGGCGGTAGCACCCGCAACGGTCGCGATTCAGAAGCCAAACGCTTGGGCGTTAAAGCCTACGGCAATGAGCTGATTCCGGCAGGCTCTATCATCGTTCGTCAACGTGGTACTAAATTCCACGCAGGTGACAACGTAGGCATGGGCAAAGACCACACTTTGTTTGCTAAAGTCGACGGTTACGTTGAATTCAAAACCAAAGGCGCGCTGAACCGTAAAACCGTCAGCATCCGTCCTTACACCGGTTCTGAAGAATAATCGTTTTACGATTGAAAGCCGCATTCCTTTTCGGAATGCGGTTTTTGTTTATTTGACGGTTTTGTCTGTTTGATAAAATCCGTATGTCGTGAAGCTTGATTTATATTAAGGCCAAAGTAAAAACGTGCTTATAATCGATGGTCTTTGTTTTATTCTATTGACTCTTTCTATATAATCTATCAAATGCCTTTGATTTACCCTCTTGTAGCTAAACACAGTAAACTTAAGGCCGTCTGAAAAAATCCGTATCAGTTGAATACAAGGAATTCCTCCCATGAGCTTACACAGTGATATTCTCGTCGTCGGCGCAGGCCCTGCCGGATTAAGTTTTGCCGCAGAGTTGGCCGGAAGCGGTTTGAACATAACCCTGATTGAAAGAAGTCCTTTAGAAGTGTTGCAAAATCCGCCGTATGACGGCCGTGAAATCGCACTGACGCACTTGTCGCGCGAAATCATGCAGCGATTGGGTATGTGGGATTTGATTCCAAAAGACGAAATTTATCCTTTGCGCGATGCCAAAGTGTTGAACGGCCATTCCGATTACCAGCTCCACTTCCCGCAACCGACTCAGGCACGCGGCGAGCCTGCGGACTGCTTGGGCTATTTGATCTCCAACCACAATATCCGCAAAGCCGCTTATGAAGTCGTGTCCAAATTGGACAACGTCAAAATTCTGGCCGGCACCAATGTTAAAGAAGTCAAAACTTCTGACGATGAGGCGCAAGTTATTTTGGAAAGCGGCGAGGTATTGACCGGCCGTCTGTTGTTGGCCGCCGATAGCCGCTTCTCGCAAACGCGCCGTCAACTGGGCATTTCTTCCGATATGCACGATTACAGCCGCACCATGTTTGTGTGCCGCATGAAGCATACTTTGTCCAACCTGCATACTGCATATGAATGCTTCCACTACGGCCGCACCATTGCGTTGCTGCCTTTGGAAGAACACTTGACCAATACAGTGATTACGGTGGACAGCGATAAAGCCGAAACGATTAAAAACATGTCGCCGGAAGAATTGGCGGCCAGCGTGAAAGAGCAACTTAAAGGCCGTTTGGGCGATATGGAATTGGTCAGCACCATTCACAATTATCCTTTGGTCGGTATGATTGCCCAACGTTTCTATGGCAAACGCAGCGCGCTGATCGGCGATGCCGCGGTCGGTATGCATCCGGTTACTGCGCACGGCTTCAACTTGGGTCTGGCAAGTGCCGATCTTTTGGCTAAATTGGTGCTGGAAGCCGAGCAACGCGGTCAGGATATTGGTGCGAAGAGCCTGCTGGAAAAATACAGCACCAAGCATATGTTCCATGCCCATCCGATTTACCACGGCACCAATATGCTGCTGAAACTCTTTACCAATGAAACGGCTCCGGCGAAACTGTTGCGCGGTTTGGTATTGCGTGCAAGCAATAACTTCCCACCGTTGAAAAAACTGATTACCAAACAATTGACCGGTTAATTGTTTAAAACATAAAAGGCCGTCTGAACGATTAAAGTTTCAGACGGCCTTGTTTTTTATCTACTGCTTATTTGGCTAAAACCGATTCGGGCATTTCTTGACGGACGTTTAAGGAAGTCAGTTTTTTGGTCAAGATGCTCAATACGATGCCGTAGGCAGGCAGGAAGAAGAGGGTGCAGATGGCAAGTTTGAACAGATAATCGACAAATGCAATGCCCTGCCAGTTTGCCGTCATAAATTCATCGTTGCTTGCGTAAAAGGCAACGGCGAAAAACACCAGCGTGTCCAAAGCGTTGCCGATAACGGTAGAAGCGGTGGGGGCAACCCACCATGATTTCAGACGGCGTAATTTGTTGAACACAAAAATATCGAGGATTTGCCCGAGCGCATAGGCGGAAAAGCTGGCCAATGCGATGCGGCCGACGAAGGTGTTAAATTCGGTTAAAGATGCCCAGCCTGTCCAGTTGCCGTCATGAAAGAGGACGGAGAAGACGTAAGAGAGCAGCAGGGCGGGGAACATCACCCAAAAAATAATCCGTCTCGCCAACGGCGCGCTGAAAATGCGCACGGTCAGGTCGGTAGCGAGGAAGATAAAGGGGAAGGAAAATGCGCCCCAAGTGGTAAAGATACCGAAAATTTGAAAGGGGAACTGCACCAGATAATTGCTGGCGGCAATAATAAAAATATGGAAAAGCACCAGCCAGAAGAGCGCTTTCTTCTGCTGTGCGGCAGTAAATTCGTACATGGGAATCTTTCGGAAGTTTTTCAGACGGCATGAAGCCTTGCAAGATTGTGCAATAGAGAAAGTCTTGTAATGAAAAGGGCGTTAGGCTGTCTGAATAGGATTATTGTGCATCGTGCTCAAACAGGCGTTTGCGTGCCAAAGCTTCAAACTCTGTGCCTGCTTTGCCGTAGTTGGCAAACGGATGAATGGCGATGCCGCCGCGCGGTGTGAATTCGCCGAATACTTCGATGTATTTCGGATCCATCAGGGCGATGAGGTCTTTCATGATGATGTTGACGCAGTCTTCATGGAAGTCGCCGTGGTTGCGGAAGCTGAAGAGATAGAGTTTCAGGGATTTGCTTTCCACCATTTTGATATGGGGGATGTAGCGGATGTAGATGGTGGCAAAGTCGGGCTGGCCGGTCATCGGGCAGAGGCTGGTGAACTCGGGGCAGACGAATTTGACGAAATAGTCGTTGTCGGGATGTTTGTTGTCGAACGCTTCCAAAATTTCAGGCGCGTATTCGCTCGGGTATTGGGTTTTTTGGTTGCCCAAAAGGGAGATGCCTTGCAGCTCTTCGTTGTTGCGGGACATGAGGTTTCCTTAGTTTTTTAATGTGGGAGGTTTTCGAACCACGGGGTGCGGATTGTAATATAAATTGCATGACTTGTGCGGATTTTATAGCGATGAATCAGCAGGATAGGTTTCAGACGGCCTGTTTTGTATTTTATGAAACCTGTTTTCCGCTTTACAATAGCAGCCAATCAACTGGCCGTCTGAAAGTTTTGTATGTCTTTAGCCCAACCCAAACGTATTCTGATCATCAAATTGCGCCATCATGGTGATGTGCTGCTAAGCACGCCGGTGGTCAATGCGCTGAAAACCCGTTTCCCCGATTGCGAAATCGATATGCTGGTGTATGCCGGTACGGGGCAGCTGATTGCCGATAATCCGCAGATTGCGCAGATTTTTACCATTGATCGAAATTGGAAGAAGCTGGGCGTATTCAAACAGTTGGCGTGTGAGAAAAATCTTTTGTCTAAGCTGAAGGCGCGCGATTATGACTGGGCTTTCAATCTGTCCGACCAATGGCGCGCAGCGGTAATTGCCAAACTGTGCGCCCGTTGCAGCGTGGGTTTTGACTGCATCAAGCGAGACGGTTTCTGGTGGCGTTTCTGTCATGATTTTATCAACCATGAGCTTGATACCAGCCATCATATCGTTGAAAACCAGTTGAATATCCTTGCGCCGCTTATCCAGCCGGAAGACGTGGCCGATGCGAAGGTACGCCTTTGGGTGGCACAAGATGCAAGGGAAAGCATGCGGCAGAAATTGCGTGAGCAGGGTTGGAACGGCGAAGATTATGTGTTACTGCACCCGGGAGCGCGTTGGCATTTCAAATGTTGGGAAGACGGCAAAAACGCCGCCATCGTACAGCTTCTGCTCAACAGCGGGCAGAATGTCGTATTGACTGCTTCTCCCGACACTGTCGAACAATACATGCTTCAGGAAATTATAGGCCGTCTGAATATTCCGGAAGGCAGAAAAGTATATGTGTTGTCCGGATGCTTGAGCCTGCGTGAATTGGCGGCGGCCATTGAGGGAGCGAAGCTGTTTGTCGGTGTCGATTCCGCACCGATGCACATCGCCGCTGCTTTGGATAAACCGCAAATCGCTTTGTTTGGCGCGTCATGGGTGGATAAATGGCGTCCCTATTCCGAGCAGGCGGAAGTCATTTATGCCGGCGATTATGCCGAATTACCTCACCCCGACAGTATCGATACCAACGATCCGACACGTTTGTTGAAAGCGATTCCGTTGCAGGATGTGTGGGACAAAATTTCAGCCAAATTGGAGGCGTTGGAGGCTTAAAACCGCTTACCACGATCCATTAAACGTTTTAGTTTTGCGCCAAAATGCCCATTTGGAACGGCGGCCGATTTCCAGCGTGCCGCCGTTTTCGCCGTCTGTAGCAATGCACACGGTTTTCAGACGGCCTGAAGCGAGTGCGTCCCATAAAGGCGCAAACCAACGGGTTTCCCAGTTTTCCAAAATATCTTTGTATGCCCAAACATCGCCCGTCTGTAAGGTGGAAACCAAGTCATCCAAAAAGATAAGGCCGTCTGAAACTGTGCTGCCTGTTTCTTGAATCATTTCAAACCAAGCCTTCAAATCGTATGGCGCATTGAGTTTGGGCGTATCCGAAAAACGTGCCCATACGCTGTCTGAGGCGACGATATCCGCAGACTGTGTACCGTCCGCATCATTCCACAGCCACAAACCGTTGATTTCCGGCAGCCCTTGTTGTTCACGCGCTTGGTTAATCGAATGCGTGTGGAGAAACATTTGGATTTCCGTCTGCATAGCCAACCAAGACACCGCATCTTTGCCGTGTGCCTGACCGTCCATTTCCGGCTGTCCGCACACATCCAAAACACATTCTGCGCCCCAATCTTCAATCTTCGGCATACTGAGCAGCCACATGCTTTCGCAAAGCGGCTCGAATTGCCAATCTTTATCTTGATAAAACGTCGACAAATCCGCACATAACCGTTGCGCCTCCTCTTTTTGGATGCCAATAAACTCGCCGCTGATAATGTTGACATGGTGCATGCCCATTTGTTGCCAAACCGGAGAGGCAAAAGCGGCTGTGCATTTTTGGTTTGTGTGGCGTAAACGTTGCACTTGGGTAATGAGGCTGCCGCTCCACAAATGGCGTCCGTAAAATTCAGACGGCCTGAGTGTTTCTTTGCGTAATATGCCGTAACGCAAAAGACGGTTAAAAGCAGGTAAGGCAAGCGCAGGAACGGATTCGTCGGCAAAACGGTTGAGCGAGGGGAGGGCGAGGGTCAGCTTCATAAGCGCAAATAGATAGGAAAACCGTTATTTTACGCGATAAATGATGCGTTTCGGAACCTTGCTTTTACGCCCTGAAAAAGAGCCGTTCAGACGGCCGGTTTGGAAAAAACGGGCTGTCATGCTAGAATGCAAGGCGTAAATTTCAGAAAAACAGGGTGTAAATCAACACAATAGCCCTGATAATAACGTCAATCTCAAACACGACCTCATTCATTCCGAATGAAAACTTGATTTTCAGATCGGAAAAAAGACTCAAAGTCCTTTATCCCCAAAACTGTTTAAACCAGCAGGCGGTCGCAGCAGGCCGGATGTGCCGGCATTCTGCAAACTTTAAAAAAACAGACCGCCCCATTAAGGATAACGCGTGATTAAAAACAAATATTCCACTCGATTCAAAGCAACCCTCTTAGCGTTTCTGCTGCCGGCTTCAGGCATCATGACCGCATACGCCATTACCGACCCTCAACCTGCACAGACCGATTTCAAAGTCGAGCGTATTTCCGAAGAGCTGCCTGCCGTTTATGTGGAAACCAATACCTATCAATCCAGCTATTGGGTGCAAGAAGTCGTCCAAGCCGGCGACTCTTTGGCAGACGTTTTGACGCGCATGGGTGTCAACCAAGAAGACATCAAGCAAATCATGGCGAAAAACAATGCCAACCTCGACATGAAAAACCTGCGGACCAACCAATCCGTCAACATCCGCATCGATTCTTCAGGCCAAGTGACCGACGTTCAATTCTTTACCGATGAAGAATTGGAACGCAACTTGGTGGCTTTGGAAAAAGTCAAAGGCAAATGGCGCATCTCCAATGCCGAAATCGACATGAAAACCATGCCGACCCTGCGCTCCGTGCAAATCCGCACTTCCGCCATCGGCGATATGCTCCGTGCCGAAATCCCTTCCGAAGTGTATATCCAGCTCAAAGAAATCTTTGCCGATTCGTTCAATATGAGCGACTTGGGTGAAGGCGATACCGTGCGTCTTTTGTACAACAGCATGTATTTCCGCGGCCAACAAATGGCGGTCGGCGATATTTTGGCGGCTGAAGTGGTTAAAGACGGCAAAACCTACCAAGCCTATTATTACAGCCAAGGCAAAGGCGACGAAGAAAGCGGTAGCTACTACGACCAAAACGGTAAGTCCCTGCAACAAAAAGAAGGCTTTAATACCGAGCCTGTTGCGTACACGCGCATTTCTTCCCCGTTCGGCTACCGTGTCCACCCAGTCCTGCATACCGTCCGTATGCACACCGGTATCGACTATGCCGCGCCGACCGGTACGCCGATTAAGGCCGCTGCCGACGGCGAAGTGATTTTCAAAGGTTGGAAAGGCGGTTACGGCAATACCGTGATGATTCGACATGCCAACGGTGTGGAAACCCTGTACGGCCACATGAGCGCGTTCAGCCCTGCCGACGGCAGAGTCCGCGCCGGCGAAGTGATTGGTTTTGTCGGTACAACCGGCCGTTCGACCGGCCCACACCTGCACTACGAAGCACGCGTCAACGGTCAGCCGGTCAACCCGACTACCGTCGCTCTGCCGACGCCGAAATTGACCCCGACCAATATGGCCGCGTTCCGCAAACAGCAAAAAGATGCCAGCACAATGTTGTCTGCCATCCGTTCTTTGCCGGTTTCCGTAGCGCAGTTGGATTAAATAAGATAAAGGCCGTCTGAATAAGGTTTCTTTCAGACGGCCTTTCCTATTAAAATCGATACCCTCATCAAGCCCACGTTTACTCAGAGAAAACTTATGTCCGCTTATCAGCCCATTATCCAATCCCTGCTTGATACCGACCTGTACAAATTTACCATGCTGCAAGTCGTGTTGCACCAATTCCCGCAAACCCACAGCCTCTACGAATTCCGTTGCCGCAACAAAGAGATGGTGTATCCGCTGGCCGATATTCAAGAAGACTTGGAACGCGAACTCGACTCCCTGTGCCAGCTGCGCTTTACCCATGACGAACTCGACTATCTGCGCAGCCTGCGCTTTATCAAAAGCGACTTTGTCGATTATCTCGAACTTTTCCAACTCCAACGCCGCTTCGTCCAAGTCAGCCCTGATGATCAAGGCCGTCTGAACATCCGCATCGAAGGCCCGATGATACAGGCGATGTTCTTCGAGATTTTCATTCTTGCCATCGTCAACGAACTCTATTTCCGCCGCTTGGAAACGCCTGCCGTCATCGAAGAAGGCGAGCGCCGTTTGCAGGCCAAAGCGCAACAGCTGAAAGAAATTGCAGCTACACAAAATCCGAATGATCCGCCGTTCCTTATTTCCGATTTCGGTACGCGCCGCCGCTACACCCTTGCATGGCAGGAACACGTTATCCACACCTTATTAGAAGCCGCTCCCGACATCGTGCGCGGTACCAGCAACGTTTATCTCGCCAAAAAAATCGGCATCACACCCATCGGCACCATGGCGCACGAGTTCCTCCAAGCCTTCCAAGCCTTGGACGTACGTTTGCGCAATTTCCAAAAAGCCGCGCTGGAAAGCTGGGTACACGAATACCGCGGCGACCTCGGTATCGCGCTGACCGACGTGGTCGGCATGGATGCCTTCTTGCGTGATTTCGACCTGTATTTCGCCAAACTCTTCGACGGCCTGCGCCACGACAGCGGCGATCCTTATGTCTGGGGCGACAAAGCCTACGAGCATTACAAAAAACTCAAAATCGACAGCCGCACCAAAATGCTGACCTTTTCAGACGGCCTCGATATTGAGCGTTCATGGGCATTGCACCAATACTTCAAAGACCGTTTCAAAACCAGTTTCGGTATCGGTACCAACCTGACCAACGACTTGGGACACACACCTTTAAACATTGTTTTGAAACTTGTCGAGTGTAACGGCCAATCCGTCGCCAAGCTCTCCGACTCCCCGGGCAAAACCATGACCACCAACAACACCTTCCTCGCTTACCTGCGCCAAGTGTTTGACGTACCGGAGCCGGAAGAGAAAGCCTAAAAACAAAGGCCGTCTGAAATGTTCAGACGGCCTTTTTAATTAATCCATATCGCTTTCGGGTAATTCTGCCGAACCCATGCGGCGTAGGATGATATTGGTTTTGTTGTGCATCCGTTTGCTCTTAGGGTGGTCTGCGTAAAACAGCGGAGCCGGAACGCGTGCCGTGAGTTTGGCGGCTTGTTGGCGGGTGAGGGCGGAGGCAGGTTTCTTGTAGAAATACTGGGACGCCGCTTCCGCGCCGAATACGCCGTAGTGCCATTCGATTGAGTTCAGATACAGCTCAAAAATACGGTCTTTGTCGGTAACCGCTTCCATCATCGCTGTAATCGCCGCTTCTTCGCCTTTGCGGATGTAGCTGCGGCTTTCGTTGAGAAACAGGTTTTTCGCCAGTTGCTGGCTGATGGTCGAACCGCCGGCTTTGACTTCGCCGCTTTGTTTATTGCGTTTCATGGCGTATTTGATGCCGTTCCAGTCAAAGCCGCTGTGTTCGGCAAAGTTGGCGTCTTCGGAAGCAATCAGGGCTTTTTTGAGGTTGACGGAGATTTGGTCGTAAGGCACCCAGCGGTAATCCAGCTCGACATCGCGGCCTTCTTTTGCAAACTGGCTCATGCGCATGGACATGAAGGCGGTTTTGCTGGGCGCGACGGCGCGGTAGGTAATGATGTTGCCGTACACATAAGCGTTGAAGAAAATGAAGATGCCGATGGGCAGGGCAATCAGCCATTTGATGATGCGGAACATGGTTACAGGGCTTTCATGTATTCGATAACGGGGCGGATATCAGGCGTAAATCCGCGCCAAATATGGTAAGAAGCGGCAGCCTGACCGACCAGCATGCCCAGGCCGTCTGAAACTTCGGCCGCGCCGTTGCTTTGGGCAAAGTTCAAAAACGCCTGCGCCGCTTCGCCGTAAACCATATCGTAGGCAAGGCGGCAGTCGCGGAAAATTTCAGGGCTGACGGCAGGAAGCTGACCGCTCAAGCCGCCGGACGTGCCGTTGATGATGATATCAAAACCGCCGTTCAAATCCGCCATCGGGACGGCTTCAATGCCGAAAAGCTGCGCCAATTCCTCGGCTTTGGCATGGGTACGGTTGGAAATGACGATACGGGTAGGGCGGTGTTCTTTCAAAACCGGAATCACGCCGCGCACCGCGCCGCCTGCGCCCAAAAGCAAAATGGTTTTGCCCTCGATGGCAATATTTTTAACCTGCGTGATGTCGTTGGCCAAACCGATACCGTCAGTGTTGTCGCCACGTATTCTGCCGTCTTCCAACCACACCAGCGTATTGACCGCGCCGGCAGCCAAAGCGCGCTCGGAATGCTCGTCCGCCAGCGCAAAAGCTTCCTGCTTGAACGGAACAGTTACATTCGCACCTTGCCCGCCCTCGGTACGAAACGCCGCAACAGCCTCGGCAAAACCGCCGATTTCGGCACAAATGCGCCCATATTCGATGACTGCACCTTCCTGCAGCGCAAATTGCTGATGGATTTGCGGCGATTTACTGTGTGCAACGGGATTGCCGAAAACGGCGTAACGGGGGAGGGTAGTCATGGTCGTGTTCCAAAAGACGGGAAGGCTATTTTATAACGGCGGCGTACCAGATGGAAACGATGCCGTCTGAAACGGTTGTCAGATAGCATGATGGAATATTTTTTTCTTGAAAAAAAGTCATTTCTTTTTTACAATTTAACTTTATTTTTTACAATTTAACTTTATTTTGTTGACAAGGACGAAAGGGGTGGACATGAAAAAGATGTTGTGCTTGGCAGTATTTGCATTAGGGTTGGCAACGCCGGCGGTGGCGGCAGATTGGGTGTTGGTAAGTATTAACAGTGACAATACTATTACCATATTTGGTGATGCAGACAGCCGTACGGGCAATAGAGCATGGTTTGAAGTAAGGTATGCCAAGCCGCAAAAGCATGGCAATGGAAAATTTTATAATACAGTTAAATCGTTGGATGAAATGGATTGCAGTGGTAAACGTCATAGGACTTTGACGGCAACGATGTATTCCAAATCGGGAAACTCTATCGGCTCTGATACACGATCCTATGCTGAATGGGATTATATTATTCCCGGTACGGTTGGAGAGAATATGTACAAATTTGTCTGCAACCGTTATCCCCGCTGACCGTTTTCAAATTAAACAACAGATGCCGTCTGAACTGCTTTCAGACGGCATCTGTTTTGTCGGCATTCGGACAAAAGGGCGGGCATTCCGCTTTTGAACAGACAAATCGAAGCATATTGTTGACAATCTTGCCGTCTGAAACTATATTTCATTGCGTAAAAACGGGTGCCCTGATGTATTTCAGACGGCCTTACCGTGGTAGAATAACAACTTAAACCCAATCCCTCAGGAGCTGAAGATGTCCATCAAAGACGCTGTAAAACTGATTGAAGAAAGCGAAGCCCGCTTCGTAGATTTGCGCTTTACCGATACCAAAGGCAAGCAGCATCACTTTACCATCCCCGCCCGCATCGTCCTCGACGATCCCGAAGAATGGTTTGAAAACGGTCAAGCGTTTGACGGTTCGTCCATTGGCGGTTGGAAAGGTATTCAGGCTTCCGATATGCAGTTGCGTCCCGATGCGTCTACAGCCTTCGTTGATCCTTTCTATGACGATACCACCGTTGTCTTTACTTGTGACGTTATCGATCCGGCCGATGGCCAAGGCTACGACCGCGACCCGCGCTCCATCGCCCGCCGCGCCGAAGCCTATTTGAAATCTTCCGGTATCGGCGACACCGCCTATTTCGGCCCCGAGCCTGAATTCTTCGTTTTTGACGGCGTAGAATTTGAAACCGACATGCACAAAACCCGTTACGAAATCACTTCCGAAAGCGGCGCATGGTCAAGCGGCCTGCACATGGACGGTCAAAACACCGGCCACCGTCCGACCGTCAAAGGCGGTTACGCACCTGTTGCACCGATTGACTGCGGCCAGGACCTGCGTTCTGCCATGGTCAATGTTTTGGAAGAACTCGGCATCGAAGTGGAAGTGCACCACAGTGAAGTGGGTACCGGCAGCCAAATGGAAATCGGCACGCGTTTTGCCACTTTGGTCAAACGTGCCGACCAAACCCAAGACATGAAATACGTCATCCAAAACGTTGCCCACAACTTCGGCAAAACCGCCACCTTCATGCCCAAACCCATCATGGGCGACAACGGCAGCGGTATGCACGTCCACCAATCCATCTGGAAAGACGGTCAAAACCTGTTCGCAGGCGACGGCTATGCCGGTTTGTCCGATACCGCCCTTTATTACATCGGCGGCATCATCAAACACGCCAAAGCCTTGAACGCGATTACCAATCCGTCCACCAACTCTTACAAACGCCTCGTGCCGCACTTTGAAGCGCCGACCAAACTGGCCTACTCCGCCAAAAACCGTTCCGCTTCCATCCGCATTCCGTCCGTAAACAGCAGCAAGGCACGCCGCATTGAAGCGCGTTTTCCTGATCCGACTGCCAACCCATACTTGGCGTTCGCCGCTTTGTTGATGGCCGGTTTGGACGGCATTCAAAACAAAATTCCTCCGGGCGACCCTGCCGATAAAAACCTGTACGACCTGCCTCCGGAAGAAGATGCATTGGTGCCAACCGTTTGCGCTTCTTTGGAAGAAGCACTGGCCGCCCTCAAAGCCGACCACGAATTCCTCCTGCGCGGCGGCGTGTTCAGCAAAGACTGGATCGACAGCTATATCGCCTTCAAAGAAGAAGATGTCCGCCGCATCCGCATGGCGCCGCATCCGCTGGAATTTGAAATGTATTACAGCCTGTAAAACAGCTGAGGCATTTTAAATAGAAAATCAAAGGCCGTCTGAAACTGGATTTGAAGTTTCAGACGGCCTTTAGATTTGAATTGGCTAGGGTATTCTGATTTGCCATAATAGCGAGAAGCAATGAATCATGCCGTTTGAAAACCTTTATGGAATTGGTACTGCGTGTTAAATTTCAGCATGACAGGCCTTTTATTAAAGATATTCGCCATTACTTTATAGTGAACCAGTCTTCAAATTGGATCCGCAAGGTAAGGGCATTACTTGGAAAGAGCTGAAAGAGTCTTTCAGTTCGAATAAAAAAGAAGATGATTAAAACCTCAGGCCGTCTGAAAGGATATTTTCTGTTTTCAGACGGCATGTTTGATAAGGAAAACCATGTTTGCAAATTTTGATTTAGGCGTATTTCTGCTGGCAGTATTGCCCGTGTTGTTGGCCATTACCGTGCGCGAAGTGGCACGCGGTTATACGGCGCGGTATTGGGGCGACCATACCGGCGAGCAGTTCGGGCGTTTGACCCTCAATCCGCTGCCGCACATCGACCCTGTCGGTACGATTGTCGTGCCGCTGGTGTGTCTGATGATAGGCAGTTTTCTGTTCGGCTGGGCGCGCCCCATGCCCATCGATTCGCGCAATTTCCGCGATCCGCGCCGCGCGTGGCGTTGGGTGTCGATTTCGGGTCCGATAGCCAATCTGATTTTGGCGTTCTTTTGGGGCTTTGTCGTCGTATTTTCCGCGTATGTGCCTGAGTCTTATCAAGCGCCGTTGGTGCAGATGGCAGGTTACGGCGTGATGGTGAACTCGATTTGGGTCGCATTTAGCCTGATTCCGATATTGCCTTGGGACGGCGGTATTTTTCTCGATACCTTCCTTAACGCCAAACAGTCCATGCAGTTCCGTAAAATCGAGCCATACGGTACATGGATTATCCTGATTCTTTTGTTTACCGGCCTGCTGGCCAAACTGATTTGGCCGATTATTGCCATGATTCAGACAGCAGTGCAGATGGTTGTCATGCTGTTTATTTAAATGTTTTGGCTGAAAAGGCCGTCTGAAACTCAGTTTCAGACGGCCTTTTTCATTGTGCAACATGTAAATACGATTGGAAAAGTTGCTTAAAAATTGTACAATTTCAGCCTTTTCAACTTGGCGCACACATCATGCACATCGGCGGCTATTTCATTGACAACCCCATCGCACTTGCCCCCATGGCAGGCATTACGGACAAACCGTTCCGCCGGATTTGCCGCGAGTTTGGCGCAGGGTGGGCGGTATGCGAAATGCTGACCAGCGATCCAAGCTTGCGCCATACCAAAAAAACCTTGCGCCGCAGCGATTTTGAAGGCGAGGGCGGAGTGGTGGCCGTGCAGATTGCCGGCTGCGATCCGCAGCAGATGGCGGAAGCTGCGCGTTACAACGTCGGCTTAGGTGCGCAGGTGATTGACATCAATATGGGCTGTCCGGCCAAAAAAGTCTGCAATGTGCAGGCAGGCAGCGCATTGATGCAAAACGAGCCTTTGGTTGCCGAAATCTTGGAAGCCGTTGTCAATGCGGTGGACGTACCCGTTACCCTCAAAACCCGTTTGGGCTGGCACGACGAACATCAAAACTTGCCGACCATCGCCAAAATTGCCGAAGAATCAGGCATTGCAGCCCTTGCCATCCACGGCCGCACACGTACGCAGATGTACAAAGGCGAAGCGCGTTACGAACTGATTGCCGAAACCAAAGGCCGTCTGAACATCCCCGTTTGGGTCAACGGCGATATTACTTCGCCGCAAAAAGCCGCCGCCGTCCTCAAGCAAACCGCTGCCGACGGCATCATGATAGGGCGCGGCGCACAAGGCAGGCCGTGGCTTTTCCGTGATTTAAAACATTACGCCGAACACGGCGTTTTGCCGCCAGCCTTGAGCTTGGCAGAATGCAACGCCACCATTTTGAACCACATCCGCGCCATGCATGAATTTTATGGAGAAATTGCCGGAGTACGCATCGCCCGCAAACACATAGGCTGGTACATCGACGAAATGCCCGACGGCGAGCAGACACGCCGGGACATCAACCGCTTGGACAGCGCCGCAGCACAATACGATACCCTTGCCGCCTATCTTGAGACGCTTTCAGAAAAAACCGACCGTTGGGTATGCCACTATCGGGAAGGCTAAAGAGTTTCAGACGGCCTCATCATTTAAAAACAAATCTAAAGAAAGACATGACGATGAATCAAACGACGACTGACATTGCGCAATGTATTGAACAAAACTTACGACAATACTTCAAAGACTTGGATGGTACGGAACCTTGCGGCGTGTACGATATGGTGTTGCGCCAAGTCGAGAAACCGATGCTTGCCTGCGTGATGGAGCAATGCGGCGGCAACCAGTCTAAAGCGGCGGTCATTTTGGGTTTGAACCGCAATACCCTGCGTAAAAAATTACAACAGCACGGTATGCTGTAATACTGCAGGGCAACCCGTCCTGACGGTCGAAGGAGAAATAACAATGCAAAATCCGAATAAATTAAATATCCATTTCATCCTGCACGAGGCATTTGAAGTGCCGGGAGCATATTTGAAATGGGCGCAATGGCGCGGACATAACATCAGTGCAACCAAAGTGTACGAAAGGGAAGCTCTGCCTGATAATGTGGACGATATAGATTTTTTGATTGTAATGGGCGGGCCGCAATCGCCTGATGAAGACAGGCAGGCATTCCCGTATTACGACCCCCAATCCGAGCTGCGCCTGATGTGTCAGGCGATGGCGACGGATAAATATATTGTCGGCGTGTGTTTGGGTGCGCAGCTTTTATCCGTTGCCTACGGTGCGCGCCACACGCGCAGCCCTGAGCGTGAAATCGGCATTTATCCGATTGAGCTGACGGCGGAAGGTTTGGCGGATGCCCATGTTTCCCTGTTGGGCAAAACCCTGAATACCGGCCATTGGCACGGCGATATGCCCGGTTTGACGAATGAGGCGGTTGTGTTGGCAACCAGCAAAGGCTGTCCGCGCCAGATTATCCGTTTTGCGCCCAAACATTATGCCTTCCAAGCCCATTTGGAGTTTGACCGCGAGGCCGTCGGGCTGCTGATTGCGGCGGACGGGCGCGAAAATGTGGCCGAACAAAGTCAAGCCCAAACTTATGTCCAACATCCGGATAAAATCGAAGCGGCGGATTTCAGTGAAATGAATGCCAAACTTTTCGACTTTTTGGATTCGCTGACACAATCAAAATAAAAACAGCTTGAACAGGCTTCAGGCCGTCTGAAAGCCAGAGAAGAAACGATTAATTTTTTACCATGAGTTGAACCATGCTTTACCAAATACTCGCACTGTTAATCTGGGGCAGCTCGTTTATCGCTGCCAAGTACTCCTATGAGATGCTCGACCCGACGCTGATGGTTGAGGCGCGGTTGTTGATTGCCGCGTTGATGGTGCTGCCGTCGTGCCGCCGTCATTTGGGTAGGATTCCGCGGAGCGAGTGGAAGCCGTTGTTGTGGATTTCCTTTGTAAACTACGTTGTCGTTTTGATGCTCCAGTTTATCGGTTTGAAATATACATCCGCTGCCAGCGCGATTACCATGGTGGGGTTGGAGCCTTTGCTGGTGGTCTTTGTTGGTCATTTCTTCTTCAACGACAAAGCCAAACTTTACCACTGGATTTGCGGCGCGGTGGCGTTTGCAGGCGTGGGCATGATGGTAATGGGCGGTGCAGAAGAGGGCGGTACGATTGACTGGTTCGGCTGTCTGTTGATTTTGCTTGCGGGATTGGGTTTTGCAGGCGTGATACGTCCGAGCCAGCAGATGATTGCCCGTATCGGTGCGCCCGCATTTACCGCAGCTTCCATGGCCGTGGCGGCGGTGTTGTGCCTGCCGTTTTCGCTGGTGTTGGCAGACAGCTATCAAATCAACTGGTCATGGGGCGGTACGCTGTCGATTTTGTATATGGGGATCGGTTGCAGCTGGCTTGCCTATCTGTTGTGGAACAAAGGCATGAACACAGTCCCTGCCAACGTCTCCGGTCTGCTGATTTCGCTTGAGCCAGTCATCGGCGTTATCATGGCGGTGTTAATTTTGGGTGAACATTTAAGTGCGATGTCTGCGATGGGCATTACCGTCGTTATTGCGTCCACTTTTGTCGCCGGTATGTTGGCGCGTGTCAGCAGCAAACACAAAAAGGCCGTCTGAAAACAGTTTCAGACGGCCTGAAGTAAGCAGTATCTTTTTTCAATAAGACATTTTGGGAAAATTTCTATGAAACGCATCATCTCCCTGCTTTTGCTTGCCTGCCCTATTTTGGCGTCGGCTGCACCCGATAACGACAAAGCCGCCGTACAGGCCGTCATTGCCAAGTATTACAACCGACCGCTTGCCGCGCACAAATGCCAGCTCGCCAAGCCGCCGAAAGACAGTGAGACAGCATCTGACAATATTATGTATTGCATGAAACCCGTTGCCGATCATACCGTAACACGCAACGGTAAAGCCACGCGCTATGTGTTGTACACAGGTTTTGCCTACGATATGCAACAAAAAGTAAAACAGGACGCGCATGCTTCTTCGGGCCTGGCGGAATTGTTTGTTTTGGAAAAAGCAGACGGAAAGTGGGCAATCAAACAACATGGAAGCGATGAAATTGGCGCATGGGGGGATGTGCCGGAGAATAAGGATTGGCGGTTTGTCCAGATGGGTGAGCAAAACTGGGGCTACACTGTCGAATCAGGTTATACAGGTCAGGGTGAAACGACAACCGGAGAAAATTTCCTGTTTACCGATAATAGCAACCGTGTCCGTAAAAGCTTAATTATCAACGGTAACGATAACGGCGCATATTACGGCAATTGCGATGAATATAAAGGGCGCGAAAAACGAAACTGCAAAGACAGGTATACCAGCCTGGAAGCCAAAATCGCTTTTGACAAAAGCCGTCCTGCCGTATCCGGCGTATGGGCGTTGGCTGCAAAACTCAGCGGCGTATCAGGAAAGAAAAATTATAAAAATCAGAAATATATTTTCCCTTATAACGGCGAAACCCACGTCACCCCCAAAAACTATCCCTTAGGCGGATAATAGTTCCCTTAAAACGCTTTTATCAAACCATTACTACCTCAAGCCAAATCCCGTGAAAGAAACGCATAAACTTTGGGCCGCCCTCATCATTACCGGCATTATCGGCGGCATGGTCGGCATTGTATTAACCGAAATCATGCATACGATTCAACATCTTGCTTATGGTTATGGTTCAGACGGCCTATACATTTCTTTCAGGGAGGGCGTATCGCAGGCAAGTCCTGCGCGGCGTATCGGCGTGATGGTTTTTTGTGGCGCGGTGGTCGGCTTGGGGTGGTGGTTGCTCAAACGCCACGGCAGGCCGCAACCGAGTATCAAAGCCGTGGTTAAAAATCCGCTTGCCGGTTTTCCGTTTTTTGAAACCGTCAGCCATGCACTGTTGCAAATCATTACTGTCGGGCTTGGCTCGCCGCTCGGTCGTGAAGTTGCGCCGCGAGAAATGACCGCCGCTTTCGCTTCAGTCGGCGTCAACCGTTTCGGATTGAGCGAAGACGACGCAAGGCTGGTCATTGCTTGCGCCTCGGGTGCAGGTCTGGCGGCCGTGTATAACGTACCGCTCGCGTCCACACTTTTCATCCTCGAAGTCATGCTGGGCTTGTGGACGCAGCAAGCCGTCGCCGCCGCATTGCTGACTTCCGTCATCGCCACTGCCGTCGCGCGCATCGGTTTGGGAGACGTGCAGCAATATCATCCGGCCAACCTTTCCATCAACACCTCATTACTTTGGTTTTCCGCCATCATCGGCCCGATACTGGGCGCAACTGCCGTCTTTTTCCAGCGTACCGCCCAAAAGTTCCCCTTCATCAAGCGCGACAACATCAAAATCATTCCCTTGGCCGTCTGTATGTTTGCACTCATCGGCGCGATTGCCGTTTGGTTTCCCGAAATTTTGGGCAACGGCAAAGCAGGCAACCAACTGACCTTTGGCGGATTGACCGACTGGCAACACAGCTTTGAGCTGACCGCCGTCAAATGGCTGGTCGTCTTGATGGCGCTGGCGGCAGGCGCATACGGCGGCCTGATTACCCCGTCTATGATGCTCGGCAGTACCATCGCCTTTGCCGCCGCAGCCGCGTGGAATACTTTCTTTCCTGCCATGTCCTCCGAAAGCGCGGCCGTTGTCGGCGCCGCCGTTTTCCTCGGCGTTTCCCTCAAAATGCCCCTGACAGCCATAGCCTTTATTTTGGAGCTAACCTACGCCCCCGTTGCCTTACTCATGCCATTATGCACAGGCATGGCAGGCGCAGTATGGGTGGCAAAGAAAATGGGATTTAAATAGGCAAAAGCAAAAGGCCGTCTGAAACCAAGCTTCAGACGGCCTTTTACAATAAAATTGTTAACAATATTTGCAAAAACCTACTGCCAAAAATGCGAAACTGGGGGATAATACCGCCCTGAAAATTCATCCTATAATGTTTTGCAAAGATGAAGATGTATTCTGTCGAACTTATTGCCAGTGTCTTCAAACTTGTATAAGGCAGTTGGAAAACTAAGAAGTAGCTTATTCACTCCCGATTTTATAGAAAGAAACTGTTATGCAAAAAAAACACCTGATTTTTCTTCTTGCTGCCTTTGCTGCTGCGCCTGTGTTGGCAAAACCTGTTGTTGTTCAAGAAGCGCAACTACTCGGTAAATGGCAGTGCGTTGATTATAATGGAACCCTGAGGACGTTTACTTTTGGCAGTGAGCAAAAAGTAAGTGCGATTGTGGATGCGAATTTTCCTTCACCTGATGATGAAACCCTAGCTTATCGGGTGTTTGCAGACGGTACTTGGACGGTGAACGGAGGAAAAATTGGTTTGAACATTAAAACCACCGATGTTCAAAGACAACATAGCACAGCTAAAATTCGCACCATCCCGTGGCGTGAAGTGGATAAGGAAATGTTTGCCCAGATGAGAAACAACATTGGTAAATCAGATAAATTGCAAATGCAGGTTAAAAAAATCGGAAATGACAGTCTAAGCATCCGTATGCAGGGCGATAAACAAGATATGGCTTGCCGTAAGGCGTAAATTTATTGAATTGCCGAAGAGAACGCCATCGGAGCTAAACATCTCATCAAATTTTATTTCATTTTTGCGCTAGCAGCGTGTATCGATTAAACCTTCAACAAAGGAAATCCAAATGTCTTCCATCAAACGCGCCCTGATCAGCCTATCCGACAAGACAGGCGCAGTCGAATTTGCCCAAACCCTGACTAAGCTCGGTGTAGAAATCCTTTCTACCGGCGGTACAGCAAAGCTCTTGGCTGATGCAGGCGTTCCCGTTATCGAAGTTGCCGACTATACCGGTTTTCCCGAAATGCTCGACGGCCGCGTGAAAACCCTGCATCCGAAAATCCACGGCGGCATCCTCGGCCGTCGCGATTTGGACGAACACATCGCCAAGATGGAAGAACACGGCATCGGTAACATCGACCTCGTGTGCGTCAACCTCTACCCCTTCGCCGCCACCATCGCCAAACCAAGCTGCACACTGGAAGACGCGATTGAAAACATCGACATCGGTGGCCCGACCATGGTGCGCTCTGCCGCGAAAAACTGGAAACACGTCGCCATTGTTACCGACACAGCCGATTTCCCTGCCATCGCAGCCGAACTCGAAGCCAACAACGGCGCATTGAGCGACAAAACCCGTTTCAACCTCTCACGCAAAGCATTCAGCCATACTGCCCAATACGACGGTATGATTTCCAACTACTTAACCTCACTTTCAGACGACGTCTTGAGCGGCACGCCCGAAATCGGCGAATTCCCAAGTCAGTTCAACCAAAGCTGGATTAAAGTGCAAGACATGCGCTACGGCGAAAATCCGCACCAACGCGCTGCGTTCTACCGCGATGTGTACCCCGCCGCAGGCAGCCTCGCCGCCTACAAACAGCTCCAAGGCAAAGAATTGTCGTACAACAACATCGCCGATGCCGATGCCGCTTGGGAAGCCGTCAAATCCTTCGACGCGCCCGCCTGCGTGATTGTGAAACACGCCAATCCGTGCGGCGTCGCCGTTGCAGCCGATACATTGACCGCCTACAAACTCGCCTACGCCACCGACACCACCAGCGCGTTCGGCGGTATCATCGCCTTCAACCGCGAAGTGGACGGCGAAACCGTGAAACAGATTACCGACAACCAATTTATGGAAGTATTGATGGCGCCGAAGTTCACCGCCGAAGCCCTCGAAATCGCCGCCGCTAAGAAAAACGTGCGCGTATTGGAAGTGCCTTTGGAAGCAGGTGCGAACCGCTTCGAACTAAAACGCGTCGGCGGCGGACTGTTGGTACAAACCCCCGATATCCACCGCCTCAGCCGCGCCGATTTGAAAGTCGTCTCCAAACGCCAACCGACCGAGCAGGAATGGAACGACCTGATGTTTGTATGGAACGTAGCAAAATACGTCAAATCCAACGCCATCGTCTTCGGCAAAGGCGGTCAAACCTACGGCATCGGCGCAGGCCAAATGAGCCGCGTGGACAGCACCCGCATCGCCGCCCGCAAAGCGCAAGATGCCAATCTCGACCTCAACGGCGCATGTGCCGCTTCCGATGCCTTCTTCCCATTCCGCGACGGCGTAGATGTCATTGCCGAACAGGGCATCAAAGCCATCATCCATCCCGCAGGCTCCATGCGCGACCAAGAAGTCTTTGACGCAGCGGACGAACACGGCATCGCCATGGTCGTAACCGGCATCCGCCATTTCCGCCACTGATAAGCTGATATAAAATAAGGGCCGTCTGAAAACCGATTTCAGACGGCCTAAGTTTTAATAAATGGGATAAGTCATGTCTTTTAGCCAAGCTGAGTTGGCAGATTTTGCTGCTAATCTTTTTGTTAACTATGACGAAGGTTTTGAAGGGGATACGCCGCTTACGGATGAGATTATTGCACGCGTGGAAGAGGAGCTGGGCTATTCTCTGCCCATCGACTATATCGCTTTGATGCGCCAGAAAAACGGCGGTAGTTTGAAACGTTGTTTTTTTCGTTATACCGATATGGATGGATATGAATGCGAGCTAATCGTTCGTGGTATATATGGTATTGGTTTTGCGAATAATAATGCCTTGTGCGGTCAAATGGGTAGCCGTTTTTTGGAGGATTCCAAAAATCACGCATTGCCGCATATTGGCGTTTACTTTGCCGAAGAAGATAGCGGGCACGGATTTTTTGCGCTGGATTACCGCAACATAAATGCCGATGGTGAGCCATCGGTTATCAATATTTATTTGGATAATTTTCATGAAGAATATATTGCCGACAGCTTTGCTGATTTTGTCCGTCGTTTGACTGCAGACGAGTAAGTAGAGCGGATAAGTAGTTAGTATTTCAAATATTCCTGTTACTGCTAAGCTGATATAAAATAAAGGCCGTCTGAAAACAAAGTTTCAATATCATGAAACCCGTTTTCAGACGGCCTTCTTTAATCATCAAACAATTTAGCGGTCTAACCACAAATCAGGACAAAGCAACCAAGCCCCAGCCCGTCCGATTCATGCAGCAACACAATGCCGCCCAAGCCTAAAACCAACCCACTCAGAGAAAAAACATGAAACACATCCTCCTCATCCTCACCCTCGCTACACTCACCGCCTGTGCCTCCAGCCATACCGGCGGCTACGGCTATGCCGGCAACAACGGCGCTTCCGCAGGCGTGACCCAAACATTCCGTTGGTAAGGCTGTCTGAAAAACAACACAGTTTTCTACAATAGAAAACAAACAAATCCCAAACGTAAAGGCAAGTTTTACACTTGCCTTTTTAACGCTGTTTATCGGCTTAATAGCGCATAAATTCGTATCATTTGTTCACTATTTATATGTTAGGAAACGTCAAAGGCCGTCTGAAAACAGGCGATACAAACCCATTACACGTTTCAAGCCGATCTTCAATACAAATTTCATTAATTCTCTAAATAAAAGCCCACATTTAAATCTATCACTAAAGAAACTATTTAAATCATATATTATTTATTAATCATTATTGTTTGAGAATAAAAAAGTAAAATCAAATAGCTAGAAAAACCGTTTAAAAAAAGCAACAAGTAAATTTAACGGGCATGACCGTTGAGACCGAAAAAGTAACACTTTATCGGAAGAGTTGATTTGCGAAACCAAACGCATATAAAATTTGGACAAGGATTCCGAATGCATTGAAAGAAGCTGACAAAAAGTGACTTGTTAAGAAACAAGCTGACAAAAAACGGCACATCGTTTCCCAAACTTCACAAGCTTCCCAAAATGTATCAGCATAAAATCCCATAAAACAGGCTTTTAGCTGCTATTCGGCCGAGTGGAGACTTTTGGCACGGGAATTGCATACACGAGATTACGGCATGAAACCGCATAAAGGGGAAACTCTGAAATGCGGCAAATGTGTGGACAGGCGGTTTACAGCCGAGCAACACGTCCCAAAAGAAATCAAACCCCTTACAGGAAAATCGATATGAATAAAGTCTTTAAAGTCATTTGGAACCACGCGACCCAGACATGGACCGCGGTTTCCGAGATCAGCCATGCGCACGGCAAAAAATCCGCTTCCGACAAGCGTAAAGCCGTAGCTGCTGCAGTTGCTGCGGCAGGTGCTTTGGCGGTGTCAAACGGTGCAATTGCTTCCGCGGATCTTACTACTAATGATGCAGTTAATGTTGCGCCAAATAATGTGCCAAACCCTACTGCTGGACGCGAAGCTGTTGCTGTAGGCCCTAACGCAACTGCCTCACATCAACACTCCATTGCAATTGGTAGAAATGCTACTGCCAAGTGGACCAATACTATTTCTATTGGTAAAGATACTGTAGCAAGCAAAGACCATGCACTTGCTATGGCTACATCAGCAACCGCATTGGGTGTTCAATCTGTTGGCATCGGTTCATACTCTAACGCTAGTGCAAATTCCGCAGTTGCTCTTGGTCAAGAAGCAAAAGCTGGTGGTGAAGTACCAGCTGGTGCTGAAACAGGTCCTGGTACCGCAGCAGTAGCTGTAGGTTATAAAGCAAATGCATCTGCAGCCAATACTGTTGCAACAGGTATGAGCTCAAAAGCAAGTGTTGATAATGCGGCTGCATTTGGTGTTCAATCTAATGCTTCTGCTCGTGCGGCAACTGCATTGGGTGGTTATTCTGCTGCTTCAGCTGAACGCGCTACTGCGGTTGGTGCAGCCTCAAAAGCAACCGGTACAGCCTCTTTTGCTGGTGGTACAGCAGCTAATGCTGCTGGTACTAACTCTGTTGCTGTCGGTGGTTCAATGACTGCAACTGAAGGTGCAAAAGCAGAGGGTAATAACTCTATTGCAGTAGGTTCTAAATCAAATGCCAAACAAACTGCTGACGTTGCCGTAGGTCATGCTGCTACAGCTGATGGTACTTCTACTGGTTCTGATGGCGACGGCGTAGTAAATAATGCCGGTTCGGCAATCGCAGTCGGTACAGAATCTCAAGCAACCGGTATCGTGGCAACAGCCATCGGTGAGCGCTCTAAAGCTTTGGCAAACGGCGCAGTAGCATTGGGTGGCGATGCTCAAGCCAAACAAGGTTCTGACGTAGCAATCGGTCGTGGCTCTGTAGCCGATGGTACTTCTGCGGCTGCATTCGGTCCTGCTGCTACAGCAACTGGCAAATACTCAGTAGCTTTGGGCGTACAAAGTAACGCTGCTTCTAAGCAAGCGATTGCATTGGGTCGTGGTGCTCAAGCCAATGGTGGCGAATTTGCAACTGCCCTGGGTAACGGTGCTCAAGCAACAGCTAAAAACACTTTGGCTTTGGGTACAGAAGCTAAATCTACTCTCGAAAACAGCGTAGCCCTGGGTAACGGCTCTACAACCAGCGCATTCGCACCTACTAACAGCGCTACTGTTGGCAACTACACTTACGGCGGCTTCGCAGGCGCAACCAGCGGTTTAAATAACGGCGCAGTATTGTCTGTAGGCTCTGCAGGTAAAGAACGTCAAATCCAAAACGTTGCTGCAGGTCGTATCAATGCAACTTCTACCGATGCAATCAACGGCTCTCAATTGTTTGCTGTAGCAAACCGTATCGAAAACCTGAATCCGTTTGTATTCTCAGGCCACAATGGCAGCGGTAGCTCACCTGCTGAAGGTACATACAAATACGATCCTAAATCAAATGCCAATAACACTCTGAAACTGATCGCCGGTAACGGTTTGACAATGACCTCAAACGGCACTAACGAATACACCCTGAGCGTAATCGGTGGTGGTTCTACTGGTGCTTCCGGCGCAACTGGTCCTAAAGGCGAAAAAGGCGATACTGGTGCAACTGGTGCTAAAGGCGATACAGGTGCTACCGGTGCTAAAGGCGAAAAAGGCGATACCGGTCCTGCTGGTCCTAAAGGCGATACAGGTGCAACTGGTCCTGCTGGCCCTAAAGGCGAAAAAGGTGATGCTGGTCCTGCTGGCCCTAAAGGCGAAAAAGGCGATACTGGTCCTGCTGGTCCTAAAGGTGATACCGGCGAAAAAGGTGATCGTGGAGAAAACGGCACCAACTACAATATTGAAGTTGAAGATAATGACGCTGACGGCACTCATACCATCACTATTACCAATGAAAGTACTGGCTCAGTCACTACTACCATCGTAAAAGACGGTAAAAACGGTAAAGATGGTAAAGACGGCGCTACTGGCGCCGCTGGCGAAAAAGGCGAAAAAGGTGATACCGGCGCCGCTGGCGAAAAAGGCGAAAAAGGTGATACCGGCGCCGCTGGCGAAAAAGGCGAAAAAGGTGA
>ERZ773066.13-NODE-13-length-111743-cov-5.234591_pt1 | contig 111743 bp, 94 predicted proteins | sample MGYA00580573_ERZ773066 | MGnify/ENA primary metagenome ERZ773066 (study PRJEB29015, sample SAMEA2738128) | human oral metagenome | biome: human oral; feature: human-associated habitat; material: saliva | place: China | collected 2203 ... | reverse complement strand
GCCACCAGAAGGGCACCCCCTTCGCCCCCGGCGCGAACCCGGAGAACGGCATCGATACTCACGGCATGGTTGCCTCCATGCTTTCCGTTGCCAAGCTCGACTACAACGACGCGCTGGACGGTATCTCGTTGACCAACACCATTACCCCTCAGGGTCTTGGTCGTACCCGCGACGAGCAGATCACCAACCTGGTGGGCATCCTCGATGCAGGCTTCGTTCCTGACGATTCCTGCTGCGTCGATGCAACCAAGGGCTACTGATAGAAACAAGTCTTAGGCAAACGGAACACCGCTTGCCTATCCGGCCCCACCCGGAAGAATAGGAGAAATGAAATGGCAACTAAGACCTACGAAGAGCGTCTTGCTTCCATGAAGGCCGCCCGCGAAGAGCGTGAGGAAGGCGCTGGTCTGTACCACGCCAACATCAACGTTCTCGACCAGGCAACCCTCGAGGACGCAATGGAGCACCCCGAGAACTACCCGAACCTGACCGTTCGCGTCTCGGGCTACGCAGTGAACTTCGTTAAGCTCACCCGCGAGCAGCAGCTGGACGTGCTTTCCCGCACCTTCCACCACTCTGCCTGAGAGTAGCTTGACTGAATGGGGCGCTGGCCGCAGGGCCCGCGCCCCATTCGTTTTCTCAGCCCACTGACGAAATTTTTTCCGTACCTTGATCGTTCTTCCCCATAAGAACGTCAAGGGCACACCCCACGGAGTACACGATGACCATGACATTGAGTGACACTGATCTTCTTCGCGATCAAGACTTTCAGGCACCCCTAGCTCGCACAGCTGGCCAGGGCGTCGAAGGCCTCGAAGAATTGACCGATCTAGAGCGCTCAGACCGCCTCGCTCGCATGCGCGAAGGAACCCTGGGGTCAATTCATTCGTGGGAATTGGTCACTGCCGTCGATGGACCCGGAACCCGCATGACGGTCTTCTTGAACGGTTGTCCCCTACGCTGCCTCTACTGCCACAATCCTGATACCTTCCTCATGAAGGACGGAGCTCCCATTTCAGATGTCGAGCTGCTCAATAAAATTCGTCGCTACCGCCGCGTATTTAAAGCGACAAATGGTGGTATCACACTATCTGGTGGCGAAGTATTGATGCAGCCCGCTTTTGCCAAGCGCATTATCTTAGGCACGAAGGAAATGGGAATCCACACCTGCATCGATACCTCAGGTTACCTGGGCGCCAACTGCGACGAAGAGATGCTGGACAACCTTGATCTTGTCCTACTCGACGTCAAGTCCGGCTTCCCGGAGACCTATCAGGAGGTCACGGGACGAGACCTGCAGCCAACTATCGACTTCGGCGACCGAATTGCCGAGCGCGGAGGACCAACGCGCATGTGGATCCGATTCGTTCTAGTTCCCGGCCTGACAGACGACCCCGAGAACATCCACAAGGTCGGAGAGATCGTTCAGCGCTGGACGAACGTTATCGACCGCGTTGAGGTGCTTCCTTTCCACCAGCTCGGTTCCGACAAATGGAAGAGCTTGGGACTCGAATACAAATTGGAAGATACGAAGCCCCCGTCGCCCGAGGCCACCGAAAAGGTCCGCGAATACTTCCGCTCTCTGGGCTTCGAAGTCCACTGAGCAGCACCGTAAATATTTGGGCCACTGCACCAGCGTTTGACGCTTGGCAGTGGCCCAAAGTTTATGAGGTCTAGCCTTAATTCGAGGTTTCGAGGGCTACCTGGCGGTCTTCGTCTTCTCGCAGTTCACGGATAACACGCGCTGGATTGCCCACGGCAAGGCTGCGGGGCGGAATCGAACGCGTCACAACTGCACCAGCTCCAATAACACTGTCATGGCCGATTGTGACGCCTTGACATACCGTCACACCGCTGGCCAACCACACATTGTCTTCGATGATGATGGGTTCGGCACTCTCCCATCCTTCGCGACGCGGACCATCTTCCAATGGGTGAATTGGTGTGAGCAGCTGGCAATTCGGACCAATGAGAACATCATTACCAATGCGAATCTCCGCGACATCAAGTGCAGTTAACCCGTAATTCGCCCAGACTCCTTCACCGATATGAATGTTGATTCCATAATCGACGCGGAAGGGCGGACGAATCGTCACTCGATGTCCTACACTGCCCAAGACTTGCTCAAGCAGATAGTGCGCAATATCGGGATCTTCTGGCAAGGCGGCTTCATAGAGTTTAAGAAGACGTTGAGCGCGTCTGTTGACCTCAGACATCTTCGGATCATCACCGATATACCAATCCCCTGCGATCATGCGTTCCCAATTGCTTCGCCCATCAGCTTGGAAAGCACCGTGATCGCGGTTCATGAATGAAGTCCTTCCCTCAGCATTCCTAAGAGCAGTTCAAAAGAATAGCGGTCTGAACGCGGGTCTTCGGGATGCCACTGGACACCCACAATGGGAGCATTCGGGTCTTCCACGGCCTCGATCGTGCCATCGAGGCTGCTCGCAATCGAGCGCAGTCCCGTGGCCAGGCGGTCGATCGCCTGGTGGTGAGCGGAACTCACCGTGAGCTCGTGACCAAAACCCGCTCGGGTCAAAGAAGACTCGTCTTCGACAATGACCTGATGACGAGTAAAACGGTGATCATCCAAGAGCGTCGGGCTTTCATGTCCCTCCATATCTTGAATGAGCGTTCCACCGTAAGCGACATTGATGACTTGGTGTCCCCTGCAGATACCGAGAAGAGGAAGCTGACGCTCTCGGCACTGCAGAACCAATTCGATTTGTCTGCGGTCGCCATCTGGCCAGTGCTGACCTTCACGGGGGTAGCCGGTTTCCATGCCGTAGAACTCAGGATGGACATCGGGGCCGCCGAGGAGAATCACCGCATCAATCCCCTCCACGACCTCGGACACAGGCCGAGGATCGCTATCGGCGATATGAAGGTGAACATCCCACGAGCTAACCGCTTGGGAAAGTACGCTTCCCTGAAGAGCTTCAAGCAGCGATTGCTCGCGACACGTTGGACGGTGATCGGTCAAGGCACTGACCAGAAGGCGAGGGCGAATCATCACGTCTCCTTGAGATGAACCTTAGGCGAGGGTTCCCATGGGATCCCATGCGGGCAATACGATCGGATCCTTGTCCAGACTTGCTGCCAGCTCTGCAGGCAAGGCGCTCTTACGAACGACGACCTCAAACACATTGTCCGTGAACCACTGGTCATCCATCGTGAAGAAGCCCGAGTCACCCGGCTCCTCACCCCAGGAATTCTCAACCCTCCACGCACGAGGCGTACCGGCCTCGTCAAGGTCAACGCCGGTGAAGAGCATTGCATGATCCATCGCGGATTCTCCCGAACGAACGCGCTCGAGCTTGGTCGAGGAGAAGTCAACTCCGAACAGTCGATCATAGTCATGGATTCCCGTCACGAAGAAGCCAAGATCACGGTCATAAGGCTGAGAAACATCGGCACCGAACCAGACGGGCTCACCTGCAACGATCTGCTCGGCAGCGATGCGCTTGATTGCATCGATGGGAGCGTTGAGGTAACGAATCGGACGGCCGCCCACGACATTGCCCAAGTGCTCAACGGTTTCCATTGAGCCCTTCGGGTTTTCGGGACGCGGGTCATCGACCAAGCAGATGTAGTCGCTCAGGTCAACGCCCACGTGTGCCTCATAGAATTCATGAGGTGTCACCTCGCCATCGCGATGGAAATTCCCTTCATCATCGCGCCACTGCCAGTTAAAGCGTGCGGGCGGCTCACCCAAGGAAACAACCAAGATCTTCCAAACATCGGCAAGGATTTCGCGGCGCTTCGCGTCGATCTCTTCTGCGTCTGCACCGCCGGCAATGGCCTCGCGCAAACGAAGCGCACCCACACGAAGAACCGCACACAATCGTGCGTTCATGGGACGAGAGTTGGTCGAAGCCTCGCTCTCGGGCATAACTTCCTTGGGAACCAGACCGTACTTCATGTAGATCGACGCAGCCATATCCCACTGACCACCATCACCCAAGACGTCGGCAAGCAGGAACTGCACGAGGCGACCGTCGACGGGCTCGTCAGCAGTTGCGATGATGTCGGTGAGGAACCAGTTGGCGCGCTCAAACTTGTCCCAGAAGAAGACGTAGCTCTGGGAGAACTCGAAGTTCTTTACGCCCAGGCTCACGCGCGCTCGCGAGCGCAGCAAATTCAGCGAGGAGAAAAGCCAGCAACGGCCTGACTTCTTCTGCGAAGTAGCCTTCCACTCATCGAGGCGGTGCGAGATCGCCGTCGTCGTGTGCTGGATAGCTTCACGGTTCAGCGATGCTGTTTCGATTCCCATTTGAGTCGCGGCGTTCCTCGCCAAGGCGAGTTCATCCGCGTGTGCGTGGCGGAGGTCGTCAACGAGTCCCTTCGTAATTTCAGGCATGTCAATCCTCTCGTGTGTCCTGATTATCAGCGCCATTGCTTTCTTCATAGTACGCGTATCGGCAGATCGTGAGGGTATTTGTCCATGATCGAGGCGTTTTTGTATTGCGCATTCGAACACGGGCCTGAAGTCTTATCGCATCCTCGCTGAGCGCCCCTAAACTAGTGGAGTCAGCGTGGAAGGGCCACGCAGGTGTCACAGCGAGGTGCACAATGTCTCTCCATGCTTCTGGCCGCGAGTTTTCATGCGAAGTCGGGGACTATACGCTCAGTGTTGTCAGCGTCGGCGGTGGGATTTCTTCATTCAAGTGGCGCGGACGCGATTTGCTCTTCCCTCATAACGTCGCCGAGGTTGCTCCCGGTTGGTCCGGAAAGGTACTTCTCCCGTGGCCCAACCGTATTGCCGATGGACGCTACACCTGGGATGGAAAGGAATATCTTCTTCCGGTCAACGATCGCGGGACCGGCACTGCCTTACATGGACTGGCTGGATGGGTTCCTTGGGAGTTTGTTGATGCGACGGCCTCGCACGTGGTCCTAGAGGCTTTTATTGCCGCCCAGGAAGGCTATCCGTGGCCGCTGAGCGCACGCCTCGATCTTCATCTTGATGCCGAAAAGGGACTCAGCATCGATATTTCCGCCAAAAACCTAGGGGACTCCCCCGCGCCCTATGGTTCTTCTCTTCACCCTTATCTTCTTGCAGCAAGCAGCGTGAATGAATGCACCCTGCACTCACCGGCTTCGACAATCGTCATGACGGATCACAATCTTCTCCCCACCGCTATCGAAGCAGTTCACGATGCCTATGATTTCCGCACTGCCCACAAGATTGGCGACCTGTTCATCGATCATTGTTTCGGGGGCCTTGAAGGACAGTGGGAAGTTCGACTAACAGACGATGAGGGCAAAGGCGTTTCTTTGTCCTCGAATACGCCCTGGGTCCAACTCCACACTGCGGATGCTCTTGGGCGCCCCGGTTTAGCGGTTGAGCCTATGACATGCCCGCCCGACGCTTTTAACTCAGGCATCGATGTCGTTTCGCTGGCCCCGGGTCAAAGGCATCGTTTATCAATGTCCATCCGCGGCCTGTGAAGCTTCGTGCGATACTGATGCGGTGTTGACCTTTCAGGAAGCGATTGCGAGCGGAGCGGACCTTCCCGTCCACACCTTGCTCCCTGAGTTTTCCGAAGCTTTCACTCCGGGCAGTGTTTCCATTGTTTCAGCGAGTGCGGGAAGTGGTAAAACAACGCTCATCCCTCTTGCCTGCGCGGATCTTATCACGAGTGGAGAACGCGTGATTGTGTGCACTCCGCGGCGAATGAGTGCACGCTCGTGCGCGCGGCGCCTTGCGAACCTACTCAAAGACCGCCTCGGCAATCTCGTGGGGTTTAGCGTGCGTGGGCAAAGTCAACGCAGCGGGGAAACACGCATTGAATTCGTGACCCCGGGAGTGCTCGCGCGAATGATTCATTCTGACCCGGGGCTTGACGGGATCGGCTGTGTCATCCTCGATGAGTTCCACGAACGGGCTGTCGATAGCGACCTGTCTTTGGCTTTTCTTATCGATATTCGCTCTCTATTGCGCGAAGATCTGCGTTTAGTTGTCATGTCCGCGACCATCGATGACGCCGCCCTGGGGAAGCTTCTTGGCGATCTTCCTTCGCGTTTCTTTGAACTCAAACGTGAGTTATTCCCCGTTTCCACCCGGTGGGAGGCACCGCCGCGCGGGATTGAGGTCTTCCAGGGAGAGCGAATCAGCCGCGGTTTCTTGCGTCATATTGCTTCTCTGGCTCGAGATTGCCTCGACACTTATCCCGGTGATGTCTTGGTTTTTCTTCCAGGAGTGTGGGAGATCGAAAGGGTGTGCGAGTTCCTCGACGACGCCGATGCACAGGTTATTCCTCTGCATGCTCAGCTGTCTCCCACCCGGCAAGATGAGGTTTTTTCGCCGTCCAATGAACGACGAATCATCGTCTCTTCGGCTATTGCAGAGAGTGCGTTGACCGTCCCCGGAGTGCAAATTGTCATCGATTCAACCCTGAGCCGTCAGACTCGTTTCTCTCCTTCCCGCGAGGCAAGCACATTGGTGACGATCCCATCGCCTCGTTCTTCAATGATCCAGCGCGCGGGACGTGCGGGACGAGTGGGGCCGGGCGTGTGCATTCGTGCGATGGAGGAATCTACCTGGTCTATGCGCCCAGTGCATCCCTCCCCCGAGATCACCGCCTGCGACCCCCTTCCCCCGCTTCTTTCGGTTGCGTGTTGGTCGCGAGCTGATTTCTCCTGTCTGCGTCTTCTCGATACCCCAAGCGCGGGCTACGAAGACTATGCGCGCTCCTCCCTTCAAGCCTTGGGTGCGATTGACGAGGCCGGGCTTGCCCTTCCCCACGGCCGCGAGTTGGTCCTTGCCCCGGTTGATCCTCGAATCGCGCATGCCTTGAGTGCGCTTCAGGGGAGTATTCCAAGCGGTATCGCAGCCATGTGCGCGGCGCTTGTATCTGAAGATCTTCGCCCGCAAGGCGCTGATTTACTAAGCGCTGTCTATTCTCTTTCCCCTTCGAGCCCTCAGGGAAAACGAGTTGAAGAATCAGCTGCACGTTTAGCTTCCGGTATTCGCCCGCACCTCGATGTGGATACAAAACAGGCGCTTTCGCAGGCGCTACCTCTTTTTGTTGCCTTCGCGTATCCGTTGAGAATTGCACGTAAACGCGCTCAGGGCACGCGTTATCTGTTGGCCTCCGGACAGGGAGCCAGCCTTCCTCCCTCTTCTTCTTTGGAAGGTAGCGAGTGGATTGCGATCGCGGAGCTTCAATCTGCGGGTAATGCGGATGCCATTATCCGTTCAGCTCTGCCCATTGACAGTGATGATGTGGATCTGGCGGCTTCACACCTGCGTGAGAAAACCTCACATTTACGCGTTGACAATGGCGTAATTATTGGCTTTGAGGAAGAAAAACTGGGGGCCATCGTGCTCTCTAGTACGCGTTTGCCTTCCCCTGACCGATCTGAGATGCGCGAGGTGGCGCGGCGAAATCTTGAGGAAATGAGCGTCAGCGATCTTCCGTGGGATGACAATGCGAAACAGCTTCGTATGAGGATCATGGCGTGTCACAGACTCATCGGTGATCCCTGGCCGCCGCTCGATGATGCCCATATCATTCCTGCATGCATTGATCACTTGAGCGAGCAGTGGAGTGCGGGAGTGGCTTTTTCTCAGCTGGATCTGAACGAGGCCTTGAATGCGTTGCTCCCCTGGCCGCTCAATATGGATCTTGAGCGAGAGGCGCCACAGCAGATCACGATTCCGACGGGTGCTCATCGAAGCGTGAAGTGGGATGAAGACGGAGCCTACGTGCGCTTGCGTGTCCAAGAGGCCTTCGGCTGGACCGATACTCCACATTTTGTTCGAGGGCGTCTTCCGCTTCGCATTGAACTCACTGATCCGGCAGGCCGCCCCGTTGCGATTACAAGCGATCTTGCCTCTTTTTGGGAGGGGCCCTACCAGCAGGTCCGTTCTCAGCTTCGCGGAAGATACCCCAAGCATCATTGGCCTGAAGATCCCTTCTCTGTTGCCCCGACGTCGCGGACAAAACGCCACAGCACTCATTCTTAGTGATCCCTCTCACCTTCGCACAAAACAGGGAATGGCCTGCCATTCATGTCGTTGAAGTGGATGGAATGTGCCTTAGAAACGGAAGGACGGGCCATGGAGAACTTTGATCTCATCGTTGTTGGCGGCGGTAAGGCCGGCAAATCACTGGCAATGAACCGCGCGAAACAGGGATGGAAGGTCGCGCTCATTGAACGGCAGTTCATCGGCGGTACCTGCATTAACGTGGCGTGTATCCCCACAAAGTCCCTCGTTGCTTCGGCTCGTCGCCTCGACGAGGCTCGCAATGATTCTGTCTTCGGTGTCGAAGGGACTGGGAGCATCCACATCGACCTTGAGAAGCTGCGCGCGCACAAGAATGGCATTGTTTCAGCGATGATCGCCGCGCATGAAAAGTTCTTCTCTGCCCCCGGGATCGATTTCATGCGCGGAAGCGCCAGGCTCCTCGATGCGCACAGCGTCGAAGTTGTCATGGAAGACGGTACGACACGCCAGCTCCACTCCGACAAAGTCCTTCTCAACCTCGGAACACGCCCCGCACACCCTCCGATTCCAGGCCTGTGGGAAGCAGGCGCATGGGATAGCGAAGACATCCTCCGCCTCGAAGAAATCCCTTCTTCTTTGGCAATCATTGGCGGCGGATACATCGGTGTCGAGTTTGCCTCGATGATGGCGACCTTCGGTTCGCAGGTCACTGTGATCGCTTCGGGCGAGCATATCCTTGACCGCGAAGACCCCGATATCGCTGCGATCTACCAGGATGTGCTCAGTAAACAGGGCGTTACTGTCCTCACCGGTGCCCGCGCACAGTCGGCTGAAAAGGACGGCGACACCATCCGAATTGAACTTTCCGATGGGCGCGAAGTCATCGCCGAGCGCGTATTGGTTGCGGCGGGGCGCGTTCCCAACACCGATGGCATTGGCCTTGCCGAGGCCGGGATTCGCCTGAGTGAGCGAGGCTTCATCGAGGTTGACGATCACTTGCGCACCCCCGTTGAGGGCGTATGGGCAGCAGGTGACTGCGCGGGAACCCCGATGTTCACCCACGCCTCATGGAACGACTACCGCATTATCCGCGAGCAGATGGATGGAGTTTCCCTGGATGACCCTCGAACCTCGAAGGCCGGTCGAGTGATCCCCTGGGCACTTTTTGCTCATCCCGAGCTGGGCCGTATTGGCATCAACGAAACCGAAGCCGCGCAGCGCGGTCTTGATGTTCTTGTCGCTTCGATTGACACGGCTGCGATTCCTCGAGCAAAGACTATGCGCGATACAACTGGAAAGTGGAAGGCGATCGTTGATGCGCATACCCACAAGATTTTGGGAGCTACCCTTGTAGGTCCCCAATCGGGTGAAGTTATTACTGCGGTTCAAGTTGCAATGGAAGCAGGACTAACCTACGAGCAGCTGCGCATGCTTCCCATCGCACACCCAACCATGGGCGAGGGGCTCAACATCCTCTTTGATTCTCTTGCCTAATTTAAGCCCGATGCCCAGGGAATCTGCTCCTGTCGAAGGCTGAAACAAGTTGGCCCCGCAGTTTCGAATGAAACTGCGGGGCCAACGGCGTCTTTCCAACTACCTTCACATACGCTCGGGAGCCGCAACACCGAGAAGGTCCAGGCCACTACGCAGTACCTGGGCAACAGCATCATTGAGCCACAAGCGTGCAACGTGGCCTTCATCCACCGGGTCTTCCCCGCGAGGAGTGACACGGCACTGTCCATACCACGTGTGATAGGCGGCTGCGAGCTGCTCGAGGTAACGCGCAACGCGGTGCGGTTCACGCAAATCAGCAGCCTGAGCAACCTGCGCAGGGAACTGTGCAAGCACTCCAAGAAGGTCACTATCGGCTGGGGTGTCAAGCGCTGCAGGATTGAAACCAGCCTCGCGGCTCACACCGTGTTCGGCAGCATTACGCGCAACATTTTGGGTGCGAGCATGCGCATACTGCACGTAGTACACAGGGTTCTCATTCGTATTCGATCCCAAGAGATCCAGATCGATGTCGAGGTTTGAATCCATTGAGACACGAACAAGTGCATAGCGAGCAGCATCCACACCCACAGCGTCGACAAGATCGTCAAGGGTGACAATGGTTCCAGCGCGCTTGGACATGCGGACGGGAACGCCGTCCTTCACCAAGTTCACCATCTGTCCGATAAGGATCTGCATGTTGACGCCCGGTTTATCACCGAAAGCCTCACACATTGCCATCATTCGACCAATGTAGCCGTGGTGGTCAGCACCCAAGAGATAGATCGCAACGTCGGCACCACGGTGACGCTTATCAAGGTAGTAGGCAACGTCGCCAGCGAAGTAAGCGGCCTGGCCATCAGACTTGATGAGCACACGGTCCTTGTCGTCTCCGTAAGCGGTTGTCCGCAGCCACACGGCTCCGTCTTGATCAAAAACCTCACCACGCTTGCGCAAGGTCTCGATTGCTGCATCAACTGCACCGGAATTGTGCAGTGAGTCCTCATGGAAGAAGACATCGAACTCAGAGCGGAAATCGCGCAGACGCTGCTTGATCTCATCGAACATCAGCTCAACACCACGCGCACGGAATGCCTCAACGGCTTCTTCTTCGGGAAGCGTGACCGGATCAGGCTCTCCTGCCGCGACCGCATCTTCGCGTACCTGGGCAGCGATATCAGCGATGTACTGGCCGCCATAACCATCTTCAGGAGCTTCATGTCCCATCGCGCGCGCGTAGAGCGAACGCGCGAAGCGATCGATCTGCGAGCCATGATCGTTGAAGTAGTACTCGCGGGTCACCTTCGCACCCGTTGCCTTCATCAAGCGCGCGAGAGAGTCACCGACGGCTGCCCAACGCGCACCGCCCAAGTGAACCGGACCGGTCGGGTTAGCGGAGACATACTCCAGGTTAATGTGCAGTCCCTTCATGGACTCGCCGCGGCCGAAAGCCCCACCGGCGTCGACGATAGTGCGGGCAAGTTCGCCCGCAGAAGCTGCAGCAAGACGAATATTAATAAAACCGGGACCGGCGATTTCGGCACTGTCAATGCCCTCGAGTTCGTTGAGACCGCTGACAAGGATCTGTGCAAAGTCACGCGGGTTCATCCCTGCTTTTTTGGCGAGCTGCATTGCGATGTTGCTCGCCCAGTCGCCGTGATCTCTGTTTCGAGGACGCTCAACCTTCACTGTGTCGGGGACGTCGGCAGGATCGAGAGACAGATGTCCCTGAGCGATCTCGGCGAGCAATAAATCATGAATATGGGATGCAAGTTCTTCTGGAGTCACTATTTAAGGGTAATAGTTTGCCTTGCACCTGTGCCACACGCATTGATCTGTGACAGCTCACAAAATAGTGGAGTAAAGTTCGGTTATACGAAGATTAATAGGCGTTGGGGGAACAATGGCAAGCGGGCACCGTCTCAAACAACATCGACTTTTTGCACTCATGGGGCCTGCATTCATCGCCGCAATCGCCTACGTCGATCCCGGAAACGTCGCCGCGAATATTACAGCTGGCGCGCGCTACGGCTACCTTTTGGTCTGGGTTCTTGTCCTATCCAATATCGCAGCGATGCTTGTTCAATATCTCTCCGCAAAGCTCGGGATCGTCACCGGACAATCTCTTCCTGCTCTCTTGGGAAGTCGCCTTCGCCCCCGCAACCGCGTCCTTTTCTGGCTCCAAGCTGAGCTCGTTGCAGCGGCAACGGACCTTGCGGAAGTCATCGGCGGAGCGATCGCTCTCAACCTTCTCTTCGGTATTCCGCTCCTATGGTCGGGCGTCATCATCGGCGCCGCGTCCATCGTGATCTTGCTCTTCCAAGGACGACGCCAAAACATCTTCGAAGCAGTCATCATCGGGATGCTCGTTGTCATCACAGCCGGATTCCTTGCGGGACTCTTCTTCGCTCCTCCACACTGGTCGGAAGTGGCCTCGGGGCTGATCCCACGCTTCAAGGGCTCCGATTCGATCTTGGTTGCCGCATCAATGCTTGGCGCGACGGTCATGCCTCACGCGATTTACTTGCACTCGTCCTTAGTCAATGACCACCAGACCGATACTGAGGTCGAGCGCCCCCACAAGAGAGCTCTCCTTCGAGCAACACGCCACGACATTTTGTGGGCACTGAGCATTGCGGGAATCGTGAACATCGGCCTGCTCCTTCTTGCGGCATCTGCACTATCCGGAGTTGAAGGAACAGACACAATCGAGGGCGCCTACCACGCGATCGCACACGCATTGGGTCCAACGGTTTCAACAATTTTTGCACTCGGCCTTCTGGCTTCAGGCTTGGCCTCGACCTCAGTTGGCGCCTACGCGGGTTCTGAAATCATGAACGGACTCCTCCACGTGAACGTCCCCCTTCTAGCGCGCAGACTCGTCACCATTATTCCGGCGCTCATCATCTTGGGAATGGGGGCAGAACCGACCTGGGCCTTAGTCCTTTCTCAGGTCGCCTTGTCCTTTGGAATTCCCTTTGCGATCGTTCCCCTCATGCGACTGACCCGATCCACACAAGTCATGGGCGAGTACGCGAATAAGCCGCTGACAATCACAGTGGCTTCCGTGATTGCAGCGGCAATTATTCTGCTCAATATTCTTCTTGCTTACCTCACCATCACCGGTCAGGGCTAGAGGATCTATCAGTAGGCATCCATGACGGCAATGCGACGCTTGTGACGCTCATCTTCACTGAAGGGCGTCGACAGGAAGGTCAGAACGAAACGCGTGGCATCTTCGAGGGAATGCTGGCGCGCACCAACGGAAATAACATTGGCATTGTTGTGCTCGCGAGCAAGAACCGCGATCTCTTCATTCCACACCAGAGCCGCACGAACTCCCTTGACCAGGTTTGCAGCCATCTGCTCACCGTTTCCAGAGCCTCCAATAACAACGCCCAGAGAGCCCGGTTCAGCGGCGACACCTTCGGCCGCTGCAATGCACATCTGAGGGTAGTCATCGTTGGGGTCATAGGTAGTTGCACCGTGGTCCACGACTTCGTAGCCGGCATCGCGCAGGACGCCTACCAGGTGTTCCTTGAGTTCAAAACCTGCATGATCAGTCGCAATATGAACGCGCATATGAAGTTCCATTCGATTGTGAGGACTGCGAACCCCTACATGATAGGGGGTAGCCAGCCTTAAAGACTAGCGTTTGAGCTGGGGCTAAAGACTGATAAACTGACGTGGTTGCCCCGATAGCTCAGTGGATAGAGCGTTCGCCTCCGGAGCGAAAGGTCGCAGGTTCGAATCCTGTTCGGGGCACTTTTCGCGCCGCAATAATTGAGCGCACTAAAAGCACTGCGAACCATGCTGCAAAAAGCAGAGCATCCACCCGCGGAGACAACACCGAGGCACACCAAGCACCCACTGGAACTGCGCATACCGCAGCGACGCCCACCGTCAGTGCTGGCCCCAAGTGCAGGAGGCCTCGGCGATAGTTCGTGAAAGTCCCGCTAAGCGCACCCGGGAGCATGACGACCATAGAGACCCCGCGCGCGCCGAGGTCAGACATTCCCAGCAAAGTCAGCCCCGGAACTGCAACTCCTCCTCCACCGATCCCAAGTAGACCTGAGAGAAAACCGCAGAGTAGCCCGATGGCGACCAGAGCGCAGGCAATCGCAACGCTCATGGTGAGCACTCCCTCACGTGCGGGAACGTAGAAGACCTGAAGCGCGATCAGCGTCAGGATGAAAGCAACGAAGCACCAGCGCAGGGTCACTTCACGCATACGCGCGAGCAGCCAGGTTCCTCCCTGTACGCCGAGGAGCATTCCAATCATCATCAACAATGCCGGAACCCAAGCAATGCGCCCCGACCACGAGTACGAAATCACCCCCGACAAACACGTGGGGACAATCGCAAGAAGGCTTGAAGCCGAGGCCTGGCGCTGAGAAAACCCGACCGCCATGAGCGCGGGCACAATGACCGTCCCGCCGCCAATCCCAAACATTCCCGAAAGAAAACCAGCGAAGAGCCCCGCAATAATCAGGATCAGGGCATTTCGCGTTGCCTGTGACATCCATCCTCCTTGTACTCCTCCATTTTAGGCGTGATAGATGCCCCATAACCGCATGCAAAGACACTCAGTGCCACCCATGCACGCATGTCCTAGGATGAATATGGCATGTTGCCGCATAGCTTTTACGTCAAGGAGTTGCCTTGGAATACCCCTTGTGGTCACTTATTCCATTCGTCACGATGCTCGCTTGCATCGCTGTTTTGCCGTTAATCCCTGCAACCTCGCACTGGTGGGAACGCAATTCCAGCCAGCTGACGGTTGCACTAGTCTTGGCGATCCCGACGACCGCCTGGATGTTCTGGAAAGCCGGAAGCGCTCCGCTCATTGACACGGGAATTGAGTATTTCCAATTCATCTGCTTACTGTTCTCACTCTACGTAGTATCGGGGGGCATCCACCTCGCGGGTGATATCCGAGCAACTCCTCGCAACAACACACTCTTCCTCGCTATCGGCGGCGTTCTAGCGTCCTTTATCGGCACAACCGGCGCGGCAATGCTGTTGATCCGTCCCCTGCTTGCCACCAACCGCGAGCGTGTGAACAAGGTCCACACCGTTCTCTTTACGATCTTCATCGTGGCCAACTGCGGCGGTTTGCTGACCCCTCTGGGCGACCCGCCGCTCTTCCTCGGTTTCTTGAACGGTGTCCCCTTCACGTGGACCCTTAACCTGTGGAAGGAATGGGCATTCGTCCTTGGGATCCTTCTCCTCTCCTACTATTCGCTTGATCGCTTGTACTATGCGTCGGAGCCCAAGCTGGCTATCGAAGAGGACAACGAAGACATCGAACCTCTGCGATTGCACGGCGCGATTAATCTCCTGTTCTTCGCAGCGATTATCTGCTCCGTTGCTTTCCTGCCTTCATGGGATGCCGAGGCAATCATCGAAGGTCACGCGCACGGAAGCGAGTTGCTCCCATGGCGCGAGATCGTCATGCTTATCGCAGCTGGGCTTTCACTGACTGTTGGCAATAAAAAGGTCCGCTATGAGGAAAATGCCTTCCAGTGGTCCCCCATTGCCGAGGTCGCGGCCCTCTTCATCGGCATTTTCGCCACGATGGCCCCCGCACTGCGCGTCCTCGAAGAGGTTGCTCCTTCGCTCCCCTTAAACCGTGGAACTTTCTTCGTCTTCACTGGTTCTTTGTCCTCGGTCTTGGACAATGCTCCGACCTACATGACCTTCTTTGGAATGGCAAAGACCTTGGGCGGGGACGGGACGCTCATTGCTGGAGTTCCCGAGGCCTATCTGATCCCGATCTCCTTGGGTGCAGTTTTCTGCGGCGCTATTACATACATTGGCAATGGTCCGAACTTCATGGTCAAGTCCGTGGCCGAGGCCGACGGCATCGAAATGCCCAGTTTCGGTCGCTACATTGTGGATTCATTCATGTTGCTTGTTCCCGAGCTTGCGGCGATGGCAATGATTTTCATTGGCAGCGGCTGGGTGCGCATCGCAGGTATCGCAGTGGCCGTCGTGTTGGTGGGGATTTCATTCTGGCGAATCGCGCGCGCTCATACCATTGAATTGGCAACACGTACTCAGGGAATCGACATCTAAAGAAGCCGTTGAACATCGAGGCGTGGTCCCCTTTTTCGGGGCCACGCCTCAATTATTTACTCTGCATTCGCTGGCGCGATCGGGACCCATTGGCCCCGATCTTCCAATACCCGACGAGCGAGGGTCGGGTGATCGGTGATGAGGCCGTCAACTCCTAGGTCTAGGAGACGATGCATCTGCGTCTCTTCATTGACCGTCCACACGTGCACTGCGCAGCCCGAGGCGTGTGCAGTCGCAACAAAACGGCGATCGACCACGCGGATGACACCCATCTTCTCCGGAACCTGAACTGCCCATACTCCCTCGAGGGGACCCGGAACTCGCAAACGGGTAGCGGGCTGGGCGAGCTGGGACGCCGCTACAAGCCTCGTCACCGCTGCAACCCCCAGTGATGTGACCAAGCGCGGTTCACGAGAGCGAAGAAGGCGAAGGCGTGACTCATCGAAAGAAGCAATCAGAACCCTGCCCAAGGCCTCGTGCTCACGCACAACATCGAGCAAAGGAAGCGCAACTTCAGCGCTCTTGGCATCGACGTTGAAATACATGTCGGGGAAACTCTCTAGAGCATCTGCCAAGCGGATCATTCGACCGCCATCTACCCCGCGTAACTGTTCCAACTGCGACCACGGTATCTGGCGGATCTCGCCCTTGGCTGGGTAGGTGCGATCCACTTTCGGATCATGGTTGAGAACCACCTGACCGTCCGCGCTCAGGTGTGCATCGGTCTCGACGTGGAAAACCTGAATGTCACGTAGTGCTTGAAAAGCTTCCGGCGTATTTTCGGGAGCTTCGGCTCCCCCGCCACGATGAGCAAGAATCAGAGGGCCTTCACCAAGAACCCGATACATCGTCAGCACTCCTTGCCGATAAAGATGGCCTTGTGCTCGACCATCCACTTTTCCGGATCAACCGGTTCGTTCTTCGAGTTATGGATTTCGAAGTGAAGGTGCGGTCCCGTTGACCATCCATTCGAGCCAACTGCACCGATCTGTTCACCCGCATTGACCTGCTGACCAACCTTGACCTTGATGTCTTTCATGTATTGATGCAGGTAAGCCGAATAGAAAACGGTTCCATCGCTAAGGGTATGACGCATGGTGATGAGAGCACCCGAACGGGAATTCTCGGATACTTCGGTGACCTCTCCGGGATACACAGCGTGGATCGGGGTTCCAAGGGGAGCTGCCATATCCGTACCTTCGTGCATGAGCATGGTTCCGGACACGGGAGAAATACGCATCGAGAAAGGCGAGGTCACCTGATAGGTCCCCTGCTGAAGCGGCCAATAGAGCGTGTCAGCTTTGGTGAGCGTTCGAGTTCCATCGGCGGCTCCGTCACTACTCAGACACTGAGCAGCGAGAGGCGAACGGACTCGTGAACGCGAGGCAGGATCGACCTGGGCGTTAAGACCAGACGAGAGCGTGACTGCGTTGGTATCAGTTGCCCATGACTGAGAACCAGCAGCGACACCAAATTCTCGAGAGGGAATCGAAATTGATACATCCGGGCGTAAATAACCACTTAAGGGGACTGCAATTGTCATTGCACCAAGCGCAAGAAGAACGCCCGAACGCACGATAAGTGCACCGAATCTTGATCCTTTAGCGGGCGCGTCCTGGGCGGAAGAAGATACGGGAGCACCGTGAATGCGCGCGTCATGAGCGCGCGCGTGGGCACGCTCTCGACGCGTCGGGAACTTCGGTGCTTCAGGTGTCATAGTTCTTCCATCATCCCAAATAAAAAGCTGGATCGCAGTTACTTGTGTCCTAGTGCTCACTTCAGGAACGATAATTTCCAGGAAGAGTGTCCTTCTGGAGGGCGTCGCGGACCTCACCAACTAGTCGTTCAAGGATATCTTCAAGGAAGAGGACTCCGGTAACGCTCCCGTCTACCCCCATGACTTCAGCGAGGTGAACACCGGCGCGTTGCATATGTCGAAGAGCATCTTCAACTTCTGCGTCCATCGGCACCGCCTCCATCTTGCGGATGCGCCAGGAGGTGATGGGCTCAAAACGCTCTGTTTCATCGGCATAAAGGACATCTTTCAGGTGAATATAGCCCTTGAGTGCTCCCTGAGCGTCCGCAACGGGGAAACGCGAAAACCCAGTGCGGGCTACTTCTTTTTCGACCTGATCCGGCGTAGTCGACTCATCCAAAATAATGAGATCTTCCAAGGGAACCATGACATCGGAGGCGTTCTCCGTCGAGAACTCAAGAGTTCCTGAGAGCAGACCCAAATCATCGTCGATCATTCCCTCTTGCTGGGAGTGTTCAACGATTGTTGCCATCTCTTCGACAGTAAAAGTTGCCGAGATTTCGGATTTTGGTTCAACTCCGGCCATGCGCAAGAACCAATTCGCCAAGTGATCCATACCGTGAATCACCGGACTAATGACGTGTCCAATGCTGACCAAAATGGGGGCCAGAACAAGAAGTAGGCGCTGCGGGTTCGCGATTGAGAGATTCTTGGGAACCATCTCACCGAAGACAACGTGCAAGAACAGGACCAGCGCGAGGGAGAAGGTAAATCCGACAACGTGTACCCACGAGTGCGGCAGTCCCCACTGCTGCATTGGTCCTTCGATTAATGAGGCAAAAGTGGGTTCTGCGACCACACCAAGGGAGGTGGACGCTACCGTCACGCCCAACTGACAGATCGCCAACATCAAAGAGACATGTTCAAGTGCAAAAAGCGCGTACTTCGAACCACGAACTCCTTCTTCAACGAGGGGTTCGATCTGCGAACGACGAGATGAAGTTGTCGCAAACTCACCCGCGACAAAGAACGCATTGAGCGCAAGGAGAATGAAGGTCACGATCACGGCGAAAGTGGCGTTCACAAGAGCACCTCCCCTTCGCTTTCACGCGCGGGAGGAATGATGCTCACCTGCATGACTCGCCTCCCCATCATCTGAATGACCTCTAAGCTGGCGCCCGCAACTTCGCAGCGGTCCCCCACCTGTGGAATCGTTCCAAGCTCAGTCATGATCAGGCCTGCAAGCGTGTCATAGGGGCCATCATCAGGGAGGAAAACTTTCGTTCGCTGCGCGAGTTCGTCGATGCGCAATCGCCCCGGGACCAAAAGGCTTCCGTCGGGACGCTGACGAATACCCAGGCGACGCTGATCATGCTCGTCCGCGACATCGCCAACGATCTCTTCAACGACATCTTCAAGGGTGACGATTCCTGACACTCCACCATACTCATCGACGACGACCGCCATCTGGAGACCTTCTTCGCGCAACTGCACAAGCAGCGTGCCCAGGTCAAGGGTTTCAGGCACGCGCGGGGCCTCGGCAAGCAAAGAAGAGGAAATGACGGGAACTTCATCGCGTTTTTCGAAAGGAACAGCGACCGCTCGACGCAAAGAAACGAAACCGATGATGTCATCCCGGTCTTCTCCGATCACCGGGAAACGTGAATGTCCGGTTTCGTGGGCCGCACGGACAACATCGGAAGCCACTGCATCTTCAGGAATCGTATGGAGAAGGCCGCGGTCAGTCATGACGTCCGCCGCATTCAATTCGCTGATTCGGATGGAGTTCGTAAACAGCGATGCCGTCGAGGTATCCAAAGTCCCCTCTTGAGCCGAGTGCCGAACCATCGCGGCAAGTTCCGAGGCGGAGCGCGCAGAAGAGAGCTCTTCTTGAGGCTCAACACCCATCAGGCGCAAGATGCCGTTGGCCGAGGCGTTGAGAACCGTAATCACCGGTTTGAAGACAACGGTGAAGAGGGAATTAAAGGGGACGATCCGTCCCGCAGTCTTGAGGGGGTGCGCAAGAGCGAGATTCTTTGGAACAAGCTCTCCAAAAACCATGGAGAAAACATTGATCAAAACCGCAGCAACCGCAACTCCAACAGCGGAAGAAACCGCTGTTGACAAACCAAGTCCCACCCCTGCCGAAGTCAGCATATCCGCGAGCGCAGACTGAGTGGTGTAGCCCAAAAGAATTGTCGTCAGCGTGATCCCAACTTGTGCGCCAGAAAGCTGTGTCGACAGATTTTTAATCGCCGTGGAGACTTGGCGAGCACGTGCATCTCCGGCCGCAGCGCGGCTTTCAACGACGGCTTGGTCGAGTGCTACAAGAGAAAATTCTGCGGAGACAAAGACAAAAGTTCCCGCGGTAAGGATGACTCCTAAAAGGAGCATTGCGATATCAAGAAGCACGTCGACCTCCTGCATCGAGGCGGCATTGACGCATCAGACTTTGATCAGAGCAACAACTGTCACTTTCCATGATTCCTCCAGTCTATCGGTAGTTGGAGTTCTTCGAAGTGTGAGAAAGGCCCGTTGCAGGTGAGGCATTCGCAGCCCTAGGGCCTAAACTGTTGTCTAAAGTCACATAGCAGTGTTTAGAAAAAGGATGGTACAGCTGTGGTGGAATCCCCACGTTCACCAGAATGGGTTCAACAAATGCGCCAGCAGTGGTTGGCCGATCCCCACAGCGTCGACGCCTCGTGGCGCGCCTATTTTGAGGGAGATACCGTCCCCGCCCAGCTCCATCGTCCGCAGGCCCCGCTGCCGACGCAACCAACCGCAGTTGTCAGCGCCGAGGCCGCGCTTGCCGCCCAAGCGGACAACCCTGCAACTGAGCAGCCCGAAGTGCTCGTGACTCGCTCTGACCTTCCTCCTGCTCCCCCCGCGCAGGCAAGCGAGGCCTCGTCGCCCTACGCGCGGCGCCACCGCGCCTCGCAGGCTGCGCCCTTGCGTTCAATGAGCACGGAAACAGAAGACGATATCCGCGTCTTGAAAGGAATCGCGCGCGCAACCGCACGCAATATGGACGAGTCTCTGAGCATCCCAACTGCGACTTCTCAGCGCCAGATTGCCGCAAAGATCCTGATCGAGAACCGTGCGGTTGTGAACTCTCACCTGCAACGCACTGTTGGCGGCAAGGTTTCTTTCACGCATCTCATCGGCTACGCCATCGTTGAGGCGCTCTCCGAAATGCCACAGTTGAATGTCCGCTACGTTCTTCAAGACGGTAAAGCCGCAGTTGAAGAACTGGCACACGTGGGCTTTGGCTTGGCGATCGATATCCAACACGGCGGCGAACGTCGTCTGGTTGTTCCGGTGATCCACGATGCCGATACCTTGACCTTCACGCAATTTGTTGACGCGTATCAGGACATCATCGCTCGAGCAAAGAAGGGCGAACTTACGGCTGAGGATTATCAGGGGGCCACTGTCACCCTGACGAATCCGGGCACCATCGGCACCACAACTTCGGTTCCGCGTTTGATGAGTGGCCAGGGGCTGATTATCGGTGTGGGGGCAATGGATTATCCAGCCGAGTTCGCTGGAGTCTCCCCGCGCAAACTTGCTCTCATGGGAATTGGCAAGACGATGTTCGTCTCGTCAACTTATGATCACCGTGTGATTCAAGGCGCAGCCTCGGGTGAATTCTTGCGTTTGGTTGATACGAAGCTTTCGGGCCGCGATGGTTTCTACGAGCGTGTTTTTGCGGCTTTGCATATTCCCATTCAGCCTTACGCGTGGGAAGCGGATTTCGAATATGACCTCGAGCGCGAAAAGGGCAAGCCTGCCCGTATTGCCGAACTCATTCACGCTTACCGCTCGCGCGGTCACCTCGCGGCAGATACAGATCCCCTGGCGTACCGCGTACGCCGCCACCCCGATCTAGACCTGACCAGTTACGGCTTAACCGTGTGGGACTTGGACCGGCCTTTCCCGACCGGCGGCTTTGGCGGAACAGAGCAGATGCTTCTTCGCGATCTTTTGTCACGCTTGCACGATACCTACATTCGATCCATTGGTATCGAATACATGCATATCCAAGATCCGCAGCAGCGCCACTGGGTGCAAGAACGCATTGAAGGACCTTTCAAAGCTCCTTCTGCCCAGGAGCAACGCCGCATTCTCTCGACTCTAATTCACGCCGAGGCTTTCGAAGAGTTCTTGCAGACCAAGTACCTGGGGCAAAAGCGATTCTCTCTTGAAGGCGGCGAATCCTTGATTCCTCTTCTCGATGAGATCTTGAGTCAGTCTGCACGTCGCGGAATCCACGAGGTGGCGATCGCCATGGCTCACCGTGGGCGCTTGAATGTCTTGGCGAATCTTGCGGGCAAGAGCTATGCCCAGATCTTCTCCGAATTTGAAGGAAACCAGGATCCGCGGACCGTTCAGGGCGCGGGAGATGTCAAGTACCACTTGGGAACTGAGGGAGTGTATTCAGCGGAGCCCGGAGTTGCGACCAAGGTGTCCTTGGCAGCTAACCCCTCTCACCTTGAAGCTGCTGATGGGGTGCTCGAAGGAATCGTGCGCGCGAAGCAGGATGTTTTGGGCGATCCTGATCTGCCCATTGTCCCTCTGTTGATCCACGGTGACGCGGCTTTCATCGGACAAGGCGTGGTTCAAGAAACCCTCAACATGTCCCAGCTGACCGGATACAAGACCGGCGGAACTATTCACATCATCGTGAATAATCAGATCGGTTTCACGACGGGACCGGCTTCCGGGCGTTCCTCGCGCTATCCGACGGACCTAGCAAAGGGCCTGCAGATCCCAATCTTCCACGTCAACGCCGACGACCCCGAAGCGGTCGTGCGTGTGGGCGCTTTGGCATTGGCTTATCGCGAGGCTTTCCACAAGGATGTCCTCATCGATTTGGTGTGTTACCGCAGGCGTGGTCACAACGAGGGCGATGATCCTTCGATGACCCAGCCGGTCATGTACTCGCTCATCTCGAAGTTGCCTTCTACACGTGAGGTTTATATCCGTAACCTCGTGGGACGTGGCCAGCTGACCGAAGAAGACGCACGCGAGTCCATCCGCGCTTACGAGGCCGAACTCAGCGAGATTTTGGATCACACCCGCGAGCACGGCTGGTCTCCGCAAAAGCGCGGCGAGGATGAAGACGATCAGTGGCAGGTTCCTGAAAGCCAGCTACCCGGTGCGGGAATGATGATCGGCTGGACTTCCGCTGTCAGCGCGGAAACGCTCAGCCGTATCGGCGAAGCTTATGTGAACTTCCCACCGGATTTCGCAGTCCATCCGAAGATCGAAAAGCTGTGCCACAAGCGTTATGAGATGGCTTCCGGCCACGATTCGATCGACTGGGGTTTCGCAGAGCTCTTAGCTTTTGGCTCTCTACTCATGGAGGGCACGCCGATTCGCTTGTCCGGTGAAGATGCACGTCGCGCAACCTTCGTTCAACGTCACGCGGTCCTTCACGACCACAATGACGGACGCGAGTTCACTCCTTTGCACTTCCTCACTCCCGATCAGGCCCACTTCGATGTCTTCGACTCGCCTCTGTCGGAGTATGCGGTTCTTGCCTACGAATACGGGTATTCCATCGAGCGCCCCGAAGCCTTGGTCCTGTGGGAAGCACAATTCGGTGACTTTGCGATCGGCGCCCAAACAATCATTGACGAGTTCGTCTCTTCGGCAGAAACAAAGTGGGGTCAGCGCTCTTCCTTGGTTATGCTCTTGCCGCACGGGCAGGAAGGCCAAGGCCCTGACCATTCGTCGGCCAGGATTGAGCGTTTCCTCCAGCTAGCAGCGGAAGACAATATGTGGATTGTTCAGCCCTCAACCCCGGCGAACCACTTCCATATGCTGCGCACCCAGGCCTACAAGCGGCCTCGTAAGCCTCTGATTGCTTTTACCCCCAAGCAGCTCCTGCGTCTTCCCGCCGCGTCTTCTTCCATCGAAGAATTCACTTCGGGATCTTTCACTCCCGTCTACTCCGAAGTTGATTCTCGGGTGAATACCCACGAGGTGACAAAGGTTCTCGTGTGTTCTGGCCGCGTCTACTACGACCTCATCCACGAACGCGCGGAGCGAGGCGCGTGGAATACGGCGATTATTCGCGTCGAGCAGCTCTATCCTCTCCCCGTCGATGAGCTTCGCACAGCTCTTGCCACATACCCGAGCGCCCAAGTGGTCTGGGTTCAGGACGAGCCGAAGAACCAGGGAGCTTGGCCCTACTTTGCGCTGAACTTGTTCCCCGAGCTGGGAATCGCTCCGGCGCTTGTGTCCCGTCCGGAGAGCGCAACGACCGCCGCTGGACGCGCAAGCTTGCACCGTGAGCAGGCTGCGGATATCGTGCGCCGAGCTTTTTCCTAAGAAGGGGGCACGCAGATGCGTATTTGTGTGATTGGCGATGAGCTGATTACCCCAATGGGTGATCCCCGAGGCTTGGGCTGGGTCGGGCGCGTTTTGGCGCGCTCGCACTTCCCTTCCCCTCCGACCGTCATGACCTTGGCTGTTCCCGGGGAAACGACAACGCAGCTCGCCTCTCGGTGGGAAAACGAAGTGAGCTATCGTCTTGCGCCCGATGAACCCTGTGCGCTCATTATTGCCGTTGGTTGTGCAGATATTCCCGCGGGTATTTCAACGCCGCGCTCTCGACTAAATCTTGCAAACATCACCGACCGAGCTTCGACGCTCGGTATTCCCTCGATGGTTGTTGGCCCGCCGCCGCTTGCGGGAGTCCAATCCAGCGCGGTAAAGGAAGTTTCCTTGTCGTGCCAGCAGGTGTGCGAGCGCAGGGATATTCCCTTTGTCGATACCTTCACTCCCCTTGTCGCACACGATCAGTGGTTTGAGGATATGGCTTCTTCTGCTGTTCGTTCTGCTCGCGGCGCTTCGATGCCGGGACAGTCCGGCTATGCACTCATGGCTTGGCTTGTCCTTCACCAAGGGTGGTTTGAATGGATCGGAGCCGAAGAAAGCGACGTTTAGAGCATAGAGTTTGATAAAGAGACGGGTGTGGGCTCCGATGCATGACATCGAAGCCCACACCCGTTAAACACGATTCAGGCGTTAGGACGCTTGCCGTGGTTCGCGCCGTGCTTACGACGATCGCGACGCTTACGACCCCTCTTCGACATTGTCGTCTCCTCTAAAAACCGAGATATCCAACCTGCACAGTTTTTCACACCCGAGGCTAATCTCCAAACAGAGCGCGCCCACAGAGTCGAAATTCACGATTCCTTGGAAGCCCATCTGACCTCGACGTAGGTCTGTGCAATGATGCGCTCGCGCAAGGATTGAGGGGCTTGGTCGCAATAGCAACGCGCAAGGAGGGAGCGAACGAAGCGCTCGGTGTACATCGAGTCCTGGCAGTGCTTGCAGCGAGAAATATGGTCAAGCAGTTGCTCGCGAAACTCCGGGCTCTTCAAGCATTCAGCGGAAATATAGTCGCGGCATTCCTCGCGGTCGAGGAAGTCAATCACTTCAAAAAGGTGCTCGTGTAACTCACGACACGCGCGCTTATCGTCAATCTGCATGATTCTCCCCGATTCCATATTCAGCCGCGAGTGCTGACAGGCCTTCGCGTAGATTCTTGCGTCCTCGATGAAGCCTGGACATGACAGTCCCGATCGGGATATCCAGCATGTCGGCGATCTCTTTATACGCAAAACCCTCTACATCAGACAGAAGGACGACAACACGTTGGTCTTCCGACAGCGACTCCAATGCAGTTCGAAGTTCAGAGGAAGGAATGTTATCCAAGGCCTCTGCTTCCGCAGAAACAAGACCCTTCTCATCGTGAGAAGCAGCAGCGGCAAGCTGCCAGTCCTCAACCTCTTCACCGCCACTGCGTTTAGGCGAGCGCTGCGCCTTGCGGTAGTGGGTGATGTAGGTGTTGGTCAAGATTCTGTAGAGCCAAGCTTTAATATTGGTTCCTTGCTGATATTGATGAAACTTCGTGTAGGCCTTCATAAAAGTTTCCTGCACAAGGTCTTCCGCATCAGCACGATTTCGCGTCATTCCTAAGGCTGCGCCAAAGAGTTGATCAATGAGGGGAATCGCCTGTTCGGCAAACAAACGGTCCCGGTCCTCCTGACTCAACTCCTGCGGTGCAGGCTCACGAGTGTCATGTAATTCGCTCATTGATGTCAAGGCTAATCGCGAAGGCCTCGGATGCGAAAGTGGACGCGCGAAAGCGGGACGGCACCGCATTCTCTTTCGTCTTGCCACTTGCTCATCAAGTTTCATACCCACTTCAACGCAGCAAGCTGATGATTATTCCCTCCGTTTCGATTCAGCAGAGGTGTTTACACGAATTTTCTGCCGAGCACAGGGTGCCAAACGACTTTTTTTGACACAATGGAGTTATGTCTCTTCTGCGTAGCATTGCCCGTCCTCTTCTTGCCGCTCCCCTGGCCCTCGATGCGATCGATGCCCTGGTTCATCCCGATCGTCACGTCGCCAAGCTCGATGCACTCCGCCCCGTTTTTTCGCGCATCGAAGAGCGAAGCAACATTGAGAACATTGATCCGTATCTTTCCCGCAGCGCCCGAATCAGCGCCGGCGTTACTCTCCTCGCAGCGGGGGCTTTCGCATTGGGTAAAGCGCCTCGCACCTGCGCTGCGGTCTTAACAGCCATCGCGCTTCCTATGGCCGTCATCAATCATGAACAGCCTGCATCACTTCGTCTAAAGCTTGCCAATTGTGCAGGATTATTCTTTGCGAGCCTCGATCGCAACGGGCGGCCCAGCTATTCTTGGCGTCGCAATCAGCTCATCGAGACTGCTTCGGCTCGCGGAGCGCATTCCTCAGGCGCCGCCCAGTGAGTTCGTGGCGCGCTCCTCGACTCCACTCCCCTATCAGCGCGAAGGTTTCGATCCCCGGGTCCAAATCACAGACCGCACGTGCGCTCTACCTCGCTGCGATAGGAAAGCACCCATGTGTGATTGAGGGCGTCCTTCGCTCACGCGACACCGATCTCTTCGCCCAAGCGCTGCAAACTCTTGGCGCGCAGATCGATATGCTGGGCGACTCCCGCACACAGATCACCCCGATTTCTTCAGATTCCCCTTCTTCTGAATGCGTCATCGACTGCGGTCTGGCAGGAACCGTCATGCGTTTCCTCCCGCCCCTTGCAGCCCTTTCTTCCGCCCCCACACGCTTCGATGGAGACGAGCAGGCATATGCGCGCCCGCTTGCCCCTCTCTTAGATGTCCTCGAAAGCCTGGGAGCCACACTGAGTTACCACGGTGAAAAGGGACATCTTCCTTTCACAATTTCTGGTCCGCTCAAGCCCTCTTCTTCGCCGATCACCGTTGATGCTTCTGCTTCCTCGCAGTTTTTCTCCGCGATGCTTCTTGTTGCGCCTCTTATCGGTGGAGCGATTATTCGAAGCAATGCGCCACTCATTTCTCTGCCTCACATTGAAATGACCCTCAATATGATGCACGAAGCTGGACTTTCTTGGACGCAATTGGGTGATCGTGAATGGCGGGTGGATGCGGGAGCACCCACGGCCTCGGAAATCACAATCGAGCCGGATCTTTCGAATGCGGGTCCCTTCTTATGCGCGGGAATACTCAGCGCAGGAAGCGTCACAATTCCCAATTGGCCGCTTGCATCAACCCAGCCCGGCGCGCAGTGGCCTTCTCTTTTTGACGAGATGGGTATTGAAACTTCTCTGGAAACAAACGAAATGGGAAGCAGCGAACTGACTGTGCGTGGGGGCGGACCGGGGAGTTTCCCCGGAATTGAACGCGATATGTCGGCCATGGGTGAGATGGTTCCAACCCTTGCCGCTCTCCTTCTCTTTGCGTCAACTCCTTCGACACTGACCGGGATCGCCCATCTGCGTGGACATGAGACCGACCGTTTGGATGCAATCGCTCAGTCAGTCACTGCTCTAGGAGGTTCAATCGAACAACTCCCGGACGGGCTTCGAATCACCCCCGCTTCCCTTCACGGTGCTCCTCTGCGTTCCTTCGCGGACCACAGGATGGCCACTTTTGCCGCAATTGTTGGCTTGGTTGTTGACGGGGTGAGCCTCGACGACATTTCCTGCACTTCCAAGACCCTCCCCGAGTTTGAATCGATGTGGGCGCGCATGTGTGAGGAGAGCAGCGACAATGTCTAGGCGCGATATCGGAACTGATGATCCCCGCGTAAAAGTTCGTCCCTCGAAGCGCTCACGACCGCGAACCAAGGTCCGACCCGATTGGGGAACTAAACCAATCGGGCAGGTGATCGGCATTGACCGCGGCCGTTACCTCGTTCGCTACGAGGACCTCGACCTCCGCGCTGTCTTGGCCCGCGAGCTCAAGAAGGGAAGCGTCGTCGTGGGAGACCGGGTTCGCATGACCGGGGATTTGAGCGGCCGCGTCGACACTCTCGCGCGGATTGTTGCCACGGATAATCGCAGCAGCGTTCTCCGCCGTTCTCTCGAGGACGCGCCAGATCAAAAGGGCGAAAAAATCATCGTCGCGAATGCAGAAATCATGGTGATTGTGACGGCTTTGGCGGATCCGCCCCCGCGAATGGGCATGATCGACCGTTGCCTTGTTGCCGCTCACGAAGCGGGAATGCGTGCTGTATTGTGCCTAACCAAGGCCGATCTTGCTCCTGCAACCGAGTTTTTGGAAGCCTACGCTGATTTTGATGTCACGACGGTCGTCACCTCAGTTGAGGCAGACTGCCAAGGTCTTGATGAACTCAAAGAAATCCTCGCCGGTCATTTCTCCGTCTTGGTCGGCCATTCCGGTGTCGGGAAATCAACGCTGATCAATGCTTTGATCCCCCAAGCCGAACGCTTAGTGGGTGTCGTGAATCAGGTAACTGGACGAGGTCGACACACCTCGACCTCCTCCCGTGCCTTTGAGCTTCCCGGTGGAGGATGGATCGTCGATACCCCGGGTGTGCGTTCCTTTGGCCTGGGGCATGTTGACATCGATGATGTACTGGGAGTTTTCCCTGACGTCGCCGAGGCCTCGCGCTGGTGTTTGCCGCTGTGTACGCACCTTGAAGGTGCTCCTTCCTGCGCCCTCGATGCCTGGACGCAGGGTAAGGGTCCTTTCGTTATTTCTTCCACTGACGAGGCCGCGGACCAGGAGAGACAGCGACGCTCCTCTCGGGTGGCTTCGGTTCGCCGGCTCCTGGACGCGGTGGCTGGCGCAATGAAGGTGTCGAAAGCTGCACGTTAGAGTTCAAACTGCACTCAGTTGCAGGTGGAGCGGGTCATACTAAGCACATGCGTATTCTTCACACCTCGGACTGGCATTTTGGCCGTAATCTCCACGGCCAAGATTTAGGCGATTCTCGCGCTGCATTTTGCCGCTGGCTTCTTGACACGGTCAGGGAACAAGAGATCGACCTAGTCCTTGTCTCTGGCGATGTTTACGATCGCGCGATTCCTGCGGTTTCTCAACTTAACGAAGTGATGGATCTTCTCCGTGATCTTTCTTCAGCCACGCAGGTTCTTTTGACTCCGGGAAATCATGATTCAGCAAGTCGCCTCGGTGTCTATTCGCAGTTTTTACGTGGCAAGGTTCAGGTCTGCGCCAGTGTGGAAGAGGTTGGGAACGCTCGCGAATACGCAGGTAAAAACGCGGATCCGGGTGTATTGATCTACCCGATCCCCTACCTTGAGCCGGACTTGGTTCGGGCGAAGCTTTCCGATGATAACGAACCCCTTGAACGCACCCATCAGGCCGTGATGGATGCTGCGCTTCGTCGCATCGGCAATGATCTATTGGCTCGGCGAACTTGCGGCGATATGCGTCCTGCCATCGTGATGGCTCACGCTTTCATTGTGGGCGCAGCTCCCTCCGATTCTGAACGCAATATTGAGGTAGGCGGAGTCGCTTCTGTTTCAGCCCAGACTTTCGAGACTTTCGGCGGAGTAAAAGTACTGCCTGAACCAGGCCTGAGTTACGTTGCCCTCGGGCACCTGCATCGCCCCCAAGAAGTTTCAGCTGCGCGTGTCCCTATGCGTTATTCCGGTTCCCCTATCGCTTACTCCTTCTCGGAAGCACCCGGAGATAAGAGCGCGGTCGTGATTGATACACTCGGCGCGGACGGGAACAAGGCCGTGGACGTTTCCCTCATCAACATTCCCACTGCGCACCCTCTTGTTGTTTTACGAGGTTCGATGGAGTCTTTGCTCGAAAGCGCGAAGGACACTTCACCGCAGGCATATGTCTCCTTGACGGTAACGGACGATTCGCGGCCTCAGGAAATGGTCGCCCGTCTTCGCGCGGTCTATCCTCATGCACTCTCTATCCTTCACTCCCCCACGCATGTTTCTTCTCTACGGGCGCCACGTATCCATCTAGAGACAGCGGATATGAACGTCACTCTTGCCGAATTCTTCCAGCAGGCAGGGGGACAGTCTTTGACAGAGCGCGAACGGACAATTATTGGCGATGTGCTTGATGAGGTGAAAGGCCAGCGGCAATGAAACTTTTAACCTTGGAGTTGTCGGGTATTGGTCCTTTTGCGCAGCGCCAATACATCGATTTTGAGCGTTTCGCTGATTCGGGGCTCTTCCTTCTACGAGGATCCACTGGCTCGGGTAAGACGACCTTGATCGATGCGATTGTTTTCGCGCTCTATGGGGATGTGGCTAGTGGCAGCGAGGGAGCAAAAAACCGTTTGCGCTCGTCATATTGCGGCCCCAACGATCCATCTTTTGTCACCCTTGTCTTTGAAGTATCCTCGGGCATCTACCGAGTTCGCAGAACACCAAAGTATGTGAAAGAAGGACGGAGCACTCCCGTCAATCCGACTCTGATTCTCGAGCGCGTCGTGCGCGATTCGGATGATCCATCAGGCTTTTCAACGGTTGAACCATTGAGCCGCTCAATCATGGATGCTCAATCGATGATGACCACCTTCATCGGACTCACGAAAGACCAATTCCTGCAAACCGTCATTCTTCCTCAGGGACAATTTGCTCGTTTTTTGACGGCGAAATCCATCGAACGCGAAGAGATCCTTCGTGACATTTTCGGAACCCAGTTTTTCCAAAGCCTCCAAGATGCCTTCCGTGAACAGGCGAAAGAAGCACATGATTCAATCGTTCAGGCCAGGCAACACGCACGTTCCTCATTGGATTCTTTGCTTGATAGCGTCTCTCATTCTCATCTCAGCGAAGAGTGGGCATGTACAATCCACACTCTTGCGGATTCTCTTGACACCTTCAGACCAGGCTCATCTGTCAATACGGAGTTTTCTGATTTTCGCCTTCGCTTAGATGCTCGGCTTGAGGAGGATGTGCAACAAGCAGAAACTGCCCGCCTCTTACAAAAAGAGGTCTCTCGCCAGCTCAGTGTGGAACTAGCGAAAGCACGCGACCTCAATGAGCGTCTTACTGAACGCACACAGCTTCTTGACCACCTTGATCAGCTGTTTGAGCGCGCTCAGGAAATTGATACTGTACGCTCCAGCGTCGCAGAGCTTCGTCTTCTCCAGCCACTTGAACTTCCACTACGTCAACACGATTCGGCTCGTGATGCGCGCGAGCAAGCCTTCTACGCGCTCGCCGAGTGCTTTGCGCCCCTGCAGGATGCCCCTGAGGATCTTCAGCTTGATGAACTCCAGGCTCTTCTTGATCAACGTGAGCGCAATCTCCAGGAGCAACGCGAGTCGTTGGCACATGCGTTGCAGGCACAGGCTCAACTAACGCGCCTTCGCGGTGAGCAGGAAGAGTGCGTGGCCCAGTGCGAACAGTGCACGAAGAGCGTGGAGGACGCCGATTCCCAGATCCAATCGGTGCAGATGCAAGCTGCGCAGCTTCGCGACAAACTAGAGGCTGCACGCACGGCGGCTTCTGCTCTTCACGACCTTGAAGCTAGCTGTCATCAACTTTCCACGCGCCTTGAAGCTGCAGAGCGGGCTGATCAGCTCCGCAAGCAGCTCATTCAGCTTGAACGCGATATTGAGGAAGCGACACGCCTTGCTCGCCAGCGCGGAGAGCGATCACATGCTGCGCGAGAACTATGGCTTCGCGAAACCGCCGCTTCGCTTGCGTCTACCCTGCGGGAAGAAAACGCGTGTCCTGTCTGCGGCTCTACGACTCATCCCCAGCCTGCTCGTTTCGAGGGGGAAAAGAGCATGAGTCGCGAGCAACTTGAGGCTCTTGAGGAGGAGACAACGACAGCTGACCAACGTCTCCACGAACTTACTACTGAGCATTCGACCTGCTCGGCTCAGATTGAAACGCTGGATGAACAAGCTCAAGGTGATAGTGCTTCTGTGAAAGCCCAGCTCAACGAGCTCACAACACAGATCACGGCTCTGCGTTCGCGTGCGGCTTTAGAGCAGTCCATTCAAGACTCCCTTGCCGAATGCCAGGAAAACGAAAAGAACCTGATCGCCACTAAGGCCTCGCAAACGCAGAGGCTCTCTCATCTGCGCGAAGAAAACAAGGATCTACTCTTACGCATTGATGAAGAGACAAGAGTGTTTACTGAGCTCATGCAGGGCCACACATCACTCGAAGAGTGGACATCTTCCCTTGAGGAACACACTCACACCCATCAGCGTTCTCGTGAAGTGCTCCAGCGCTATCAACAGGCACAGCAGCGCTTGAGCGAAACTCAAGACTTCCTAATTGAAGCCCTCAAGGATGCAGGGCTGAGTCCAGATTCCAGCGGAATTTCGCTCTTGCGGAGCAAACTTCCGCTTCTATCCGATCTCAGCGCCAAGACCGCACTCCTTCAGGGGTACGATCAGGATCTCTTTGCGACACGACAAGCCCTTGAATCCGAGCGACTACACGGCCTTGAAGGACAGTCTCCGCTTGATTGTCAGGCTATTGCCTCCTCACTCGAGGAAGCAGAAAATTCTCTCCTTACTGCAACAGATCACGTCGCTTCGATTCAGGCACATCGTCAGGGAATCCACCGTTCACTCAGCAATGTGGAAAACGCTTTTTCAACTTTGACTTCTGCTTATGAAAACGGATATCCCAAGCAACGCCTCGCAGAACTAGCAAGTGGGACTGGCCCCAGCCTTCACCAGGTCCCCTTGAGTTCGTGGATTCTCATGTCTCGTTTTGAAGAACTCATCGCCGCAGCGAATCCACGTCTAGCTGAAATATCGCATGGGCGATACGAACTCCGCCGAAGTGATACTGACGCGACCCGGTCACGTAAGAACGGCCTCGGGCTGTCGATCCTCGATCATGAGTCTGAAGAAGAACGAAACCCCTCCACTCTCTCGGGTGGAGAAACTTTCTATGTCTCTCTGGCCCTTGCATTGGGACTAGCAGACGTCGTCATGGCTGAAAGCGGCGGAATTACTCTCTCAAGTATGTTCATCGACGAGGGATTCGGCTCCTTGGACTTGGATACCCTCGACATCGTCATGTCCCAGCTTCTTGCGCTTCGCGAGAGTGATCGTTGTATCGGTGTGATCAGTCATGTCGACGAAATGGCCAGACAGATTCCTGACCAGATTGAAGTGACGTGGCGCGAAGGCGAAGGTTCAACGCTTTCTATCCGAGCTTCCTAGCCACGCATAGCTCAGAGTTCCGCGATACCAGTGCTCGGTTAGGCCTTCGCGTTCATTGACTCCAGCACGCGTACCAGCAGTTCCCGTTCTTCGGGCGCGTACCACTCCAAGCTTTCTTCCCACAGCTGCGCGACGGCCTCGTCAGCGTCTTCTTGTGTCTGAGCATGAAGAACCTTCCGCACAGCAGGAGCAGCATCTGGCGGGTCGATAAAGTAAGCGGCGATCGAATTGCTATCCGGTGCGCACGGGGACGTTTGAGCAACATCGCCATCGCATTCTTCCCATGAAAGTCCCTCGATATCAGCAGCGATAATGCATCTGCTGGGAATACCCGAGTCTTCATCTCGAAGAAAGGCAAGTGAGTCTAGCGCGGCGAGTGTACGCGCATCGTCTTCAGCAACCTCTAAATCTTCACCGTGCAAACCCGCGTCGGGACGGACGCAATAGGCATTGCGGGGAGGAAAGTCTCCCTGGTCCAATTCGCTTGCCAAAAAAGGGTAATAGATGCGCATGGGTCAAGTGTATGCACAATTTTGCGCACTGTCCCTTATCCCGCTCCCTATGCACTCCGCACACAGTCAGCGACCAACTAGCACGGAGTTAAACAAACTGAATCAAAGCAAATTGACTTGAATGACATAAGGAGAATTAAATGCACCTACATCAACCGTAAAGCACGGTATCTAATCGCCTACGATCTGCACAAATAGGTCAAAACTAAGTGCTTCTAGCCCTGCAATTTCCCCATAAAAAATGGCAAAATAGAACCCATGAATCAACGATTCCTCACTCTCGCCGAGGTCGCCGAGACACTCAACATCACGCTTTCCGCGGCGCGCTCGCTGGTCAATTCCGGCGAACTCCCCGCAATCCAATTGGGAGGAAAGCGTATGTGGCGTGTTGAAGAATCCGTCCTCGAAGAGTTCATCCGAGAACAATATGCAGAATCTCGTGCGCGCTTAAGCCACAGTGCCTAGACGCTTCTTTTCAATTCCAATAAGCGGGCAGAAACAACAGTTTCTGCCCGCTTCTTATACGACCTTACTTAAGCATTGAGCGATTGTAGAGCATGCAAGCAACTGAGTTGCAGCAATCCACAACACCATTTCTGAAAGTTTTCCCAACGCTTACTGCACGTTTTCTCAATTTTAATCGATACTTATGCAGAGATAGTGATTCTTCTACCGGCTCAAGACGTTCACTCACGCTACTTGAGAACCGCAAGCAGTCCACAAAAAACAGGCATGTTTTCCATACTTCACACATTGATTCACCACTTCGATCTGCCCCGATGAGGATCAAAAAAGTCGATTGACACATCGCCTTCATGCGAGAAGACTCCAAATTAACGCCTCAATGACGAAGCGTCCCCCCATCCCCACACAATATTCGAGGAGCATTCCCATGACACGAAGTTCGCGAGTATTCGTCCCCCCAGCCGATCATATTTTCCGTATCAGTTGGGATCTCAACCGAGATACAACGCAAAGCGTCCAGCAGAATATGAAAACCTACATGAACGCAGAGAGCCCTTTGCTCCCGAGGAAGCCGGAGATCACAAATCTATGCCAGTGGTCGATCGGGTTGGCACGAGGAATTATGGAAGTTCTTTTACACATTCGCCCGTATCAGCAGCTCCAACGATGGCTGATACCGCCGCTGTACAAACGCCTTGTGACGATCGTTGAGAGGGATCGACGCGCTTTTCGACGCGAAGCATGCCATCCCGTGCAGTGGCATATTAGCCAGACCTCGCAAACAGTTGTCGAATCTTGTGTGATCGTTGCGCAAGGAGAAGGGCGCCACGTTGTATCCATGCGCCTCCAGACTTTCAAGAATCGCTGGATTGTCACCGCCTTGGACGTCCTCTAGAAAACAGCAGATAAAACAGTGGCGGCGTGCACCACATGGTGCACGCCGCCACCAAAAGGCCGGTCACAGCGGTCAGATCAGCGCTTCTTGCGCTTCTTCGCTGCGCGACGCTGAGCGCGATTAGCTCCCGCAGAGGAAGTTGTTCCTTCCTCTTCTTCAGCCGAAGAGTAGCTCAGGCGAGTCGAGTTCTTTTCTTGGCCGACGTCTCCCATAACAGAAGCGGAACGTTCAATAGCGCGCTCTTCAGTTTCTGCAGCCTTACGACGGGCTTCTTCACTGAGCTCAGCTTCAGCATCGTTGTCTTCGCGAACAGCTTCCTCTGTGGCAGCACGCTCACGAGCCTGTTCATAGGCAAGCTGGAACTGATGCGCATAGGAGAAGACCTGCTGGACGGACTCTTCACGAATGTGGTCCATCATCGCATTGAACATCTGCGCGCCCTCATCCTTGTATTCAACAAGAGGATCACGCTGCCCCATTGCACGAAGACCGATACCTTCCTTGAGGTAATCCATCTCGTAGAGGTGCTCGCGCCACAAGCGATCAACCGTTGCAATCACAACACGACGCTCAAGCGTACGCATGGGTTCATCGCCCAATTGTTGAATTGCCAGAGGATTTTGATTGAGCTGCTCTTCGGCTTCTTCGTACTGTGTGTGAATATCGCCCAGAACCTCGCGCATGAGATCCTCGCGCGTCAGCGAACCAACGCCGCCATACTGCTCTGCAACCTCTTCTGCGGTGACCGACGGCGGGTAGTATCCGCGCAGGGTATCCCAGAGTTCCTTGAGGTTCCATTCGCGAGGCGATAGACCGTTGGTCTTCTCCGCAATGATTCCGGAAACCAAAGACTCCATGAAGCCCTTCATCTGAGGCTTCAAGTCTTCGCCTTCCAGAACGCGGCGACGTTCAGCGTAGATGAGTTCACGCTGATCAGTCATCACATCATCGTACTTCAAGACGTTCTTACGAATTTCGTAGTTTCGTGCCTCAACTTGGTGTTGAGCGGAGGCAATTGAACGCGTCACCACACGGTTTTCCAGCGGCATGTCTTCGGGGTATGCGCCCGAGGCCATGATGCGTTGCGCCAAACCTGAGGAGAAGAGACGCATGAGGTCGTCTTGCATCGACAGGTAGAAGCGGGACTCACCGGGGTCGCCCTGACGACCACTACGGCCTCGCAGCTGGTTGTCGATACGACGGGACTCGTGGCGCTCGGAACCCAGGACGTACAAGCCACCAAGCTCGCGGACTTCTTCTCGCTCAGCCTCAACTGCGGCCTCGGCCTCGGCAAGCGCTTCAGGCCACGCGCGGCGGTATTCTTCTGCATCTGTCTTCGGGTCAAGACCCTGAGCGGCCAAGTTTGCCTGAGCAAGGAACTCAGAGTTACCACCCAGCATGATGTCGGTACCACGACCAGCCATATTCGTCGCAACGGTCACAGCGCCCTTTCGGCCTGCCATTGCAACAATCTGAGCTTCGCGAGCGTGCTGTTTCGCATTCAAGACCTGGTGAGGAATCTTGCGTTCCTTGAGCATCTTCGACAAGAGCTCGGACTTTTGAACCGATGCGGTACCCACCAAGACAGGCTGGCCAGCCGCGTGTCGCTCTTCAATATCATCAATGATTGCGCGGAATTTACCAGCCTCGGTCGGGTAGACCAAGTCAGGCTGGTCCTTTCGAATCATCGGACGGTTCGTCGGAATGGGGATCACACCGATTTTGTAGGTCGATGCGAATTCTGCCGCCTCAGTTTCGGCGGTACCTGTCATACCCGAACGCGAGCCTTCGGGGTAGAGACGGAAGTAGTTCTGAAGGGTGATAGTCGCCAGGGTCTGATTCTCAGCCTGGATCTGGACCCCTTCCTTCGCCTCGATGGCCTGGTGCATTCCGTCGTTGTAGCGACGACCTGGAAGAACGCGCCCAGTGTGCTCGTCAACAATCAGGACCTCTCCCCCGTCGACGATGTAATCGCGATCGCGGTGGAAGAGCTCCTTTGCGCGGATTGCATTGTTCAAGAAACCAATAAGCGGGGTGTTTGCAGCCTCGTAGAGGTTGTCGACCCCAAGTTGATCTTCAACCTTATCGATGCCGGATTCCAAGACACCGATAGTCTTCTTCTTTTCGTCGACTTCATAGTCCTCGTCGCGCACCAAGATATTGGCGATGCGCGCGAACTCGGTGTACCAGCGGTTCACATCGCCCGAGGCCGGGCCAGAAATGATCAGGGGGGTACGCGCCTCGTCGATCAAAATCGAGTCGACCTCATCGACGATCACAAAGTTGTGTCCACGCTGGACCATGTCTTCGGGGCGCTGCGCCATGTTGTCGCGCAAGTAGTCGAAACCGAATTCGTTATTCGTTCCGTAGGTGATATCTGCGTTGTACTGCTCACGGCGTTCGGCTGGCTCCTGCCCAACCAACACACAGCCCACGGTCATTCCCAGGAAGTTGTAGACGCGCGCCATGAGATCTGATTGGTATTTAGCTAGGTAATCATTCACGGTCACCACGTGAACACCCTTGCCTGTAAGCGCACGGAGATAAGAAGGCATGGTGGCAACCAAAGTCTTGCCTTCACCGGTCTTCATTTCGGCGATGTTGCCGCGGTGCAGGGCAATGCCTCCCATGACCTGAACGTGGAAGGGGCGCTGGCGCAGTGTCCGCCACGCGGCTTCACGCACAGTCGCGAAGGCCTCGACGAGGATGTCGTCCAGAGTTTCGCCTTCTTCGAGGCGCTCCTTGAATTCGTCCGTTTTACCGCGCAGTTCCTCATCGCTCAGGGCTTCAAAGTCTTCTTGAAGAGCGTCAACTTGGGAAGCAAGCCGGTCGAGCTGACGCAGGGTACGTCCTTCTCCAGCTCGAAGGATTTTGTCAATAATGGACACGAGGGCTCCTGGGATTGTGACCGGATGATCCGGGCGTGCGTCGCGCACACTGTTTCTAGTCTACGAATTTCCGACTCCGCTTTCGACTTCTTTGGCTCCGCCGTGTCTTTTTTCTCTGTCAGCCGATCTTCCCCTTCAGCGCGATGAAAAGGCATGCTCCCGTCTCATTAACAGATATCCGACAAATTTGTGTGCAAAAAATGCTACTCTGTACACCGTCAGGACACAGCGATTCATGGAAGAACTTCTGTGTAGCGCTTTCTCCCCGATCTTTTTGATCTGCTGAAAAGTCATGGTCTCAAGGAGTCAGAGAGCTCGGTTATTATGCCCGAATTTGAATCACCTTCCCCGGACGGCGGAGTATTTGCGCAAAGAAGCGCATTGCAGCCGACAGCACCTACGCTACCTTCTCGCACCGAGACCACGATGGACGCGATCGAGCAGTACATCCTGAAGAATCATCTCCAGCCAGGCGATCCTCTCCCCACTGAATCAGCACTGTGCGAGTCCCTTGGAGTTTCGCGTTCCTCGGTGAGGGAAGCTCTTCGTCAGCTCAAGGCCCTCGAGATCGTCACTGTGCAACAAGGACGCGGCGCATTCGTGGGAGACATGACGCTCCGTCCTTTGATCAAGACAGTTTTTCTGCGCTCATCCACTGCCCCTGATTCTGCCGAGGCGCTTTCCCAGGTTTTGCGGGTTCGCCAGGTTCTCGATCTTGGCTTGGCATACGAGGCGATCGAATCATTGAAGGGAACTCACGACGAGCACCTTCATGAGCTTGTTGACACGATGATTGCTAAGGCACAGAAGTGCGAGTTCTTCATGGATGAAGACATCGAATTCCATACGACACTTCTGAAGAGGATTAATAACCCTCTAGCAGAGCAGTTGGTCAACGCAATGTGGATGATCCATATGATGGCTCTTCCCTCGGTCCACAATGGTTTCGAAGGTTTGTTGGAAACTGCTCGCGCACACGAGGCCATCTTGGTGAGCGCAGAAAATGGTGACCTTGAGGGCTACCGCCGCGCCGTCTTCGCTCACTACCACCCACTCAGCGACGCGTTGAGCGCGAATCGCGGCGAAAACGATCAAGCGTAAATAGACAAAGTTTGGGGGGCGGAACTGAGAAGTTCCGCCCCCAAACTTCACCGTAGGCGAGTGTTCTATTCGCCGGTTTGAATAACTGTTGCATTCAAACGAAGTACGCCATAGGTCCATCCATGACGGTGGTAAACCACGCAGGGCTGCATCGTTTCTTCGTCAACGAAAAGGAAGAAGGGGTGTCCGACCAGTTCCATCTGGTTGAGCGCTTCATCAACGCTCATCGGGACAGTCTCATGGACCTTCTGCCGCACGATGATCGGGGTGTCTCCCAGCTGCTCCTCACGAGCTTCACCAACCTTGAGGTCTCCAGCGCTCTTGAGAGATGCCGGGGTAACCTCTTCCACTTCCTCGACTGAGGTAACCGTTGCGGGAAGGACATCCAAATCGGGGGGAAGAATTTCTTCACTACGGTGGTGGTCCTTCGCACGATCGCGCATACGACGCAAACGTTCAAAAAGCTTTCCTGCCGCGATATCGACTGCGGCATAACGGTCTGCAGACTCTGCTTCGGCGCGAATGATCGGGCCTTTACCAAAGACGGTGAGCTCGATTCGCTCGGCAGTATCTGCCTGTCGTGGGTTCCTCTGGTGAGTCAGTTCAACGTCAACCCGCTGCGCGCGAGGATAAAACTGCGTCACCTTTGCCAGTTTCTCCTCGATGTATTCGCGGAAGTTGGGGTGAATCTCTGCATTACGTGCAGCAACTGTGATGTCCATGGTTTCTCTCCACATCATGAATGCGGACTGGGCCGCGATTGAAAACCCGGCGACGTCATTGCCCCGGAGTGTCTTTAACTACCACCCCCTATCAGCAACCGATGGCGAGCCATCATTGGAAGAGATGCATCGAGTATAGCAGAAAACGGTGATCTGCATCATAAGATTGATGCTCATTGTCGCGATCGTGCAATGCAGGCTCCCGCAACCCACGAGCGTTCAAACACACGAAACATCTCATTCATTGTTCCACCACTTGCCACGACATCATCGATGCCAATGACACCCACTCCCTGAGGAACTCTTTGCGTCGCATGCATGTGACCGTGACGGGATTGCCGCCTTTGTTCGGAGGATTTCCCCGCCTGCGACGACACCCACGGGTCAAGTCGACAGACATCACGCACACAGCACGTCACCTCACTGTGTCCTCCCACAGCTGCTGCTAGTCCGCGGGCAACATGGATCGTGATTCCTTGCCCAAAGAGTCGTCTCTTCCAGCTTGCAGGAGCAGGAACAATCCAAAGCGATGTCGCATCTGTCCCCACGCTCAGCATCCCGCTTTGCGCAATCGATAGTCCGATATTGACTCCGCATTCGAAGAGAAACCCCGACAGATCAAGTCGAGACGAATGCTTTGCTGCCAAAATGATCGAGCGCATCGGGTCCGAATAATCGCTCAGTTCCCACAGCGGGTATTCCGCATTTCCCGCGTCTTGCAATTCCCATTGTGGGAGCAAGGCCGACGATAATGCTGCGCATTGCGGACACACAGAGTGGTCCCATCTCCCGCACCCCACACAGACACTGGGAATGCAGACGCCCACAAGCTCATGCGCGGCCTCGTGAAGAAAACCCATAGGGGAAGCACAGCACACAAGCCAAGGCGCAGCCTCAGGAGCGCAGAATCTGTGGAAAAAACGATTCAGCCAGGATAGGAAATATCGCGCAGCTGCCCCTCGAGCGACTGCCATAGCGCACCCGAACGCACCTGATAATTTCCATCCTTACCGCGAATGACCATCGTCGTTGAGGAAGACCCCGCACTCAGGCGTTCGGTTCCGGTAGGAAGAGCCAAAACAGAGGGAAAACCACCCACAGGAAGAGTCACTAAGGACACCTCGTCTACCTGGTCGCCACTGCCTCGCAGACCACCTTGACGCACAGCAACCAAGGTCGAGCGCCCAGCCCACGAAATATCGTCAACCCCAGCAGACAAACCAGTGAGGGGTTCAAGATCCGTAAAGCCGGTCGGCTCACCATTGTCTCGGCGCACAATTCCAACAATCCATGCGCTCGAAGTACCACCCGATGACCGCAGAAGCACTGCGCGCGCGCCGTCGGGAGAAACACGAATCTCAGCAACATCATTGAGCGATTGATTGGGCGGAACGATTGCAAGGCTTTGCCCCTCAATTCGAGACGCACGCGCTCCCCTGCTCTGGGAGACATCCCACACCCAACCGAAGCGATCAACAGAAGGTGAATAGTTCCCCACCGATCCATCAATCGCCCGCACTGTAGAAAGAGCAGAATCAACAATCATCATGCGGTCATCTTCTCGCCACGCAACAAGAGAGGAAGAGACCGGCGAAACCGCAGGAAGAGAAGCAGAAGACGAGGGAGCAATCGGCAGGGAGCGCGAGGACGTCGTTCGCCCGTCAAGGCGAACCAGTCCTTCGGAACTAAAAGCAACCGCAGTGTCGAGATCATAGGAAGGCTGCGTGGGAAGATCGTTCGTCTCCAGCGTTTCACCTCCCATTGCAATTTCTACCGAATTTACGCGCCCTGAGCGCTGCAGTGTTTGAGAAATCTCCCATGTAAGAAGGCGCTTCGCGCGCTCATCTACGGGAAGTGACCCGTTCAAGGAAACCTTCGCAACATGGTCTGAAAGCTCAATACCACCGCTTGAAATCGATGTTCCCGATGGAATCGCATTGACCAAGGCATCCCCCAAATGCGATTGGGGCCCAGCGATTAGCCCTTCAACCATGTGCGTTTCGAGGCGACGCGTCGGATACCAACGAGGATCCGCAATCAGGGCATCTCCCGTCGCTGAGGGGAACATCAAGGAAACAAGCTCGTGGGAGGCGGTGAAGGAAGCCTGTGATACCACAACGCCATCTGCCGGCGCGTCAATTCGCCACTGACCGTTTTCGTGGACCAAGTGGAAACGTGCTTCGAGGGATGAGGTTTCGGCGGGAGACAAGACTCCATTTTGATCGACGGAACCAACTCCGACCGCAGTGATCGACGCATTGAGAGTATCGGCCTTCGAGGGATCGAAGGAATATGCAACCTTGGGGGTCGAATCTGTCGAGTAAATCGTCACTAATTTGTGAGGATCCCATGTTTGCGCCGAGGACGACGTTAAGAAGAGACGCGCGGTCGCGTAGTCATCGGAGGCTCCCGCGGCGCAGGCAAGCAAAAAGCTGTTGAGCAGGGTTTCGGGATCCGCGTCGGCGATCGGCCCGCCTGCAGACAATTCGATCGGCGAGGCGTTGGGAGCGTCGACATCGAAGGGTTCAGGAGAAGACGAGGTCGGAAGAGACGTACAGGCGCTCGCGCAGATCAACGCAGTCATGCAGGCGGCAGCGATTTTGAGACAAGAGAGCGTCTGCGAGGCAAGGATTCTGGACTTCATCGATTCACTCCTGTCCCCATAATTCAAGGGGCTCCGCTTCAATCGCGATTCCCACTTTTCTGGGCAGTGTCATCATGAAGGATGAGCCAGCTCCTAGCTCACCCCATGCACGCAATGTTCCCCCGTGAAGTGCAACATCCTCCAAAGAAATTGCGAGGCCGAGGCCGGTTCCGCCGGTTGTGCGCGCTCTGGCCGGATCTGCCCGGAAAAAGCGGTCGAAAACTCGCTCGACGGTTGCCGGAGACATACCGACGCCATGGTCGCGCACACGCACGGCAACTGCGCTGTCATTGGCGGCGAGCGTGACAACAACAGGTTTGGACTCTGCGTGCTCGTAGGCATTCACCAGAAGATTGCGGATCACACGCTCGATACGGCGATCATCGATTTCCGCGGAGCAGCGGTAGTGCGGCGATTCGACGATCACCTCAACCCCAAGCCTTTGTGCCAATTCACTATTTGCCTGAACGACGCGCGCGACCAGGCTTCGCAGATCCACGCTTTCGGCGACCAGATCGACCGATTGGGCATCGTGCCGAGAGATTTCAAGAAGATCGGCAAGCATGGAATCAAAGCGCTCAACCTGTTCGTGGAGCAATTCAGTGCTCCGATTCGTCACAGGATCGAAACTCTGCCGCTGATCCCAAATCATCTCTTCGGCCATACGGATCGTCGTCAAAGGAGTACGCAGCTCATGAGAAACATCGGAAACGAAACGTTGCTGGAGCCTGGCAAGTTCATCGTATTCATCGATCTTCTTCTCAAGGGACTGCGCCATGTTGTTGAAGGCACGACCAAGGTTTGCCATTTCATCGGTGCCACGGGTATCACTGGCGTCAATGCGCACATCAAGATTTCCGTCAGCAAGTTTTCCAGCCGCGGCTGCAGTGCGTCGGACAGGTCCCAAAATGTGATAGATCAGCATGAAGGTGATCACGGGAATAAGCAGCAGGAAAGGAATTCCTGCAAAGATCAAAATCCCCATGACAGTGTTGATGCGCTCTTGATCGCCTTGGAGCGAATAAACAATATAGAGCTGATGGGTTCCTGCTCGAGGAACCTGAACTTTCGTCCCGACAAGAATGGCGGGGACGCGAACGCTGGAGTCTTGCGCAGAAGGGATAGACACCGATTGCCACTGGGGATCCGATGACTCTGCAACGGCTTGTCGCATGTCATCCCCAATCACTCCTTGGACCGAAGGATCAACAATCTCGTTAATCCTCAGTGTTTGACTCTGAGCGGGCGAGCGTAACAATAAGACAGAAACAGCTCCCGTGCCCGCCGCCGAGACTCGCAAAGAAGTCGCCAATTGACGCGTCGATTCTTGGATTTGGTCTGGTGTCGATGCAGTTGATTGATCAAAAACTGATTGAGCCGAGGAAAAACGTAAGGCAGCATCGGACAAGATCGCGCTTCGACGAGATTCAAAAACGCTGGAGCGCAATTGCCCCGCAACGATCGTCCCCGCGACCAGAATCAAGACTACTGATACAGCGGCAAGATAGGAGGCCGCACGCAAAGAAGCTGAATTACGAATTGCTTGAAGAGCTTCCCACTGAGAAATGCGTTTCCATCCGCTCCATTGCCGCACGGGACGCGTGATGGCGCGTAAAGTCAGAGTAATCCGTTCGAGCAGAGCCAAGCGGTGCTCTGGGAGCGGGTGCGGGAGTAGTGGCCCCCCAGCATTGTCGGTCATGACGAGGCGTTACCCGCGCGGTAGCCGACACCGCGGACAGTCACCACAACCTCTGGATTATCTGGATCGCGTTCAACTTTGGAGCGCAGTCGCTGCACATGGACATTCACCAGACGAGTATCCGCGGCGTGACGGTACCCCCACACGGATTCAAGGAGTTCTTCGCGAGTGAAGACCTTCCACGGTGAGCGGGCAAGCGTCACAAGTAGATCAAATTCCAAAGGAGTCAGGGGAAGTTCTTGTCCGGAGCGGTGAACGCTGTGGCCTTGGACGTCAATCGTGAGGTCCCCGAGGCGTACCAGTTCTTCGCCGCTATCGTCGCGCCCGCGCAGTCGTGCACGAACTCGCGCGACGAGTTCCTTGGGTTTAAAGGGCTTTGGGACATAGTCATCGGCACCGGCTTCGAGGCCGGAAACAACATCCGTCGTATCGGAGCGGGCTGTCAGCATGACGATCGGGACATCCGACTCACGGCGTATTTGACGACAAATTTCAATTCCGTCGACATTGGGCAGCATCAGATCGAGAAGCACCAAGTCTGGTGCGCTTGCGTGAAATACGTCTAGTGCCTGAGCACCGTCGGCACAATCAGCGACTTCGAAGCCTTCCGCGTGCAACATAATTCCGATCATTTCGGACAGCGCGACATCATCGTCGACAACCAAGATCCGTGAGCTCATATAACGATTGTGTCACGAATCCAGTTGATATGTCGAAAGACGCGACCTCTTCTATATTTAGGGCTTCAAAAGGCTGAAAATCACCTGACACGACTCTGGGTTGTTTCTGATTACTTGAATACGTGGCACAATGGCACGGTAAAGGTAGACACATAACCCATATAGGAGTAAGAATGTCTGACCCTCAGGGCACGCCCGCAAACGATCCGTGGGCACCCCAGTCCCCTTCTCAGCAGAACCCTGCACAGGGTTCGGTCCCCTCGACACCGCAGGTTCCTCAAGCCGCTGAAGCGGCTCAGCCCGCACAGCAGCCGTGGGGCGCACCTCAGGCTCCGGCTCAGCCCGAGCAGGCTCAGCCTCAGCAGCAGTGGGGAGCACCCCAGGCTCAGCCCGCACAGCCCCAGCAGGCACAACCCCAGCAGCCTTGGGGAGCACCCCAGGCTCAGCCCCAGCCTCAGCAGCAGTGGGGCGCAGCTCCTCAGCCTGCAGCAGCATGGCAGGGAGCCCAGGGACAGGGCGGAACTGCGTGGACCGTTGCCCAGCCCGGCATCATTCCCCTGCGTCCTCTGACCGTTGGTGAAATCCTGACCGGTGCCTTCCAGGCGGTACGCGTCAATCCGCAGACCATGTTCGGTTTTGCCTTCGCGGTTATGGCAGTCGTCGCCCTTGTTGAGACGATCTTCACCGCAATCAGTATTCAGGCTCTGACGAACTCGCTCATGTCGGGTAGTTTCTCTGTGTACTCGATGATGTCGAGCTTCAGCGGCACCCTTGTCTCATCGCTCTTCAGCTTCGTCGGCACGACCTTCTTGGCCGGCATGCTGGCCCTGACCGTGTGGGACGCAGTTCTTGGTCGTAAGTCGACGCCGGCTGATGCGTGGAACCGTTTCTCACCTCGTATCGTTCCGGTGCTGCTCGCAACTCTGCTCCTGGCCGCCATTGAATTCGGTGTCACTCTGGTGATCATCATCGTGTTCTTCCTTCTGATCGGTTTGGTCGGCGCGGGAGCAGCCGGATACGCCAACAGCGGAGATTACAGTTCGTTTGCGTCAAGCGCAGGCTCGATCGGCCTGTTGATTTTCCTCATGTTCATCACCTTGCTCTGCGTCGTGGGCTTCCTCTCGGTGAAGTTCGCCTTTATTTCGCTCGCAGTGATCCTCGAAGGCTTGGGGCCGGTTGATGCACTCAAGCGTTCGTGGAACCTTTCCAAGGGCTCCTTCTGGCGAATCCTTGGTCGCATGATCATCATCGGCCTTGTCGTTGGTGTGATTGGCATGGTCCTCGGCGCAATCATCGGGGCCATTTTGGGAGTTGGCGCTTCGCTGTCTACCGCCATGACCACCAGCTTGATCTCGTCCTTCCTGACCACGCTGGTCTCCGCGGTCATCATCCCGGTTCAGTCCTCGTACCAGACGCTGATGTACCTCGATGAGCGCATGCGCAAGGAAAACCTTGCCCCCATGATCGCTGAAGAAGCTGCACGCATCTGATGTTCGTTTGCGAAGCTCCGCTGACACCCGACGACCAGGAAGCTCGGTCGTGGGTGTCAGCGGAGCTTTCGCGTCCGGACTATCAACCCACTCAGCCCTCCCCCCTTTCACGCTTCTTCACATGGCTTGTTGATCGTCTTTTTCAAGGCGCAGCACACGCTGCACCTGCTTCTTTCCCCATCGCCGGGTTCTTTATCTTTCTTCTATGCGTTGTCCTTGTCGCATTGATCGTCATTGTCGCAACGCATCCCATCCGAATGCGCCGGCGCCTTCGACACGCTGCAGTGTTTGACGCCGATTCTGAACTTTCTCTTGTCGACGTCAAAGAGAAGATTGCCCAAGCACGAGCACAGGGCGATCTCGACGCCGTCCTTATTTGGTCCTACCGACTTTTCGTTCTTCACCTTGCCAGCGGCGGCATCCTTCGCGACACTCCGGGTTTAACTGCCAACGAGGCTGCCCAGGCAGCAATTGCTGCACTCCCTCAATTTTCCGTGGCCATCAATCAGGCAACTTCCTCTTTCGCTGCGGTGCGCTACGGTGATGCACACGCCAGCGCATCAGAGTGTGAACAGATGGATCAACTGATCTCCGCCTACACGCCGGCTGCAAAGAAGCGGGCCTCGGCATGAAAAGTGCTCAAACTGCCGTCGTCACCCCCACTCTCACTCAGCGATGGAAAGCTATCCGTCCGCTGGTGATGGTTTTCTTCTTTTCGCTATCAGTCATGATTGCAACCGCCCTCATTCCCCGTAATGAGGCGGACTATTCCTCCCTCTCACCGTCGAATCCAGGTAATTCGGGAAGCCAAGCTCTTGCAGATGCCATGCGTCATCACGGGGTGAAGGTCATTCACATTCACTCGATCCAAGAATTGGTGGCACGCTCAACTCCCGAGACAACCGCGGTCATCACCGATCCCGAGGATTTGACCACGACAACCGCTCAAAAACTTGACGATCAGCTTCAGCGCGCCGTCTATCTCTTGCAGCGTCCAAGCACCGATTTTGAGCCTCTTGGCATCACAACGAATTACGAGAAGAAGTCGTACAATCCCGACACGCTCACCGCACAGTGCGAACTCAAATCTGCACGCGCCGCAAAGCAGATCGAGAATCCTAACGGACAGCTCATCAACACGACCGAAAGCGGCTGGACGAAGTGTTTCCCTTCAAACGGCGCCTACGCCTACCTCGAGAAGAGCGAAGGCAACTACTTCCGTGCTGTTTTTGCCGATGCTGAAATTGCAACGAATGGGAATATCGACCAAGAAGGCAATGCCTCGATGCTCATTAATGCAATGGCTCAAAAGCCCGTGATCTTGTGGTACAACGCCAATTACTCGGACAGCCTTGACGAACCAGATACCGCGTCCCTCACTCCCTCCTGGTTCCTCCCCATGGTCATGATGCTGGGGGCTGGGATCACGGTGATTGGTATTTCCCGAGGCCAACGGATGGGTCGCCTCGTGCCCGAAGATCTTCCCTCTTACGTTCCTTCCTCGGAGACGACGCGCGGACGCGGGCGCCTCATGGCCACCCAAAACGAGCACGGCCACGCGGCACGCCTTTTGCGCATCGAGGCTGCAACAAACATTGCGCGCCACCTCGGACTCGATCCGCAAGCACCACGGGAAACCCTCGAGCGCGCACTCGAAGCTCGTGGCCTGCTCAATTCCCGCGTCACCGCACTACTGTGGGGGCCTCCTCCCACATCCAACGCTGAATTGGTCACTTTGGCCGAACAACTGACCGCGCTCACACAGGAGATTGATTACCGATGACTCAACCTGCAACCCCGCCCCAAGGTCACGATGTTCGTGACGCTTTGGTGTCCTTGCACTCAGAAATCGCCAAGGCCGTTGTCGGTCAAGAAGGCGCACTCACCGGCCTCATCATTGCCCTTGTCGCCGATGGACATGTGCTTCTTGAAGGTGTCCCCGGCGTTGCCAAAACACTCTTGGTGCGCACCTTAGCGCGATGCGTGGACTTGGAAATGACTCGTGTCCAATTCACTCCAGACCTCATGCCCGCCGATATCACGGGTTCACTCGTGTGGGACAACGGCAAGAGCGAATTCGAATTCCGCCCCGGTCCGATCTTCACGAATCTTCTCCTGGCGGACGAAATCAACCGCACGCCTCCCAAGACCCAGTCGGCTCTTCTTGAAGCAATGGAAGAACACCAGGTCAGCGTCGATGGACAGACGCGTCCTCTTGCCTCGCCTTTCATGGTGATCGCGACGCAAAACCCCGTCGAATACGAGGGCACCTATCCCCTCCCCGAGGCCCAGCTGGACCGATTCCTCCTCAAGATCGACCTTGAGCTGCCCTCACGCGATGAAGAGTTCAATATTCTTCTGCGCCACCAAAACGGCTTCAACCCGCGTGATCTATCCTCCGCTGACCTGCATCCGGTCGCCAACGCCGCTGATATCCTCGCCGCACGCGAGAGCGCCGCACGCATCGAGGTTTCTCCCGCGGTGCTGACCTACATGGTTGACCTGATCCGAGCCACCCGCACCTCCCCCGCGGTGCGGATCGGTGTTTCGCCTCGTGGCGCCACGGCTTTGCTCCGCGTGTGCCGCGTCTGGGCCTTCCTCCAGGGCCGCTCTTTCGTCACTCCCGACGATGTCAAGGCAATGGCTCACTCTGTTCTTACGCACCGCCTCAGCATGAAGGCCGAAGCGGAGCTCGAAGGCCTCAACGCTCACTCTGTCATCTCCTCGATCCTGGAACAGGTCCCGGTACCTCGCTGATGGCTCTGTCATGGCGCGCTAGCATCCCCGTTTTTGTGGGGATCATTCCCCTCTTTTTCTTCCCGACGTCGCTCTTCTTCTTCGGGTGGTTGGTTCTGTGTGCCCTCCTGTGGGCATTTGACGCAACGATGGCGCCTTCGCCGAGACAATTGAGCATCGAGCGTTCGATCGATACTCCAGTTCCGGTCGGAAACCCCGCCCACTCGCGTATTGTCCTTCGCACCCCCGTCCCGATGCGCATCGACCTCCGCGATGCGTGGCCGCCCTCGACCCACCCCTCTCCCTACTCGCATTCGCTTGTTGCCCAGCCGGAGATGGAATCGCGAGTGACAACAACCCTCCACCTTGAACGCCGAGGCAGTATTCGCGCTGACTATGTGACGGTTCGTTCCTGGGGTCCCTTGCGAATGGCGGCGCGTCAAACCTCAATCGTTGCGCCACTCAACCTCAATGTTTTACCGCCCTTCCGAGCAAAGAGACTCTTGCCTTCGCGTCTTGCACGCTTGCATGAACTTGAGGGAACGACCGCAACGGTTTTGCGCGGTCCCGGTACCGAGTTTGATTCGCTTCGCGAGTATGTCCGCGGTGATGACCCACGAGATATCGACTGGCGCGCCTCGGCCCGCTCATCTGACCTCGTGGTGCGTACGTGGCGCCCCGAGCGCGATCGCCACGTCATGATTGTCGTCGATGCCGGACGATCAGGAGCAATGCTCTTAGGTGAGCCTCAAGAAGCAGATTTGGGCGATAAGGACCTCGTCGAGCTGGGAGTTGCCCCTCGTTTAGACGCTCAGATCGAAGCTGCCCTCCTTTTGGGGGTTCTTGCCGATCGTGCGGGCGATCAGGTGCACATGCTTGTCGTCGACCGTGAGATTCACGAAGATCTTGCGCAGCAGCGTGCGGGTGCTTTGATTCGCGAGGCCGCGCAGGCCTTTTCGCGCGTCCAGCCTTCCTTGCTTCCCCTCGACTGGCAGTTGGTCATCAACGCGGTCGATAAGCGCCTGCGCCACCCCGGCCTCGTCGTCTTGCTGACCGAGATTCCCCCGGCCGCCACCGATGTTGATTTCTCCGAGGCCATCGCAACGCTCAGCAAGCGCCACCGCGTCATCGTTGCCGGCGCACGCGATCCTGAGTTGGGTCGCATGAGTACAGATTGGACTGACGCTCCGTCAGCTTTCACGGCTGCAGCAGCAAGCGCCACAAGTCGCGATCTGGACGCAGGGGCACGCGATGCGCGCAGCGTGGGGGCCTATGTGATCGACTGCGACGCCGGTTTCTTACCCGCGCGACTTGCCGACACCTACATCGCCTTGAAGAAGGCGGGCAAACTCTAAATCAGATGACGGGAGTCGAGTAACCCGCATCCTCTTCTAGGTCTCCTGTTGCACCCGCGCGATAGGCCCGGCGTCCAACGACAAAGGTGTAAATCCACACAAGTGCGGTTAAAACAACACCGCAGGTGATCTTCGCCCAGGTGGGAAGATCAGAGGGGGTCACGAAGCCTTCAATAAGGCCTGAGAAGAAGAGCATGATCACCATGCCCAGAGCAACCGTAATCATCGAACGCCCCGCTTCTGCCAGTGCCTGAGTGCGCGTGCGTTTTCCGGGAACGATCCACGCCCAAAACAGGCGAAGTCCCGCTGCTGTTGAAATCCAAATTGCGGTGAGCTCTGGGATTCCATGGGGAAGAATAAAGCGGAAGAACTGCCCAGGGCCTGCGAAATGAATGACGATTGCGGCGCTTTGGGCAAGCGCTCCGGCGTTCCCCCACAGCACAAAAGCGGGAAAGAATCCCGTGATTCCACCGGCAACTACTTGAATCGCGATCCATGCGTTATTCGTCCACACATAGGTCATGAACTGCGCATGAGTGTCTTGGCTGTAGTAGCTGACAAAAGACTTATTTGCATAGGTCTTGAGCGCCTCTGGGCTCCCCAGAAGAGCCATATTCGCGGGGTCTCGAAGAATCCACCACGTTTGAATCGCCGTCATGACAATGAAAGCAAGCATGACCGCGATCGTCACATATCGAATGCGGTACAACGCCGCTGGCAAATCGTAGCGGAACCAGCGAGAGATCACCCACAACGATGCCCCTTCAGTTCCGGTCAGTCTTCCTCGGGCCTGGAGAAGCTCGCCTGAAAGATAGGAAATAACATCCGGATCAGGATTTTCAGAACGCACCTTTGCGAGGTCACTAGTCACCTGGCGGTATAAGACAGCGAGTTCATCAATTTCCGGGCCGGTAAGTCGACGCGAATGCGCCAATTGATGAAAGCGATCCCAGTGGCGCAAATGTGAAGCTTTTAGTGCGTCGATATCCATACAAGATATAGTGTCATACATGAGCGAGCTTCCTGTAACCGTCCGACGAATCTCTGACGAATCTTTCGTCAGTGGCGAGGGCGTTAAACTCGATCTCAACCCAGCCTCACCTTTCATGAGGACCGGCGCCTTTCTCATGGATCTCACGCTCTATGCGGGAACCTTCCTCATTTTAATGTTCGCCGTCGTCCGTTACGACATCGTCTATGGACTCCCATCGACCCTCAATAGGTCGTTGACCGTCTTCCTGATCTTTTTCTCCTTTGTCCTCCTTCCCTTCCTCATCGAGGCCTTCACGCGCGGTTATTCTTTGGGAAAGTGGGCGTTTAACATCAAGGTTGTTCGTCGTGACGGTGGGATCATCACCGTTCGACATACGCTGGTGCGTTCTTTGACTGCGATTGTCGAGACCTACATTTGCTTGGGTTTCTTCGCTTTCATGTCCACGATGTTCTCCCCTAAAGCCACTCGTTTGGGGGACCTTGCTGCGGGTACGATCGTTGTGAAGGTCCCAGAACCCGTGTTCTATCCTCCGTTGGTCATGCCCCCCGACTGTGCCCAGTGGGCTTCTCAGGCACAAGTGATGCCTATCCCCGATCGTGTCCAGTACGAGTGCATGCAGTTCTTACGGACGAACCGTGAAATCACCGCTCCGCTTCGGATCTCAATCGCGAATGCTCTAGCTGCAAGGCTTGCTGCTTTCGTATCTCCCGCGCCTCCCATGACCGTCAACCCGGAACGTTTCATCGCGGCTGTCCTCGTGGTTTTGCGCGATCGCGAGTACGCGAAGGAACTGCGCAGGCAGGATGTTCTTGAGCGTCGCCGCGAGCAGATCGAGCGCACGCCCTTCGGAATTTAGTTTTCCGTATCTGTTCCTTGTTGCGCTTGATCGTCGGTGATCAGGCGGAATTGTGCGCGTCTACGCGCCCACGGGGAATTTGGATCAAGAGGACTCGAGGGTTCTGCCACTTCTTCTTTGCCACGCTGCGCAAAAGGACCAAATTCAGCCGGGGACGAGGCCACGGCCGGTGTAGACGGTGAAGCTGGCGTTTGCGCGCTCTGCTGCTCGGCCTCGTGAGATCGATTGCGGGTGTGCGCGGCGGCCGCACGCACGGCATCGACAAGAGCCATGAGGTCATCGCCCGAGGGTGGTGCCGGCTCAAAGTTGGTCTGCAGGCGAACGATCTGCCATCCACGAGGAACCGTCAGGCTATTGGCGTGGTTCTCGCACAGATCGTAGGCATTAGGATCTGCGGAAGCTGACAGGGACCCGACGACTGCGGTGGAATCCGAGTAGTCGTAGGTCAATGTGGCAACAGCCGGCCGTGAGCAGCCGGGTTTAGAACAGTGTCGAACCGAGATCACCGCTCTACAATACGGCATTTTGACTATCCCTTGGGTCCCCTGCTTCGGCAGGTCTTGAGCTGGGTGCGCCTCCACGCGGGTTAGGCTTGTGTTTATGGCTCTCCCATCAGCTTTTCCTCGTTCACGCGATCGGCACGGTCGTCACCCACGCTACGTGCGTCTTTTTCCGGGGCTCCCCGCGTGGAAAACTCGTCGGGAGATTTTTGATGCCACTGTTGCTGCGGTCATTAATGAGCTCAGCGAGCGTTGGCCCGAAGTTGCCCGCATCGAATTTGCCACGGAGGATGTTCCGCCCTCAGATCCGGCCTCTTGGGAAGAGCATGGCGTTGTTCTTGCACGAGTTTTCCCCGCTGACCGACGCAAGGGATTGGGAGACCGCATTGTTATCTACCGACTCCCGGTGGCTATGCGCGTTCCCACCCAGGACCTCTACGGGGCACTTCGCACCCTGATCGCTGAAAGAATCTCACACGTTCTCTACATTCCCCCGCAGGACCTAGATTCGCTTTCCTAGGTGCGTGAGAATCTTACGCAAGCCGGGCGCTAGTTGATGGTAATTGCAGCCGAGGCCTGCTCGACGTCATCCGCACTCAGCGGCCACAGCGCACGCAAAGTTCCGCTGGGAGTTTGTGCCTCTACCTCGAGGGCCACAGCCACCTGGCTGGGAGATTCAAGAACCACAGAATCGCTAGATGGAAGATCCATACTCAAGGTCTTCCCCGCTTCCACGGTCACCGTCTGCGTGCCAAGGCTGAGCTGAACTCCGCTTTGCGAATGCACAGGAGTGATGATGAGCCGTGAGTGGATTTCACTGACACCGCTGGGTTTTTCTTGGGCGGTTGCTCGAAGTGCGCTGGCGCTCAGGCTTTCGCGCACCATCGATTCAACGCGCTGCGAGGAGGGAAGCTCGGCGCGAATGAGCGCAGGAGAAGCCGCGATGCTGGAACGCATTGCCCAGCGGGAGCCTTCCGCATATTCCTCTTGCTCTGTATTCGTGACAATCTGTGCCACCAAGGCTCGATCAGCGTGGACACGCAAGGTATAGCGCTCATCGGTCATTCCACTGAGTGGCACATCGACGACCGTTCCCGCGCTAATATCCATCTCGCCACCGGGGACGTTGAAGGTCCCGGCCTCGCTCGTGTAGCTCAGGCTGACGTGTGCGCTAGCATCATCGGAGTTTCCTAAGGGAGGAACAAAGAGACGCAGGGTGCTTGTCCCCTGAATGGATACGCCTTGCAGCACGGTCTCTTCACGAGGCCGCGCGGCAGGGATTGCCGTCGTCCCCTTGGGTGTTTCGCCCTGCATGGCCGAGCTCTGAGTCCATGTAGCCACTCCTTGTCCATCAGCGCGAACGTGAAGAACAAGGGCAGTTTCTTCGGGGAAGAGGCCGCCAGCCAGCACGGATTGCGTCGAATGTGCGGGAACAGTGAGCTGGTGCGTTTTCACCCCGAGCGGCCCATTGAGTCCGAATGCCTCCAGGCTCACCACAGAAGGAGAAGAATTGGGATTGGCGAAAGTGAGGACAAGGTCTTCGCCCGTCGTTGAGGAACCCAGAACGCTCCACTGATCTGTTGAAGGCAACTGACACGAGCTCATGCTCAAACCGCGCAGTTCTCCCCCGCCCTGTCCAAGAACTCCCAGTGATGCAGGAAGCGTCTTGGCAGATGTGTCTGCGTGCAATACCTCAAAATTCCGCTTTTTCTCTATTGTTCCAGCGGAGTTCCACAAGGTAGGAGAAGCGACTTTTCCATCAAGATCAAAGGGGTTAATGATCCCGGGCGAACATGCGTAATTGAGGGTCTCGGGACTGGCGTGAACGATCTGCGCAGAAGGGAGCGAAGGATCATGAAATACGCGGCCCGCGCCCCAGGATCCGGCGCCCAGAAGCGCAAGCGCAGCTGGAACACTCATCAGGGCGAGTATGCGGTTTCTATTCGGCGTTGTCATACTCGTCCTTTCTTCCTCGAAGGAGCGCGGCAAGAAGAATCACTGCGCATGCCGCGCAGGCAATCTTCCACGCAAGGATCAGCGGAGAGTAGTAGCTAAGAGTCACTTCACCAGCTTCGGGAACGCTGAAGGCTTGTCCCCACCCATTCGTCGGCTCGGCTGCGCTCAAACGTTTCCCGTTGAGCGTGGCAATCCAATGAGGATTGGAGCGTTCAGCAAGGTGTACAACGCCTGGACCGGGAACGCTCGCTCGGGCGCCGATAATCCCGCTAGCAAGCTCAACGCAGGGAGCCTCTTTCGAGGCCTCGGTAAAGCACAAGCGTGCAGGTTTGCTTCCATCGGGGCGCACTCTCCATGCGCTTCCCGCTTCTGTTTCACCAATTTTTTCAATTCCCGGCGCACGATCCAAGATCTGTGTAATGGACGCGGCAGCGGGGCCTGAGGACTTCACGATGATCGTGTCGATGTCGTGAAGAGCCAAGTGCCTGGCAGTAGCATCATCCGGGAAAGAAACCAGCGTTGCGATTGACGTGGACAATTGCGAGGAAGCAGCGTCGCTGCTCGCGTTCATTCGCTCATGCAGTTTGATCCACGAGGCCACGGTGGAGTGTTCGCTCCAAGCTGGCCCCGCCTCGCGCCAGATTCGTACGTCGAGGTCGCCGTCGGCACCAATGTTCATGACCATAACTCGCGCGTCCCTCGAAGAGTTCTGCGCGTAACGAGATACGAGCGGGACCTGGGTACCCGCGGAGCGCGCGCTCCACTGATCTGAAGGGATAAGAGGAAGCCAAGCCGATGCGCTCATGACAAGGAATGGAATCAAGGCGATGCACGCCACGCTTGTCAATGCAAGGCGCCCAAACTTTGACGCGGATTGCGTTTCTTCGGCGCTGCTGAGGATCACCAGAATCAGGAGCAGCATCTGGAGGCTTGAGAGCGCACCACCCCAGCCGAAGATCGCGGAGCTATCGGAGTCTACTGCAAGGCGCGAAACCAGGAGTGCACCCAAGCCGGCGGCGACAACTCCCGCCATGAGCAGTGGAAGAGCCGCGGGGAAGGAAGTCTCGCCTCGATGATGGCGAAGCGCGCGAAGAAGGGCGAATACAGCCCAAGCCCACACGCAGATCAGGACCAACGCTGAAATGATCATCCACTGAAGTGAGGAAGCTGCGGGGAGCCCCCACGCACCCAAACCGTAGGGTGATCGCTGGAAGGAAGCAGCGGCCTCGGCAGGGATGAGGAGGGCCGGCCAAGCGCGCGCGGCCACTGCATCGATAAGGAAGGGAAGGGTAAGTAGCAGGCCCGGAAGAAGCGTCGATGCGCGTGCGGGCACACGCAGCAATGCAAGCAGCGCAAGGAGAGCAAGAAGCGGATATGCCGCAATGAGGATCGCTCCAACAATCGCTGCGCGCGCCCACGAGCGACGCATCATGAAGCTCTCGCCGCGGGAGAGATCATGCAGGGAGCCAAACCACAGGGGAAGAAAAACGTGGACAATCAGCGAGGCCATTCGCCCGCTCATCATCGCCAAAAGTGCGCTGGGCATTGCCGCCCAGAGGCACATGAGAGCCACGCGGATGGTCGAGTTACTCGTGAAGCGCGAGGCAAGAGTGTCCAAATTCCATGCAGCCCACGCGGGGGCAGCGATCAGAAAAATATGGAGAACAGTCGTAGGGGCGATGCGGATCAGGGCAAAGGGAGCGCAGACGATGCTCCAGATCTGGACGATCGGATCGACCGCGTGCGCGTTTCCATCACCCGCAGGAAGCCAGCCGGACCAAGCGTAGGTCCACAGGTCGGTGAAGCCTTCGGGTAAGCTCCGCCATGCTCCCCCGCTGATCCCGCCGAGGTCCGAGCGGAAGATCCACAAGCTTAGGACAAGAAGACCCACGCAGGTGATGAGGCGTAGTCCGATGTCGCTCCTGCGCTTTTCACGCAGAGCGTCTTTCCATGATCCCTGTGTATCGTCAAGGTGAGCGCTGCGCCGTACACGACGCATTCGCGTGGCATCCCAGCGGCTTGTGAGCAGGGGGCGCAAGCTTGAGCGCGGTTGACTTGCGCAACGACTGTGGCGCGAGCGGGAGGCAAGAATGTGGGGAAAATGAGCGAAGAGTCCAAGCCATGCAAAGAAGCGCGCATAGGCTGCTGACGCTCGCCCGCACAGGAGAAGACCCAGGCATGTGAGGGGAATCCACACGAGGGAGGCCAGGGTCTTCGCAATGAGAGACGCGGGGCTGGAGGTCAGCGTTGCAAAGTAGAACTCACTTGAGCGGCGGATACGCAGTGCCGAGGCCGTGCGAAGCTTGCGTGGGGAGGACAGCTGGAAGTGGGTCAGGTGAGCGTCGGGAGCTGCGACAACGCGATATCCGCTGCGGTGGAGGCGCCAACACAGTTCGAGGCCCTCATTGTAGGGGCCAAGTGCGCGATCAAAACCGCCAACGTGTGAATATGCCTTCGCTAGGACAAGGAGTCCCGCACTGCCTCCGGCAAGTACATCGCTTGTTCCGTCGTACTGCCCCTGATCGATTTCGCCGTCAAAAACTTCGGGGACTCGACGTCCCGAAGATGTTGCGCGAATTCCTAACTCACACAGAGTTCCATCCGGGCGAAAAATCTTTGGAGTAACGGCTGCGATGGAGGGGCCTTGGTCTGCTGCTTTGAGTTGCTCTTCTAGGCAGCGCGGGGAGGGCTCGCAGTCATCGTGCAGGACCCAAAGCCAGTCATGGCCTTGCAACGATTGCCCGCCTTCTTTGTCCTTTGCCAGTTTGGCAAGGGTATCGCTGAGATTTCGAGTTCGGCCTGCAGAAAAAAGAAGCGCTCCTTCTGGGAGGTCTTCAGCAACGATGACCTGACCGGAGGATAAGGGCGAGGTGCGAGGAGCACGAACATCACAGACGATGAGTTGGTCTGGGAGTCGAGATTGTTTATCGAGAGCGTCAAGGAGCGAACGCAACGCGGGGGTCATTCCCCGCGCAACGATGATTGCTGCAACAGTCCCCTCATACAAGGGGCTCGTGCGCACCATTAGATGGCCGAGCGACGCAGACGACGACGTTCGCGCTCAGACAGGCCGCCCCAGATACCGAAGCGTTCATCGTTGGCCAGAGCATATTCGAGGCACTGCTGACGCACCTCGCAGGACTGACAAACAGCCTTGGCTTCGCGAGTTGAACCTCCCTTTTCAGGGAAGAATGCTTCCGGATCGGTCTGCGCGCACAGCGCGTGCTGTTGCCAGGCAAGGGGGCCGTCGGAGAAGGGAAGGTCTTCGACATCGGAAGTGTCGGACCACTGGATCGGTCCTTCACCCAGAATGTTCCACACGATATTTTCCCCTCTGTGTGATGGTTTGTAACAAAAAGGTCAATACGAGAATTACACGCGTGTCGTTCGCACCTGTCAAGCCGATTGAGGTTAAAGAAGGCGGTGAAAATAGGGGTTGAAAACGCTGCACGAATTGACACTTTGCGCAAGTCTAAAAGCGCACAAAACCGCCATTTCCGCGGAATTACGCCAAAACCTGAACATCTTTCTGAATACTTCCTGAGAAGTTAAGGCAAAAACAGCATATTTCCGCCATTTCAGCTACCCTTTTTCCATGCAAGCTATCTCACATTTTCTCTCCATCACCCAGAACGCGAATCGTCCAATTTTGACCCACTATCACAGTTTTCGAGATGAAATTTCGGGTCCCGTGGCGGCTCGCTGGGTCGCAAAAATGGCGAATTTACTTGCATCAGACCTAAGCCCCGCGCTCTTTGGTGACAATGAAACTACTCCGCGCATCCTCATTAGCCTCCCAGTGGGCTGGCAGAGTACGTTTTGGCAGGTCAGCGCTGATTTGATGGGCTGGGAGACCCAGAGTGGCACACTTTCTCAGGATTCACCCAGTATCGCTTTCAGCTTCGATGTGCACGTGAGCGACGAGCTTGCACCCCTTGAAGCAAGCACTGCAGCATGGCGCCTAGCCCATTCCACCGCTCCCCTGGCCATGCGTTGGAGAGGCTCTTTACCCGCTGGGATCCTTGACGCACTGGCCGAGCTTATGGCTCAAAGCGATCAATTTGAGTACGAGGCATTGGAGAGTGCCCCCACTCTAGATGGCTACATCGCGCAAGTAGACGCCGAGGAAGACGCACTGTTCACAGCGGCCTCGGAACTGGGGACGCCTACGCGCCTCGGCCTCTACACCGAAAACTTCCCAAGCGCCCCCCTGCTTGTGCGCCTGTGGATGGATGGCCACGGCGTAGTGGTCGTCGACAAGTCACATTATGGCGCCCAGAAGGCTCAGGAGATCTTCGCCAGCGAAAAGGTCCGCCTTGTCGTGGATTAGGAGCTGAAAGCGCCACAATCAAGGGCTGCTTAACAGTCCGTTAGTGGTGCGGGTGACGACCTCATCACTTCTTCAGGTGGAAGATCTCTGTTCCTGCTCGATTGATCTTTGCTCCATCACCGGTTTCGATATCCCAGCAGACCATTGCCTCGCTTGTGCTGGCACACACGTCATTGCCAGCATAAACGCTCTCTCCATAGGAAAGGGTCCGCAAACGCTCGCCTTGGTTCGTAGGAAGGGGTCCATCTCGACGAGCGGCAATTTCTGGCATTTCCCGATCTTCGGAATAACCTGCGAAAAAAATGGTATCTCTCGCAATCGGCTGTGAACCTGGGAATAGCACCGCATCGCCATAGGGCTTATCTACTCGATAGGAATCGACCATGCACAGTTGCAAAAGGTCGCCGGCAAACCAACAGTGAATGTTTCCAGAGGGTGAATTCACCCAGATTCCTCTGGCATCTCCGACATCCTCCAAGCGGCTTGCCCCCTGGGGAATCGTGCCAAGAGTTGGGGTCACTCCCCTATCTTCAGCATTCGCCGTGGCACTTTGCGTCGAGGCCGTGGGAGAAGAACTTTGGGAAGCCTCGCTTTGCGCACTCCCCTGCGTTCCATTCCCGCTTGCCGAGGCCGCCGGAGAGTTCGACGCATTCCCGTCGCCTGTGTGGGCCGTGCAGGAAGTCAAGGTAAGGCTGAGCAGTGCAATAAGGACGACGGGGGGCACTGTGATGTTGGGATGACGCATAACAGAACCTCCAACGGCATTGTGTGGACGTGTTGGGAGGAAGTATATCTACTTCTTGTGCGTAAAAATGAACCTATATCCCAAGTAGTTACACACTGCTCCAGTGCCCATGGCAACGATCTTTGCAGCTGGCTTGAGTAGGGACAGCGAAATCCCCAATCCAAGAGCTGGAAGACCGTGGACAATTGCCCAGATGATGGCAGATTGAAGGACCATTCCCGTGAAGAGCGTTAATCCCGCAAAAGAGAAGAACGAGGCCCAAGAAAAACCTTTTGCTTGGAAGACGAAGTGCTGGTTAATCCAGTAGCTCACGCATACGGTGATGATCGTTGAGGTGATATTCGACGGGATTACCGGCAGATCAAAACCCACCGAGAGCAGCGAGAAGAGCGTAAAGTCCAGAAGCGAGGTTCCAACACCCACCAAGAGGTAACGGTAGAAGGAACCCGCTTCAAGAAGACGCTTCCACGCCTTTTGAAAGACGTTCATAGATTGCGTTGTCGCTTATCAGTTCGGGAGCACCGAGGAGTAGCGCAAGTACGCCAAGCGCATGGCCTCGCGGCGCGTCTTCAAGTTACCGGATTGGAGCAGTCCAACCATGAAGGACAAAACGCCGACTATGACCAGCGAAGAGGCCAGTACAGCGCTGGGGAGCTTCGGAACATTGCCGGCCTGGATGAAATGCCAGATGACGGGGGCTCCAAAGCACAGGGCCAGAAGCATGAAGATTGCGGAGAAGATTCCGTAGAAAGCCATGGGACGCTCATGAGCGACAAGGCGACCAATCAGTCCGAGGATACGGAAGCCATCGTGGAAGGTACGCAGCTTCGATTCTGAGCCTGCGGGACGATCCTTGAAGCCCACGCCATACTCGGCCTGAGGAACCCGCAGTGCCATGGAGTGGACCGTGAGTTCGGTTTCAATCTCGAACTCACGAGACAGGGCCGGGAAAGACTTCACGAAGCGGCGAGAGAACACGCGGTAGCCAGAAAGCATATCGGTAACGGTGTCTCCGAAGAGGAAACCGACCAAGGAGTTGAACATCTTGTTGCCTTGGGCGTGGCCAGGACGGTAAGCGGAGTTGTCCTTGTCGTCAACGCGGCAGCCCAGAACGTGATCAAGGTTTTCGCGAACCAACAGGTCGATCATTTCGGGCGCTGCCGAAGCATCATAGGTATCGTCACCGTCGATCATCACGTAAACATCGGCATCGATATCCGCGAAGGCACGACGCACAACATTGCCCTTGCCCTTGCGGGTTTCAGTGCGAACGATTGCGCCTGCTGCGGCTGCAACTTCAGCGGTGCGATCCGAAGAGTTGTTGTCGTACACGTAGACTTCAATTCCCGGAACTGCATTCTTCAGGTCCGTGACAACTGTGCCAACTGCGGCTTCTTCGTTGTAGCACGGGACGATTGCTGCGATACGCACCTTGAATTCCTTTTCTCCGACATCGGGGGCCACAGGCAGAGCCTGCACTCATGCATATAGCCTAGCGAAGATCACTGCAATTTAGCGAGACAGCACCCCCGGCAAGTCTGTTTTACATGAAAGCACACACAATGAGTTGCATCTCTTGACATGGCGAATAAAAGTCGGATGTTTCTTGGTTCTCTCTTTCCTAATCTTTCTGATGTCGGCCGATAAAGAAAAACCCGATACATCTGAAAGGAGGAATACATGCCTTCAATTTCAAAGTTGATTGAACGAATGCGCTACTGGTGTGAAGAAGTGAGTCTTGGATACAGTCAGGGGCCAAAACGGTGGAACATCTACCCCGGCGGAGAAACTGACTGTTCGGCATTGGTCATCCATTGCTTACAAGAAGCTGGTTTCGACACCGGGAGCGCAGAGAACACAAAAAATCTCAGCGACCAGTTAGTTCCCCGAGGCTGGCGACGAATGCCCGCAAATGGTCATCCAGAAGCAGGCGATCTCTTGCTCAACGACGGATCTCATGTCGCTGTCTACCTTGGCGGTGGACAGTTGGCCGAGGCCTCAATCAACGAATTCGGAGGAATCACTGGAGGTACCCCCGGTGATCAGACTGGACATGAAACCCATGTCACTACCTACTACAACCGACCGTGGAAATGCTATCTGCGTTACATCGACTATTTGGAAGGATTTGACAACATGACTGCAGATGAAGTGAGGGCCATTATGTGCGGAGGCGGAATCTTGGTCCGAGACCGCTCTGGACAGGACACCGGTATTCACACTGATTTGAGCAATGAAGCAGCTTGGAATCGAACGAATTTCGAGCGTATTTACGAACGCTTGGATCGAATTGAGGAACTTGTCAGTAAGAAGTAACGCCTGAAACACTCAGGCTTCAGCTTGTGGCATTCCATTTTCCCAGAATGCGAATGCCACAAGCTGTCTCTCTTAGATGATTTCCTCGGTAATATCCCATCACCCAAAGGAGCACATTGCCGCTATGGAAGCGACAATCAAAGATGTTCTCGAGCAATACGAATTCGCGAGAAAGGTACTTGCCGCACCAACGTGCGATCTTGACGAGATCCGTTCTTTTCTCAGCCACATCAACAATGCCGAAATTCTCAATACCAGAAGACACCAACTAAAGATTGCAAGCTTTTACAACGAATGGGTAACACCTGCCTGGCAGAGCCTAAGCCCCTCAGACCGTGCAGTTCTCACTATTCTCTACGTGAAACAACACGAATCACGTAGCGCTGCAATGGAAGATCTCTGTGTTGAGAGAAGCAGTGCTTACCGCTACAGAGAACAAGCCTGTCAGCGTTTTCTTTCCTATCTCAAGGTGAATTACCATGAACAAGCTGGTTGAAGCCCTTGAATTCACAGTCGATCAAGGGACAAGCCTCACGATTGTATTTATCGCACTTATGGTCACTGACTACATTACTGGAACTATGGCGGCCTGGAGCCAACATTCCTTGAGCTCAAAAAGCGGCCGTATTGGCATCTTCAAAAAGATCACCATCTGCCTCATCATCGCGCTCATGAAACTGATTGATTGGTTGATCGCTGGAAACAGTGGCTTACTGTTTACCAGCGTGGTTCTGTTCTACTGCACCAATGAGGCAATTAGTATCCTCGAAAACTGTCAGTGCCTAAAAGTTGCCCTTCCCGATCATTGGCTCGAAACTCTTCGCTCGTTGTTTTCCTCTCATCAGAGCTAATCCACGTTAAACGAACTGTTGGGGATTCTCTCCAGCTTCCCCAACAGTTCGTTTAACGCGATTCTAGATCACGCGATACCGAAGGTCTTCTCCCAAGATTGGACAGAAACCAATTGCGTATAGCCTAGCGAAGATCACTGCAATTTAGCGAGATAGCACTCCCGGCAAGTCTGTTTTCTAACAGTGTTTGGAGAAGACAGTTACCTCATTTGACTCCCCGGGATTGTTCGGATGCTTGTACTCAGGTATTCGTCGAGGAAGAAGCCGCCGGCAAGCCCGCACTCTAGGGCCGGGAAAGCACTTTCAGGAAAGCCTTTTCGCAAGGCTGGACAACGAGCCGGAAAATGACGAAACACACAGCCAAAAGCACCAGATAAATAAGCACGATACTCAAAGAGGCATATGCAAGTCGCCCTACACCGCTAGGGCTGGGAACCGAGAAAACAAATCCCCACAGGTGGGGCTTAAAAATAAAATTCTCATGAAGAAGATAGACGCCAAAAGTTGCCGGAGAAAGCGTCAGGACAAGGGAAGAGACTTTCTCATGCGTCGAAGCATGCGTACGGCCTGAAATGTACTGAAGCGTCATGATGAAAATAAGCACGCCACAAATCACGGAAAGGATCGGAGACGCCCCCGTACCGGCTGTGAAGAGATTTCCTGGGTAGTACAACTGTTCCCTGAGGAAAGAAGAAACAGCAATTGTATGCGTACCAACCATGCAAATGAGCGCACAGAGTATCATCATCGCCATCGCGAAATACCAACGCACGCGAGGCAGGCGATCTTCGTGTCGACGAATCAAAGCCCCGATGAGATAGAGAGTGCACAGATAGGACGCATCGGTAAAAGCCCATGTGTTTGCCGGGTTCAGAATATGCCAGATAAAGGTGATCCAAAGCGATAGGCACAGTAGTGCCCCGTGCTGCCGAGCTGAGGTCGCGTCAAGAAGAATATTGATATAGGGCGCGACAATCACCATCACGACGTATGCACTGATGAACCAGTAGGCTCCGAATGTCACGGGGAAAACGGACATCAGAATAGAACGAGGATTGACAAAATATTGGCTGGATCCTACAAGGTGCGACAGAACAAAGTAGGCACCCCATAATCCACATGAATAAATGAAGGTCTGAATCCAGATTTTTGCTACTCGCGTGAACGGGCTGCGTGTGCTACGCGATAAAAAGTAGGCTGAGATGAGAACGAAAATCGTCACACCTACTTGTCCCGGCATGATCGTGACTGCGTGGAGTGCTGATTTCCATGACTGGGCGAGTGCTGGATCTATCCGAGAGGGAGAATCATCGGAAGCAAAATAGTGCGTCGCAACAATGAGGAACATCGAGAATATACGTAGAAGTTCGAGTTCCCAATGACGTTTCGTCACTGGCTTCCCCGTTTGTGCAGCACTCATTTTTGTTCTTCCCACCTATGACCGACAGATCAAGAACTTATGCTCGCGTAAATATAGGGAAGGTGTGAGCAGTTTGAGCCGCTCGCACCTTCCCTATATTTCACAGACCGAAAGTCTTTTCCCAAGCTTGGACAGAAACCAATTCGGGAAGAGCTTCCCGATACTCACGGCTGAGCGAGGCCCAACGACGAATGAGCTCCGCGTGGAGTGCAATGCTCTCAGCCAAGGCACGACGGTAATGCTTGGCATCACGCTGGTAGCGCCATGCACCGGAGCCTTCTGCGTTCGATACCAGAGCAGAGTTCAGGTTTGCAAGCCTCCACCAACGCGCATCCGTGCTGGAAAGAACATCCTCAACACGATCCTCACGGTGCTCACCTTCAGGCAGGAACTGCTTGGTGATACCAGCGATTGCCTTCGAGATGAACTGGGCGCGCGAATCAGGCTTGGTGCCGACCGGAGCAGGCTTCTTACGGTGTACTGCTGGGAAGTCTGCGGCCTCAGTCATCAGGCGGGCGTCAGTGTATTCCTTTGCCTTTGCACGTGCCTCCGCAGCGCGAGTGTGCATTGACGGGTGCAAGTGGCCAGGGCCAAGCAAGACATCCTTGAGTCCTTGGCGGCGCAGATCGGCGCTGTAGTACTGCAGCGAGAGCAGCGCGCGAACGTCCGAGGCCAGCGAAGTCTTCGGGAAGGATGCACCGCGCGGGTAGGGAGAGTGCAGCAGCGCTGCAACCCAACGGTTGCGCTGGTGGAAGTAAGCCTGCCAATCCAGACCGTCGTCTTTTTCGGTCCACGGCACGTGCCACACGGCAGCGCCGGGCAGAGAGACCGTCGGGAATCCGTGCTCTGCTGCACGCAGACCGTATTCGGAGTCGTCCCACTTGATAAAGAAGGGCAGGGACAGACCGATCTCAGCAACAACGGGCTTGGGGATCAAGCACATCCACCAACCGTTGTAGGCAACATCGATGCGGCGGTTCAGACGAGGATCATTACGGATGGTGCGCTGAGCCAAGTCAACCGTTGCGAGTTCGGGGTTGACAGCTCCCCACCAGAACTTGTGAGCATCGATAGTCTCACCCATCGAGTGCAAGATCGTACGTTCATTCGCATTGAACATGTGGCCGCCGACAATCGTCGGGGTCAGCGTGTGCTCTGCGAAGGCGAGGGCGCGGAGCAAACCTTCAGGCTCGATGACGGCGTCATCGTCGAGCAGCAGGACGTAGTCCGAATCGGGGTTCTTGAGCATCTCGTACATGCCACGAGAGAAACCTCCGGAACCGCCCAGGTTCGCCTGTTCGATGACACGGAGCTTGCTTCCGAGTTCTTCTTGTAGACGCGGGTAACGCTCACAGTCCTTCACGTTCTTATTGCCTTGATCGACAATGAGAATCTCGGCGATGTGTTCAAGGACATCGGGTTCTGCTTGGAAGCGCTCCGCTTGCGTCAAGCAGTCTTCAGGAAGGTTGTAGGTGGTGATACCCACGGTCACATTGGCGTGACGGTCACCTTCACGAGAAGGAACTGACCAGGTTCCCCATTCCAGTTCGACGTCTTCCTTGAGAGCAGTGATTTCCGGCCAGATCCAGCCACCGTCACCGAAACGGTTCAGCGGAATATCAAAGCTCAGTTCACCAGATCCTGCCCGGGTTGCAACGGGAGTAAAAGTACCGCGCGCAGAAGAACGCATAACCTCAACAACGGCCCTCTTTGACAGCTTCAGAGTCAGACGAATATTTCGAACATCCGTCCAACGCTGCCAATAGGAGGCAGGGAATGCATTGAAGTAGGTTGCAAGGGAGAGACGTTCACGAGCAGGAATGAGCATTGACGTGCGTGTTGCGTCGACGCCGCGCGGCATCTCAAACTGCCGAAGAGTCAGGGCCTTCTCGTCTCCTTGCGACGCACTCAGCGCCGCGCTGGAAGGGGCAACTCCCCAGTCCACATAGAGCGGCCACAACGAGGTGTCGCTTTCTCCTGGAAACACTACGCGCTGAACGGGAACCCACTGCTGTTCGGTCACAGTTCTTTCAGCGACCGCTTCACTTTTTTCTTTCACGCGACACTCCTTCATTGTGTGCACTTATGTGGCAAGTCTATGTGAGAAAACGGAGGAAAATCTATGTCACAGCGCCGCAGAGGCGTTGACTCTTAGCCAAGACCGCAGGCAGTGATCTTGTAAAGGCTGTATGGTCCGCGTTCCAGAACACGCTCAAAACCGGGCGTTTCCGGAGTGATGTTCCGAATGCCAGTCCAAGGTGAGTGTTCATCAAAGATCTGTCGATGACGCTCAAGAACAATCGCGTAGCGGATATCCTCTTGTTGGATCACCGGACAAATTTCTTGCGGGTCTTCGGAAACCTTGTACAAGTCATTCATGATGACAAGAGCATCCGGCTTCATCTGGCCAATCCAGTTCCCCGGCATGGAAGTGAAGACAACTGGCAATCCACTGGTTGCGTATCCAAACATCGAACCATCGAAGGGATCATTAGCGACCTTCCCTTGAGTTCCGGTGATCTGGCTTGCCTCATCCATGAAGGCAATCTCATCAGAATAGGTGTAGTGATCCTGACGGTCCTGGGCATGGTCACTCATCGTATCAATGCGCCACTTGATATTTCCCCCAGTCAGCGTGACCGCAGCGATCAGAGCATAGACGAGCGCAGAGGAGATGAAACGAAGAGCGGCGCCCTTGGGATGTGATGTCTTCACAAGACTTTCGATCAGCCACGCAAGAGCAAGCGCCATCAACGGAACCGCAAGGATTGACATCGCACCGGCGGGGCGATAAGAGTCGTGATACCAGAAACCCGTTGCGATGTTTCGGAATTTACCTTCAAAGCCCGCACACAAAACATAGAGCGCGGCGATGAATGCGTAGGAAATGACAAGCCAGGCCCGACGGTATTTGATGACGGCAAGAAGACCACCGATGGCAACGCCAATGGCAAGGAGCCACTGTGCAGCCAAACGCACCGATCCTGCATTCGTCGACAGAAGAAGGACCGCCGCAATCGCGCGTTTTGGACTTTGGAAGGAATCCCAACGCCATGTAACGGTGCGTTGCATGAACGGAGCTCTATACAGTGCATACCACAGGCAAGCTGCCAGAGCGACCAGCACAATTGCGACCAAGGCTGCCTTAATAGTGCTCCCACTCGAACGACGCACCTGGTTGAAAGCAAGAGCAACCACGTAGGGGAAGAGAATAACCGCAAGGGTGAAGACCGAGTTGGGCTGAGCCAAGGCAATGGCTGCAAAACCACCAATAGCAATCAGAATCAGACCGCAGAGCTCAGCACCCTTGAATTGCTTGACAAGAACGCCTCGAAGCAAAAGAACAAATGCCGCGAGGTAAGCAGGCGCGAGCGCGTAGGAGAAGAAGTTTGAGTACAAGACTCCGAAGGCAAGCAATCCCCAGGGATATGCCGCAAAAAGCGAAGAAACCAGAACGGCAAAAACTGGCGATAGGCGCACTTTCTTCCCAAAAAGCACGTCCGTCAGAACGGCAGAGGAAAGCGGCCAAATGGTCAGCAAAACCACCAAGCACGAGGCGTTAATCGCAACCGTCATGGGGGTTCCCAAGCCGGAAATCACCATAGATACCCAGCCGTGCCACAGAGCGGGATAGAAGTGGGAGCCAACGGTCCCGTCAACAGCTGCGCTATGAAGTGAGGATCCATCTCCGCTTTCGATCAGCCAGCGGATTACCGACATATGGAAGGGGGTGTCGTAGGTCGAGAAGAAAGCCTGAGGAGAGGGAACGGAGCGGATGAAAACTCCGATTGCGATCACTGCATTAACGATCAGTGCACAGAGCAGAGCAATGGCGCGCGAACCCGCCCAGCCCGAGAAAAGCCTCTTATAGTTCTCAAGCCAATGCCTTGGCCTCGAACCACACAACCACATGATCCCCGCAACGACGATGAACACACCGATGTCGCAGCATAGGACAAACTTGAGGCTCCAGTGTCCTCGAATAACGCCGCTCGCAAGTGACGCGAAGCCCAAGATCGCTGCTCCCGTCACGGGTGCAAAACCGACCGTATAGAGGCGTTTACGCAGGAAAAGAGCGTTAACCGCAATACCGGGAACGTACAGGATCGCAGCCAGCACAAGCGCCGGAACGATCACCGAGAGCCATGCCATTTTCTCTCCTGATCTACGTGAAAAGCGTGTTACAAAGAACGCAGTCGATCGACTGCTTCTTGCGCTGTACCGTCTACAAGAAGCTCACCGTGGTGCAGCAACACTCCCCTATTGCACAGGCGCGCAATCAGGTCAAGGTCGTGGCTCACAATCACCAAGGAGGTCCCTTGTTCTTGCATCTCATGGATACGGTCAAGGCACTTGCGTTGGAAGGGTTCGTCGCCCACAGCCAAAATCTCATCAACAAGGAAGATATCCGGGCTGGTGTGCACTGCGACCGCGAAAGCCAAACGCAAGAACATACCCGAGGAGTAGAACTTCACCTCGGTATCGATAAACTTCTCAATCTCCGAAAAAGCAACAATATCGTCAAAAGCAGCTTCGATCTGCTCTTTACTCATGCCCAGAATTGCGCCGTTCAGGAAAACGTTCTCCCGGCCCGTAAGGTCCGGGTGAAAGCCCGCGCCAACTTCAATGAGGCCAGCCATGCGGCCGCGGTATCCCACCGAACCCTCGTCCGGGGTAATAACACCCGAAATGAGCTTAAGCATGGTCGACTTACCTGAACCGTTGAAGCCGATCAGACCGATCGAGTCCCCCTGTTCAACCGTGAAACTCACGTGGTCAAGGGCTCGGAAGTGATTGACCAATTGGTTACGGCGCCCCGTCAGGCTCCAGACCAAACGGTCCTTCAAAGTGTGCGTATTACGCAGTGCGAATTCTTTAACAACGTCTTCAACGCGAATAACTTCAGTCATCACAGCTCCTGGGCGAACTTGGGATCCATGCGCCTGAAAGAGACCTCGCCAAAGATGACGGCGCCAAGAGAAATCAGAAGAGCAATTCCCGTCCAGAGTCCCAGATTCGGGAGGTAGGGATTCGCAGCAGTATCAACCAGCGTCGGCTGCCAGAAGCCGTAGTGGAAAAGCTCAACCGCAATGGTTAGCGGATTGGCCTCGTACACCCACCACAACCAGTGCCAGCCGTGGGCATCCAAGACGTCGCGCACGCTAAACCACGTGTACAAAACGGGAGACACCCACGTGGCCATCATCAAGATCAGGTCAACGAAGTTCTCTGAATCTCGGTAGAACACGTTGAGCGCACCGGAGAAAAGGCCAATCCCCAGAGCAAACATTGACACGATGAGGAAGGCCGCAAGGATCGCCAAAACTCCCCACACAGTCGGATGCCAGCCAAAAAGGAGGGCACCGACGAAGAGAACGGCGACCTGCGGAAGGAAGTGAACAAGGGCAACCCACATCGCCGACATCGGGAACAGCTCGCGAGGAAGATAGATTTTCTTCACCAACGGTGCATTGCCGACAACAGATCGGGTTGCGTTGCCAAAAACTTCCGAGAAATAGTTCATGAGAACCACGCCGGAGAACATGTAGATCACGTAGTTCTCCACGGCGCGGTTCATCTTCATGAAGACGCCCAGTGCGAAGTAGAAGACCAAAAATTGGGTCAGCGGCTTCGCGTAGCTCCACAGCATTCCAAAGATCGAGCCGCGATAGCGAGCTCGCAGCTCCTTATGAACGATGAGGCTGGTCAGGTAGGGCTGACGGAAAACCTCGATCAGTCCCGATGACTTACCCGGGGTTTGGAATTGCTGCGATGCGATGTTACTCAACGAGTGGTCCCATCCTCGAACAAGGGGGCTAGCTCGTTATCGAGCATCGTCAGTGCCGAAGCGATGGCCATGTGCATATCCAGGTACTTGTAGGTACCCAGGCGGCCCCCGAAGAAGACACGGCCTTCATTCTTCATGAGTTCGCGGTACTGCTCGAGGCGTTCGCGATCCTGCGCGGTGTTCACCGGGTAGTAGGGTTCGTCGCCATGATCAGCGAAGCGCGAGAACTCGCGGAAGATCACGGTCTTCTCATCCTGGTAGTCACGCTCGGGGTGGAAGTGACGGAATTCGATGATTCGCGTGAAGGGAACGTCGATATCGCCGTAGTTCATGACGGAGCAGCCCTGGTAGTCACCGGTGTCGACGACTTCCTTTTCGAAGTCGACGGTACGCCAGGACAGGTCACCTGCCGAGTAGTCGAAGTAGCGATCAACCGGGCCGGTGTAGACGACCGGAACCTTGCCGACGACCGCGGCCTTGTTCAGCGGGTTCTCGGGATCGAAGAAGTCGGTATCCAAGTAGACATCGATGAGGTCCGAGGCCACCATGCGTTCCATCCACGCGGTGTAGCCATCCACCGGCAGACCTTCGTACTTATCGTTGAAGTAGCGCGAATCGTAGTTGTAGCGCACGGGAAGGCGCGAAATGATCGAGGCGGGAAGATCCTTGGGATCGGTCTGCCACTGCTTGGCGGTGTAGTTCTTGAAGAAGGCCTCGAAGAGGGGGCGACCAACCAGGGAAACGCCCTTGGACTCGAAGTCGGTGATCTCTTGGCCGTCAACTTCTGCTGCCTGCTGGGCAATGAGGGCGCGGGCCTCGTCCGGGCCGTAGGCAGCGGAGAAGAACTGGTTGATGGTTCCCAGGTTCACCGGCATCGGGTAGACGACACCATCAACGGTGGTCCATACGCGGTGAACATAAGAGGTAAAGGAGGTGAAACGATTGACGTACTCCCACACGCGCTCATTGGAGGTGTGGAAGAGGTGTGCACCGTACTTATGAACTTCAATACCGGTTTCCGGATCAATCTCAGAGTAGGCATTGCCACCAAGGTGCGAGCGACGCTCAACGATTGCAACACGGAGGCCCCAGCGGGATGCGGCCTGCTCAGCAATTGTCAGGCCGAAAAGGCCAGATCCGACGACAACGAGGTCATAGTTCACGGTCGAACTCCTTTCAATCCCAGTCAGTATAAGCGAAAGAACTGAGTGAATCGTTTCTTTAGCCCTTCGACACGAACCAACGCATCTTTCCAACGCCTCGATACAGCACTTGACGCAGATCGGTGGGAATCAAGCGATAAGCACCACGAATGGCCAGGTTTCGAGCAAATTGAGCATTGGAAACGATGCCTTCGCTGCGGAAGATCTTTTGTAGACGCATCTCTGAGCGCAACATGTGTCTCCCCCCACGCCTCTTATAGGCGCCCGATCCCACGCGATAACGGACCAGAACTTCAGGGGTATTCCCGCAGGGAACACCTGCAGCCACCATTCGCGCAAACAAAAGGTAGTCCTCCATCAATTGGAGATGCTCATATCCTCCAACTGCCTCGACCGCACTCTTGCGGTACACAACTGAGGGGTGCGCGAAGGGAGAGCGGTAGGAAATGACCCGACGGATCTCTTCTTCGCTGGTCGGCATGGAACGCACAAGCCCAGCCTCGGCCTCGTCGTCACTGAATTCTTGAATCGCAGACCCCAGAAGTCCAAGCCCTCCCTCAATCAGAGGAATCTGGATCGCAAAGCGCTGAGGAAGCGAAATATCGTCGGCATCAACGCGAGCGACGATGTCGTGGGAGCAGTGCGCAAGGCCGATATTGAGCGCATTCGCCAGTCCCATATTGTGCTTGAGTCGCACGACTCGAACGTCGATATGCCCCAGCACATCGGTTTCTTCCCCTCGCGAGGCGCGGTGAAGGAAGTCAGAAATGCCCTCGTCAACGGGGCCATCACATACAACCACAAGTTGCTTGGGAGAGAGCTCCTGTTGCCGAGTTGCGCTAGAAACAGCACGGAAGAAAAACTCCGGCTGGTCGCCTGCATATACAGGGAGAAGGACTGAGAAGTCACCGACTGTCATTGATGCTCCCCCTTAGAGCACTCATGTGCTCCAGAAGAGGAACATCCGCAGCTGCACCCGCAAGCGCGCCGTCCCTGTTCAAAAGCAGCGACTTCATCGGCCACTTCCGTCAGGTGAAGAATCTCGCTTGAACGCAAAGGTGGACGCCACGCATCACGCAAACCCTCGCGCAGGTAATCCAGAGCAGCCGCACGATCGGAAGAAGCTGCAAGCATCTTCGCCCAGCGCAGAGCGGTCGCCGCCCCGAAAGCACAGCGATCAAAGAGCCCAAAACCAGACGACATACCTAGCGCCCACACCTTGTTACGAACTTCGTTGTAGAAACGCGGCCCCGGGTCGGCGGTGGAGTTTCCGAAGGTCTTCGTTCGATGCTCAACACGTGCGCCATCCACGTAAAGTCCCACTCGCCCTTTGAGAAGACGCGCAGTGTATTCAAAATCGTCATTCCACAAGAAGTAGGCGGCTTCCGGAAGCCCTTCTTCTTCAATCGCGCGAGCATCGATCATGATTGCAACGAAGGACGCAGTGCGGATCTGACGCGCACCAACGGCAGCCGCGTGTTCACGAAGCTCACGCGAGATCAAGAAGCGCTCACGAGGCGCATTCATCGGGTGCTCGCGTCCGTCAATCCAATCGGCTCGACATGCCAGAACGGCCGGCGTGCCGGGGTATTCTTCGCGGGTCTGAAGCAAAACTTCGAGCGCGCTTGGAGTGGGGATCGTGTCGTCATCCATGATCCACACGAGATCGGCTCCCACAGTCATTGCCCTGGCAATTCCGGCAGCGAAACCACCAGCGCCACCGTAGTTTTGCGGCAAGGTGACGACGTTGGAAACGACGGGGTGAGAAGCAATGAGTTGCGGAGTCTCATCACTGGAAGCGTTATCAACCACAACAACGCCATCAAGAGGGCGGGTCTGAGCGGCAAGCCCGTCAAGAGTTTCACGTAAGAGTGCTGCTCGGTTCCATGCAACGACGACGGCGATGACTCGTGGATTGCTCATGAGATAAGCCTACGGGCAATTGTGACGAAATTGCCAAGCCAAGCTCACCTGTCTCGATATCGCTTGAGTTAGGGTGTTTGAAGAGTAAGTTTCATTGCCCCCCCAGGAGACTTCTTCATGAAGCATTCATCTATCGCATCAACCTGTGCAGTGTCAGCACTGTTTGCGCTTACACTTGCCCCTACAACACACGCAGATTCTTCTTCCGCTTCACCATCCCCCTCTCCGTCGGTCAGCACCGCGGCCAGCGAGGCGACGCCATCGGCTTCCCCCACGGCCTCGGCACACGCAACCCCTAGCGAGGCCGCGCCCACCACTACCACGATTACTACACCCCCCACATCGATCTCCCCCGCTGACGCAATTCGCCAGCGCTGGCAGGACATGGGCGGAGAAAACGGAGTACTTGGCACTGCCACCTCTGGACTAGTCCCCCTGCGCGACGGCGCTTTCATTCAGTTCTACCGCGGCGGCCAAATCTACTGGACCGCTAGGTACGGCGCACACGCCTCGCGAGACGGAATCCACGGAGCCTACAGCGCACAAAAGTGGGAAAACGGCCCCCTTGGTTTCCCAACCTCTGACGAAGAGAACCAGACCATCGCGGGGATTCGCGGCGCGGTCCAAACCTATGAAAACGGCCAAATTCGTTGGAGCAGCCAGGGCGGAGCCCACCCTATTTGGGGCAAAATCCTCGAACGCTACAAAACCGCAGAAACAGAAGGCCGCTCGCTGGGCTGGCCTCTGAACGATGAGATGAAGGACGCCGCGGACGGCGGGGCATACCAACACTTCACCGGCGGCTCGATTTACTACCACCCGCGCACTGGTGCTCACAGGGTTACCGGCGGTATCCGTAATCTGTGGGAAGGCCAGGGCTGGGAACGCGGCCAGATGGGCTACCCCACGGGCGAAGAAACCCCAACCGCGGGCGGTGGCATCTATCAGACTTTCCAAGGCGGAACCGCATACTGGCACCCGCGTACCGGCACCTACTACGTGCACGACGCGATGCTTGGAGCATACGGGCGCGCCGGATATGAGCACGGGCGCTACGGCTACCCTCTGAGCAATGAGACGCCTTCCGCGAACGGTGGTGTCTATCAGATCTTCCAGGGCGGAACCGCATACTGGCACCCCGGCTCGGATTCCTATTTCGTCCACGACGCGATCATGGGGACTTACGCCTACTACAACTGGGAACGCGGAGAACTCGGATATCCCTCTTCAGATGAAACGCCTTCCGCAAACGGCGGCGTCTACCAGATTTTCCAAGGCGGAACCGCGTACTGGTCACCGCGCTCTGGTTCTCACGCTGTTCCCCTAGATTTGCTTGCCGAATACGGCAACCACGGCTATGAGCGCGGGCATCTGGGATACCCAACCTCCGAAGCCTACTGGGACGGAAATCGTCACAAGCAGAACTTCGAACACGGAGTTCTGGAGAAGACAAATGACTTCAATATCACGTGGGCCGGGCAACCCAACAACTATTTCTGTGGTCCGACCAGTGGGTGGATGATCCTCAATGCGATCGGCGCGCACCACTCCGCACAGGGAACGCCACTGAGCATCAATGCCGTCGCGAGCCGCGAGTACATGAACACCGTGGGATACGGCTACACAAGCTTCCACGATCGCCGTTTCGAGTACGGAATGAACCGTTGGCTGGGGCGCGACGCCTATACGACGATTCACACTCCTTCGGTCGAGCAGGTTCGCGATTCCGTAAAGGCTTCCTTCTCCAAGGGATTACCAACCGCCGTTGATGCGCAAGAGCGCCGAGGCGGCCCCCACTACAACGGTCACCCGAACTCGACCTTCTCCCACATCATGGTCGTGACCTCATACGACGCCAACACTGACTCGATGCGGATTGCCGACCCGGGCGTCCACTACCTCTGGGGCGGCGAGGAACAGTTCTGGTACCACCTCCCCTCCTTCACTCAGAATTTCCTCCAAACTGAGGTTGAGCGTGACGGACGCGAGCACATTGGCATCTACAGTGCCCGCTAAGTCGGTGTTTTCCCTTCATCGCCGAGGCCGCACCCCCCTGCGTCGCTTTTCTTTCCTCAGTGCTTGTGCTCTTCTCGCCCTTGGCGGCTGCGCAAGCGGAGGGAGCGGGGATTTGTCGACCTCGGCGAGCGCGAGTGTGTCGCCTCGTCAGATGGATGGTGTCTTCGAGCCTTTCGTTGCGCAGTCTGCACTGGAGGATCCGCACGAGCGTGTGTGCACAGATCTCTCTCTTCCTTTTGATCTTGTCGCGATGCACGCGAGCGATCAGCCATGCGAATTGTCTCCATCGGGACAAAGTCAGGGAGCTTCCGTAGAAGAGAAATGGACATTGGGCGGGGATTTCCGGCAAATTCCTTCTCTTCCCATCGACGGCTCCCAGGTTTTTGGGTCCTCAACACATGACCCGAGCGACCTGTACTCCTACAAGCCAGCGATTCTTTCCCCACAAGGGACACGCGAGCTCTCGCCGGATTTACTTCGAGAAGACGGCAACTACGTTGAACCCCTCGACGGGACGCAAAGCGGTCCGTGGATTACTTTCCTCGGACGTCAAGTTTCTTCGTCCTCAACCGGAGACCACCAAGAGGATAATGTCTTTGCCCCGTGGACGATTTACTCCTGGAATATGGACGAGCAACGTCTGCATACCGTGATGACGTGGTCGGATCTTCCCGCTCATAGCCCACGGAGCTCAGGTGAGCTGCCTCCTGTCAGCGATGGGACACATGCGTTTTACGGCGCAAAGGTTTCAACTGATCACGGAGATTACTCACTGATCGTCACTCAAAGCCTCGACGATTCAAAGCGCTTAGACAAGCCTCAGATTCTTCTCTTTGGGGCCTACCCCGCGGTCTCTGAGCAGGGGCTCAGCGTGGTTGCTACTCCAAAGGATTCACCGCTCCCCTCTCGCGTTGCCACGCTCAGCGGATCTGATTTCTCAAAGGTCACCACACACTTCGACCTGAAATCACAGGACTATCGAATTAGCGGACTCTACGCGGCCGGAGATCACCATGCGGTCCTCGTTAGCCCATCAACGGCGTCTTCCGCGGCCTCGTCCTACCTCGGAGTCTGGGACAGCAGCTCCGCCGACTATCCCACGCAGTGGATCATGGTCGACTCCCGAACTCCCTGGGTGTCCATCGGTGAAGAAGCAATCGTGTGGGGTGCGGGATCTCAGGCGAATAACGCGCAGATGTACCTGCGTCCGTGGGAAAGCGGCCAGATTACACGCCTTGGAGAAACCCCCGGCTACTCACGCCCCATCGTCGCAGCGCAGGGACGAGCAGTCCTTATTCCTTCCCTCACCGCCACGGGTGCCGTTGAGTGGAAACTTGGAGAATTCGCCGGAAAATAGCGCGCTCTTTCTTCAAGTAACGATATGATAAACGCGATGAGTACTCCACAATCACGCATTGCGCGACCGATTGCTCACTCGGCAACGCTCCCATTTAAGAGTGGTGCGGCACGAGTGATTTCTTTGGTTGCCTTCTCCTGCGTCCTCCTGTTGGTTTCCACCGCTTTCTTCATTTACCGCGATTTCGGCAACCAGCTTGCGTCAAACTCCATCAATACCCAGGGGCTGGGAAACGCGAACTCCACCGAGACCGCCGCGCCTTCCGATTCCTTCGAGGGACGCCCTGTCAATATCCTCATCTCTGGAATTGACTCACGTCAGAACCAAGGTGATGACGCCAATGGTGACGCTGCGGAGCTTTCATCAATTCACTCCGATACGACCATGCTTATGCACATTTCCGCAGATCGCACGCGGGTTCAGGTCGTATCAATTCCCCGAGATCTCATTACGGACATTCCCGCGTGTAAGCGCTCAGATGGCACGGTTTCTTCCGCCTACACCGGAATGTTCAACTCTGCTTTCTCTACCGGTTCGAATGACACCGATATCGCAGGCGGTATTGCCTGCACCGAGGCGACCACGGAGCAGTTGACCGGCGTGAACATTGACGGCTTTGTCGTCGTTGATTTCCACGGTTTCCGAGGCCTCATCGATGCTTTGGGTGGAGTCTGGTTCGACATTCCCGAAGACATCGATGATTCCCGCTCGGACTTGCACGTGCAAGCCGGATGTCAAAAACTCGACGGCAAAACCGCCCTGGCCTACGCCCGTACGCGTTATGCCGTGGGTGACGGTTCAGATTTGGGCCGTATTTCGAATCAGCAAAAACTGGTCGCGGCGATTATGCGTGAATTGCTCGCCAAGAACTTCGTGTCGGATCTCCCTTCTCTTCTGTCCTTTACCAAGCAGGGACTGTCCGCACTCCAACCTTCACAAAACCTGTCGAATATCAACACCGACGTGGGTCTTTTGCTCTCCCTGTCCTCGATTGACCGCGCGAATATTCAGTTTATTACCTCGCCGAACCAGTACTCCCCCGTTGACCCCAACCGCGTCATCAATCTGGAGCCACAGTTCAGCCAGGCCTGGGAGGCAATCCGCAAGGATCAGCCTTTCCCCGCTGCAATTGAGTTCACCAACGGTAGCGGCCAAGAAGGCCAGACGAATGCCTCGCCGAGTGCCTCGGCCTCGCCTTCTGAGAGCAGCTCCGCGTCTGCCTCGGCTACTCCAAGTACGTCACCGTCGGCAAGCGCCTCTGCAAGCGCAAGCCCCACCGCAGCTTGCCCGGCGGAACGCTGATGACGCAGCCGCCCTCTTTCCAGCCCGATCCCTCACGTAGGCGCCCACATCTTTCCGAGGTTCAAAACTCGTCTGCGCGCAGCGACGAGCAGGACATCGTTTCCCCTGGAGTCGAAGAATCTGCTCCCCGGGCAGCATCCGAAGAAACGGTCATGCCGCCGTCTTTTGCACCGCGCGCCAAGCGAGTAGCCTCGGCACCGAGCTTTACGCCGTCTTCTCCTGCAGCACCCGAACGCTCAGCGACGCCGCCCAGGCCTCAATTCCAGCCTGTTCAAGCACCTCCCAGCGCTCCGGTAAGTACGCCCACCTCCCCGCGGCCTCGTCGCAAGAAGAAGCGACGCTGGCCACTGGTGACCCTCGTCGTGATTCTCCTGATCGCTGCGTGGCCCGCCTATCTCCTTTTCGACGCAAATTCGCATCTCAAGCGAATCGACGCGCTTTCCGGCGCCGCGGGCACCTCGGGAACCACCTATCTTCTTGCTGGCTCTGATTCGCGCAGCGATGGTTCAGTTCCAGACGACACCGAAGGACAACGCGCGGACTCAATCATGCTGGTCCACGTTGCTCCCAATGGACAGACCAGCAATATTTCACTCCCCCGAGACACCTACGTTGAAATCCCCGGATACGGGTGGGACAAACTCAACGCAGCCTATTCCTACGGCGGTCCCACACTCCTCGTTCAAACCGTTGAACAACTCACGGGACTGACGGTCGACCACTACGCAGAGATCGGCATGGGCGGGGTTTCCAACATCGTCGACGCCGTCGGCGGAGTGAACCTCTGCTACGACCTGACAGTCAATGACGAGCGCTCCGAACTCAATTGGGAAGCGGGCTGCCACGATGCAGATGGCAAGACCGCTCTTGCCTTTGCGCGTATGCGCTATTCCGATCCGCTTGGTGACATTGGACGCGCTCAGCGCCAGCGCCAGGTCGTCTCGAAGACCGTATCGAAGGCCATGCAGCCGGCAACATTGATCAATCCTTCGAGCGCTTTGCGCGTCGAGCGTGCGGGAGCATCAGCCTTTACCGTCGATGAAGATTCTTCTGTCCTCGATGTCGGCAAGCTTGTTTTGGCTTTCCGCAGTGCTCAAAACTCTGGAATGACCGGCGTTCCTCCAATTGAGGACTTGGGATACTCGACCTCGGCGGGCAGTGCTGTCCTCTTGGAAGACACGACCGCCCCCGATTTCTTCGCCAAGCTCCGCGCGGGAACACTGACGAAAGACGATCTCACTCCGAAGCTCTGAGTGTGCCGAGGCACCGCCTAGGCTTCGTTGTGAGTCTTCCACAGCGTGAACGCAGCCAAGGAAATCGAGTCCTGAAGCTCGCCTGAGACGATCATCGAGTGCAGTTCATCGAGGCTCACCCATCGCAGTGCGTCGACTTCACCATCGGTCTCGCCGCGTTTCTGCTCGGGCACGGTACATGCAATGACCTCGATATGCCCGCCAAGAATTCCAGAATCGGGATAGATCTGGCCCAGAGACATACCCTTTTCTCCATGAAAACCGGTTTCTTCAAGGAGCTCGCGCAAGCCGGTTGCAATTCCATTTGCATCGCTTTCTTCGCTCATTCCGCGCGGGAACTCCCACAGGTCGCGTTCAATCGCGAGGCGACGTTGGCAAACAAGTGCGAAGGCACCCTGATGATTGCGCGCAACAACCACGGCTCCGGCCTTGTCTCCGCCGATCATCACCCGATGCATTCGAGGGGTCGCATCGTTTCCTTCCACCCACAGGGGGAAGCTTTGTGCATGCCACAGCTGCGTCCACTGCATCTTGTGCCCTTTCATATGCGTCAAGCGCTTTCTATGCCTCGGCCAAACGAATTTCCGACATCATCCGCGAGGGGCGAAGTTCAAGCAGTTCACGGATATCCGAATATGGGAAGGAAGCGAGGAAAGCAATCCCCGTCCACATGACATTCATCCAGAAGCTATCTGGACCAAACCAACCCGCATCGTGCGCCGTCAAAATGAAAGCCAACGCCGTGACCGCGAGGCAGCGAAGCACGCCGCCCATCACTCGTTTACGCCATTCACGAGGCTCGATAGCGAACTCGCGAATGAAAAGAGCAAGGGAACGCCAGGAATTACGCGTCAAGCGTTTCGCGCGAATTTCTTGCGCGGGAGACGTGCCCGCGGCAGCATTGAGTTCCTTCTGCGCTTCCCGGGCCTGCTTTGTCATCGGGTGGATCAGAACTCGCTGGTATTGTTCGGGCGTCAAAGTTGCCATGGCCTCGGTAATCTCGCCATTGACGCTCAAGCCACGTGCCGCACCGACTTCGCGCAGCGCTTGTTTACTCAATGTGACGCCAAGGCTCGCAAGGGTTAAACGCGCATTATCGAGCAGGCGCGCGCGCCACATCTGACCTCGACTCAGCGGGCGCACACACATTCCCCACTGTCGTTGTGCTCGCGTTTCTGGATCATCATTGCCCGAGTCGGTCGCAATGATGGTAAAGCTCATGCGCGAGCTCGGTGCATCAAGAAGCGCAAGTCTTTTCCGTGTCGCAGCGTCCTCGTAAAGCAAAGAAAACCAGCGCAGCGCGCAACGTGCATGCGGGGCGGTTAAGGAACCTGGGTACACCTGTCCGCCGGGAACCTCAAGATCTTGCGGCGCAGCATTGTTCATCCAGTGAGCAAGCAGAGCGACGACGTCTCCCCTGCGTGCCGGGCGAGCGATATGTCCCCCATTACTGCGAATCCATTCAGGGAGCCAAGCTCGAAGAGTCAGAGCAATCGAGCGGGCTTCTGAATCGTCAAGATCTTCGATTCTGCCGTGGCGCTCCCAAAATTCTGGTTCTTCAACGCTGGGGGTGCGAGGCCACGAAATCAGGTGCACCCGCAGGGATTCCATTGCGCTGAGCCACTGGTCTCTTCCGCTTGTCACTAGCGCTTCAGCCTCACGCCTGCGGCGAGGTAAGCGAACATACGCTGGGTAGGAGTGGATGTCCTCTGGCTCACATTCCTCAAGGTCTGCGAGCAAGGTGCACAGCTGAGCGCGCCGATCCGAGGCCGCACTAGCTTCGGTGTCGCCCGAAGCGTTGAGAGCGGCGTAGGCCGCCGAAACGAATGTTTCACTCTCAACTCTGGCGCGTTGAAGCGCAATCCATTGTGCCCTCTCCTGAGCGTCGCCAGGGCGGGAAAAGCCACCCGCGGGTGGAGTCGGCGCCTCGCAACCCACGACTAAAGGAAGATCCTGAAAGTGAGGGATACCCAAGGCCTCGGCAATCCCATCGGGGCCAAGCGAAAGGAAACAGATGCCGTCGAGGAGTTGATTGCGATCAACATAGACGTGATCTGCACTCAAGAGCGCCATCCGCAGCTTCATGATGAAGCGATGGATGGCAGCTTCTGGTCCGAAGCGACGCCAAGCCATCGCCTGCTCGAGTGAGTCGAAATCACTGATCGATACGGTCGATGCACTCCAGTTCACGCGGGCAGGCGATTGAAGGCCGTTGGCGTCAGGCATTGTTCACGACTGAGTTGGAACCTTGATTGCGCGGGGACCTGCCTGCCATGCATCCCATGCCGACTGAAGAATCTCAGCCACGCCATAGTTTGCCTTCCAGCCCAAATCCACCGCGATCGACTGTGGATCCCCGATGAGCATCGGCGGATCACCGGCGCGACGGTCAAGTTCGTCAACCGGGAAATCCCAACCGGATACGGCGCGCAGCCCGTCGATGATTTCACGAACGGAGGTTCCAAGTCCGGTACCAACGTTGAATTGACGGTGCGCGGGAACGCCTCGGCTGAGAGCATCCAGAGCGTAAATGTGTGCGTCTGCCAAGTCCTTGACGTGGATGTAGTCACGGATACACGTGCCATCATCAGTCGGGTAGTCAGTCCCGAAAATCTTCGGGTTTTCACCGCGCGCGAGGCGGTCTAGGACCATTGGAACCAGGTTCAAGCATGCGGGGTCCGCCAGGTCATTCCATCCGGCTCCAGCGACGTTGAAGTAGCGCAAGCCAATCCAATTCAGTCCCCATGCACGTTCAGCGTCAGCCATCATCCACTCACCGATGAGCTTGGTTTCACCGTAGGGGTTAATCGGCTTCTTCTCGATGTCTTCGGGGATAACCGGAACCGGAGGCATTCCGTAGACGGCGGCGGAGGAAGAGAAGATCATGTTCTTCACTCCGGCTTCTTCCATTGCCAGGAGGACGTTGGCCAGACCACCAATGTTCTGGCGGTAGTACCACGCCGGACGCTCAACAGATTCTCCGACCTGCTTTTGTGCAGCAAAGTGAATGACACCAGTAACGTCTTCGTCGATCATTGCCTGGGTCAGCTTCGGGAGTGCTTCATCGCGAGCAACATCGACCTTGATCAGGGTTGCGTCGCCAATGCGATTCGCTGCCCCAGTGGTCAGGTTGTCGACGACAACAACCTTTTCGCCTCGTTCCAGCAGAAGACGGACAACATGCGCGCCGATGTAACCGGCGCCTCCGGTAACAAGAATGCTCATGTTGTTCAGTGTACGGCAATTAAAAGCGTCGCGAGCGTCGCCCCATGGAAACAAGAGCGCCTTCGGGCATGACGCGCCCGGGATCATAGGTAGCAGGAATCGCAGCTAAGGAGACTGTGAAAAGCGGAGGGACAGCGCGCGAAAGTTCAATGCGCCCACCCATCGTTTCAATCAGGTCCTTTGCCAGAGCTAATCCGATACCGCTCGATCCGTGTCCGGAGACGCCATTTTCGAAAATATGCGGGGCCAAGTCGGCTTCGACTCCTTCTCCTTCGTCTGAGACTTCGATGACGACTCCGCGATTATTGGCGCTATTGCGCGCATGAACCCACGTTGTTCCGCCGCCGTATCGCAGGGAGTTTTCGATCAGAGTTGCCAAAACCTGGGCGATCTTTGCCTCATCAGCCAAGATCGGAGTACCCGCTTCGTCGGTGAATCGCAGAACTCGACCGGCTTTTTCGAAGGCTTCTTCCCATTCTTCACGCTGGGTATTGAAAACCTCGAGGACATCGATTGCCTCGGTGGCCGCGGATTGGCGTTTATTCGTATCCAACAGCTCGGTGACGACGGTGGTCAGGCGTTCAATCTGCTCGAGACAGGAATGAGCTTCTTCTTGAACTTCCTCTTCCGTTGAAATCATTTCGATTTCTTCGAGGCGCATGGACAGTGCCGTTAGAGGGGTGCGTAGTTGGTGCGAGGCGTCAGCGGCTAGCTGACGCTCAGCAGCGAGTCTGCGCGCCATTTTTTCACCAGTGCGCTGGAGTTCTTCTTGGACGAGGTCAATCTCTTCAATCCCTGAAGGTTTGACACGCGCGCGAACCTGACCTGATCCAATTTGTTCTGCCTGCGCAGACAGGTAGATCAGCGGAGCGGATAGGCGCCGTGAAAAACGCGAGGCCAAGGCCCATCCAACTACCAGGGAGAGGACGATTCCTAAGAAAAAGAGCCCGGTGACTTGAGCGATTCCCCGGATTGCGTGTCGTGCTGAAACAGTAATGGATACGCGCACTCCATTCGCTGACCATGCAGTGCGAGAAATTGTGAGTCCTCGCAGTGGCTGGCCAACTGTGATGGGAGTGGGAGTTTGAGGCAGAGTGACTTCCACATAGGTGGGGCCACCACCTGTGACCAGCGTTTGTGCCCAAGCACGCGCATAGCTTTCGGATAATCCACTGCTTGCCATGCGTCGATCGAGGGCGCTTTGAACAGTCTGAACACGCGCGTCCAATGCGCTCGTCTGCGCATTCCAGACCAAGATCGACGAGGCGATCGCGCCGGGGACTCCCAGCAGCAGTGCCACAACCGCAACTGCGGTGACAATCATTCGCGCAGCGCGTTTACGCATAGCGAGCCCTTGATCTAGGCGGAAGGCTTTTCGAAGCGGAAACCCATTCCGCGAACCGTCGTGATATAACGAGGTGATGCAGCGTCATCTCCGAGCTTGCGACGCAGCCACGAGACGTGCATGTCGAGGGTCTTGGTTGAGCCGCTCAGACCGTTCCCCCATACTTCGCGCATGAGGGTATCGCGGGGCACAACGTTTCCGGCTTCACGCACCAAAACGCGTAGGAGTTCAAATTCCTTTGCGGTAAGGGAGAGCTCGACACCGTTGACGTATGCGCGATGTGCTGCTACATCGATACGAACGTCTTGGACGACCAGATCACCATCAGCAACTTCTCCACCACCACGGCGAAGGAGAGCGCGGACTCGAGCCAGCAATTCAGCAAGGCGGAAAGGCTTCGTTACGTAGTCATCAGCTCCAGCATCGAGGCCGACGACCATGTCCACTTCGTCTGCGCGAGCAGTCAGGATCAGGATTGGCACAGCACTGCCGGAAGAACGGATCTCCCTGGCGACGTCTAAACCATCCATATCGGGCAAGCCCAGGTCAAGGACGACCAAGTCAATGCCATCAAGATCTTCAAGTGCACTCCGGCCGTGATCGTGCGCACGTACATCGTAGGTCTCTCGTGCGAGAGCACGAGTCAAGGGGCCAGCGATCGCCGGGTCATCTTCAACGAGAAGCACTGTAGTCACAGAAATAGTATACCGGATTTCAGGTATTTCTTGTAGATTTCTTGACCAAAATGGGATGAAATCACAAGATCAGGTAAAACAACCGAAGACAGCGTCTTAGCGACGATATGTCAGCAAATAGGGGGAAATTGTTCCAAAACCCCGCAGCGTCGCACTTGGGAACTCTTCAACGTCGTATTCCATTCCCGCTTTCCCTGCGGCGATTGCGGCTGCGGTTGTGGGATCCATCAAGATTTTGCCAACAGGAGCAATATCCACCAATCGAGACGCCAGATTCACCGTCGGCCCAAAAACGTCGCCCGAACGAGAAAACACATCGCCGCGCACGAATGACGCACGCACGGGAAGCATCTGATCATCCGCTCCAAGTTGCTCAATCAATGACACGGCAACCCTGAGGCCCGTCTCCAGGTCGTCCGCGATATACATGACCGCGTCACCAATCATCTTGACAACGCGCCCACCGGCGTCGGTGACAGCGTCTCTGGACAATTGTTCGAAGCGGCCGATGAGATCGACGAGCTTCCCGCCGAGAATTGCCGACGACGACGTATAGGAGACCATATCGACAAAGCCCAAGGAACGATTGAGCGGAAAACGCGGCTGCAATCCCTCATGTCCGCGAGTTGAAATTTCATGGTCCATTCGCTTAAGAAGCGCGTCCAACTGACGTCGCCATGAGTGACGCAAGACATCTTCAAGGACATCAACGCGCTCTCGAATATGGTCGAGGACATACATGCGCGCAGCCGTATCATCAAGGCCAAAGCGGCGCATCGTGTCTTCAACGAGCGCCTCGACCTGCCACAGACCAAGGCGATCAGCTAGGTGAGAGTTCGCGCGAAGAAGAGAGCGTGCCGTTGCCGTATCAATCGCACCGGAAGCCATAAATGTCGACCACTGAAGGAAGAGCTTCGCATCATTTTCGGTGAATACTTTTTCTTTGGCTTGCGGAGAAGGGAAGCCCATTGCGACCCAAAAATCCCGCACTTCTTCAATGGTTGCACCCGCCATGGAGGCAACGTCTTCAATCGTCAGCGTTTGCGGGCCACCCAAAAGCGAAGATGTGTTGGTATGCACGGTCGAAAAATCGCGAGTGTTTTCTACGTCGTCCTTCACAACTTCCTCCACAGGTGTGGTCTAACGCACATTATTCTAGTGAAGAAAACCTGCTCCTGCACGAGAAAATGCTGAGTATGCAGTTTGTCTTAGCCTCACGCTCCCCCGCCAGACTCCGAATTTTGAGAGAAGCCGGTATCGATCCGATCGTTCGAGTCTCTGAGGTCGACGAAGAAGCAGTCCTCGAGGCTCTTCCCCACGCCAGCGCAGACGAGAAAGTGTGCGCCCTCGCCGCAGCGAAAGGCCACCGCGTGGCCTCGGCAATTGTGGAGGGAAAGATTGACCTTCCCAAAGCAGGCAGCTTCCCGCGCGAATGCGTCCTGGTTGCTTGCGATTCAATGCTGGAATCCGGCGGCAAACTGCTGGGAAAACCTCACGATCCCCAAACAGCGTCGACACGAGTCAAAGAATTGTCCATGTCCCAAGCAGTTCTCTGGAGCGGACACCAGCTGGTCCACCTACGCGAAAACTCCACAGGCTGGGAAATCATGGCGCAAAGCACTCGCAGTTGCGCAACCCAGATCTGTTTCGGAGCGATTAGCGAAGAAGAAGCAGCCGCATACGTTGCTTCAGGTGAACCTCTAGAAGTCGCCGGGTCCTTCACGATCGACGGCCTCGGCGGAGCTTTCATCGACGAAATCCACGGCGACCACCACAACGTTATCGGTATTTCAATTCCACTTGTCCGCACTATGATGACGGACTTGGGCCTCAAATGGACCGATCTATGGGAGCACTCGCGCTCGCAGGCCTCGAACTAATCTCAACAATCGGCTCCGCGACCAAACGCTGGCAAGCCGCCGCAATACGTTCATCGCTCGCGGTCAGCGCAATGCGCACAAAGCCCACCCCGGCCTCGCCGTAAAAGTCGCCGGGGGCAACAACGATGCCGCGCTCAGCGAAAGCAGCAACAAGATCCCAGGAATTCATCACGCCACGCGGGTCGCGCACCCACAGGTACAGGCCAGCAGCGGAGTCACAGTCACGCTCCAAACCGGTAGCCGCAACCGCCTCAACAAGCTGGGATCGACGGCGAGCATAAATCTCGCGCTGCACCTGGACATGCTCGGTGTCCCCCAAAGCACACTGCATTGCCGCTTGGACAGGCGCAGGCACCATCATTCCGGCATGCTTGCGAACCTCAATGACGGGAGCGAGAAGCTTCGGATCCCCATACATCAAGGCTGCTCGATATCCAGCCACGTTTGATTGCTTCGACAGGGAATACAGCACAATCAAAGAACTGGGATCCCCATCGCACACGCGCTCATCCAAGAGTGAGGGAACGCCTTCACTCACATAGGGTTCTTCCCACGCCAAGGCCGCGTAACACTCGTCCGAAATGACGATGGCATCGTGAATTCGCGCCCACCGGACAACTGCCCGAAGCTGCTCACGTGAGAGCACATGCCCATCAGGATTTCCCGGGGAATTAAGCCAGACGAGCTGCGCTTGCGGCCAAGAATCCGGGTCCGTGGGATCGACTGGAATGGGAGTGGCGCCTGCCAAACGAGCACTGATGTCGTAGGTCGGGTACGAGGCCTGAGGGAACAAAACAGTGTCGCCAGGGCGCACTCCCAAGAGGAATGGCAGCCATGCGACAGCTTCCTTCGATCCGATTGTGGGAAGAACTCCTGTCACACCCACGTCCACCATATTCCGGCGCTTACCCCAATCAAGGATTGCGCGGCGAAGCTCAATGCTTCCGATCACGGTCGGATACCCCGGAGCGTCCGAGCTGTCTTTAAGGGCAGCCTGGATGAGCTCGGGCGTCGGATCGACCGGTGTGCCGATGGAGAGATCACACACTCCCCCGGCGTGCTCATTGGCACGCTTGCGGTAAGGCGCGAGCTTATCCCAAGGAAAGTCAGGAAGATCAAGTGGACGCGGAAGAAGGCTCATTTACTTGTCCCAGTCCTCGTTTTGCGGAGGAAGGGCACTTATCCATGGAACGTCGAAGGACTGCGGACCGGTCTTCTGCGCACCGCCGGGTGACCCCAGGTCGACGAAGAAGTCAGCATTTGCCTGCAAATAATCAGACCATTCACCGGGCAGGTCGTCCTCGTAGAAAATTGCCTCGGTCGGGCACACCGGCTCACAGGCGCCGCAATCCACGCACTCATCGGGGTGGATGTACAAGGTGCGCTCACCCTCGTAAATGCAATCGACGGGACACTCATCAACGCATGCCCGGTCCTTGACGTCAACACAGGGCTGGGCAATGACGTACGTCATGTATTCCTCCTTGGACTGGGTCCGACAAACAGTTCATTCTATTATCGCCAACATGACACGTGACGCGAATCCCGAGCACTTTTCAGCTGATAGTGGGCTAATTTTAGGCGCTCCCCCCAGTAAGGCGGGCGCGGGTATTACGCCACACCATGCGCACACAATTCCAGATCCCCCTGGCGTCGAGGCCACCACTGTTCCTGCGGGAGACGAACAGCTAGCCGCAGCGATTGCCCGTTTGCCCTGGATGCGCCTTGAGCTCGGCTCGCGCGTTGTGGTCCGCTATCGCTTGGAAGACGGGCTCCACGACGCCCTTGGAACCTTGCTCGAAAAGGCGCCGACCCACGTGGTGATCGATACCAGACGAGGCCGCGTGAGGGTAGACGCGCGAACCATGGTGACCGGCAAGCAGGTCCCTCCCCCGCCGCAGATTTAAGGAAAAGCCCCGCGCAAGATGTTTCTCGCGCGGGGCAACCCTATTGTTGATCAGTCCTTATTCTGACGACGCTCACGCGCAGCAATCTTGAAGCGTTCCTGCGCATCCAGAACCACCTTGCGCACGCGCACAGCCTCGGGAGTCACCTCAACGCATTCATCATTCGCGGCGAACTCAAGGGATTCTTCCAGAGTCAGCTTTCGCGATGGCGTCAGTGACTCATACACATCAGCCGTCGCGCTACGCGTATTCGTCTGCTTCTTTTCGCGGCAGATATTGACATCCATATCCTCACCGCGGGGATTTTCGCCAACAACCTGCCCTTCATAGACCTCTGAGCCAGGCTCAACAATGAAAGAACCACGCTCTTGGAGGTTCGTCATAGCGTAGGGCGTTGCCTGTCCCGCGCGGTCTGCAACAAGTGAACCGGTGAGGCGCTGTTCGATCGCACCCTGCCACGGCGCATAGCCTTCGGCAATAGACGAAGCAATACCCGTTCCGCGAGTTTCCGTCAGGAAGCGCGTACGGAAACCGATCAGACCGCGAGCAGGAACAATGAATTCCAAGCGAATCCAGCCCGAACCGTGGTTCGCCATCGTTTCCATGCGGCCCTTGCGCTGGGCCATGAGCTGAGTGACCGATCCCAGGTATTCCTCGGGGATGTCGATAGTCATACGTTCCATCGGTTCAGAGCGCACGCCGTCAATGGTCTTGGTGACGACCTGAGGCTTACCAACGGTCAGCTCGAAACCTTCACGGCGCATCTGCTCGACGAGGATCGCCAAAGCAAGCTCACCACGCCCCTGGACTTCCCATGCATCGGGACGTTCGGTGGGAAGCACGCGCAGCGAAACGTTACCAACGAGTTCGCGATCAAGTCGGTCCTTCACCTGGCGCGCGGTCACCTTTGCTCCCTTGACGCGGCCGGCCATGGGCGAGGTGTTAATTCCGATAGTCATGGAGATTGCGGGATCGTCAACGGTGATCAGCGGCAGGGGACGCGGGTCATCGAGGTCGACCAGAGACTCACCGATGGTGATGTCTTCAATACCTGCGACTGCAACGATATCGCCGGGTTCGGCACTTTCGGCAGGGATTCGCTCGAGTCCTTCGGTTCGGAGCAATTCGGTGATGCGAACGGGCTTAATGCTTCCATCGTGGCGAGCAAGTCCCACGGTTTCACCCTTGCGCAAGGTTCCGTTGTGGATACGCAGCAAGGCGAGTCGTCCCAAGAATGGGGAGGCGTCTAGGTTCGTCACGTGAGCCTGAAGGGGTGCGCCTTCTTCGTACTCGGGACCGGGGATGCGGTGAAGAATCGTTTCGAAGAGAGGCTCGAGGTCCTCGGTGGGGATATTGCCATCACCAGGGTTGGTGAGCGAGGACTTTCCGGCCTTCGCCGAGGCGTAAACAACCGGAACGTCGAGCAGGGAATCCACATCTGCGTCAACGCCTTCGCTCATCAGATCTTCGGCCAGAGCAAGAAGAAGGTCCTGGGTCTCAGAGACAACCTCTTCGATACGGGCATCGGGGCGGTCAACCTTATTGACGACAATGACGACGGGAAGTTGTGCTTGAAGAGCCTTACGCAACACGAAGCGGGTCTGCGGGAGCGGGCCTTCGGAAGAGTCAACCAACAAAACGACTCCGTCAACCATGGACAGGCCTCGTTCAACCTCGCCACCAAAATCGGCGTGCCCGGGGGTATCGATGACGTTGATAACCACGCCGCCTTCGAGGCCCAGTTTCTGGGCGGCGGGACCACGGTAGTGAACCGCAGTGTTCTTGGCCAAGATCGTAATGCCCTTTTCGCGCTCCAGATCACCGGAGTCCATGACGCGCTCGCCGGTTTTTTCTACCGTATCGCGTTCATTGAATGCGCCTGACTGCCACAGCATGGCGTCAACCAGGGTAGTTTTGCCGTGGTCAACGTGTGCAACAATCGCGACATTACGTAGATCTTCGCGGATGGTCATAAGACTCCCTATTACTTACCGATTCGCTTCCACAGAAAGCTTATCGCCGTTTTTTCAGAATTCCCTTCTCCGAGGGACTATGTGTGAGGCGTTACTCGCGCTATCCTTGTCCAATGGCAAACCGACGTGTCTATCGCGCCAGCAATGACCGCTGCGACGCAAGTTTTTCAGATTCCGGTGCTCAATTCCTTGAATGGACCCCTGCGGGCACCGAGCCGGTACTGTGGCTCTCCGAGCGTTCCCTTCCGTGGGCATCGACGCCTGCACGAGGCGGCGTTCCGATTTGTGCACCGTGGTTCGGCGTTGCGACTGCTTCTTTGGCAGCGCCCGGATCCGAGGCTCAAAATCACGGCTTCTTAAGGAATGCAACGTGGGAACTGGTTGAGCGCACTGATGACAGTGCGATTCTTTCCTTCACCTACGCTCCGGCGACAAAGACGGAGATGGCGAAGTTCCCGCATCGTTTCACTGCTCAGCTTCATGCCTCCTTCGGGGAGCATCTTCATCTGGCGCTCACAATGACGAACGCCGATGAGGAAGCTTTCTACGTGGACGAGGCCTTGCATCCCTACTTCAACGTCTCGGATGTCCGCGAGATCAGCGTTGTGGGACTCGACGGAGCCGAGCAGCTGTGCACGGTGACAAATGAGCACTCTGTTCAAGAAGGCGACGTGACCTTCACTCAGGGACGGGTCGATTCGATCTTCGACTTCGCGGGGACCGTTTCAATTGTTGATCCAGGTTTTGCTCGGCGAATCGTCATCGAGAAGGAGAACTCGGCGTCGACCATCGTGTGGAATCCCGCTGAGGCTAAGGCTGCAGATATGCATCACGAGGACTGGAAGCACTTCGTCTGCGTTGAGGTAGGAAATGTCCGCCAAAACGCAGTTTTCCTCCAGCCGGGCCAATCGCACACAATTTCCCTGACAATCACCGTAGAAAAACTGAACTAGTACCTACCCGTAGGTAGCTGAACTGGCTGTCGTGGCCGCTAGAGTCCAAAACGCTCTGCGAGCCACGGCAGCTGGTCTTCAAATGCTGCCTTCCAGACTTTCCAACTGTGTCCTCCCGGGTATGAGCGTGTGTCAACCGTCATTCCCGAGGCCTTGGCCGCCTCGTCGACTTCAATCAGTCCCTCTTTAAACGATGTATCGTCGCTCCCCCAGGAAATAATCCCTGCGGTACCGTCATAGCGACGGGTTTTCATCACCTGCACCGGGTCATTTGCAGCGTAGAGTTCGCGGCTTCCATCAAAGCCTTCAGAAATGGTTCGTTCCTCAGTACCCAACTGCGGGTGGGCCTCGCCCGACATATCAAGGAAACTGCGATAAGTCTGGGGAGCACGGGTGGCTACTTGAAGGGCACAGGTTCCCCCAGAGGACAATCCGGCAATTGCCCATTGACCGGCATCTGTTGAAACAGGGAAGTTCTCCCGCAGCCACTTCGGGACGTCCCCTTCTAGGTAGCTAGCAACTTTCCCATGAGAGGTATCCGAACACAGAGGATTCGCTGTCTGGCTCCCAAAGGCATCGACAACCGCGACGATTGGAGCACGTCCCCCTCTACTTGCGGCAAACTGCTCCATGGTTTGAGGAAGCTTACCCAAGACCAACCAATCTTGAGGGGTACCGGGCTGGCCCGTCAGCAAAGTGATGACGGGCAAAGTCGCGTGTGGATCGGCAAAATAGGACGGTGGAAGATACACGAGGGCTTGGCGCGGCTTGAATCCTGAATCCGAAGAAGGAATGTCAACACGGACAACCGCCCCCTCGGCAACGCGTGCGCTTTGCGCTTCTTCGTCGGGATTTTTCAACTCGTCCCAGGAAATGGTGTGCACTCCCCCGCCCACGACCTCGGCCATGGTCGGATAGGCCTCGAAATGGTAGTTAATCCCCAAAGCTGCACCGAGGGCGATCAAGACCCACGCACACAGTGCAGCACAGAAACGACGCAGCCATTGTTTGCGTTTCATCAAGGCAACAAGAGCCATGACCGCCGCGAGTAAAGCCGGCGATGCCCACAGCCATGTCACTCGCCCCAGCCCCTCTGCAACGGGATGCCAGACGTGCTCGACAAGTTGGTGGACGACAACGACAAGGATGAGGCCAACGACGACGCTCATCAGGCGCGCCTTGATCGACAGCGGACGCATGACTTTCAGCCAGATCCAAACAAGACTCAACGCGATCAGCGCTGCAGCAGTGAAAGGAATCCAGACACGCAGGAGAGGGACGTAGTGAAGAATGCTAATCACGAGAAACCAGCTTTGCAGCCAAAGAAACGGCGCTCGCTGCGCTCATTCCAGGCAGGTAGGCGCGAGCAATTGCCAATCCGACAGCGGGAGCCTGCGCAATATCGGGAATTGCCAGGTAGAGGGGAACAAAACGAACTTGGAACTTCTTCTTGTAGGCAAGAAGTGAACGGAATCCGTAAACGGGTTCCATGGCATTACCCATGACATCCAAAACCGGAGCGAATGCGAAGTGAGAGTCGCGCAAGTCTTCTGGCTCTTCACACTGGCCCGACTCGGCCAGAGGCGCGCCGGAGAGGGAAATGAATTGCAGTCCCTCTTCTTGCGCAAGAAGTGCAGCCTGGCCGATAAGGAAATCGATAGCCAGACGGAAGCCGTGATCATCTCGACGCATCACGTCCAAAGTCAAGCCAATGACGCTGCCTCGTAAGTGGACAGGCATCCATGACGTCACTGCGTGGATATGGTCTTCTTCATCGACTGCGAGCAAAAGACGCGTCTGCGGATCATCAAGTTCACGCAGCCCGCCCAGGGTGAAGCCCATTTCAGGAAGGGCCTTCTCGTCCGCCCACGCTTGGCAAATCGCCTGAATTTGTTTCTTCGAGGCCTCGTCAAGCTCGGGGTAGGACGCCCACTGTGCGTGGATTCCTTCACGCTTGGCATGGTTGAAGGCAGTCCTCACGTCTTGAAACTTTTTCCCCTTAAATTCGAGGTCGCCCAGGTCAATAATTGCCTCTTCAGCGACCTTGACCGTTGACCAACCTAAGCGGTGCGCTTCTTTGGCCCACTCTTCATGGACCGAGTAGAGGGCGGGAATAAGCGAGGCATCCGTCGCGAAAGTCGCAAACTCCGAGATCGCAGTGGAAATGTGTTCCTCATCTGCGCTGCACTGCGTGAGAGTGAGGGCCACACCGGATTCTTGGCGGTAGGAGACACCGCAGGTGCGATCGGGACTCATCCACGTCGAGTTTCCCTGCCAGGTGAGCATCCATCCCAAAGACCCCGCGCCCTGCGACGTGACCAGAGCGAGAAGCTCGTCTTGTTTCTCGTCGTTCACATCAACCGGAGCCAAAAAGACCTTCAACAAGCTCACAGAACTGATGACCCACACCGCAACGGGAATCCAGACAGTTGCAGTGGCCGCAGCCACCGTCGTCGCATACAACGGGGTGTCAAAGAGCCATTGCGCGCCCGCGGGGGCATATGCGGTCAGATACGCTTCAAGAAGATTCAGCGGCGTGGCATCAGGAACAAAGTAGTAGGGCATCGACATACCGACAGCAAGAGCGACAATACCTCCAGCAAGGAAAGACAGAAGAGATGTCAGCCCCGCGCGCTTCCACTGGCGTTTTGACGCGCGAACTTGGAAGGCAGAGGCATTCCAAGCGGTCAGCAGCATCGTGGCGAGCGGGAAGGTCACTCCAACCACGAGTTTCATCGTGGGAATGTTGACGGCGAAATATCCCTCGGGGATCTCCTCTGCACTACCCGAAATCGTCGCCAAGAAGAGAATGGTCTGGGCAATGCCAATGACGCTCAGCGCGCCTTGAAGGATCAGCGTCCCCACCCAAGCTCCGCGTCGGCCTCGGAAAAGCCCAAAGGCGAGGACCAACTGCACAAGGAAAGGAATCGAGGCCAGAATGACGGGAGCGTAGAGCATCAAGGAGTTGCCGTAGGCCTCCCTCAAACACCTCATGGGGGCCTCATTTTGCTGGCACAGCGCCCACATGTACTGCTGCTCGGCAAGCTCGGGAGAAAAAGCCGCACGATCAAATGCCAAGAGGCCATGACTTGTAAAAGTCCAGATTGCATTGACCGCACCGAGAGTATAGGCGGTGATGACCAGGGGGATCACGTGGCGAACAGGATCGCCAATGCCCAGCATTGAACGATTCCTCGTCGACCAGCCAATCGCAAAGCCACCAACCAAGCAGCCGGAAACGAAAGCGAAAAGTCGGGCCAGGGAGCCTGCGCTACTGCTAAATGCAAAAAGCGCAAGAAGGATGACAAGGACACCAATACGCGTACGCCACGCCCACAAGCGATTCATCTTCGCACTTGCGGTCCCTAATGCGGATACCAAAACGAGGACGGAACCCGTGACCGGGCCACTGACCATGGGAAAGGCCCAATTCAAGGAGGCGCTATGAGCCAGGGCAGCACACGCCCATAATCCCGCGAGCGAAACCGGAAGCGAAACCACGGCCGAGAGGGTCCAGACTTTTGAACCGAGGAAACGCTCGAGGAGTCCGCCAACGATGAGCGTCATGAGGATGAGGTTGATCATGATTCCCGTTGAATGAGCCCATAAAACGGTGGTGAAAGCGTGAAGCGGTTGAACGTGTCCGCCCTGAGCAGCAAGATCGTGTATCCACTGTGCGCGAGTCATGTGCGACGCGCAGGCCACGATCAGCATCAGGACTGAAAGAAATACAGAGCATGGAGCGGTTCGCAGCCACTGTCCAAGGACGTGTACCGCTCTACTCCCCTGGCGCGCAATGCGAGTAGAGAGCGATACGACTGTATGTTCGCCGTCCGTTGCGGATGGACTTGAGCTCACTGGAACTCCTTCGCAGGCAGAGGAACGCCCTGCTCCTCCCGAATTAGATCTTAGAACAGTGCTCCGACAGCTCAACTCGAAGTTCCTCGTTTCAGGGTTGAATCAGGGATATTTCCGGGTCAAGCTCACGTTGAGAGGCACTTCGGTCACAATTCCACGTACACTGTGTGACGGCTCAACCCGGGAGAGGAGCAATATGGGATTGCGCAAGGCATTGGCTCATGTGGTCATGCGAGTGTCACGCTGGACTTTTACGCCCGGACACCCTCTTCCCGAACGCTGCGTCGTTTTGGGAGCACCTCACACCTCGAATTGGGATGGTTTCTACATGGTTGTTGCCATGTGGGCACTGAAACGTCCCTTCTATTTCTTGGTGAAAAAGAACCTCACAGACGTCCCGGTCATTGGCCGGATTGTGCAGGCAATTGGCGGGATCCCGGTCGACCGCGAAAATCCCGGACACCTGGTAGAGCAAGTCATCGCTTTAGCTCAGTCCAGTGAAACTTTTGTCCTTGTCATTGCTCCCAAGGGCACACGTTCGATTCGTCCCTATTGGAAATCTGGTTTTTATCGCATCGCTCAGGGTGCGAATTTGCCTGTGGTTCCTGGTTTCATCGACGGTGGGCAGCGCCGCTATGGCTGGGGAGCTCCGATCGAACTCAGTGGAGATCAGCGCAAGGACATGGATGCTATCCGCGCATTTTATGCGGGAATTATTGGGATTCACCCCGAAAAGACCTGCGTCCCCCGCCTGCGCAGCGAAGAAGCGGACAGCTAGTTTTTAGCCGCGGTGGAGGCGGCACAGCGTCATGACGAGTTTCTCCACTGCTCCTTCAGGGTCCTTCGACGCGCCTTTTGTGTCTTCATCAGCTTGGGCGATTGCGGTGATTGCCGAGGCCAAGGCAGGGTCTGGCCATGAACGCAGTTCCCTGCGCGCATGCTCGGCCTGCCACGGAGACATCCCAAGATTCTTCCGTCCCGCGGGTGCGGAAACTTTCGCCATCGCCCGAAATTTCGTTGCAATTGCCGCGACGAGTTGAGCAGGAGCGCTTCCCGTCGCGTATGCGTGCCTGACCAAAGTGAGTGCCTGCGCGCTGTGTCCGCCCACGATTGCATCGGCAACTTCGAAGCTCGTTGCCTCGACTCGCCCGGAGTAGTAGCGGCGAACCGCCTCATGGGTAATGGTCCCCTGGACGTCACTCAGCAATTGCGCCACAGCTGCCGCAAGTGCACTGAGGTCGTTTCCTAGTGCATCAACCAAGGCCTGCGCGGCTTCTGTTTCAATTTTCCGGTGTGCGTTGCGTACATCGGAGCGAACAAAGTCCAATTTATCGCGATCATTTTTCAGTGGTTCAGCCGGAATCACCGGGAATCCGGCCTTCGCAATCGCGTCGAGGAGTTTCTTTCCTCTGGCGTTACCGCCCGGGTGACGCAGGAAGATCCATACATCGGCGGCGGGCTGGCTCAGGTATGCCTGCAGATCAGTGGCTAGGGCATCCGTCATGTTCTCGAGGTCGGAGATGATGATCATCCGGCTTTCGCCGAAAAGAGAAGGCGAGGTGAGAACGTCCAGTTGGCCTGCTTGGTAGCTTCCCGCAGGAAGATCTGTCCGCTCGAGGCTGGGATCGACTTCGTGTGCGAGGCGTCGCAGCTCGCTCAGCGCTCGATCTGCGAGCAAGCTTTCACTGCCCTTGATTAAAACAACGGGAGCAAGACGAGGGAGAACCGGTGCTGCCTGAGTTTTCGCTGCCATAGGCCGCTCTCCCCTTCCGCATTGTACCCATCCGCTTATGTTGACTAGCTTTCTCCTCCTAGTGTGACACGTTCAAGGGGCCTCGACGTCGTGAAGCGCCGGAGGCGAGCAGCAGCAATAAGAGCAATGCTAATTCCCGCACCCACAGCAAAGATTCCGGCGTTATTTCCAAGCGAGACTCGAGCTCCAGGTAGGGAAGAAAAGAACCTCGCAACAGCTGAGATCCACGCTGTTCCCCATGATGCAATCCAGGCACAGACAAAACCAAGAGGCGCGTATAGCTGCGCCCCAAGAGCAGCAGCGAAAGACGCAATGGTTACCGGAGTGACAAATGGCGAGATGAGAATTTGCGCTGGGATCGACCACAGCCCAATCCATGAATTCATGGAGATCATGACGGGGAGCGTGGCAAGTTGCGCTCCAAGTGGGATCGCCAGCAATGCACTCATTCGGGGGATCCACGCGTTTTCCGTAGCTACCCCAATTTTTTCTCCCTCATGCGAAATCCACCGAGCGGGGACGCTGACTCCCCAGGTAGCAAGGACAGAGAGACAGAACCCAAGTGAACACGCCTCGAAAGGAGAAAGGAGACAAACCGCTATCACGACGGCGCTCAAGGATGAATATATCCCTCCTTCGCGGTTCAACCACATTCCGCCAAAGGCAATGAGACTGACCCCGAATGAGCGTAGAACCGAGGCTTGGGGGCCGACCAGTGCAACAAAGAGAAGAAGAACCGCCAGTTGCACGACGAGTTTCCATTGTTTTTTGCGCGGCGATAGAAGGCCGATGGTCATCAAGAGGATCGACATGTGTGCACCGGAGACAGCTGTGAGATGGGCGAAAGAGACGGTCTTCATGTCGTTGCGCATCTGGGCACTGGCTTGATGATCATCTCCAAGAGACATGCCTGGAACTAAAGCTCGAGCATGCTGTGGAAGAGAAGAAACAACTCTTTCGAGGTTGCCGCGAAATGCTCGTGAGAATTGTGACCATCGATCCGTTGATGGCAGGAGTTCCCATTTCTTGACGCGAATAGACCCGACGTTGGGAATGCTATGGGACCAGGTGAGATCGAGCTTCCCATCGAGCGCGATAACATCCCCGCGTCGAAGGTCACTAAACTGAGAGGTTTCACTGGAGAGCAAGAATGTCATGGGCTGGCGCCCTTTAACGTACTGCGCCCTCGCGAAATAACGAGCACGCTGTTTCTTCTTCGTTTTGTATCCTTCATCTTGGGGAATGCTTTCTTTCACTTCGCTCACGAGCCGCGCGTGAAAGCCCTGCAAAGTCATCCCGTGCGCGCTGATCCGCGTGCTCTCTTCTTCCCAAGCAGCGGCCCGAGTTGTTGCGCTCCAAAAACACGCGGCACTTAGACACGCAATGACGCTCATTGTGGCAGCGCATTCGCTCCAACGCAGCAGCCATGCACGTCCAGGCCACCCCAATCCGCTGTAGGCGGTAAAGAGAATTGTCCCCGCTGTACTGGCCCAGCCAAGGACATAGCGACCGTTGAGGAATGCATAGGTTGACGACCACACTGCAAGTGCGATGGGAAGCAAGCGAATATCTACCGATCTTCGTATCATTGGCACGCCCCCTGACGAATCTTTTCAAGAATCGATGGGCCGATCCCCGGTACAGCATCAAGATCGTCGACACCGCTGATGGGATGAGATTGGCGATAGGCGATGATTCGATTGGCAAGGGAGGGCCCGACACCGTCGAGATTCTGTAGTCCGACAGCATCGGCGCTGGCGACATCGACGCACGTTCGAGGAGCATCTCCGTTTCCTTCTGCCTGAGAAGACTGCGCCTGTTTGAGTGAACGTACTTTGAGCTGTTCACCATCGACAAGGACTCGTGCAAGGTTGATGCTCTGCGTATCGGCGTCTTCGGTGAAACCACCGGCTTCTTCGATTGCATCCATGACTCGCGTTCCCTTGACGAGGCGTATTACTCCGGGGCGGCGGACTTCCCCCGTCACGTGGAGAACGATCTGGGGACCGTTGCTATTCGATAGAACGCTGGCAGATGACGATGGCACAGAATGAGCTGAGGCGGATTCCTCGGCCACGGCCTCGTTGGTGGAGGGAGGATCGGGCGCGGTCCCTGATTCCCACGAACTCAACGCAATACCAAGCACTGCGAAAACTCCACAAACCGCAAGCACGACCGCAGCTGTTTTCCACTGCAGTTTCCAGCGCAAAGGAGAAGATGAAGATGGCCCACTGCCTTCTTCCTCATCAAGGTTTTGTGCTTCCTTGGAAAGCACCACCTGTTGAAGGCGACGTCTTCGGCGCATCGGCGTGTCAGTGTTCATTCATGCAGTGTGCACGCATCGATCCACTCAGCGCTCCCCCGATGCCTCGATCTGTGGATGAATCGTCTGCACTCTGTTTCTGTGGATAACTTTTGCGGACGCAGAATGAGACCTTGTTGCCATCAACACGTAAAGTGTGGTTAAAATAACGCCAACATACACACCTTCTCACTCAAGGACTGTCATGCGAATCGGCTTCATCGGAACAGGTGCAATGGCCTCAGCTATTGCACGCGGTGCCGTGGCCGCTGGCTTCAGCGGCTCGGATCTGATGTTTGCTGATCGACACCACCAGGCCGCCGAAGACTTGGCAGATGAACTGGGAGGCGTTGCACTCGCATCGAATCGCCAGGTCGCCGAGCAGAGCGACCTCTTGGTCCTTGCAGTGAAACCGAATGTCCAGTCAGAGGTCATTCGCGAGATCCGCGAGATTGTTCTCTCTGCCAAGGACCTCTGCGTCGTCTCGATTGCTGCAGGTCGCACAAGCGACCAGATCTACACTGATTTCGGGGCCGCGGTTCCGCTGGTCCGCGTCATGCCCAACGTCAACGCGCAGATCGGTCAGTCCATGAGCGCCCTGTGCCCCTTAGGGACAACGGATGAGCAGCTTGCTGCAGCACGCAAGCTCCTCGATTCGGTCGGCCAAACGATCGTGCTCGATGAGAAGTACTTCCCTGTTTTTACAGCGATCGCTTCCTCCTCCCCGGCATGGATCTTCCGCATGATCGATGCGATGGCCGAGGCCGGCGTCAACCACGGCCTCACCAAGGCCGATTCGACGCGCATCGTCGCCCAAGCGTTCTTAGGAAGCGCACAACTCATGCTCAATGGCCTCGACAATGGGCAAGTACCCGCAAACCTTATTGACCGGGTCTCTTCCCCGGGAGGAACCACCATCGCCGGTCTCCTCGCCGCCCAAGATGCGGGGCTTTCTTCCGCGATTGTCGCGGCGGTCGACGCTGCTGTTGAGCGCGACCATCATCTTGGCTGACGTCGTCACGAGACGCCGTCAGGATAATCCCCCGCACCCGCGTAGTTTTGTCGCAGCCTTCACTTAAGCTCGCGCATCCCGTTTCTAACTTCGCACCCGACTGAAGCTTTCGCTCCTTATCCACATCAGTTTTTCACACACAATTTCTTGGAATAGTCATGCTTTTGTTGAATGCAGTCGTCCTCTCGGTGATCGTCATGCTGGCTCTGAGCCTTGCCCGAGTACACGTCGTCATCTCTCTCTTTGTCGCCTCTATCGTCGCCGGACTTGTCGCTGGAATGGGTATCTCGGGAACGATGGTCGCTTTCCAAACCGGCCTCGCAGGAGGCGCGAAAATTGCCCTTTCCTACGCATTGCTCGGCGCTTTCGCCATGGCCGTTGCTCACTCAGGGCTTCCGGCCCTGCTTGCGCGTGCAATCGTTAACCGCATGCGCAACGCAGATGCAGCGAGCTCCGTGCGCGTTGCGCGCGGCGCCAAATGGGGAATCGTTGGCGGCGTCCTCGTCATGGGCGTGATGAGCCAGAACCTAATCCCCATTCACATCGCCTTCATTCCGCTCCTTATTCCGCCGCTCATTGGCGTCATGAACGAGCTCAAGATGGACCGCCGCCTGATTGCCTGTGCGATTACTTTCGGCATCGTCACCGCCTACATGTTCTTCCCCATCGGCTTCGGACGTATCTTCTTGTACGACATTCTCTACAAGAACATCAACGCCGCCGGCATGGATGTGTCCTCTGTCAACCCCATGGCAGCAATGGCGATTCCCGCGGCTTCAATGGCAATCGGCTGCGCGATCGCGCTTCTCTTCTCCTACCGCAAGCCCCGCACTTATGAACAGCGCGACTCCTCCTTCGCATCTTCTGAGGAGAAGCCGATTGATATGAAGAAGGTCTGGGCCGCAGTAGCCGCCCTCGTCGTGTGCTTCGTCATTCAGACCGTGCTCACGCGAATGGATTCCGAGGCCGATCCGCTGCTCGTTGGTTCATTGGTAGGTCTATGCATGATGCTCTTCATGCGAGTCGTCCCTTGGCAGCAGGCCGACGATGTCTTCAGCGGCGGTATGAAGATGATGAGCCTCATCGGCTTGATCATGATCACCGCACAGGGCTACGCCTCAGTCCTCAACGAATCGGGCCAGATTCAGCCTTTGGTTGATGGAACCGCAGCGCTCTTCAACGGTTCAAAGGTCCTTGCGGCAATCATCATGCTCTTGGTTGGCCTTGTCATCACCATGGGTATCGGCTCGTCCTTCTCGACCCTGCCGATCATCTCTGCGATCTACGTCCCTCTATGTCTCACGCTGGGCTTCTCCCCCATGGCGACGGTGGCGATCATCGGCACCGCTGGGGCGCTGGGTGACGCCGGTTCACCGGCCTCGGATTCGACGCTCGGCCCGACAGCGGGACTCAACGTCGATGGTCAGCACGACCACATGCGAGACACGGTGATCCCCACCTTCTTGCACTACAACGTTCCGCTCTTGATTGGCGGATGGATTGCGGCGATGGTCCTCTGACCAGTTCACAATCCTCATTCCCGAGGCCGGGGCTGGGTGCGCGTCGCGTGTCGGCTCCGGCCTCGGCCTCTGTCGGGGACACAGCGATCATCTGTTCATTCCCCCAGAACACATGAACAATTCACCGAATATGTGCACGAGCAATGAAGAGGGGATGCACAATAGAGACCATGACTGATTCTTCAACGCCTCCTGCGCTGAGCAAAAAGGAACTCGACGATCTGACTCGAGACACTCCAGCTTCGGGGCCAAAGCGCTCCATCGCTTTCCTCGCAGGAGTCGCTACCTTCGGTTCCCTGCTCTTCGGATATGACACGGGCGTCATCGCCGGCGCACTCCCCTATATGTATATGCCTCGCAGCGCCGGAGGCCTTGGAATTAATGAATTCCAAGAAGGCCTGGTCGGGGCATTTCTGGCCCTCGGTGCCGCACTGGGAGCGATCGTCGGTGGCCGCCTATCCGATCGCTACGGGCGCCGCCACAATATCCTCCTTTTGGCGGGAATCTTCATTCTCGGAACGCTGGGGTGCACCTTTGCCCCAAATGTCGCGATTCTGTACATCTTCCGTTTCATCTTGGGGCTTGCCGTCGGTGGCGCCTCGGCGACCGTTCCCGTGTACCTTGCAGAGTCTGCCCCAACGCGCGTTCGGGGTTCATTGGTTGCGCTCGACCAATTCATGATCGTCTTCGGCCAGCTTCTCGCCTACTCGATGAACGCGATCCTTTCCAGCGCTCACGGTGGACCTCAGGTCTTTGTTTCCGAGGACCCTTCAGGCACTTTGACCGGCGGACAATGGTATCCCTGGGATCAAGTCCAGCACGTGACAACCGCAGTCGTAACCAGCGGCGATGGCTTGGCATGGCGTTGGATGCTTGTACTTGCAACGATACCGGCCGTCTGCCTATGGCTGGGAATGCGCCTCATGCCTGAGTCTGGGCGCTGGTACGCTTCCAAGGACCGCTACTACGAGGCCATCGGCGCGCTCAAGCGTATCCGCGATCCCAAGCGCGACAATCTGCGTGAAGAAATCGAGCAGATCGCGGCACTTCAGCATGACCAGCACACTCAAGGACACTGGTCACTGCGCCGAACGCTTTCTGTCAAGTGGACTCGGCGTTTACTTCTCATCGGCATCGGCCTTGCCTGCTTCGACCAGCTCACCGGTATCAATACCGCGATGTACTACCTGCCCAAGATCCTTGCCGCAGCAGGTTTCTCCGCAGCAGATTCCATCACTTTAAACGTCATTACAGGTGCTGTTGCATGCGCAGGAGCAGGTTTCGGCCTCTATCTGGTGTCGCGTCTTGCTCGCCGCCACGTCGGTATCTACCAAGAAACTGGCGTGACGCTTTCTCTTTTTGCTTTGGCGATTGTCTTTGGCTTCGGGATCTCTCCCTACGTCCAAAGTGATGGAACAATCTCACAATCGATCCCGACATATCTGCCGTGGCTCGTCGTTGTTTTGGTATCGCTCTTCGTCTTTGCCAAGCAGTCCGGAACCGTCAACTGGGTTTTGGTTTCGGAGATCTTTCCTTCCAAGATCCGAGGCGTGGCGCAGGGTTTCGCTGTCGGCTGCGGTTGGCTGATGAACGCTGTCGTCACCTGGGTATTCCCGGTCATGATTACGCACTTGGGAGCAACGTGGACCTACGCCGTGTTTGGCCTTATTAACGTTGTTTCCTTGTGCTTCTACGTGTTCATCGTTCCCGAGACACGAGGCGTATCGCTGGAAACCTTTGAAAAGAATTTCAGCGAGAAGTACGGACGCTAAGGAGAGCGCGTTCGTGGGTATCATCAGCCCACTGTGCGGCCTCCCATAGGTCGCGTGTGTGGAGGGGCTGGACATAGGTTTCCACCCAGGTCTCGCCGAACTCTTCGTCGTACCAAGGATCGTGCATCAAAAGAAAGTCTCCAACACGTCCCCAAATGAGAAGCCAGTGCGGGGTATCTTCCCCGTTGAGCGGAGCGAGGTCAACTAGGGCAATGATGTGCTTGCCCGATTCCAGTGCCGAGGTGATGTCTTCTACCGACAGTTCCCTCACCTGGGAGGTGACTCCCAACTCACGTGCGCGCGCCATATGCTCGTGGTGAAGAGCGACCCGCGCCCGCTTTCCCAGCATCGTGGTTTTAGAAACTCCCACAATGGGCTCAGTGGTCGTCACAAGGACCTCGACCTGTGCGCCGTGGTCCGCTAGTGCCGAGGCCAAGCCGAAGTGCCCCACTCCCCCTGAGTAGGTCGCTTGACGCCAGAGGTTGAGCTCATTGACAAAGTCGGTGTGCGGGTCGCCTTCAATCTCACCGAGCGTCATCAGTGCGCTTGCGGGACCGCAGGTAAATTCCGTTTTTTGGTGCTCGTATGCGGGGATCATTAAATTCGTGGCTTCCGGCTCGTAATCTGGATTCCAGAAAAGCCAACCGCTATGCGAATAGTCTCGATCATTTTCAATGGGATGCGGGTTCCCGTTGATCGTTACCTGCTCAAAACCGCTCGAGCGAAGGACATCTACAAAAACCCCTTCATCAGCCCATGAATCGGCTTTAATCAGAGGAAAGCCCCGTGAACGCATGTCATCGCTAAGCTCCGCCACGATCTCACACAGGCGGACAAGCTGTTCGTCGTCGCTTGCGTCTTTTCCGCTGCAGAGAAGTGTCCATCCAGCGATGCGCAAGTGAGCTGACAGCTCACGGTGTACTTCCCACACTCCCACAGGGCCATTGATCCACAAGGTCGCATGCATTTTGGGCCCAAGGCATGCCCAGTCTTTCGCACGCTCGTGCGGGACACCTAAAGCGATCAGTCGCTCGTAGCCATTGTCGCCAGGTTCAATCGAAATCCGCAAAATATCTTCAGTCATCGTGGCCCTCTTGTCCGGGAACAGCAGCAAGAAGCGCGCGAGTGTAGTCCTGACCAGGAGAGTGAAGAATATCTTCCGTAGGTCCTTCTTCGACGATCACTCCATCTTTCATAACAATCATCCGGTCACACATCTGGCGTGCAACTGCAAGATCATGCGTAATGAAGAGCAAGGCGAAACTTTCTGTGCGTTGCAGGCGAAGCAAAAGTTCCAGAACTGATGCCTGCACCGAAACATCAAGGGCGGAAACGGCCTCGTCGCAGATCAGAAGCTGCGGATGCGTTGCCAAAGCGCGCGCAATCGCCACGCGTTGACGCTCGCCGCCCGACAAACGCGCAGGGTAGCGATCGGCATAGGAAGCAGGAAGATCAACAGATTGAAGAAGCTGCGCTACCTCGCTGGCCTCGCGGCCACCCACGCGCAAGGCCTCGGCAAGGGTCGCACCAACGCTTCGAGCGGGATTGAGGGCCGAGTAGGGATTTTGGAAGACGATCCCAATCGGCGGCGGTCCCACGACGTGCGTGCGCCGAGGCCCCCGCTCAACGCCGTTGATACTCACGCTGCCCGAATCAGCCTTTTCCAATCCAATGATCAGGCGTGCGAGCGTTGTCTTTCCTGAACCCGATTCACCGACAATGCCCACTGACTCTTGTGGTTTTATCGCAACAGAAACACCATCGACGGCCACGTGCCTTCCTCCGCGCCCGTGGCCACGAAAAACCTTGACCAGCTCACGAGCCTCAACAAGAAGAGGAAGCTCAGTGTGCGCGGTAGAAGCCGGACTCGCGGAGCGAGGATTGGGACCATCAAGTCGAGGCTCAGCAGCGGCGAGCTCACGTGTATATGGAGTTTCCGGGTGAGATAAAACCTTCTCAACGCTACCCGATTCGACGACGCGCCCATGGCGCATCACAACTACTTCATCCCCATACTCGCGAGCAAGAGCCAAGTCGTGAGTGATGAGAACCAGTGCCATTCCCCGGATCGAACGAAGATCGCTCAAAAGATCAAGAATTTCCTTTTGAGTCGTCACGTCCAAAGCCGTTGTTGGTTCGTCGGCAATAAAGACCGCGGGAGAAGAATCCAGTGCAGCCGCAATGGCGACGCGTTGACGCATACCTCCGGAGAGTTCATGCGGATACGCTCGCGCAACGCGCTCGGGAAGCCCGACCTCACGCAAACGCTCCCCAATCCGCTCGCGACGTTCACGCTGAGAAAGGCGCTGTCCGGCGATGATTTGATCTCCGCATCGCTGAGTCGGCGACAAGGACGTGAAGGGGTCCTGAGGAAGCCAGACGATGCCTTGGCCACGAAGGTCCTTAAAAGCTCGCGCGTCGCGAACAATATCGTATTCGCGTCCCTGCAGGGCGATGCGCCCTTGAGCGCGAAGAGAATGCGGGGTAAGTGCACAGATCGTGCGGGCAAGCATGGATTTACCTGCGCCAGATTCCCCGACGATCACCAAGGTGTGCCCCGCACGGGCACGAATCGCCACGTCGTCGACGAGGCTACGGCCATCGGCAGCCCAGACACTGATACCCGAGGCCACCAAACCCTTATCGTCAGTCGTCATGAGCGTACCTCCTGCCTTTCGCTCCACCAATCGCCAGCGATGTTAATTGCGGTAGCGGTGATAATGATGGCAAGGCCCGGAATCACGCAGGCGGCCGGATTTTGAGCGAGGATGAAACGTCCATCGGCAAGCTGGCGTCCCCAGTCTGCGTCCTGAGCTCCCACGCCAAAACCGAGGTAGGACAGGCCTGAAAGAGAGACAAGAGCAAAAGCCACGTTGACAAAGAGGTTTGCCCACACGATCGGGGTGATATTGGGAAGAATGTGGATGCCCAAGATGCGCGGAGAAGACAGTCCCAGAACCTGAGCAGATTCGATATAGGGCTGCGGTTTCTGCTGGAGCGTCGCCGCGCGGATCATGCGGATATCTGAGGGAGCAAACAAGATGATCAGAACGCCCACGGTCACCCAGTAGGAGCCTCCAATCACGCCCGCGACAACGATCGCCAACAAGGTAACCGGCATGGAAAGCAGGATTTCGCACGAGCGAGAAACCAGTGTATCCCACCAGCCTCCCCACCAGCCGGCAGTCATTCCAAAGAGCACGCCCAATACCATTGAGCCGCCGGCAATGACGATCGGGCCAAGGACCGCTGATCGCGCGCCCGCAATAGTGAGAGCAAAAATATCGCGGCCAACTTTATCGGTTCCAAAGATGTGGCCCACCGTCCCGGCGGGGCTCACGCCCAAGCTTACGTTCTGACCCAGCGCATTGGGAGCCAGCAGCGAAGAGAAGAACACGCAGAGCGCAACCAGACCCAGGATCATAAAGGAGAGCGCGACGGAACCGGGGATAGCACGCGCAAAGTGGCCGAGGCCTCGTAAAGTCGAACGGAAACGATCAGTAGGCTGAGCGCTGCTCATGCGGCACCCCCTTCTTCAAGCTTTTGACGCGGATCGATCGCAAAAGCAGCGACATCCACAACGAAAGTAACGGCGATAATGACCACCGCAACCAAAAGCGCAATCGCCTGGACGACGGGCACATCCTTATAGGTGATGGAGTCGGCAAGGAGCTGCCCCAGTCCGGGAAGAGAAAAAGCTTCCTCCACGAGAACCGTCGAGCCGAAAAGAGTGCCCAAGATCAGTCCCGCGGAAGTAATGATCGGCAGCGAGGCCGCGCGCAGGTACATGCGAGTGATACGCCTGGAGGCCAGGCCGCGAGAGCGCGCGAAAGTCACGTAATCTTGCTTGAGTTCTGCAATGACCGCGGCGCGTGTAATCCTGACGATCATTGCGCCGATCCCCGTTGCCAGCGCAAGCGCGGGAAGAGCAAGGTGCCAGAGGGTATCGAGGAGTCCCTCCCCTTGCCCGAAGATGGGGAACCATCCGAGCATAAGTCCAAAAACGTAGAGAAGGACAAGCCCCAAGGCGAAACCGGGAGCGGAAATGCCAACGACGCTCCATCCGACGATGGAGCGATCAACCCAGCTTCCTGCGCGGCGTGCCGCCCAGATCCCCAGGGGCACACCGACACAGATCGCGATGATGAAGGCCATCAGCGTGAGCGTTGCCGTCAGGCCGACGCGACCGGCAAGAACATCCGTGACAGGAGTCGCCGAACGTACCGAATCGCCAAAATCGCCCGTGAGCGCACGGGAGAGCCAGTGCCAATAACGAACAAAGAAGGGCTCGTCGAGGCCGTATTTTTGCGTAATGGCAGCACGAACCTCGGGGGTGAGGCGGCGGGTGCCAACCAAGATCTTCACCGGATCTCCCGGGACCATGTCCAAGAGGGAGAAGATGATGAAAGACAGGGCTAGCAGTACCGCCGCGAAACCCGCGAGGCGTCGAGCAAGAAAACGCACCATCACTTCGTGACGTTCAGGGACGCGGCCCAGGGGGTCATGAAGAAGTAGGACGTGTAGTTATTGGGAGTGACGGTCTTGGAGAAAGCAGTTGAAGTCTTGCCCCACCAGATCGGCGAGTAAATCGTGTTCTGCTGAGCAATTCGCTCAGCAGCAACAATTTGTTCGGCGCGCTTTTGAGGATCCGTCTCCTGGTTCGACGAGGCGATGAGACCTTGAACTTCCTCATTCACATAACGCGCGGGATTACTAGGACCGAGCAGCCAGCCGGCGATTTCAGCGGGGTCGCCGGTCGTCGAGGTGTAGCTCATGTAGTACAGGCCGTACTCACCCGTTCCCACCTTGGAAACCCACTCTTCGATGGGTTTCGAAGTCACCGTGACGTTAATTCCGATCTGCTTGAGGTTCTCCGCAATAGCGAGTGCTGCGGATCCCATTTCAGGAATCGAGGCCGGGTAGGTCAGTTCGGTGTCGAAACCGTTGGGGACCTTCGACTGAGCGAGCTCGGCGCGAGCCTGATCCATGTTGAAGGAGTCAACGGGGAGATTGGCCTGAAGTTCACGAGCCTTATCAACGCCGATCTCGCTGCCCAACTGATCATTGGGCTCGATTCCGGTCGCAACTTCGCCTCGGCCCTTAAGGATCGAGTCGACGATGGCCTTGCGGTCGACAGCGTGAGCGATAGCCTTACGGACGTGAATGTCATCGAAGGGAGCAACGCCTTCATCGAAGGTCAACCCCACGAAGGAACGGTCGGATTCGGTCAGGACCTTCACTCCGTTGATCGATTCAAACTGAGAAAGCTGATCCGTCGGGAGCTGAGTCGAGATGTCGATCTGACCGCTTTGCTGAGCAAGAAGACGCGAGTTTTCATCAGAGAAGAAATCAAACTCGATGGTCTGCGCGGGCGTATCTCCACCCCACCAGGTTCCGCTTTTCTCAAAAACTGCCTTCGAGTCGGGCTGGAACGATGTTGCCTTGTAGGGGCCAGTCCCCATGATCAGGTCCTTGGATGAACCATAGGACTGCGCGGCCTCGTAGAAGGACTTCTCAGTGATCCACAGGCCACCGTTTGCCGTCACGGTCCACCCGAAATTCTCGGCCGGAGAAGGAAGGGTAATGGTAATTTCCCACTCTCCGGTCTGCGCGGCCTCGATGCCTGCCGTCCAGTACACGGCCGAGGAAGGCGACTTTTCGGGATCCTTCGCGACGTTGATCGAGAAGAGAACATCTTCAATGGTCACGGGGTTACCATCTTGGAACTTCGCGTCCTGACGGATCTGGAATACCCAGGTTTTCGCATCATCCGTGTGGTAAGCCGTCGCGATTGCCGGAACCAGCTTGCCGTCCTTATCGACAGCGAGCAGACCTTCAGAGGTCACCTGTGCAACGTAGTAGTTGATAATTCCGGTTTCATGGGCGGTATCCAGGGTCGACAAAGAACCCGGAAGACCAACCGTAACTGTCCCTGCCTTACTCGAGGATTGCGTCGAAGAAGCATTCTTCGGCGCACAGGCTGCCAGCGAGGTACACATAAGGACAGCGGCTGAGACAAGAGCGGCTGCTTTCATGGTGATGCGTGATGCTGGCATCCAATTCTCCTTTGTTCCTTCGGCGCGCACGGGTGTGCACAAATATAACGATATGGGTCAACAGCTCCCTTGGCGAGTTGTGCCACGTGCTGGTCGTTTGTAACAGTGAATCTCACACTCACTGGGCATGAAGCGAAGCGCCAATATAGCGGCGAACAAGGCGTTCTAGATCACGCGCGGTCGAGAAGACGTCTTCGATGGGCATATGTTCGTCGTGCGCATGAAGTTGCGAATAGACCTCGCCGAGAGTCGCCCCGGAAGCACACGATCCAAAACCGTAGCCCACTCCCCCCTTGCGTCTACCGACTCTCAGGTCTGATCCTCCCGGAAAGAGGATGGGGACCACGACTGCACCGGGGTGCGCTTCGCGAAGAACTTCTTCGATTACTCGGTAGAGTGTCGTCTCGATTGACGAGGCCGTGGCGGGCTCGCTGAGCAAGCGCTCGATCTGGACGCTGGGGGCCAGCTCCCCCAAGGCCTCGAAAATCGCGCGATCGACGTCATCATCACTTTGCCCAGGCAGAGTACGGATATCGAGTTCAATGTAGCCAGAAGAGGGAAGAACGTTGATCGGACCTCCGGCCCTGACAACGGTTTGCGCAACAGTCATATGCGAAACGGCGTGAGCGTAGGCAGCAAGATCACCAAATTCACTGTAGTCACCATCGTAGGTACCATCGACCAGCGCGGATTCCAGCCAAGCGTCGAACTCGAAAGCGCGTACAAAACCCGCCCAGATTTCATCGCTTGCATGGGGCCATTGGGCTTGTGCAAGAGCACGCGAAACCCTGCTCAGCATCTCGACAGCGCTGACTCGACCAAGGGGAATCGATCCATGACCGGCATCCCCGCGCACATGAAGACGCCGTTGTGCGGCTCCCTTTTCACCGACAATGACGACGACGCTATCTCGGCCTCGAGCGCCTCGAATATGCGCGCCTCCCATTTCAGATAGCGAAGCATCCCACGAGAAAGCCTCGGGGCGATGCTCACCGATCCACGGAACTCCCAGTCCGCCTCGTGCTTCTTCATCCGCAGCAGCAACGAAAGTCAGGCTTGCTTGCGGACGCGCCCCACCGTCGGCGATTTCTTGGGCGATGCGGCGAGTAACGACAGCCATGGCTGCGGTGAGGTGGAGCATGTCCACACTCCCTCGTCCCCAAATTTGGCCACCGCTGATTTCCCCCTCAAAAGGTGGGTGCGTCCAATGCTTGTCATCGACTGGAACAACGTCGGTGTGCCCCAGAAGGGTGAGAGCTTCGCAACTGGGATCCGTTCCGTCAATGGTGACGACTAAAGTCGTGCGACCAGGATGGGCTTCAATGCGTTCACACGTTACGGGAAGGTCGGCAAAGTAATCTTCGAAAAGATTGGCAGCCTTGATTTCCTGTCCTGAATCTGGGGTGAGGTCATTGACCGATTGCAAGGCGATGAGCCGTCGAAGAAGATCGAGTGTTTCTTCTCCGATTTCACGTGTTTGCACCGCAGCCATGACTGTCCCTTTCAAGTGTGAGCGATCCTTCATCCAGACTACTCAGACTCTCGTTCTTCGCTCGCGCAGACCGTTCGATGAGCGGATGTAACGAAGGGATCCTTTTGCTCGTGTGCACGTTGCTTTGCATTCTCCAGTCTAGTCCCCACTGTGAGCGACTCATCGGCGCGTTCTCGCTAGACCGGGGGGCCGATGAAACGTAGGCTTGGACGGTAATAAGTCCACGACTCGGATGGAGAATATGTATGAGCGCTCAGCGCCAAGCCGAACCCACCTCGCTGCCCGCACCCCAGGTGCCGGACAAGGTCGCCACTGAAGGCCTCGAAGCCCAGTGGAACCAGCGTTGGGAAGATCAGGGAACCTATCGTTTTGATCGAAGCCGCCCCCGCCAAGAGGTTTACTCGATTGACACTCCCCCGCCCACGGTTTCGGGTTCGCTTCACGTCGGCCACGTGTTCTCGTACACGCACACCGACGTCGTCGCGCGTTTCCAGCGAATGCTGGGCAAGTCAGTCTTCTACCCCATGGGTTGGGACGACAATGGTCTGCCCACAGAGCGCCGCGTGCAGAACTACTTTGGGGTTCGCGTCGATGCGACCCTCCCCTATGATCCGAACTTCGAGCCCCCGCACGTTGGCGGCGAAGGCAAGTCCATCAAGGCTCGCGATCAGGTGCCGATCTCGCGTCGTAATTTCGTGGAGCTGTGCGAGCGTTTGACCGTAGAAGATGAGAAGCACTTCGAGGACCTGTGGCGTCACCTAGGCCTGTCGGTTGACTGGACTCAGAACTACCAGACCATTGGTACACGTGCCCGCAAGGTTGCCCAGGCTGCTTTCCTGCGCAATCTCGAGCGCGGCGAGGCCTACCAGGCTGAGGCTCCTGGCCTGTGGGACGTTACCTTCCAGACTGCGGTTGCTCAGGCTGAGCTTGAGAGCCGCGAATACCCGGGCTTCTACCACCGCCTCGCCTTCCACATCACCGACCCCGCGCGCGCTGCCGAGGCCGCTGCAGCCGGTGCGCCGGTTGAGAACGGTGTTGATGTCTGCATTGAGACGACTCGTCCCGAACTTCTTCCCGCGTGCGTGGCCCTGATTGCTCACCCCGACGACGAGCGCTACAAGCCACTGTTCGGTACCACAGTTGCATCCCCTGTTTTCGGTGTTGAGGTCCCTGTTCTTCCCCACCCCGAGGCGGAGATGGACAAGGGCGCCGGCATCGCCATGTGCTGTACTTTCGGCGACACGACCGACATCGACTGGTGGCGTGACCTGGAGCTGCCGCTGCGCG